>JACKQG010001199.1_pt1 | contig 36466 bp, 26 predicted proteins | sample 8237621 | NCBI WGS metagenome assembly JACKQG01 (sample SAMN15677084, study PRJNA649215) | marine metagenome | biome: marine; feature: Black Sea; material: saline water; isolation source: suspended particulate matter (SPM) from the Black Sea western gyre | collected 2013-06-09/2013-06-10 | depth...
CTCCTTACCGTTATCATGAACATTCTGTCCAACGTTTGCCAAATCAACCGTGCCGCAATAATGCTCGTAAATGAGGAGGAAGGGTGTCTCGAATATCTTCACGGTTTGGATTTGAAAAACGAAGTTCCGGAGGAAATGAAAAATTACAGAGTTCCGCTTGAGCGGGTGAGCAATATCCTTGCAAGGGTTGTCGTTACAGGGCTGCCGGAGTATGTACCTGAAGTAGAGAGTTCAAGCCTGAGAAAAGAAAATATTATGTTAGCTTATGGAAAACCTGCTTCAATATACGTCGTTCCCCTTGTCATCCGCTCCAAGGTGATCGGGGTTATCGCCACGGATGCGGTTGATGAAAAAGGTGTGCCCAAAGAAACCCGGGAAACGCTGGAAGTCTTTGCGCCCCAGATCGCCATTGCCATTGAAAACGCAAGGCTTTACAGCAGGCTCCAGGAGCAGATGCAGGAACTCAAACGATCGAATGCCCTGCTTAGCCGCACGGAAAAATTCTCCTTTTTGGGGAACCTGGCCGCCAGACTGGCCCATGAAATCAAGAATCCCTTGACAGCAATCGGCACATTTTTTCAGATGTTTCCCAGCAGATACAATGACGAAGAATTCAGAAATGACTTTTATAAAATTGCAATGGAAGAAACAAAAAGGGTGAATAATCTTATTACAGAGCTGCTTGATTTGGTCAATACAAGAGAAGCCCATTTTGAATTAAGCAATCTCCATGACCTGATTGGAAAAATGATTCTGCTGGTCTCGCCGCAGACAAATGCCAAGGAAATTATTGTCGAGCTTAAATTTGATCCAAATATCGAACTGGTCTGGATGGATGCTGAAAAGATGAAACAGGTTATTCTAAATCTCCTTTCAAATGCGGTCGAAATTACTCCTGAGGGGGGAAGGATCGAGCTTGCGACCCGAAAAGATAACGAGAAGGGCAAGCCGGCCATGATTCGAATCGAGATCCAAGATAACGGTTCCGGGATTCCTCAAGATATTATTGATAAAATTTTTGATCCTTATTTTACCACTAAACACAAGAGTATTATGCACAGTGGTACCGGACTCGGACTTTTTATCGCCCATCAGCACATGCAGGATCATGGTGGAACTATAGATGTAAGAAGCAAAGTCAAAGAAGGGACAACGTTTACACTGACACTTCCGGTATCTCATACCGCCTGACGTTAATCCCTTGAGTTAAAACTCAATGTGTCAGTTGTTTGTTGTCCGTTGTCAGTTGTAAATCTAACTCGGTTTATCCGGCGTTATGATAACGCTTTGGCTGAAGATTTATAAATCAAGACTTTAAATTTGAATTCCCCGCTGCTTGTCGAAGCGAGGCGTAGATCCGGCCTACCGGGGCAGCGCGGGATGAATTCAAATTGGGATAGGAATTTTAGCATTTCACCAAACTGATCCCGTCCCGCTGAAAGCGGGACGGGAGTTTCATAAAATCGTAACACGATTTTATTCTTTGTCAAGAATTTCCCTTAGTTTCTCTGACAGCTCCCTAATATTGAAAGGTTTCTGGATAAAGCCATCGCAACCCCGGGCCAGTATCTCTGTGGCCTGACCATTGATACTATAACCACTTGACAGCAGCACCTTGATTTTGGGATTGATCTTTTTAAGCATATCATACGTTTCGCCACCGTCCATCTTCGGCATAATCATATCCAGGATGACCATGTCAATCTTGTCTCGATTTTTGTTATATATCTCTAAGGCCTCATTCCCACTCCCGGCTATCAAAACCTTATAGCCTAGTTTCTCCAGCAACCGCTTGCCAACGTCAATAATCATTTCCTCATCATCCACCAGGAGAACTGTTTCAGACCCTTTTAGTATGTCTTTTTCTATTTCTTTCTTTGCTATAATCTCCTTTTCTGTGACTGGGAGATGGATGGTAAAGGTTGTTCCTCTTCCCTTCTCGCTATAGACATTTATGAAGCCGCCATGATTCTTGACAATCCCATATACAGAAGCTAATCCTAAACCTGTACCCCTGCCCATTGTTTTTGTTGTATAGAATGGATCAAATATCCTTTGCTGGGTCGCTTTGTCCATGCCAACCCCGTTGTCGGTTACAGAGAGTTTTACATATTTTCCAGGTTTCATTTCAAAGAGCTTTGTGTAATGTTCGTCAAGACTTACATTTTCTGTTTGGATGTAAATATTACCACCTCCGGGCATCGACTGCCAGGCATTGACATATAGGTTCAACAGCACCTGTTCTATCTGCCTCTGATCGACCTCTATCGCCCAAAGATTTTGTTCATATTTTCCACTAATAGTGATCTCTTTTCTAGTACGGCCAAACATACGGTTTTGTCTTTTGACAAGATCGTTTAAGTCTGTGGGTTTGACCTCATATTTTCCGCCCCTGACAAAACCCAGAAGCTGTTTGGTAAGAGCTGCTGCATTTTGAACATATTCTTCTATTCCTTTCAGATTTTCAAAATCCGGGGAGGTAGAGTCCTTATCCATTAACATCAGAGAGGCGTGTCCCTGGATGCCCATAAGGAGGTTGTTAAAGTCGTGCGCAATTCCGCCCGCCAAAGTGCCGACTGATTTCATCTTGTGAGCTTGAAGGAGCTGTGTTTCAAGTTCCTTTCTTAGTTTTTCAGCAAGCTTTCGTTCAGTTACATCTCTGGCAATACCTCGGAATCCAATGGCTTGATTATTTGAATCTCTTATTAAAGATGCCAAAGACTCAACGAAAACCTTAGAATCGTCCTTTCTGATGAGTTCAAGATTGATTGTTTTTGTAGTTTTACCTGATTGGTAAATTTCCTTTAAGGCTTGATAAATTTTCTCGGCAGTTCCTGCGTCCATGACCTGGCGGTGTTGCATGCCGATTAATTCGTATTTTGAATAACCAAGTATATTGCACATCGAACTATTGAAAAAGGTAAAGTATCCGTTCATATCCACCTCAAAATATCCATCTTCGATGCTCTCGAGTACAGTTCGATATTTATCCTCACTCTCCCCCAGCGCCTCCTCGGCCAGCTTTTTCGATGTTAAATTTATCACATTTCCCATACAAGCCTTTTGCCCATTGTAATTGATAATTGTAGCAAAAGTTTCCAACCATAGCAGTTCGCCGTTTTTTTGTAATGCTCGAAACTCGTAATTTGTTGCATGATTAACACCACTGGCTCTGGCCATCTCTCTTTCTTCGACCATCTTACGATCTTCAGGGTGCACAAAATCCCAAAATTTTTTCCCGATCATTTCCTTTTTAGAATAATTCAGCAACGTTGATAGGCAATCATTTACATACGCAATTACTCCGTCATGGTGGATGAATATTCCAGTCAAGGATTGATCGGTTAAGGCCCTGTATCTCTCTTCAGATTGAATAAGATTGCCTATAAGTTGATCTCGGTCTTGAACCGCAACTTCATAGTCAACTACCAGATCCTTGCTGATGATTTTTAAAACCCATCTGAGCATACGTTTAAACAGGTTTGGCTTTTTCTTCCAGGTCATTTGAAAGACGCAATACTCGTCACCATCAACGATGCATTTGGTTTCCTCACATTTAACATCTGCCGCCCCTGTTATTTTGGCTATACCTGTATAGATCCCCAGGTTCCAGTTGCAGATATCTTTTGTTGGTCGAAAATTCGGGCGGTAACGGAGTTCAAATGTAGATGAATTGTCTGTTAACTCAGAGAGTTTTACCTCCTTTGTTCTGTTGAAGCGTGCATTGAGCTTTGCTGCCTGCTTACAAACATATTTGGTGCTAAATATTCTGCTTACAAAAAAGCTGCTCTTGGTAAAATGTCCGACGGCAGCCTTCTCGCCCGCTTTAATAAGGGAGCTTGAACCACCAACAACGCTCCTAACATTTGCAAACAAAACAACGGAGAATCCATAAGAAACCCAGTAGGCGGAGTCCGTTAAGTGGTGTTTCTGGATCGGTATTAGCCTTGACGGGTTTTTATTATCTGCAACAAGATATCTTTTATTATTAACCAGGCCGCTAAAAACCTGCCGAATCCCATCATCTCCATAATGCTCCTGCAGGTAACCCAGCAATCCTATAAAATTTGCGCAACTTACATCTTTATTCATCAACATTTTGGTCACTAGCCGTCTTTATAACTCAAGTTTTTAAAATTTACATCAAGCCTGCCCTGGCGCGACGCGATTGTAAGAAACTATAGTATAGCATATTATAGTATGATCTGATGAGATTAATCTAACTACTTATTTTAAATTTTTCAATGTGCAGCCAATTTTTTTCCATTTTGTACTGTTCAATAATGATTATGACGGAACAGACCGGAACAAAAACATCATCCTTTTTATCACGGTATGCACAGACCTTTTCAACAACTATTTGCTTGATATTTGCCATGGTTGCCATATTTTTCAGTTTCAAGAAGTCGTGAAAAAAACTCGCCGGCATTGCTCTATGCTAACAAATATCATCAATTCTTTTTGATTATATGGAATAATATTTTCAATATGTTATTGACATTCATTGCCAAACAGGATACGGCAGACTTTCGGTTTTCTTAGTACTGATAGTTTTTAATGTGCAAAATTGTGCTCATTGACGACTACGAAACCGTTCTACCCATGACCACACCATCTTAATGAATATTTAAAGATCATTTTGATGGCGTCGCAAAAAGTCCCATCTACTGCCTTGTAGTATTTCTGCAGAGACTCGGCATACTACATGTATGGCCTTGTTCCTGAAAAAATACTACGCTTTTTTATCCCGCCGGGGTTTGGCGGGGGTATATGAACCTTGGTCGCCTACGGCGCCGCCAAAGGCGGGTAAACCTTTTTACCTTGGCACGGCGTAGCTATGCGAAGACGGCTTAGCCATCTAAAATTGAATTCGGGACTTTTTACGAGATCATTATTTTTTGTCCAATTTTTCTGCAAACTCGATTTTATCTGCAAGCTCGATGATTTTTGGATTTAATCATAAGGTACATCGGGGGAGGGCTTGTTATGAAGATTAATTTAAGTTCTTTTTTGCAATGGCGTTTTAACATTTATATATTCGAAAAACTGGGGTGGCGAATCACCTTCTTTTATATAAGTATCCTGGGGAAATTATATTTTTTCTTTAATAGAAAAGAAAACTGGCAAATCAAAAAGGCTGTTAATACCGTTTTTGAGGATCGTAAAAGCAGATTTGAAATAAGCTCTATTACAAGTAATGTTTTCAAGGGGATATTATCCCATTACTATGAAAAATTATTTAATGCCTATTGCAATTCTGAAACACTGCGAAATTTTGTCGAAACACACATGGAAAGTGAAGGCATGGAAGCCATAAAACAAGGGCTTTCCAGAGGTAAGGGTGTACTGTTGGTTACAGGACATTACGGGGGAGTTGAACTCATTCCGGCTTTCTTAGGGGCCAATAATTATCAGGTCACTATTGTCGCGAAATTCAAAACAGAAGATTTGCGCAACAAATCAATACGGCAAGCAAAAAAGTTTTCAACAAAAATCATTGACGCAGACAATACACCCAACATCATGAAAGCCGTATGCAAACACTTAAAAGAAAACCGCATCGTTATCACTCAATGCGACGAAATCGAAGAGTGGAAACCAGGCCGAAAGGATTGCATTTCTTTTCTGGGAAAACCGGTCCTGCTGGATAGAACCATAGATATTTTAGCCAAACGGTGCTGCGCGGCCGTGGTTTTTGGTGTGATGCACAGAGAGTATAACCATCGATACAAATTCATCGCAACTTCACTGGAAGAAATGGCCAAACAGTCTCAGCGGTCCCAAGACATCTCTATTGGAGCTTTGGTGTTACAATTTATGGAACATTATATTTACAAATACCCGGAAGGATGGTATCAGTGGAAAAAATATCCGGTACTCGATATATTTGAACCTGCCGGAATGAGACTTGAAGCTCCGCTAGCGCTCCCGCTGCCGGAACCTTCCTTTGGCAGAGTTTATTGACGGGTATTTGTATATTTTGAATTCAAACTCCCTGTAGCTTGCTGCAGGGAGTTTGAGTTATTGGTTCTTACTTCCAACCGGGCCAAACGATCATCATATGGGACGAATAGAAGCGAAAAACAGTGCAAATTAACAAAATCAGAGTACATCATATAAAGCTCCCTTTTGCATTCGATTTTTCTCATTCCTTAAGGAAAAGATCTTCAGCTAAGAACGTTATTGTCGAAATAATTGCCGAACAGGGCAAAATAAAAGGATACGGAGAAGGTGCTCCGAGATCTTACGTGACCGGGGAGTCACAAGATAGTGCGGTTAAAAGCATTCAGCGTTTCTTAAAGAAAAGTACTTTTCCCTGGGATTTGAATGATGTTTCTCAAATCCGGGATTTTGTTGACAGCCTTTCCAAAGACAAGGATCATAATGCTGCAATTTGCGCTCTTGAAACAGCCCTACTGGATGCTTTAGGGAAACGTCAGAACAGATATATTATGGACTATTTCTCTCAAGATTTTATTGCCGGAGATGTCTATTATGGCGTCTCAATCCCACTTGCCGACAAACAAACAGTATCGAAATTATGTCAATTATCCAGAAAGATGAACATCAGCAAGTTACGGCTGAAACTGGGAAAAGACTTCGAACAAAACAAAGCCATCATTGAAACCGTGCACTCGGTGTTTGGCAAAGATTGTGATCAAAGAGCGGACATCAATTGCTCATGGGACAAAAAGCTGGCCTTTAAACATATATCTCTGATAGAAAAATACAAAATCAGGGTTGTTGAACAGCCTATGGCCCTGGACGATCCTGACGTGGCCGATTTCGCCGGGGCTATGCAGGCTTCCGGTGTGGTTCTGATGGCCGATGAGTCGGCCTGCTCCTTAAGCGATGTAAAAAAAATTGCCAAAGAAGGCTATTATAAAATGGTAAACGTAAGACTATCCAAATGCGGCGGATTTAGAAAGTCTCTCGAGATAATTGACTATTTACGGTCGAACAAAATTTCTTTCCAGACCGGATGCCATCTTGGCGAGTCCGGTGTTCTTTCCGCTGCCGGCAGGGTGCTGTGTTTGCTCTGCCGCGATGCCGTTTACTATGACGGTTCTTATGATAACTACCTGTTAAAGGAAAATATTACCCGTGAAAATGTAACTTTCGGCCCCGGCGGCAAAGCGGGTCCTCTAACCGGTTCCGGTTTGGGTGTCAAAGTAAGCGCTCAAAGCTTAGCGCGCTTGAGTAAAGGCGCCACCACCGCAACCGTATTAAACCCTAATTTTAATAGGAATTAACAATGAAATCAGATTTTGGTTATCCTTGTTGGAAAGAAGAACACAAATCTATACTAAAAAACCTTGTTGGTAAAAACATTAAGATGTTGTTTTCAGGAGGCAAGGACTCGTCTGTCGTTATGTATTTTATCTCGAAAGCAGCAAAAGAATTCGGATTCGACTTTACGGCCCATGCAGGAGCATTTCCTGTTAGTAGATATACTGACACAGAAAAAAAAAGAATTGAATCATATTGGATTAAACGGCGTGTAAATATAACTTGGTATGATATAGCAAAAACGGATGACCACCTAAGAAGTTCAGAAAACCCATGCCTTATATGTCAAGAGGAGAGAAAAAAGTTACTTAAGGACATTTTGACCAGCTCAATAGACGACTGGGAGAACCTCGTCCTAATCGTATGCTTCTCCCTCTGGGACATCGTCAGTTACACCTTAGAGCAGTTGCTGGGTGATATTCTTTCTGATTCTGAACAACAGATCGGTATCGAAAGTAACAAACGGTTTAAGGAAACAGCCCAGCGTTTTTATCCTATCATCAAGATGAAGGAAGGATATACTGTTTTCAGGCCTTTAATCAAGTACAACAACGATGATATCTTTAAAATCATAACCCAAGAAGGTATTCCGCTAATCTCGATCCCTTGCGAGTTCAAAGACTTAAGGCCAAAGAGAATTCTAGAAAAATACTACGAAAAAATGGGGTTGCGATTTAATTACAATCAACTGCTTGCTTTTGCCAAACAATCACTTAACCTCCCTGACATTTCTTCTTATTCAGCCATTGCCAAAGAAGACTATTTTCTCGACATTTTTTAACCATTGATGAATTTTTGCTCAATGAAAATATTACCCGGGAAAATGTTTCTTTTGGATCAGGCGGTAAAGCAGGGCCTCTAACCGGTCCTGGTCTGGGGGTCGAGGTAAATCGTCAAAACCTGGCACGCCTGAGTGAAACATCCGAATCCATGACCCGCCCTGCAACCCTGAAACACGGTTTTTTGCTCCGGAACTAACATCAAATTCCAATATTCAATCGTTCGACCCAGAGGCTCTCAACAGGTGACCAAACCTTCCAGGTCGAGAGATTGTTTGGATTTTTGAATTTCGGTTATTGTGATTTGTTTGATATTTGATGTTTGTTATTTGGAATTTAACTTACTACATTTGAGCTTAGGTGCACCCCTATGGGGTGAAATCAAAGCCTGGCCCTCTGGACCAGGATATTTACTAAAAACCGCCTATCTGCCGGCCTTAATATCGAGGGTATACACTCGGAACGTTCGGGAAAAGCCTTTTAGTTCTTTTTCTCCTTCGAATTTGCATTTGAACTGATCGTTTACCAGCGCCCATGTTGCATGGCTAATGAGTACTTGGCCGGGTTCACATATGCTTTCCAAGCGGGAAGCCAAATTTGCGTGCATACCAATTGCTGTGTATTCTTTTCGCATTTTTGAGCCGAATCCGCCTACGGTTACCATCCCGGTATTGATACCGCACCTTATCTGTAAAGAGTGTTCGACGCCTTTTTTATACCATTTTTGCTGAAAATGTTTCATACTCTCTTGCATATCGAGGGCCATTTTAACGCATCTGACGGCATGGTCCTTATCGTTGGTGGCCTCGGGAGCTCCGAAAAATATGAACAAGGCATCGCCGGTTATATTTGCAAAAGTTCCTCCAAATTTCCTTGAAATATTATACATCAGCGAAAAATAGCTGTTCAATAGATGCGCCAAATCTTCAGGATCAATGGCGTCGGACAGTTGGGTGAAATCTTTAATGTCTGAAAAAAACATTGTTAATTTTTTCCGATAATGCCCTTTTATTTCTTCAATCTGGCCGTTTAAAATCTTTGCCGCCAGTTGGGGAGGAACATAACTGGTCAAAATTTCCTGAGCATTTAATACTTTTTCTTTTTCTTTTTGCAATTCAATCGTTCTTTCTGCAACCAGCTGCTCCAAATTTTTTTGGTATCTCTTGTTTTCAAGGACAAGCCTGTATTTCTTAACGGCATTTTCAATAAGATGTTCCAGAAAATTAATATCTCTGCCCTTCTCAACATACCCTTCCGGTTTGAATTTGTTGATAACTTCACGAAGATCGTGTTCGGATTGAAAAGCTGTATAAAATATTATCAGCACATCAGGGCATTTTTCCTTTAACTTCGGGAAGGTTTCAAAACCATTCATTTTTTTCATTTTTACATCGAGTACAACACAATAAATTTGACTCGACAGAAGGTCAAGGCCTTCGTGCCCGCTTTCTGACGTTAAAACTTGGTATTTTTTGGAAAGTATTCTGGTAAGACCGAAGCGAATGGATTCATCGTCATCGATCACCAAAACCACCGGCCTGTCATTTTCAACCACAACTTCCCTGGTGGGATCTTCAAACTTTTTCAACAAATCTTCAAATTCACTCATGTTCTATGGCCTTGTTCCTTGTCTGTGATATTTCACAACAAATGAGGTGTCTCCGGCAAAGTTACCATAAAAACAGTGCCTTTGCCCGACTCTGATGCAACTTCTATTTGGCCGTCATACAGTTGAACCAGCCTTTTAACGACACCCAATCCGAGCCCTGTACCAGACTTAGGTTTAGTGGAAAAGAAAGGTTCGAAAATTTCATTCAGATGATCTGGTTGTATACCTGCGCCGTTATCCTGAACTTTTATAATGATCGTATTTTTATCTTTATGGTTTCGTTTTTCAAGCAAGACATTAATTTCACCACAGTCAGTCTCTATTTCAGAAATAGCATCCTTGGCATTTAGTATCAGATTGCTGAAAATTGAATTCATATGAGTCTCGTCGGCAACTACAACAGCCCTTTCCGCTCCAGTCACGGAGTACTTGATGCCAATTTTTTCAAAATCCTGACTAAAACGCTGTTCATATTCGTTAAGCAGCTCAACCAGCTCTACAGGTGTATCTCCGGCCTTAATTTCAGACATCTTGGCATAATCACGAATCTGGCTGGTTATGGATTGACCTCTGTCAAGATCCTTTGATACACTGGAAAGGGTCACATTTATATGATATGCTATGTTTGCGATAGTCTTGAGTTCCGGTATGAAGTCTTGAACGATTTTTTCTTTTGGAATGTTATATTCTTCGTGTATCCGGGAGACAGACTTTAAAAGGGCGGTGGCAGAATCCTGCAACACGGCCGCACAGGATTTATCCATGTTGTTATAATTGAGAGCGGTTTTTAACTCAAGCTGCGCACCGGTCAGAGCATTGCGCATTTCATGGGCGAACCCGCCGGTAATGCGATGCTCAACAGATTTCTTTTCGGCCTCGACAAGTTTTGCCTGGGTTTCTTTTAGTTTAGCGGTGCGGTCGTTAATGATTCCTTCCTGGCTTAACGACAAATAGTTTAAAATCAGATTGTCATAATCTCTGGCTGTTATGTATTCAGGATCAATCATACTGTGGCAGAAGATCATGAACCTTCTAAATTTATAATGATGGGTCCAATGCAATTCAAAAATACAGTCATCTCCCCCTTTATTGACACATTCGGTTTCTATGACAACAAGGTCATAGGCCCCTGTGAACTTTCCCATTCCGGTATAAATGCCGGCGTTCCAGTCACACACATGCTGGGATATTTTACCCTTGTATTCATCCTTATAATTGAGCTTTACTCTTGAAAATCCCCTTCTGTATTCTATCAGGTTCGGGTCTTTGAGTTTATTAAGCTTCTTATTAATTGGAATTAAAATTTTTAACAGTTTTTTGGGCGAAAATATTCTGAGTAATTGAAAACGCTTTGGCTGTGCTGCTTCCAGCATGCGATAACCGGCGATGATTCCGGCCTGGAACAATGGGCGATAACCTCCAATTGCCTGAGAGGCGTTTTCAAATAATTGCAGGGAAAATTCATTGCTGTGCCAGTATCGGTCATCTTTGAGGTGTTCTTCTTTGACCGGATAAGCCAAGCCGGCATCATCGGGATCTGAAATTAAATATTCAGGATTGTCTACCAATCCATCAATCAATTTTAGGACTGCTGCCCGTCCCGAGAGACCGCTTGGAAAGATGGGGGTGGTCTCGATATAATTGAAAAGCTGCGCCCAGTTTTTACAACAAACTTCTTTGAGCATCGGGTTTGTGTGAGACGCAGTCATATCGATCTCCGGAGAAGAATTTCTCCTCTTCGTGGTTGATGTTTTCGTAAAAAACAAAAGTCTTGTTTATTGAAAACGCTGCGGCTTAAGCTGTCGTCGCCGTTGATTTTTCCAGATATCGCTTAAGGACTTGACCAAAGAGGCGGGTCCCTATATCCAGGACGGTTTCGTCAAAGTCAAAATACGGCGAGTGCAGACCATGCTGCATTCCCTTACCAGGATCGTGGCAACCAAGCCCTACCATTATACCGCCCCACTTGTTGCAAAAATAAGCAAAATCCTCGGCTCCCATTCTGGGTAGCAGAGAATGGACATGGTCTCCGCCCAGCACTTCTGTGGCAACATCCTGTGTGTGCTTTACAAGCTTGGGATCATTAACCAGTACCGGATATCCCGGAGTAATCTGAAGGGTTGCGGTAACATCGTGCGCCACTTCCACACCTTTTACCATTTGCTGAAATCGCACGACAATCTTTTCCCGTATTTCAGGGCTCAAGGTTCTTAGAGTCCCTTCCAGAAATGCTTTCTCGGGTATGATGTTTGATGTTGTTCCGGCCTCAAAGCGTCCAATGGTGAGTACGGCACTGTCGAGTGGCGGCAGCTCCCTGCTGATGAGAGTTTGAAGTTGGGTTACCAAATGCGCTCCCGCAACAATGGGATCTTTACATTGATGGGGGTGGGCACCGTGACCGCCCCTGCCTTGCAGCTGTATGGTGAAGGTATCTGTGGCAGCGTTGCTTATTTTTGGAGCTATACCGATATCACCTGCAGCGAGTTCAGGATAAAGGTGGCAGGCAAAAGCGGCTTCTACGGGCAGCGAATCAAAAATACCGGTATTAAGCATGGCCTTTGCACCTGCGCCACCTTCTTCCGCAGGTTGAAAGATAAAGAGAATCTCCCCCGCTCCTTTCTGAGGCCAGTCCTTTTCCAGCATCCATCGAATCACCCCCAGGGCGATAGTCATATGACCGTCGTGGCCGCAAGCATGCATGCAGCCGTGGTGTTCGGATTTATAAGGGGTTTCATGGGCCTCTTCCAAGGGCAAGGCATCCATGTCGCATCGAAAGGCCACGACCGGTCCGCTGCGTTGGGCGCTGAGTTTTGCCACTATACCGGTTTTTCCGATACCTGCTTGAAAGGGGATGCCGAGAGAGTCAAGTACTTCACAAATTTTAGCGGCGGTCTTTTCTTCCCTGTAGGCCGGTTCGGGGAATCGGTGAAACCAGCGGCGCAGTTCCACCAACCAATCGAAAAAATCCCCCGGCAATTTACTGGACATTCCTACCTCTCCTAACCCGATTCATCATATTAGAACGATAACTCACCGCCCATTCGCTGCGCTCATTAGAGCCGCAGAGGTTATCTATTTTGTTGTTTTGCCGTTGACCCCGCTTTTAGCGGGATCAACGGCAAAAGAAAAGTAACTTTTCTTTGCGCTCTGGAGCGCCTTTGCAGTGAAAATGGAAAACGAAATCAAATTACATATTTAAATTCTCCCAGAATTGCTCATGAAATATGCGGGCTAACGGTTGGCAAAAAGACCGATTGCCAGCAATACAGGGGTTAAAATATTGATGACAACGTTGCGGCCCATATACGGTATCAGTTTTGGTATATCATCGGCATGACGGGCCACGCCTTGCACGGTTGTTACTGCCAGAAAAATTGAAGCAAGGGCCACAAGGCTACCCAGGGGAAGGACTCCGGCAAGATATCCGAGAATGATCGACCCATATGCAGCGGCAAGAAATGCGCTATAAACCTTAACGCTGGCCTTTTTGCCGATGACAATCGGCAAATGGCATCTGCCGATTTTTTTATCGGCTTCAACATCCGGAAACTGGTTTAAAAGCAAAAGGTCACTCACAAGAAAAAACGGAACCAAAGAGGCGTTAAATGAAGTCCAGGAGTAAGCACCGGTCAGAACAAAATCGGTGCCCATCACCATTAAGGGACCGAATCCCAGCCCTGGAGCGATCAAACACAAGAAAGGGTTGCGGGTAAACCATTTTGTATAAGCGACAATAGTAATCAGGCCGAGTATACCCAGAGGCAAAAGCCACAGCCCTCTGATATACACAAAATATATCCCGGCAAAGGCTGTAATCGCCAGGCATACAAGGCCGGAAATTAAAGCTACATGGGCTTTGTCAGGTCTGGCGGGCAAAGTCCCGCTGCCGCCGCTGAAGGGAGTTCGACGGGTATTGAAGTCAAGGCCGCTCCTAAAATCGTCATATTCATTGAGAGCGTTGACACTGATATGAGCGCTAACAGCGCCGATCAGGGCGATGAGAAGATAAAAAAGATTTATTTCACTGCCGGACCATGCTGCCGTGGCTGCGCCAAGGGCAACACATGCCGGAGGTAAAACGAGAAAGGGCAGCCGCATGGGGCCGAATATTATCGCTCTGTCAGCTTCCATTCGTGACTTTTTACGAGATCATTAAGGTTGACTATAATGTATTTGATTCAATCTGTTTTGCCGCGCACTATATGATGAAAACATTAAAACTTCAAGCTAAATTCAATAAACTCGAGGATCCGTCCTGCAACAAAAAGGTTGTTGATTTGCCTTTTAAAAGACATTATTCTACCTTAAGTACAGATCTCGTAAATAATGATAGATGATACGGTGATTTTTTGGACAAAACGCTCCATCTCTAATCAAAAAGTTGGGTTCAAAGGTTCAACGTTCAAAGATTCAAGGTTCAGTTTAAATCTGAACCGTGCCCAATAATAATGTAACCCTGAACGGGGAACTGTGAACCTGTGAACGCCTACTAAAGGTCTATGGTCAATTATATAAGATAAATAACGAGGTCTGAATTAGGTGTACCCGATCCGGGATAGGAGTCGCACCATGAAAAGATCCTTCCTTATTGTTTTGATCTTCACACTTTGTCCTGTGCTCCTTATATCCGCAAGGCCGGGAGATACTCCCAAATACCAGCAGGCCATAAAAAAAATGGTCGATTATCAGATACGTATGCGCGGCATTACCAATCAAAAAGTCCTCAGTGCCATGACCATCGTTCCCCGGCATCTTTTTGTACCCGCAGAGCTTGTCAACCGGGCATACGATGACCATCCTCTTCCTATCGGCCAGGGGCAGACTATTTCACAACCCTATATCGTCGCTCTCATGACGGAAAGCCTGCAGTTAAAAGGAGGTGAGCGCGTTCTGGAAATCGGTACCGGTTCCGGTTATCAAGCTGCAATTCTTGCCAAGGTCGCCAAAGAAGTCTACACCATCGAAATCAAGGAAAAACTTTTCAAAAAGGCCGATAAATTATTGCAGTCAATGGGTTTTAATAACGTCCAAACCCACCATGGCGACGGCTACTTCGGCTGGGCTGAAGCAGCACCCTTTGACTGCATCATGATCACCGCCGCCGTCGACCACATTCCGCCGCCTCTTCTTAAGCAGCTTAAAGACCGCGGAAGGCTTATTCTGCCCCTGGGCAACCCATTTGCCTATCAAAACCTTTCCCTTGTAACCAAAAACAAAGAAGACTATTCCCTCCGGCAAATCACCGGCGTCCTCTTCGTCCCCATGACCGGCCACGCCCTCAGCCCGAATTCCTCATCAAAAACATTTCGGAAAGATTTCCCATGATTTTTATAGCTGTTTTTCTGCTTTCACTCTCCGCGCTTACTTTTGAAGTGCTCCTTACAAGGGTTTTCTCTATTGCGCAATGGAACCATCTTTCCTTTATGGTCATCAGTATTGCCCTCTTTGGATTTGCAGCCAGTGGCACTTTTCTGAATATCCTGAATACACGTCAACAAGACTGGGGCGAAAGATTTACCGCTGTCGATTGGATAAAAGCCGTCATTATTCTCTATAGTGTCAGCGCAATCGCTGCATTTATCGTTCTGAATCAAATTCCACTCGATTATTTCAGGCTGCCCTTGGAGCCGGTTCAGACGCTTTATCTGCTGATCGCCTACCTTCTTTTGGCGCTGCCGTTCTTCTTCACCGGACTCATTGTCTCGGTTGCTTATGCTTATATCCCGGAGAAAACCGGTCTTGTTTACTGTGCCAGCATGGCCGGTTCGGCCTGTGGTGCGATTCTTCCGATTGCACTTCTTCCCTTGTTCGGCGAAGGCAGGCTTATCATCTTTACGGCCCTCATCCCTTTGATAATTGTGTTTTGGACAGAATCTGAGCCTGCCGCAAAACATATTTCAGCTGCAAGCATCTTTCGCAAGAAACGATTCATTATGCAGGCATCCGGTCTTGGAATTTTTCTGCTTGCCGGCCTGATCACTGTAGCCGCCGGCAACCTGATCCAAATAAAACCTTCGCCGTACAAAGCCGTCAGCCAAATGCTCCAGTTCCCCGACACCCGGATAACCGCAACCACTGCCGGCATAAGGGGCAGAATCGACAGCGTTAAAAGCCCCTATCTTCGCTTCGCACCGGGATTGAGCCTTAAATATGCCAATACGCTCCCCAGCCAGTGGGTGACCTTAAAAGACGGAGACGAGCCTTTTGTTTTTTATAATCTGCTGCATCCGGCACAGGCACGATTTGCCAATTTCACACTTCCCTACGCAGGATATCTGCTGGCCCCCGAGCCCGAAAATATTCTCCTCATCCAGCACGGCGGCGGAGGCCTGAGTATTCCCTGCGCCATGGCCGCCGGCGCCGAAGAAATTACCATCGTTCAAGAGCATCCTCAAATTGCCCGCCTGGTTCGAGACCACTACGGAGTTTTTGTAGTAAACCAACATCCCCGCACCTTTCTGGCCCGATCAGATAAACACTTTAGGATTATCCATGTGGAAAGCTGGGGAACCTCCCTTCCCGGTTCAGCCGCCCTTGCTCAAGAATACCTGTTTACCGTCGAATCGTTCACACAATACCTGAACCACTTGAAAGAAAACGGAATTCTTATCATCGCGCGCAAACTACTTCTTCCACCGGCAGATTCAATCCGTATGTGGGCGGCAGCATATGAAAGTCTCAGATCTATCGGAATCGAGAAGCCTGAACACCATATCGCTATGCTGCGTAACTGGAGTACTTTTACCCTGATTGTTTCGGTCCATCCTCTGTCCGATAATAAAGTGCTTAAAGAGTTTGCCCGGAATCGTAATTTTGACCTGGTGCACCTTCAAGGCCTTGTCCGCAGCGAGGCCAACCGATTCAATATATTTGAGGCGCCTTTTCATTTCCTTGAAATCAAACGTCTGGCTGAAGCCTACCGCCTGGGAACGGCAAAAGACTACTTTAAAACATATCCTTTGGACGTCGCTCCTCAGACCGACAACCGCCCTTTTCCCGGTAGATTTCTCAAATGGCTCCAATTAAAAGCGCTTTACAAAATTACAGGGAGCAGATTTTATTCTCTCTTTATGTCCGGTGAAATCGTCGTTGCCGTTGTCTTTGTCGAAGCATTGGTGGTTGCGGCCCTTCTGCTGGTGCTTCCGCTGATTGCAATTGGTAAAGGAAGCCCCAAGCCTTCCTTTACCAATTGCCTTTACTTTTTAGCAGTCGGCGCAGGCTTCATGTTTGTCGAACTCTTCTTTATAAAAAAATATATCTTTATTTTCGGTGATGCGGTGGTCAGTTTTACGGTGGTGCTCGCCGGGGTTCTGGCTTCTTCCGGCTTGGGAGGATACTGGTCCCAGAGAATCGATCCACGGAGCCTACGGTTAACCCTGACGGTCTTAATCGCCGTGCTATCCCTTGTTTTTTTCGGCCTTGACCTGCTTATCCATCACATAATCGGGCTTTCTATCACCATGCGCTACTTGATTGCATTGCTGCTGCTGGTCCCGGCGGGCCTTTTGGCGGGCCTGCCTTTCCCTCTGGGTATGCGGTATCTGCTGAAAAGTCCGGGCGAGCGGGCCTATGCCTGGGCGGCTAATGGCTGCGCTTCGGTTTTGGCATCAATTGCCGCCGCCCAAATCGCGCTCAGTCTGGGTATCCCAACAATTATAGCCTGCGGGATTGCGGCATATATGCTGGCATTTGTCAGCGCGAAAATTGAACCTTAAAAGCAAAGCTGATATTGATGGACAAATAAACAAAGATTTGTTAGAGTCGTCTTGGATTTTCCTGAAATATTAGGGTAGTTTTTGGCTCAGCCAAAAAGAAAAGGGAGACATATATGAGTGATATCGATTTGCAAGCAGGCAAAATAAACCATGAAGGTGAATGGCTTGCTGTTGAGGATCTGAAAAGCAAAATACAGGCAAAAATGGATGCCGGAGATATGAAATTCTCAAATCTTGCCACGGCCCTGGAAGAGCTCAATGCTGCCATGGAAAATTCACATACAATCGAAACCAAGATCGTTATTCCCAAGGCTGATTATGAAAAGCTTAAAGAGCTGGGAGGAGAGGACGACGATTTAGGCTGTGTGCGCAAGGCGGTTATGGCATTTTTGGAAATCGATGCCCAGGCAACACCTGCTTCCGAACGGGCAGCTGCGCCGGAAGAGAAAAAGAAACAGGCCATTAGATGTGCAAAATGTAAAGCAATGATTGAGATCCTTGCTGGTGAAGTACCGGCAGAGATAAAATGCCCTGAATGCGGCACAACCGGCCGCATAAAAGCTCAAAAAAGCGAAACCCGCCACCAGGATCATTTTCTGGGTTAACCCGTATTTTTCACGAGCCGAGTTTTATAACCTCCAAGGCGTAAGTCAGGCTGCTTCGGAATTGTTAATTAAAGGTCCGGACTCGGATTGAGGCCGCCTATGATTAAATATTTGTTATCATTTCTGGCGCTGCTTTATGCCTTATCTCCTTATGATATCATCCCGGATTTTGCCATTGGTTGGGGCTGGATCGATGACCTGATTGTTGTGTGGCTCTTGTGGCGGTTCTTCAAAGCCTGGCAAAACAAGCAAGCCGGTTACCGTAATTATTACAACCGGCAGTATTCAGAAAAAGAAACAGCCGGTGCCGATACACAGCCGGATGAATCCCACGGGCCCAAAGACCCTTATATCGTCCTGCAAGTGGAAAGAGACGCTTCCCCTGAACAGATAAAGCGGGCCTACCGTAACCTCGCCAACAAATACCATCCTGATAAGATTCAACATTTAGGCGAAGAATTTCGCAAACTGGCGGAAAAACGCTTTAAGGAAATCGAAGAGGCTTACCGGGAGTTGACATCCAAATAGAATTTTGCAGATATCGCGAACCGAGATACAGTTGACGAACAATAAATAACTTCGGCTATTTTCTTAGCTCATCCCTAACAGCTATCCCTATTTTTTCTAAAGTATACGGCTTTTTGATATATTGGCCTGCACCTAGTTTTAGAGCAGCCTTTGCATCGTCGGTTTCAGAAAACCCGCTGGCTATGACGGCTTTTTGGTTAGGATGTATATTTATTATCCGCTCGTAGGTTTCTCGGCCATTAATACCAGGGTCCATTATCATATCTAACACCATCAAATCTGCTGAATTGTTTTTCATATACTCCACTGCTTCTTCACCACTTGAAACTGAAGTGACGGAATAACCCAGTTTTCTTAACACTCCAGTTGCGATTTCCCCCTGTTCTTCCACATCATCCACAACTAAAATTGACTCGCCTTTGCCCATATAATCTTCAAGGGACAATATTGATTCATCTTTTGCTATATCTTTTCTTGTTACAGGAAAATAAAGCGTGAAAGTCGTTCCTTTGCCTTCACGGCTTTGAACATCAATATATCCGTTGTGATCGTTGACAACACCCCAGACAACAGCCATGCCTAATCCTGTTCCGCTTCTTCCCATAACTTTTTTTGTGTAGAAAGGTTCAAAGACCCTCTCCATATCCATTGGAGTCATGCCAACTCCATTATCAGAAATTGCAAGAATGACATAATCTCCCTCATTAATATCATCATACCCTTTTATCGGTCTGTCTATATATCTGTTTTTGGTGGATATAAAGATTTTACCTCCACTGGGAACGGCCTCAGCTGCATTAGAAGTCAAATTCATTATAGTTTTGTAGAGATGAACAGAAGAACCTAAAATATTTAACAGCTCTTTTTCAAAATCCATTTCGAATTTAACATTAGGGTGAAATCCTTTTAATTTTTCATGCTCAGGGGATTTCAAATAATCAGATATAATATCATTTAAGGTCAAAACTTCAGTAATGGCAACGCCTCTTCTCGCTAAGGTCAATAGATCCTGAACTATAACGGCAGCTTTTTCACCCGACTTTTTTATTGTTAAAACAGGTTTCCTTAAAGGGCTGTCCTCGGGAATATCCATTAATAACAACTCCGGATAACTTACAATGCCTGAAAGGACATTGTTGAGGTCGTGAGCTACCCCTCCTGCAAGGATTCCAATGGTCTCCATCTTTTGGGCTTGTAGAAGTTGAGATTCGAGTTTCGCCCTTTCTTTCTCGGCGAGCTTGCGTTCGGTGGAATCCCGCGCAATACCCCTAAACCCTATGGGCCGGCTTTCTGAATCTCTCATTAGCGAAACTGAAACTTCAACATATCTTTTAGAACCGTCTTTACTTATAACCTCCCAATTAAATGCTTTGGCAGGCTCTCCGGTTTTGTATACCCTGTTAAATGTTTCATATAGTTTTTTAGCGTTCTCTTTGTCTGTGTACTGCCAGTTATTCATGCCGATTAATTCATCTTTGGAATACCCAAGGATTTTGACTAATGAATCGTTGAAGAAGGTAAAGTTTCCGGCAATGTCAACCTCAAAGTAGCCATCTTCGATGTTTTCAAGGATGGTTCGATATTTTTCCTCGTTTTCTCGTAACGTCTCCTCAGCCTGTTTTCGTTCTTGGAAAAGGCCGTCAACATCTTCTTTTATTATTGCAATAGCATCAAAGACCAGCTTAAATGGATGGGAATTGCGAACATCTTCTGCTGAAATCCCCGTATGGTCCCAGTTTATAGCCCCTATGAATTGCAATAATTCATCTGAATAATTTCTTATTTGATCCTCTACAGATGTTTTTCCCAGAAGACTTTTTCCTTTTTTAACAATTTTTGTTTTAGTCTCTTTTTGCTTCTCTCTTCCGATAATTGTCAATGCTGCTTCAAGATTATTTGTTAAGGCTACAGGAAAGGGAACAAATTGCTTGCTCACCCTAATTATTGCCCTCATAAATTTATTCAATCCGAAACCTACCGATAAGCGGCAGGGGACTTTTTTGTTCAAATCTTTTATTCCGTCAATGTACATCCTCCTGGCTCTCCAGGTGGTTTTCTCCAATTTCTCCCAGTTGAGTATACGATAGAAATATCCTTTTTCCTTTAATCCAGCTTCATCAAGAACCTTCTCATGAAGTTTAAAAAATTTTTCTACATAATCTTCCCTCAGGGATCCATGGGCAACAGAATATAAGACGTCGTTTCCTATGAGTTCAAAGCGAACGCCAAAATTATCCAGTTCAACCGACCAGTCCTCTTTTGTAAACATCTTATATTGTCTGGTGCCAATATTGATTTCATTCTGCATCAGCACATTAACCGCATGCTCCACGGCTTCCCTGTAATCCTTGACAGCAGCTACGGGGACAGATGGTTTTTTCAATTTTACGCCAACATTAAACATCCATTTTATCAATAAAGGGGCATTGAATCCCCAAAATCCGATGAGACGGCCTTCATTTGCCTCTTTAAGCACTATATTGGCAAACATCATGCGGCTTTCTTGAGAGGGCTTTCCTTTAATCATGCTATAATCTCGAATTTCGGCATATCTTTTATCCCAAAGGTTTACCTCCTTTAAAACTTTTTTACGCTCCTCCAGAAGCCTCCGTGTCCCCTTATTGCTGAGGATGCCATTTGGGACCGTGCATAATATAGCGTTACCGATTAAGCTGAAGGATACCGAGTAATTTTCAGCGATATCGATATCTGACCATTCAGGTCGGCGAAAGATAGGTAACCCTGTCACCGGGCAGATGTGATTTTGCGCTGATTCATTATTTGAGATTTTTTTTATTGGGTTCACCTTGTGCTCTCATTTTGTGTACTATTTTTGTGAAAAACATTCTCAAATACCGAACGTTGTATCCCCTTATTCGTTCAGCTACCGATAGATTATTATTTATAAGCATTTATGCAAAAAGTGCGCCAAGGTTAGGATGAAATTGCATAAGAAAAGAAACGCTATTAAAACAATATGATAAAGATAATATAAACTGTAGTTTATGGTCGGGGAGGGGGAAATTGTCCGAAAATATTGAATAAAGTCCGAAACAACTGAATTTTATACGATTTTCCGGGCTTTTGCTAAAATGAACAGTAAGAAATGGAACTGTGCGGAATTAAAAAGGGGGGTAATCTGCTAAATAATTGACGTGTACTGAGATAAAAATGACGGACAAACCTCATAGAGCAACGAAAAACCCTGTACTTTATTGGATGGCGACATTTTGCTTCGCCAGGCGGTTCAACAGATCAGCCATTTTCGGTTCCAGATCCGGTAACTCTTCGCGGTGCGCAATATCCGCGACTATCGCCGGCCGGTGCAGGTTCGTATGTATGAGGGAAAGCGCACTTTTAGAATTAATTTTCTATGTGCCGCCATACAGCTCTTTGATCTTGGCCCGGTCCGGGGTGCCGTCGTCAAGCAGAGGAAAGTCTGTTGCAAACTCGACGTACTGAGGTTTTTTGTAGCGGGCGATGCGCTCACCGACAAAATCGATCAGTTCTTTAGGTTCCAGGTTTTGACCGATTTTTAAGCGGCAGACAGCCTTGATGCCCTCTTTCCACTTGGGATCGGGGACGCCGAAGACCACCGTCTGCTCAACCGCGGGGTGCTGCAGTATCACTTTTTCCACCTCTGCCGGATAAACATTTTCACCGCCCGGTTTGATAAGTTCTTTCTCCGGCTTGCGGCCCGCATACCACAGGAATCCGTCCTCATCGAAACGTCCCAGATCTCCGGTATGGTGCCGGCCCTCCCGGAAGGTGTCGGCATTATCTTCAGGAAGGTTCCAGTATCCTTTAAAAACCATGGGCCCTTTCACGGTAATTTCTCCGGTCTGCCCGGGTGCTGCCGGACGGTCGTAATCATCCACAAGTTGCACGTGTCCCAGGGGGATCATCTTGCCGGCGCTGCCCGGCCGATCATTGTAACGTCCTACCGTGGCCAGACCGGATGTCTCTGTCTGTCCATACAAACAGTAAAACGTGCCGCCGGTCATTTGCTGATACTTTTCGATGGTTTCGGGAGCTTCCAGTCCGATCACGGCCTTGAGGGTCTCGATCGCTTGGCCTGATTTCTCATGCTGCTCCAGAATGGAGCCCAGAATCGGAGAAAAATCGAACATGATCGTCACTTTTTTCTCTTGGATCAATTCAACGGCTTTTTCAGCGTCAAATTTGCTCATATTGACATTCAGAGCACCGGCATGAAAACTGCCGAGGGCCATCATCAGGCCGCCCACATGGAACATGGGCAGCAGATTGAGATGGACATCTGCGTCAGTCAGGTTCAGACATTGATGTAATTGCATATTGGCGCACAGCAGGTTGCCGTGGCTCAACAGGGCCCCCCGGGGTTTTCCGGCTACAGCCGCTGTATGAATGATGACAAAACCGTCGTCATTACCGACATCGGCCAATACGAAATCACCCGCATTGTCCATCAATGATTCAAAATCAAGGAAACCGCCCCTTGCGGGTCCCAGGTTAAAGTAGTTGTTCACAGAAGGGAGTTTGTCTTGACAGTCTTTGATCAGTTCCTGGAAGTCTTGATCGGCAAATACGGCCACAGGTCCACAATCTTTAAGATTGTAACCGACTTCCTCGGCAGAAAGTCTCCAGTTGACAGGCAGCATGATGGCTCCAACGGCCGCTGCCGCTCCATAAAGGAGAAAATATTCAAGGCTGTTTTTACCCAAAACCCCGATGCGATCACCTTTACGGATGCCGGCTTGCTGCAGGCCGCCGGCCAGACGATCGACCTTTTCCTTATACCGGGCAAAGGTTAACGTACTGCCGCCGTCAGCCTCGAACCAGGCTGGTTTGTTGCTGAAACTGACCGCATTACGCAGGATTAAATCATATATGGTAAAATCATAAAGTCCCATGTATGTACCCCAAAAAAATATTTGCCACGAAGGTACGGAGACACAAAGAATATATTTATTATTCTTGCTGCGTGCCTTGTTGTCTTCCTTTCCCGCCATCCAGTAAGCGGGGTGGCAATTAATATAGTTTTACCACAATGAACAAAAAATTCACCATTAAGGAACCAACCGGCCAACATGTTCCGGGGTAACGTAGATTCATAACTCGGAACATGTGGTCGGCGGCTCTTAACTGTCTACATTTAATTCAGTTTTAATAAAATCGTTTAACGATTTTATTTGTCCCAAATTGAGGAATTTTCAAGTTTGCCGCAGATACAAGGAAAATGTCGTTCCGCTATAGTTGGCTATGCGGGACGGCATTTGACGCCGTAGATGCGGTGAAATTGGAAATCCCGTCTAAAATTTAAAACGCTCAGCTTGGGTTAAGGAAACGTAGCGTTGAAGGAGACCACTTTGCTCAGACCGTCGGCCTTGATAATAGCCGAGCCCGCCTGCACTTGGACCGGGACGGTATATTCTGCAATTCCGGTCCACCAGGCTTCGAGTTGAGCCCAAACATTGGTGTTCTTTTCCTTCAGCTTGAAACCGCCGGTAACCAGCAGGCTCAAAAGTGACTGCCGCACATCAAAGTGGGCATGCACCTTGACCTGGTTGGTTTTACCTGCGGGTATCCACTGCGTTGCAATGGTACTGACCGTATTTAACACAAAATCCTCAAAGGCAACGTCAAATTGAAGTTTCTCCATCATTACCGGGAACTCATTGGGATTTTCAATGTTAAACGTAAACGCCAGATCAAGCGGCGCGCCCACATTGTCCGGTTTTCCCTTGGTGGGCTCTATTTTATTTGAAAAGTACCAATATCCGAAGGCATGCGCCACTTCCATGGAGTCCAGAGTGACAACCGGTGCCTTAAAGTTTTTCTCGGTCGGCTTTACTTGCATACCGACACAGCCAAACAACAATGCGGCGACAATTGCTACACTAAAACATAACACTAACGATTTTTTTCGCATTTTTTCCTCCCTTATTCAATTCAAGGGTTAGGTTAGCCATCTTTTCCTGCGCTTGTAGTGCTTCACATCCCGAAAACTTTTTCGACCCCCAACATCGGTCAAGCCCAGATAGAAGTCCTTAATATCCGGGTTTTCCAGGAGTTTTTCGGCGGTGTCGTCCATAACAATGCGACCGTTCTCCATCACATAGGCATAGGGAGCGACACTCAAGGCCAGCTTGGCATTCTGTTCCACTAAAAGGATCGAGATATTCTCATCTTGATTGAGCCGGGTAATAATATTAAAAATTTCATGGATTAAAAGTGGTGCCAGCCCCATGGAGGGCTCATCCAGAAGGATCAGCTCGGGACTGGTCATCAGGGCACGCCCGACAACCGTCATCTGCTGCTCACCGCCGCTGATAAAGCCGGCGGTTTCATTGCGCTTTTCCTTCAGGCGCGGAAAGTAGTTATAAACCATCTCCAGCCCCTCCTTGAGGGATCGGCCGTACTTGCGCATGTGAGCTCCCACTTTCAGGTTCTCTTCTACGGTCAGATGCTCAAATACACGGCGTCCTTCAATAACCTGGACGATGCCCATTTTGGCGATCTTCTCTGCACCCATCTTGTCGATGCGCTGTCCCATGAATTCAATCGACCCGTCGGTAACCTCTCCGTTTTCGTGTTTCAACAGACCCGAAACCGCTTTCAGGGTCGTACTCTTGCCGGCGCCATTGGCTCCCAGAAGGGCCACAATACTCCCTTTGGGGATCTCAATGGAGACACCTTTAATGACCAGAATGACCTCGTGATACTTGACCTCAATACTGTTGATCTTTAATATAGATCCTTTGTTCGACAAAGCCTTAAAACCTCCTTGGGGGTGGGGATATTACCAGCCGATCCAATCGTTAGCCCATTTTTGCGGCCAACGGCCCTTCAGATCGACCTTCTCTACGATTTGAAACTTTCCGTCTTTAATCTCATAGATCGGCACTTGCCCCGCAACCCGGTGATCCGTTGCCGTAAAGGTAACCGGCGGTGCACCCAGCCCGATGTCGAAGTTTTGCATGGTTTCAAAACCTTTTTTCAGGATGCTTTCGCCGCTTAAATCCCCGGCGGCGTCAGCGCGTTTTAAGGCCTCCCAGAGAATCATTACATCCCCCCAGCCCTGAACTGTTCGAATAAGACGTTTTTCCACAGGGATGCCGGGGTTGTACTTTTTGGCATACTCCACAACCTTGTCCATCAAAGGTACATTTTCACCGAAGAAAGCACAAACGGCGGCACCCATGACACCCTCGGAAGCTTTGCCGGCCAAGCGGGGCAGATTCTCATCAAATCCCCAGTTGTTGACAATATGATCGGCACCAAGGCCTAAGGCGTAGGCATCCCGGACGGTGGCTGCCACGGACATGGTGGTGTTGCCGTGCCATACCAGGTCGGCCTTGTAATCCTTCATGGCCAGAACCTGGCTCTTAGTGTCAATCGCAAAAAGTGAGACACTCTGATCAGGGCCGATATCAAAACCTAAAATTGTGGCTTGATCCTTAATGGCTTTGATCGGTGCACTGCAGTAAGGTGAGGCAAACATGTAGGAAGCGACAAAGCGCGGTTTGCGTTTCCCGTAGTCGGGATGCTGCGGCCATTTTTTGTCAAACCAGGCCGTAATAGCGGCTCTGGCATTGGTGGAATAGTCGGTTGCAAAGAAAAGGTTGTAGGGCGTCTTTTTAGGATCAGTCAGGTGGCCGGAATAGGAAGCCGAAACATAAGGCATCTTATCTTTGGTCACCGTGGGTGAAAGCGCTTCGGTGTCACCGGTTCCCCATCCCAGCACGGCCACGACTTTAAGCCTCTTGAAGAGCTTGTACTTGGTGAGAGCCTCGGGAACACGGTAGCCGTAATCGAATTGATAAAGTTTAATTTGTTTGCCGTTGACACCGCCGTTGTCATTTATGTAGTGAATAGCTTCGGCAATGCCCAGGGCGTAATCTTTACCAACATCCGATGTTGCTCCGGTCATGTCATTGAGCGCTCCAACTTTTATGGTTGCAGCTTCTGTGTTGGGAGAAAATCCCGCCACGAGGGCCACACTCAATAGTAATACGAAAACTTTGGATAACACAGTTTTAATGCTCATACTTTTTCCCCCTTTTTCAGAGAGTATCCTTGCCAGTGGGTTTCTACCAAATTTTTTAAAATTATCACCTCCCTTGTTTTTTGGTTAATTGGTTGAGTGGTTTACCGGTTAGTACGAAAATGGCCAGAGATTGAAATAGTTTTTCATTTGCCACCAGCGATAGGCCAGACCATTGGGCTCAAATATCATAAAGGCACAGATAGCCAGGCCGAAGGCGGCCTCCTTGATAAACAAAAAATCCATTAATAGCTTGGGATATGTATCGGCCAGGGGTATGACCGCCAGTTGCAATAATTCCATCACCACGACCATAAATATGGAACCGAAAATGGCTCCGTGCAGTGATCCCACTCCGCCGATCAGAATCACGCCCACCAGCCACAAAGACCAGAACCAGGGAAAATGCTCGGGACTGATGGCCGCCAGATTACTGATCCAGAAAGCCCCGGCAATTCCACCGATAAATCCGGCCACGAAAAAAGCCAGCAGCTTATATTTGACAACATTGATCCCCATAAGTTCAGCCGAAATATCATTGTCCCGGATCGCCACCCAGGCCCGGCCGACTCTGGAGCGCAAAAGATTGGCTATAATCATCACACAGACGATTACCAGTATCAGCATCATAAAATAGACTTTTAAATCGCTGTCAATGATCCACGGTCCCACCTTGATAGTCCCCGGCGGCAACGAAAAGGCCTGACCGCGGCCGCCGATCTGGCTGACGTATCCTGTTATGATAAAATCGACGGTTATGAACTGGGCCGCCATGGTCGTTAAAATCAGGTAAAACCCCTTGACGCGGGCCGACGGCAGCCCGAACAGCACACTCCAGATACCGGCGACGAAAGCTGCGATCAGGATGCTGAGCGGATATGCCAGGCCGAAGTCCAGCATGAATTGCGGCCAGGGAAACTCTAAAATCAAAAGAGTGCTGGTGTAAGCGCCCACGGCGATAAAGGCGGCGTGGCCCAAGGTGATCTGACCGCAGTAACCGATCAGAAGCTGTACCCCCAGGGCTCCCAGCACGGTATAGCCGATCAGATTGCAGACACTGATCCAGTATTCATCTGCAAACCAGGGGATGAAAACAAACAGGGTCAAAAAGAGCAGGATCATCTTGCCCCGGATGAAATTCGTCTGCCACCAGGCATGATCCTGGTCATAATTTTGATGGTAAACTCCACAGGGAAGCCAGGTTGTTGACATAATAAATTTTCCGTTTAATTTGTTATAGTTGTTTAATTTGTTATATTCGTTAAACCAATCGGACTAATCAAACAAACCGGACCAATGAAACCAGTTTTATACACGTTCAATTCGCTCCCAGCCCCAGAGACCGTGGGGTTTGAAGAGCAGGAAAATGACCATAAACACAAAAGGGGCGACTTCTTTGATGCCTCCCGGAAAATACTGGTCCAGGTAGGTTCCGCAAAAGTTTTGCAAGATGCCGATGATAATACCGCCGGCAATGGCACCGGGAACCGAATTCATTCCGCCCAGCACAACGGCCGGCAGCACCAGCAGCCCTAAGTAACCGACCGAGATGTTGAGTCCGTTGATGTTCCCCAGCAGGGTTCCGCCGACACCGGCGGCCATGAAGGCAATGGCCCAGGAGGCAGCATAAACAAAACGGGCGCTTACTCCCAGCGATAGCGCCGCCATCTCGTCGTCGGCCGTAGCCTGCATGGCCAGCCCCCAGCGGGTATACTTGAAGAAACAAACAAAAATAACCAGCAGCAAAATGGCTGCTATAAAACTCCACAGATAGACCTGCCCGATGACCAGCGGCCCGAAACGGATCGGTTCAATTGAAAAAACAGGCGGCGAAAAGACCCGTGTATCAGTCCCCCAGATAAATTCCACGGTTCCTTTGAAGAAAAAGCTAAGGCCCACGGTGACCATGATCACCGTCAGCACCGGTTGGCCGATGAGCCGGTCCAAAAATATTCTTTCGGTCAGGATGCCCAGAATGAGCCCGATGATCAGTGAAAGCAACAGCGCCAGCAGAAAGGGGACTCCCATGGAATAAAAACTTAAGGAAATATAGGCACCGATAAGGGTCATCTCTCCCATGGCCAGGTTCAGTACGCCCGAGCATTTATAGATCAGAACCCAGCCCAGCGCGACGAGGGCATAGATACCGCCTACCATGATCCCGGTGGTCAGGGTCATCAAAAACAGTTCCATGTGCGGATTCCTTTTTTCTTGCCACCAAGACCGTCACAAGTGAGCAGTCATCAGTGAGAAGTGATCAGTAAGGGAAAACTGATTACTGATAACCGATAATTGATCACTGACATTCGTGTCTTAGTGGCAAAGTTTTTTTGGCTCCGGTTCAGCCGTCGTAGCTAGGGCTACTATGGCGAAGTCGGCTTTGTCCGGATTTGGTTCAATCTTTTACTAATTTGATATGCAGATCCGTCTTAATGTGCGCTTTGCGCCCATCTTCATACGTAATCGTGGTATCGATATGCACGCTATCCTTGTCCGCATAAAGGGCATCCATTATTTCCTTATATCTTGTTTCCACAAAGGCCCGGCGCAGTTTGCGCGTACGGGTCAGTTCGTCATCGTCAGCATCGAATTCTTTGTAAAGGTTGATAAACTTGCGGACCTTGGCAGCTTCGGGCAGATCTTTGTTAGCCTGCAGGATTTGCTCTTGGACCAGATTGTAGACCTCGGGTTTCTGTGACAGTTCCGGATAGCTGGTGTAAGTAATCTTCTTTTCATCGGCCCACTTGCCGACCACGGCATAATCGATACAGACCACGGCTGTCACATAATCCAGCTTGTCTCCGATGATCCATGAATCCCTCAGGTACGGGCTGAATTTCAAGCGGGTTTCCAGATACTGGGGTGCGAAAGGTTTGCCGTCGCTTAAGGTCATGACGTCCTTGGAACGGTCGAAAACAACCAAATGGCCGTCGTCGTCGATAAATCCTCTGTCGCCGGAATAAAGCCAATCGCCTTGCAAGGTTTCGGCCGTTGCTTCGGGATTTTTATAATATCCCAGAAATACCGAGGGACTTTTACTAAGAATTTCACCCTCTTCGGTAATTTTTATCTCGGTTTCCGGCAGGGGAATTCCCACGGTGTCGAATTTGATATCGCCGCTGCGATGTACCACCGAAATCCCGGCGATTTCCGTCTGACCGTAAATTTGCTTCAGATTGACGCCCAGGGAATGAAAAAAACGGAAATGATCCGGTCCCATGGCGGCCCCGCCGGTGTATGCATTGCGTACACGGGAAAGCCCCAGATGGTCTTTCAGCTTCATCTGAACCCCGATGTAGGCCAGCCATTCCAGCAGCTTCCAGTACCAGGGTATCGGTTTCTTTGCAAATTTTAAGTCGGCCACGTGATAGCCGATCTTGGTGGAAAGCTCATAGCACTTGCGCTTGATCCAGGATGCGTCCAGATACCTGACTTGCACCGTACGGGTCATCTGCTCATACATGCGTGGCGGTGCGAACATGACATGCGGGCCGATTTCCCGGATATTTTCCTGGGCGGTCTCGGGCTCTTCCGGGAAATTAATGGTGTAGCCGATCTGAAGACCGCAGGAAATCGACATCATCTGCTCGCCGATCCAGGCAAAGGGAAGATAAGAAGCGTAATCATCGTTCTCGTAGCAGGGATCGATAGCCATCAGGTTCCGGCCCATGGTCAGCATATTATAGTGGGACAGCAAAGCGCCTTTAGGCAGTGCGGTCGTGCCGGATGTGTAGAAAAGGAGTGCGACTTCATCACCATGCCCCTTAGAGATCAGCTCCTCAAAGAGTTCGGGTTTTTCCTGGTCGAGCTTCCGGCCCAGTTGCTGGACTTCTGTGAGGCTGATCAAAAAATCCTGATCATAATTACGCATACCTTTGGGGTTGTCCCATATGATCTTTTTCAGTTTGGGACACTCATTGAAAATGGAGATGGCTTTGTCGACCTCTTCCTGACCTTCGCCGAACAAAAATTTTGTGTCGGAATGGTCAATAATATATTTGACCTCCTCGATAAGGGAGTCCTGGAACAGCCACACGCCAATACCGCGGGCGCATATGGCCGCCATTTCGGCCCACAAGCCTTCCGGGCGGTTATCTCCGATCATGGAGACTTTGTCGCCGTCCGTAAGACCCAGGCTGATAAGTCCCAGGGTGATATATTTTACATTTTCAAAGTAATCGTGCCATGTAATGGGAAGCCAGATACCAAACTCCTTTTCCCGCATGGCCACTTTGTTCTTGCCGTATTTTTTTGCCTTTTCGTAAAACAGTTTGGGTATCGTCAGATCTTTTGTTATTTCCATTCCGTATCCGGTTCTTGGCTGCTTAATTGTAAAATTTACGTATTTTGCGGCAAAACTTTTTTCATTGCCACTAAGGCACCAAGGCACGAAGAAAGAATACAATAATAGATATATCCTTGGTGTCTTTGTGTCTTAGTGGCAAATGTCTTATCTGCGGGTTGCATACAAGTCCTCTTCCCCCAGATAGGCTTTGATCACTTCAGGGTTATTCTGAACCTCTTCAGGGACACCGTCAATAATCATGTTGCCGAAGTTGAGCACAAAGACACGGTCGGAAAGGTCCATGACCACGCCCATATCATGCTCTACAAGGAGGCAAGTGACCCTCCAACGCTCCTCTTCGTTGATGTCCAGAATGAACCTGGCCATGTCTTCTACTTCTTCAAGATTGAGGCCGGCCAGAGGCTCATCCAGAATCAGAATTTTCGGCTCCAGGGCCAGCGCCCGGCCCAGTTCCACCCGTTTTTGCAAACCGTAGGGCAACATTCCCACGGGTTTGTTGCGAATGTGCTCAATCTCTAAAAGATCGATAATTTCTTCTTCAATAAAGCTGCGGTGCCTGACTTCTTCCCGGGCAGTTTTACCGCGATACCATGTTCCGGCAACAATGCCCGATCGGTAGTGGATATGACGACCCAGGCGGATATTGTCAAGTACCGTCATGCCGCCAAAAACTTCAACTTTTTGAAATGTTCTGGCTATCCCCAGCATGGCGCGCTTATACGGTTTGAGATTATTGATATTTTCCTTGTTGAAATAGATATTTCCCTGTTGAGGCCTGTAAAGACCATTGATACAGTTCAGCATCACAGTCTTGCCGGCACCGTTGGGGCCAATAACGGAATGAATCTCCCCCTCCCTTATTTTCAGGCTGACACCGGCCAGGGCCTGAACTTTTCCGAAGCTCATATGAATGTCGTCAAGTTCCAGGAGAACGTCTTGCGCTTGAGTTTCGTTGGAATTTACCAATATGCTCTGCCTTCCTCTATATGATTCTAACCCAGGCTTGGCCCGGCTGTCGATTTTCCAAAAAAAAGAGATCCGAAGATCTTAAAAATGGTTTAATTTGTCAACCGCAATGCGTCGCTTCCCGGATCTCAATAATATTCTGAATATCATTCACTTGTAGTAACGCATTATGGTAAAATATTTTCCATTAATCAAGCAAAAATATTCTTATGCCCTAACCCGTATGAAGCGTAACCAAAGTCAGAACCAAGGGGCTAATTGAGCTAGGCTCAATTAAGGTTATAGAATCACCACTTTTTGCACCGCCTTAACGATTTCTTCAGGATCATCCATGACCTGAAGAATTTCAAGGTCTATCAGGGATATTCGGCGTTCAGCAAGCTGATGGTTCTTGATCCAGTCGACCAGCCCTTCCCAGAAGTCTGAACCGACCAGGATTAACGGAAACGGTTTGATGCGATGGGTTTGAATCAAAGTCACCGCCTCAAAAAGTTCATCCAGAGTGCCGAAGCCGCCGGGCATGATAATATAGGCAGAGGCATATTTGATGAACATGACCTTGCGGATAAAAAAGTATTTAAAATCGAGTTTAATATTTGCATATTGATTGGGCGTTTGTTCAAACGGCAACAGAATGTTGAGCCCGACGGAGGTTCCACCTGCTTCGGTGGCCCCTTTGTTGGCCGCCTCCATGACGCCCCCGCCGCCACCGGTGATGACGGCGAATTTCCTTTCGGCAAAAAGCGCAGCGATTTGTTCGGTTTGTTTATAAACAGGATCATCGGGTTGCGTCCTGGCCGAGCCGAAGATTGATACGGCAGGGCCTAAATCATGAAGGGTATCGATGCCTTCAACGAATTCTCCCATGATTTTGAACAACCGCCAGGCTTCACCGATTTTTAAATCATCAAGCAGAAATTGTCTTTCAATATTATTGCGCACAGTACCACCTCTTCCCAATTTAGTTAGCTTCCATCCATAAACACTTTTGAGCACTAAGCAGTTTCCAATTCATAAATGAGGGATTTTTTCGAAGAGCAAGGCCGCACAAGGGTTTTCGACCGAGGCGTACTTTAGTACGTCGAGGGCGGAAACCCGCGGAGAACGCCGCTCATCGGAAAAATAGCCATTTATGGATGGAAACTAATTCGGCTTCCAGCCAAATTCACTCAAACACCTCAGGTTTTACCGTTAAATCCGATAGTGACCTTGCCCTGGTCCACAATGACCGGCACCCGGCGCGCGCCGTCGGAATACTTCAACATATCCTTCATTTTGTCGGCATCAAATCGAACGTCATAATATTCCATCTCCCGGCCTTCTTTGGCGCAAGCTTCACGAGCTGCGGTGGTATAGGGTCAGGTGTCTTTGCCGTAAATTAAGGTTTTTTGCGACACGGTTGCTTCCTCCTTGTTATGGTATTAGGTTGAACTGCAACAGCGAGCGCATTTCCCGCAGCTTGACGTAGTGTAGCGAAGATCCCGCCCAGCGGGTCTGCGGGGAATGCGAGCGAATCAAAAAATTAACAGAATTCCTTACAGTCGCGCGAAGCACTGCCGCAAGGCAGAACAATCTCTGCAAGCTAGCTTGATGGAGCGTAGCGGAAATCCCGCTCAGCGGGACTGCAGGGATTGTTCAAACAGACAAAAAAATTAATGCAATTTCAGTATATTGTCAGAGAATAGCCAAATTTTTTTTTAACAGTTGTTAAGTGTTTTGTCAATGATTACAGATTGACAAACATCATGGAGGTTGATAAAAAACATATGTTTTGCATCTGATTGTTTCTTTCGTTTTTTGTCATGGGTCTTCATATATGATGAATTCGTAAAAAGTCACGAATTCAACACCAAAAAAATGTCTACCATGGATAAATCGGATATAGGGCTTTATCGGGATGTTGTTATCATCAACGCCTTGGGCCTGCACGCAAGGTCAGCAACCAAGATAGCAAAAAGGGCCCAAAACAGTAAATCAAAAATATGGATAATCAAAGACGGTGCCAAGGCGGATGCTTCCAGCATTGTCGACATCCTTACCCTTGCTTGCGAGCAGGGTTCAGAAATAACCATAAAAATTGACGATCAATTGGATCATGAAATATTGAATGATCTTGTGAAGCTCGTTGAAAGCGGTTTTGGGGAATAAAGTTATATGTTGAAAAACAACGGCACAGAAATGCAGATCCACGGTATTGCGGCCTCACCCGGAATATGCATAGGCAAGGCATATCTGGTTGGTCGAGAAGGTGTTGATGTTGTTGAAAAATATTTTGTCAAAAGAGAAAATTTAAAAGAAGAGATCAAACGTTTTAAGAATGCTGTAAAGAAGGCCAAAGACGAGCTCAATAAAATTATTGAACAAACCCCTAAAGATTTTAGCCAGCATGCCCATATTCTTGAGACCCATATGGTGCTGTTCAAAGACAAGATGCTATATGGACGAACAATTGAGACCATTGAAAACGAACAGGTAAATGCCGAGTGGGCTCTCAAGACAGTGGTATCGAATGTAAAAGCGATGTTCAGCGACATGACCGATTCCTACCTGCGGACCCGGGCGGCCGATATCATCCATGTTTCTGACAGCATCATGCGTAATCTGGTTGGAGCCGAAACCGAGAGTATTGCTTCCATCGGCAAGCAGGTTATCCTGGTGGCGACCGATCTATCTCCTGCGGAAACCAGCCAGATACAGCTGGAGAAAGTCATGGGATTTGTAACCGACCGAGGCGGCAAGGCATCCCACACGGGCATTATCGCCAGGAGCCTTGAGATTCCTGCAGTCCTGGGACTCGAAAATGTCACCCGTATAATCAAAAACGATGACATTATCATTGTGGACGGCACGGCCGGTGTTGTTATTATTAATCCCACCGACCAGGCACTGATCCAATTCGAAGAACGCAAGGAACGGTACGAGGCGCATAAAGCCGTTATTTCGCGGGAAAGCCATCTTCCGGCGGAGACACTGGACGGTATCCGCCTTCAGGTGATGGGCAATATTGAGTTTCCTGAAGAAGTCGTTGCCGTTATGGCCTACGGTGGAGACGGTATCGGCCTTTACCGCACGGAGTTTCAATATCTCAGTCACTCCGGTTTTCCCAGTGAAGATGAACTTTTTGATAAATACAAGGATGTTGTCGACGTTATCACTCCACGGCCGGTTACCATCCGAACTCTCGATGTAGATGGTGACAAAGCGGTTTCTTATGCATCCGATGCTGACGAGGCCAACCCTGTGCTCGGACTTCGCGGCATCCGATACTGTCTGCAAAAGCCTGACATTTTTAAGACCCAGCTTCGAGCCATATTAAGGGCTTCGGCGTTTGGGCACGTCAGGATTTTACTTCCCATGATCTCATGCCATGAAGAAATTCTTGAGGCTAAAAAGATTTTAAATGAGGCCGCCGATTCTCTCGAAAATGAAGGTATCGATTATGACGGAAACATTGAAGTTGGGATCATGATCGAGGTGCCTTCAGCGGCCATTTTGGCGGATATTATGGCGAAAAGTGTTGATTTTTTCAGTATCGGCACTAACGATCTGATTCAGTTTTCGCTCGCAGTCGACAGGGTGAACAGGCAGGTAGCCCATCTTTATCAGCCGCTGCACCCTGCCGTTATCCGTATAGTCAAACATATTGCCGATGTAGCTCGTGACAGCGGCATAAATGTCTTTATGTGCGGCGAGATGGCAGGCGATCCGATGAACTTGCCGGTTCTTTTGGGGCTGGGGATAAAAAAGTTGAGCATGAACCCTCAATCCATACCGGCGGCAAAAAAAATGATAAGGTCTCTATCAATAAATGAAGCCAGATTTTTTATAACGGAAGTGCTGAAAGAGACTTCCACCAAAGGCGTCATGAACCTGGTGCAAAATACTTACGGCAGTATTCTATCCGATAAAATATTTAATGAAGGATAATCCCTTTTGAACGAAAAACATATCAAGACAGTCGCTGAGAACAGAAAGGCCCGGCACAACTATGCTATCGAGGATGTCTACGAGGCGGGCATGGTCCTTTTGGGAACCGAAGTCAAATCCCTGCGGCTGGGCCTCGTAAACCTCAAGGATTCCTATGCCAGGATAAGAAAAGGTGAGGTATTTGTTTATCAAATACACATTGGTACCTATCCCTTTGCCTATCATGACAATCATGATCCTTTAAGAATAAGAAAGTTGCTTTTGCACAATTACGAGATCAAAAAGCTGTATGGCAAAGTCAATGAAAAGGGTTTTTCCCTGATACCCTTAAAGCTGTATTTCCAAAACGGAAAGGCCAAACTAACCCTGGCCCTTGCAAGGGGCAAGCGCAAGTATGACAAGCGTGAAACCATTCGCCGGCGTGATCAGGACAGGGATTTAGAGCGATCTAAAAAGGAATACAAATAAGAGCCAGTTTCAAAACGTCCCCTTTTGCCCAATCTTCCGTCTTCGCAGTAGCTACGACGGGACAAGCTGCGTCAGGCTCCTAAGTTTTTATTTTATAATCATCACACCTTATGTCCCGCTTCCCGCCTGCTCAAGGCACAAAGATGAAAGTGTTCTCTGCGACTTTGCGGTGAAATTCCAGCATACCATTATTCCAATTGTTGCCGTTGACTTTAGTGCGTTACTGGATTACTATAGGACATCATGT
>JACKQG010001200.1_pt1 | contig 36459 bp, 30 predicted proteins | sample 8237621 | NCBI WGS metagenome assembly JACKQG01 (sample SAMN15677084, study PRJNA649215) | marine metagenome | biome: marine; feature: Black Sea; material: saline water; isolation source: suspended particulate matter (SPM) from the Black Sea western gyre | collected 2013-06-09/2013-06-10 | depth...
GCCGATGGCGCTGTTGGAGCAGCCAGGCAGCCTGATAATGTTAATCCGGATAAAGAATCAAATGGTTCTCAATTCTATATCGTAGTTGATCCTGACGGAGAGTCTTTTCTTGACGGAAATTATACAGTCTTCGGTATTGTCTTTCAAGGTATGGATGCAGCATTCGATATTTCACAAATTCCGGTAGATACAAACGACAGACCAATAAACAATGTGTATATGAAAAAAGTATCGGTTGAAAAATATACGGCTGAACAATTAATTAATAATTTTGATTTTATCATTCCGTAAAACAAATGGATAAGCTGTTTCGTTATATTTAAAACACATGAAAATGATACGGAATTTACTTTTCTTTTTCGCCCTGATCTTAGTTATAAGTTGTTCATTTAAAAGTAACGTTGTTGAATTAACAGAACAACAAAATGCCAATGATTCCACTGAATACGAACTGGTAGTCTTTGAGCCGGGATTTGATTCATGGTTTGCTACAAACCGGAAACCTAAATGGTTTCATTCACACGATTATTATCAAAGATGGAATGTATTATATACAAATGAATGGAACTACAGGTTTAATAATATCAACTACGGTAAACCCCCCTATGATTACCTGATTGAATATGATGCGGATAAAGACTATGGAATTGATGTGGATTATAAATTGTACTGGTATTTCAAATTTATGGAAAACAAGTACAAAATGAAATTAAATATAGCAAGCGGGAGGTAAAGATCAAAAACTATCAATAAATAACCTGAAAATTGTTACGGCTTGCTTATGAGCAAAGTGGTTTGTTAACAGACATCAGGAATATCGGAAATATGTACAATAGCCTCCTTTTTTGCTTAATCCGATATAGCGTTAATTTTTTATGTGAATAATTTCCCAAAAACCTCTTCAATCTTCCCAACAGGAATTATTTCTATATTTAACTTGCTTTTATCAACACCTTTCAGGTTGTATTTGGAAATAAATATTTGTTCAAATCCCAATTTATCAGCTTCGGCAATTCGTTGTTCAATGCGGTTAACTGAACGGATTTCACCGGACAATCCAACTTCGGAGGCAAAACAAATGTTCTGGCTGATTGGAATATCTTCGTTGGAGGAAAGAATAGCGCTTACAACCGCTAAGTCGATGGCTGGGTCGTCCACTCTTAAACCGCCGGCAATATTCAGGAATACATCTTTGACTCCTAACCTGAATCCACTTCTCTTTTCCAGGACAGCCAGCAGCATATTAAGCCTTCTTGAGTCAAAGCCTGTTGATGACCTTTGTGGCGTGCCGTAAGCTGCCGAGCTTACAAGTGCCTGTGTTTCTATCATCATAGGTCGCATACCTTCCATCATGGCTGCAATGGCAATCCCGCTCAGGCTTTCCTCCCTGTGTGAAAGAAGGATTTCAGAAGGATTAGATACCTCCCTTAACCCCGAGCTTTGCATTTCGTAAATTCCAAGCTCTGAGGTGGAGCCAAAACGGTTTTTCGCAGCTCTTAATATACGATAGCCGTAATTACGTTCACCTTCAAACTGCAGGACTGTATCCACCATGTGTTCGAGTATTTTCGGACCGGCAAGAACGCCATCTTTAGTAATATGACCGATAAGGATGACGGGGGTTTCGCTTTGCTTGGCATATTTCTGAAACTCTGCCGCACATTCCCTTATCTGTGAGATGCTGCCTGCTGAAGAATCTATAATATCAGTATGAAGTGTCTGAATAGAATCGATAACTACAAGTTCGGGCTGAAGCTGTTCGATAAATTGAAATATATTTTGTGTAAGCGTTTCTGTAAGCACATAACACTGCTGATTTTGGATACCAATCCTTTCGGCACGCATTTTAATCTGTTGCTCGCTTTCTTCGCCTGTAACATAAAGCACTTTAAGATTTTTCAGATTAAGTGCTGCCTGAAGCACTAATGTTGACTTACCAATACCAGGCTCCCCCCCCACCAATATTAATGAACCGGGTACAAGCCCTCCACCAAGAACCCTGTTAAATTCATGATTGTGTGTATCTATTCGTATCTCGGCTACTGCTTCAACTTCAGGGATAAGAACAGGCTTGGAATCACCTTTTTTGCCGGGAACGGGTGTACGGTTTTTACCGGTATCTCTGCGGATTATTTCCTCTACATAAGTATTCCATTCACCGCAAGAAGGGCAGTGACCAATCCATTTAGCAGATTGCGCACCACAATTCTGACAAAAAAATATGGTTTTGGTTTTGGACATTTTAGTCAATTAATTTTCATTCTCCCTTTTTTAGCTTATTTATTATCGAAGTAGTTGAATACCCGTCAAGAAACTCTATTGTTATGATTTCACCTCCTTTAGCCTTCACAATATCGGCTCCCACGATGTCGCCGGTTTTATAATCGCTTCCTTTTACAAGAATATCCGGTTGAACCTGTTTAATAAGATTATAAGGTGTGTCTTCATCAAATAAAACAATTGCATCCACAAAATGGAGGGAGGCAAGTATCATGGCTCTGGCATTTTCATTAATCACCGGACGGTGTTTGTCTTTGATCCGGCTCACAGAATCATCGGTATTCAGCCCGATTACTAAAACATCTCCAAAATCCTTTGCTTTTGATAAATAATTAATATGCCCGAGATGAAGGATATCGAAACAACCATTTGTAAATACAATTTTTTTATTCTTAAAACGCCAAACAGCCAATTCTCTTTTAAGAGATTCTTTGTTAAATATTTTGGCTTTTATTATTTCAAGATTTTTCATATTTTTGGTTATTAATAATTGGTAAAAAAATCAAAGATAATATACCTGCTACAATTATCATAACGGTTTGCCCTGTCCATAACAGCCATCCCATGGCATATCCTTTTGTAATAGGTATATAGAACATAGCAAGTATTTCCGCCACTATCCATGGATAAATTCCAATACCGCCCTGAACAACGATAATACCTATGGAACCGAAAACGAGTACAGCCAATCCGGCATTTAATCCTAAATGACTTGTTACCGGAAGACTAAAAAATACAACCCAGGTCATTAACAGGTACATTAGCCAAATAAAAACAGAATGAAATATAAACCAAAATGGTTTTTTGATTTTAATAAGTGATTTTATACCTTCATAGAAACCGAGCACTATTTCTTTGACTTTTTGATAGATTTTAGTGTGGGATATTTTATGCCGGAATTTATAGAATATTAAGGACAACAGGATAATAATCAGGAATGCAATGTAAAAAATGTAGTTTGGGTTTTCCAATTGGTTGTATTTTTCAACAGCATTTTTATATATCGAAGTTTCTTTGAATAAATTCAATTTATCGAAGTTAACGAAAAAGTTTATCAGGAAAGCAGTAAGCAGGCTCAACATATCAAGCCCCCGTTCGGTTACCACGGTACCAAACGATTTTTGAAATGGTATTTTTTCATATTTGGCAAGAATTCCGCAGCGAGTTACTTCTCCAAGTCTTGGGAGCGCCAGGTTGGCAAAATATCCGATTATGACAGCAAAAAAAGTATTTTTCAGCCGTGGCTTATAACCCATTGGTTCCATTAATATGATCCACCTGATAGATCTGCTTATATGGCTGAAGATGCCAATTATTATTGATAACAGTATCCACCAGTAATTTGCCCCGATAAAAGATTTATAAATATCTTTTTTTTCTTCCGGAGTTAGATTGTGCATAAAAAGCCAGATAAAAAAAATACCCAACCCAAGAAAAAAAATTATTTTTAAAGCATTTAATAGTAACTTTTTCAAAGAATTACTTAATTAAATTATTATAGTCAGGAAAAACTATGTCAGGTTTTGAAATGCTTTAAGCACTTCAATTTATATACCGCAACAAAATTACGAAAATAAAATAATATTATCTATTAACCTTACTTTTCCAATATAAACAGCAATACAAGCAATTATATTATTACTTTCGGTCCAGGTTCTCAACGGTTTTAATGAATATAAATCTACTATTTCAAAATACTCCAGCTTCATCGTTTTACTTTTTTTAAACTGCCTGAAAACAGATTCTTTTAATTCACTAATAGTTGCAAACCCCGACTGTATTTTCACCCTTTTTAATGTTAAATAAATTAATGAAGCTTGTTTTTTTTCCGATTCGGAAAGAAATTCATTACGTGAACTCATTGCAAGCCCGTTTTCTTCCCTGATAATGGGGCAAGGTACTATCTCAACAGGCAAATTATAGTCTTTTGTAAGTTTATGAATGATAACAAGCTGCTGGTAGTCTTTTAATCCGAAATATGCTCTTGCAGGCTCAATTATTTCAAAAAGTTTTTTCACAACAACAGCCACTCCGTTAAAATGTCCGGGACGAAATTTTCCTTCCATCACTTTATCCGGATCGCCAAAATCAAATTTCGTATTATCCGGTTCAGGGTACATTTCTTCAGCCGATGGATGAAACAGCAAATCACATTTTTCTTTTTTTAATTTTTTTATATCCGATTCTATCTCACGGGGATATTTCTTGAGGTCTGCTTCATTATTGAATTGAACAGGATTTACAAAAATGCTGCAAACAACAAAATCATTTTCTTTTTTTGCTTCCCTTATTAGCGACAAATGTCCTTCGTGCAAAGCGCCCATCGTAGGAACAAAACCTATTGATAAGCCTTTGCTCCTTATTTCATTAAGATAACCGCGGGCTTCTTTTATTGTGTTCAATATTTTCATACCATTCAACTATGAATCAAAAATATTAATCAGTAATAATTTTTTGGATGTCTTTTTCGAGTGTTTCCTGCGGAGTCTCAATTATCCTGCCTTTTTCCAGATTGTTTTTATAAAAAATGAATGTGGGCACACGCTCAATGTTGAGATCGGATATATCTGTATCTCCTGCTTTTTTGCTTCTGTCAATACATATTATTTTAACATCATTTGTGTTATAATTTATGTTATCAAGAATTTTAAAAAACCTGGGAACCTGTTCCTGGCTATCACGACACCATATACCCAGAACAATAGTGATTGAATAATTGTAAATTCTGTTTTTAAGTTTATTTAAAATACTAATATTGGGTTCATAGTCTTGATATTGTTCAAGAAAATGTTTACCGAAATCGCCTTGCTGTAATGCTTTTCGCTCGCACTTACCAGCCTGTATTTCAGGCTGAGCTTTTTCTTTTTCGGTACTGGAATCTTCCTGTGAATATATTAAGCAAGACCAAAAAGCGGTTAATATTATAAGCATGAAAGTTTTTGTATTCATTGTTTGTTACTTATATTAATTCAATCAAAATATCTTTTTTTGTTACCCTGCTTCCTTCCTTTACATTAATTTTTTTAATAGTACCATTAACAGGTGAAATAATATCATTTTTCATTTTCATTGCTTCCAGTATCAGAAGTTTGTCACCTTCTTTTACTTTCTTTCCTTTTTTTACATAGATCTTTTCAACAACGCCTGGAATAAAGGCGGTGATTTTCTTTAAATCGTTTCTTTCGTAAGGTTTCTTATCGAGGTACTTTTTAGTTAAGAGTGTCCTGTACTTGATGTTCTCAATAAGTAATGATTTGTAACAGGTCTTTTTAACGTCTTGTTCTATTTCTTTTATTTTTTCCATGTGTGGTTAGTTTGCTTATCCGACAAATATATTTTAAAATTAAGTGTTAGCTCTGATATATTTTGGAAAATCATTAAAACGGCGGAATACCATGTTTCTTTTTAGGGCCGGTTTCAGCTTTCAAACCTGATACATCCAAAGCGTGCACAAGAAAATTCCTTGTTTCTTTAGGTTCTATTACGGCATCGATGAAACCATAGGCAGCAGCAACATAAGGGTTTGCAAACTTATTTTTATATTCTTTAACTTTTTGTTTACGGATTTCATCAGGATTTTCGGCATCTTTTATTTCATTTCTGAATATAATATTAGCTGCACCCTCGGGTCCCATAACTGCAATCTCAGCAGTGGGCCATGCGCAAACAAAGTCTGCTCTGAGGTGATGAGAACACATTGCAATATATCCCCCACCATACGCTTTACGCATTATAACAGTTATTTTTGGAACTGTAGCTTCAGAATAGGCGTATAGTATTTTCGCTCCGTGCCTGATAACTCCGGCATGCTCCTGGTCAATACCCGGTAAATATCCGGGAAGATCAACTAAAGTTACTATCGGTATATTAAAAGCATCACAATATCTGATGAACCGTGCGGCTTTATCAGAAGAATCAACGTCCAAAACCCCTGCAAGAACCAATGGCTGATTAGCAACAAAGCCTATGGTTTGCCCTGATATCCTGGCAAAGCCGATAATTATATTAGCAGCAAAGTGTTCCTGAATTTCAAAAAATTCCGAATCATCACAAATTGATTTGATTACATGTCTGACGTCATACGGTTGACGTGGATCGGTAGGAATAACATCATCTATATTAAATTGCCGGGTTTTGGGTGGCTTTTTGGGGAAGAGTTCAGCTTTCTTTTCATTATTCCATGGGATAAAACTAATGAGTTGCTTTACCTGGTAAAAACACTCTTCTTCACTTTCAGCATAAAAATGAGCATTCCCTGAAATTTCCGAATGGATTTTAGCTCCTCCCAATTCTTCCATTGTTATTTCCTCTCCTAAAACCGTTTTTATTACTTCCGGACCGGTAATAAACATTTTAGATACACCATCAACCACAAAAACAAAATCAGTAAGAGCAGGTGAGTAAACCGCTCCTCCTGCACAAGGACCAAGAATTACGGAAATTTGCGGTATAACTCCGGAAGCCTGTGTATTACGGTAAAATATTTCGCCATAACCAGCCAGTGCATTAACCCCTTCCTGAATACGGGCGCCGCCCGAATCGTTGATACCAATGAGGGGAACTTTTAGTTTTAAGGCATGGTCCATGATCTTAGTGATCTTTTTTGCGTGCGCCCAACCAAGTGAGCCTCCGGCTACTGTAAAGTCTTGCGCATATATACAAACAGGATGCCCGCTTATGGTTCCTGTACCTGTAATAACACCATCTCCCGGCAGGTACTTTTTATCCATATCAAAATCTCTTCCGGCATGTTTAACAAAAAGATCGTATTCATGAAAAGATTTAGTATCTAAAATTGAGAGTATTCTTTCGCGGGCTGTTTTTTTACCTATTGCCTTTTGTTTCTCAATTGCTTTTGACCCTCCCCCTTTAATTGCCTCACGCATTCTTTTTTTGAGATCGGCTGTTTTGCGTTTTAAGCCCATATTCTATAATTTTTTGTATAACCTGATTTATTGTGCTTTAAGGTTAATTGTTAACCGGATGCTTACAATGTTGTAATTCAAAATTATAGCTTTTAATAAACCTCATAAAATGAGAATATATTGTACCAAAGTAATGCAAAACTAATCTAAATAAATAATAATTGCAAAAAATCAAAAAAGAAGAGTTAGAAAAACTTTAGGCGTAAATGAATAATCTGAAATTAAAGGACCGGGAAGTATAATTGAAATTTTTTAAAATCTCACTATTGTTATCCCATGCCCGCCTCTCTCGATATGTTCATCTTTAAAACTTTTAATCTCGGGAATTGACCTTAAATAGTCATGAATCAATGTTCTGAGAATACCATACCCTTTTCCGTGCAGGATTTTTACTTCTGAGATATTTAATAAAATGGCATCATTGATATATTGTTTTACAATTGATAGCGCCTCTTCCCCTCTCTCTCCTCTTATATCAACCTGCAGATTAAAATTTGCCATTTTTTCATTAAGTATATCTGAGTATCCTGTTTTCCTGTTTCTGGCTTTTAATTTACCGGCTTCTCTCACGCTCACCTTTTTTAGCTTATCCAAGGTGGTTCTGAATGTAACTGAGTTGAATGTAATAACAACATCTTCATCTTTAATCTCAATCACTTCACCCGTAACATCCTGATCAACTATACTCACAAAATCACCAACAATAACAGGTACTTTATCTTTTTTTGCAATATCATCCGAATCTTTAGCTACCACTTCCTCCTTAGCCTTAGCCTCAATTTCAGCCTTAATTCTTTCCCCCTTTTCCTTCAGTTCCTTCCTCAGCTTCTTTGTTTTTTCCTTCTCCGCCTGCGATTCCTTTATCTGTCTGATTGTGTTTTCAATGAGTTTATTTGAAGATTCGATAAGTTCATGAGCTTCTTTCCTGGCATCTTCTGTAATTTTATCTTTTGTAGCTTCAACCTGTTTTGTCAGTTTATCATATTTATCGATCATCTCGCTAAGGAAATCGTCAGCAATACGGAATTCCTGCTGTTTTTTCTCTAATTCTTTTTTTTCTATTTCCAATTGCTGAAGTTGCTCGTCAAAATTCAGTTGTTTCTTTCCTGTCTTTTCCCCGGCATTTTTAAGAATATACTTTGGGAAGCCAATCTTCCTGGCAATCTCAAAAGCGAAAGAACTACCCGGCTTTCCTATTTTTAGTTGATATAATGGCTGCATGGCTTTGGTGTCGAATAGCATAGCTCCGTTCACTATTTTATTTCCTTCATTTGCTAATAATTTCAAATTAGAATAATGTGTAGTAACAACACCAAAAGCCTTTTTTTCATTAAGTCTTTCAAGAACAGCCTCGGCAATGGATCCGCCAAGCTGAGGTTCAGTACCTGTACCGAATTCGTCGATCAGGAATAGTGTGTTTTTGTCTGCTTGCAACACAAAATGCTTCATGTTCAGCAAGTGAGAGCTATAAGTGCTAAGGTCATTTTCAAGCGATTGCTCATCACCTATATCAATAAAAAGTTTTTTGAATATTCCTGTTGCAGAACCTTCTTTAACCGGAATAAGCAAACCGCACTGAACCATGTATTGCAGCAAGCCGATTGTTTTAAGACAAACTGATTTACCCCCGGCATTCGGCCCTGAAATTACTAAAATCTTTTGTTTTTCATTGAGCCGGATATCTAAAGGCACAACAGGCTTTTGCTGCTTCAGGTGAGAAAGATATAGTAAAGGGTGTGTTGCACTTTTCCAGTCAATTAAGGTTTGATCGGACAAATCAGGTTTAAGAGCATTGATCTTTATGGCAAACTTTGCTTTTGCCCTGATAAAGTCGATTAAACCGAGAAATCTGTATGCTTCGAGCAATTCCGGTATTTGAGGACGGATAAAATCAGTGAAATTTTTTAGTACTTGAATAATCTCCCTTCGTTCGGCATTCTCAAGCTCCCTGATTTCATTATTAATATCAAAAATTTCTTCAGGTTCAAGATAAACGGTTTGTCCGGTAGCAGACTCATCATGAATAAACCCCCTTATCTTTCGTTTGTATGCTGCTGCCATGGGAATAACCATTCTTCCGTTTCGGATAGTAACTTCAGCATCATCAGCCACCCATCCCGATCGTTTGGCAGCTTTTAACGATTGGTTGATATTTTTATCTATTGATGACTGTTTGCGGATCAGTTCTTTCCTTATTTCCAGCAGTTTTTGCGATGCAGTGTCTTTGATATTCCCTTTTTTGTCGATAATTTTCTTAATTCGCAGGATAATTATTTTTTCAACACCAATGTTCACTGTCAGTTGTTTCAGGTTAGGAAATCTCAACGCATCAAGTTTATTAATATATTCAATACTATCCGTAATGGTTATTAGTGATGATTTAAGGTCGAAGAGTGTATCTTTTTCAATATAGGTGCCTTCAATTTTTATCCGTTGAAGTTCCGGTGTCAGGTCAAAATAATCCTGTGCCGGAAATCCTGAATCTTCTAAAAGTAACAACCGGAACTCTTCAGCCTGGCTTAGTGATTTGTTAATCAGATTAAAATCGGAAAAAAATCTTATCTTGTCAACATAATATCCACCTAAAGGACTCAGGCAATTTTCACGGATCATTTGCCTGACCTGATCAAATCCGGTTTTTTCTTCAAAATTTTTAGGGTAAATCACATTACAAAGTTATACTAAATCTTAACAGGAATCCGAAATCCCGAAGCTTTGGGGTTTATATATTTCCTTGTGCATATTAATGTTTATTAAACCATAATTTAATAATTTTTTACCCAAAGAATTTTTATATTTGCGAAACGTTTTATTTAAAAAAAACTTATAATGCTCATATTGGAAATAAGCGACATTTATCACATAGCTAAATATTAGTGCTGTAAAAAACTATATATGAAAACATTAACTGAAATTCAGGATCAACTATCAGCTTATAAACCTTATTTGTTTGAAAATTACCCTTTAAAATCAATTGCGATATTTGGCTCTTATGCCAGAAATGAAAACGATGAAAAAAGCGATTTGGATTTGATGGTCGAATTCAATGGAAAAATTGGAATTCAATTCATTGACCTTGCTGATGAAATTGAGGAATTAATAGGAATGAAAATTGACCTTGTTTCAAAAAACGGTATTAAAAAGAAATATTATTCAGTAATTAAACGAGATTTGATTTATGTCTGAACGCGACTTAAAACTACTGCTCGAAGATATAGAAATAAAGAATAAAGTAATCAAAATCCGGCCTGCCTGGAAATGGCTACTGTCTGATTATTTTTAGATAATAACTCCCGATTCTCATTAGATACATTCCGGGTGATAAATCCGAAACGGTGATATGAATAATGTTATCACCGGCACTTTTTTTACTCTGATAAAATTTTCTTGAAAACAAATCCAAAATCTCTATTTCTAATTCCTCTGTTGTCAATTGTCCTCTAAATTCAATCCGCATGTAATCGGTAGCAGGATTAGGATATACTTTAATATTGTTTGCATAATCTGTTTCAGGTACAAAAGTGAATAGCTCGTTTTCCGAACCAAATGTGGGCGGCATAAACTGAAAATCACCGGTTCCGTTTGGATATCTTCCGAAAGAGGTATCAGTAAGCTGTTCGCCGAATTGTATGCTATCTAAAACAGTACCATCAAAATTGGAAAGTAAAATTTCTTCGCCCGATTTGGACAATTTAAAATTTGCATGTAGCCCTTCCTGGCTTCCATCTTCATCAGCCCAGATAATGAGGAAATCATAAGCATGGATGAGTGTATCGGGAAAAATCCATTTTTCGGGCTGGTTGAAATCGTCCGATAAAAACATTCCGGATAGCGGAATATCCAGTCCGGTGTTGTTATACAACTCTATCCAGTCGTCATATTCGCCATTCTGGTCAGGAACACAGTTTTCATTGTCAGCCATAAATTCATTTATCACAATATCACCCGGTAACAACACAAAACCCTGGACCTGGTAAAAATAAGTGATCAGTTCTGCGCTTTCAGGTGAGAACATACCTGCATTATTGTTCTCCGAATAAATATAATAATACACATTTGTAGCAGGAGCATAAGGTAATATCATTGCACCATATACATCGTCATTCGCTGCGCCGTCATGGTGATTTCCGTCATCAAACATCTGGTTTGCAGTAAAAGGGGTAAAAGGGTCGGTTTTAAAATTTAAATAAACTGATGTAGTATTTAAAATATTAGCAGTTATCCAAACAGTATCCTCAGAACCTGGAAATTCAACTGATTGCATAACACCAGTTATTTCAGGGGCTTGTTTCAACAATTCGGGATGGTTTGAAAGATGAACAGTCCTGCCATCCATTAATACATTTAAGCCTGGTATTATTCCATTCCCAAAACCAATGTTTTGATTCAGGGAAATTAAAAAATCCTGATAACTGTAAAGAAGGTTCGGATCATTATAAACGCATGTATCAATTAACTGCTGAAGTTCAACGGCTCTGCTTTTCATGGCATTATTCCATAGAAAATCATTAAAAATTGTCCTGTAATGAGCATAGTATTTTTTCCAGTATTCGGGAATATTTAATAATTCTCTTATTAAAGGTCTTTGTAAATTATTAATATTCCATGTTGTAGGCAAATGTATCATTTGATTTAGATTTAAAGGAGGTCCCTGTCCGCCATTCTTAAACACACCAAAATTTTCATTCATGTCCCAGATAATAGTATGAAACCGGTCGAACTCATCCTCATAAATATAATAATTATGTCCTGAGCCGGTATAACTGTCGAGATTCACAAATACATTATTAAACACGAGCATCCACAAAGCCTGGTCAATATTCAGACAGTTATGTACATTCCCCGGATTTTCATTTAATTCAATAATCAGGTTTTTAAGTTTTGTCCAGCCATAATCGGATTTTATCTCATAAGATTGCTCATAACAAATCGTGTCATCGCCCATAATAATTAATGGCGAAGCAATGCCAACAACAGGCAGGCACCCGGCAGGGGGAGGAGCGGGTGTACCTGTAATAAATATCGGGTCACATTTAAAAAAGCTGTTGTTTTTCGAACCGAAGTGATAATTAACAAAATTTTTGTTTACCGATTCAACATTTGTAAATAAGCCGTGTATGCTGCCGTTTATATTCAGAACAACATAATTCGCTTTTGAAGCAGGTAAATAATTTCCTGCTATTTCATACGACAGAACCTCTCTTACACAAGTGGGGTCTTTAAACATGTTAGAAAACTTTAATGTCTCATATCCGTAAAGGTCCTGTTCTTTTATATAATCAATTTTTATATTGAACGGATTTTTAGGATGATTGGGATGATAAGAACTATTGCCTTTATACCTGACCCCGACACTGTCGTATAAAACTCCGTCAACGACCATATCAGCAAGGATTCTTCCTTCATTATTGTTCATAATCATAGTATCTAAGATATATTCCCAGTTCTCATCATAAAAATCCAGATTTATCGTGCGGATAACATTTATATCATACAAATCCTGGCTTAATGAAATGTTGATAAATAAAGATGAAATGATTAATGCGGTTAGAAAATTTTTCATGGTATTGATAATTTAGAAGTTTAATATTGATTATTAGACAACCGGTACCATAACAAGTTTAATTTTGATGATAAATATACAAATTTTTTTAATTCAGCCTGTTTCGCTTAATTTGGATGTTCCAAATCCGAAAGAGCCGGAATGAAATAATTATTATTTTTACGCCATGTTATATTTTTCAATTTAACTCACAACAATATGTTACAAAAATTCACAAACCCGGACAAACTTTCAAAAGAAGAAAACGCACAATTAATTATGGATTTCTTTCATCGTACTATGATGCACCATGCTTTATGGTTTGCCGAAGTTCAACACCAAATGGGAAGAGAAAAAGCTTTTAAGGTCTTAAATGAAGCATGGGAAAGAAGTTCCTCTATACAGATGAAAAGAATAGCAAAAACATTAGGCTTTGAAATAAATGACGGAATTCCTCAGCCTTTATTGGATTTACCCGAAGAAAAGCTGGAGCAACTTAGGGATGGCATGGCTGTTAACTGGCTGGCAAATGACGGTGTCTGGTTCCAGACTGTAGAATTTAAGCACGGAATGAACGATGCCAAGCGCTGCAATGATTCCTGCTGGGGGCAGTTCTCTCCTTTTGAAGCATGGTCGATAAAACGTATTTTGAATTTATCTGAAAATCCGGGATTGGATGGATTGAAGAAAGCACTTCAGTACAGACTGTATAATTTTGTGAACAAACAATCATTTACCGAAGAAACCGAAAACAGCTTTGTATTCAGGATGAACGAATGCAGGGTTCAGGTTGCCCGCAAACGAAAAGGATTGGATGATTATCCATGTAAATCAGGCGGACTGGTTGAATACACAACTTTTGCCGAAGCCATTGACTCAAGGATAAAAACCGAATGTATCTGCTGCCCGCCCGATAAACATCCTGAAGAATATTATTGTGCGTGGAGGTTTTATATTGAAAAATAAATCGTATATTTCCCTGATATTTCTTATAAATTAAAAACTTATTAAATGATTATGCCTTAACTCAAATTTCTCATCAGCAGTTTTTGAAAAATCGTAATCATATATTGCTCCTTCCCATTCACCATACACTGCATTAGGCAAAACAATAAACCGGTTGCCGAAATCTTCTTTGAACTTGTCAACCAACTCAAAACGGTCGGTAATACTTTTTTTCTCAAACACTTCGGAAAAGTCGTTCAGATTATCGCCTATCAGGAGAATAATCTCATGTTTTTCAGAAACCGTTTCCCTCCTTGCCTTCTTACTTGATTCATCCGTCCTCATAAACAGGTGGTCGTTATCAGAAAAAGGGAAACTTAAATCCTGCAGGTTTTTTAAAGTAGGCTGCCTGTATTTTTCTCTACGGTTTGTAATATAATAAACTTCTATGCCTTTTGATTCGGCATATTTTAAAAATTCCAGTGCACCGGGAACAGCTCTGGTATTTGCCGTTTCAACCCATTCGTTCCAGTAGGTCGGGTAACTTGTTCCTTCCAGGATACATTTTGCTTCAAAAGGGCTGTTGTCCAAAACGGTTTCGTCAATGTCAACCACCACTGCCTGCTGCTTCATCAGTCCCATTACTCTTAAGCTTCTGTCCAATTGTAACCGTGCTACATTAAAAGCCTGGTAACACAGCGCCCGGTATTCGGCTGCTGTTTGTTGATACAGAATAGCCGAGGTAAGGTGTTCGTTAGGGGGGATTGCTGATTCGTCACCACTATCACCGGCATTAATATTCTGGCAACTGTTTAAAACACTTAAAATAAACAGTCCGCTTAACAGTAATTTTATTATGGTTTTCATCTGTTTAAAATTTAGTAATACGTTAACTGTTTGCCAGTTACATTTTAATCATTCTCTCGCGTGTCTCAATCCCGAAGTTTCGGGATGAGTGTTTCATATTGTTTATTTTAAATTACCAAATATCACGAATAAAACTTTCAAATTCTCCAAAAATTTCAATTATTTTCTCCAGACTTAGTTGATCTTTAAAATTTTTGACTTGCAAAGCAACAGTTTTTCTCCTTTCAATAAGACTTTTATTGTTCAAATTAAAATATTGGATCGTTGTGTTTGCTTTATCGGATTTTCTGTCTTTAGGTAAAATATCTCCTGTTTGTGAATACTTAAAATATAACCCCGGATTGTCAACCACAGGGTTAATTAAATTCTTATATTCAATTTTTTTTAATGGTTCTATCCTTATGTTTGGCACAATGACACGGATTATTACAAGAAACTAACAAATTGAAATAATCACATGTTAATTCCGGAAATAAATGTCCGGCTTTTCTTTTGAAATGATCAATATGAGACTTTGTTTTATCAGGACTTATTTTACCCTCACAATAAGCGCACTGAAAATTTTGCTCATTCTCAAGAATATATTTTCTTATTGGGTATGTAATTTCAAAGCAATTTTCCCAATTATTGGGTTTATTTTTTTTAACGAAATTAGTGTAGAAGGAAGGCTCGGTTTTGTTTATTTTTTTCATTTGCCGGATTTTCTTTTAGCCATTTCCAATCTGATTAAACTTAAGTCAGGATCGTTAAATCCTAAAACATTTACTAATTCATTCATCAATTTAATAAATTCCTGATTTTCATATTTATTGTCAAATAACAGGCTTTTTAATTCTGAAATTTTCACCTCAATATCAGGAGTACGCAAACTTTCGGACCCCATAATCTCCAACAATACCTTTTGAATTTCCCAGCCGTAAGAACCATCAAAATCAGAAATCACATCAATCGTATCTTCGTTTTTTATTAAAACTCTTATGCTTTCTTTTGGTGCCGAACCAACTATATGTGGTGAATGAGTGGCAATGATCACCTGGTTGTTGTTTGCTTTGGCAAAATCTTCGTAAACTTTTATGATTTTATTTTGCCAGTTAGGATGCAAAGAGGTTTCCGGCTCGTCAATTAATATAACACTATCTTTTATATCAGCAAGGTATAATGTAAATGCTTTTGTGATTAACTCTTGTTCACCTGTTGATAATTCTGATATACTAATTTTTTCAGAATATTCATTTTTAAAATATACTTCCCGTTTTTTATCTAATCCATTAAATTCAATCTGCAAGTCGAAACCGTCAAAGAAGCTATTTAGAATTTTTTGTACCTTTTGATAAGCCTGGCTGCTTTTAATATCTCCTTCATAGATAAGTTTGTCGATATACTCTGCGATCTGCTTCTTTGCCTCATTTTTATTATAGGTGCTAGTCTCTAAATAATACAGGTTATTCCGTAAATCACTCGAAAAAACAAGAGGAATCCCACCAAAAAACCCACGAATATTTTTTTCTTTATTGTAGAGAAGATCAACTTTACATCCTGGAAATTTATTACCATGAATAAAACCATAAATAAACTCAAATAAAGTTGTCTTCCCACTTCCATTAATCCCGGCAATTACAACCAAGTCCAAAGGTTCACCATCATGTGTCAATTCCAAATCAAAATCTCTGAAGACCTTGTATTTTTTAATATGTATCTTTTTGAGTTTCATTATTAAATTTTAAGTTCACACAAAAGTAATAAAATAAAAAAAAGAGACAAATCAATACTTTTTCTGATTTATACGCAGGAAATAGGGACGGCTAATCCGAAAAAAAAATAAAGCCGGAACCCATATCTGAATCCGGCTTGAAATTAATACTATCTCAGATATAATCTTACTTTTCGGAATAATCCATTTCTGCCAATCGTTTATAACTGTTATATCTCCACTGGGCATTCTTTTCAGCAAGAGCATCCAATCTTACAGCTTCTTCAGGGAATGTTTTCTTTAAAGAAGAATATCTTACTTCTCCGTCAAGGAAATTCTGGAACTTACTCCAATCGGGTTCTTTAGAATCAAGGATAAACGGATTTTTACCTTCTTCTTCTAATAACGGATTAAATCTGTAAAGATGCCAGTAACCTGCTTCAACGGCTCTTTTTTCCTCTTCCTGTGTTTTGCTCATTCCGGCTTTCAACCCGTGATTGATACACGGAGCATACCCAATTATCAATGATGGTCCTGGATATGCTTCGGCTTCTCTAATCGCTTTCAGGTACTGCGATTGGCTTGCTCCCATGGCAACCTGTGCAACATACACATAACCGTAAGTCATCAACATTGCACCAAGGTCTTTTTTTCGTATTTTCTTACCTGATGCAGCGAATTTGGCAACTGCTCCAACAGGAGTAGCTTTTGAAGCCTGTCCGCCGGTATTTGAATAAACTTCGGTATCCATTACAAAGATATTAATATCTTCGCCCGAGGCAAGCACATGGTCTAATCCTCCGTAGCCGATATCATAAGCCCATCCGTCGCCGCCAAATACCCATACCGACTTTTTGATCAGGTATTGTTTCAGACTTAAAATTTCTTTAGCTACCGGGTCGGTTTCCTTTTCTAATAATGGAATAAGTTTTTTAGAAACCTCGGCAGATTTTTCGGCATTATCTTTTCCTTCAATCCATTCTTTAAATAAAGCTTTGATTTCTGTAGAGATATTTCCATTGGCTTTTGACATGCGGTCGGCAATCCTTTCTCTCATTTTGTTAACACCTGCTACCATACCAAAGCCATATTCAGCGTTGTCTTCAAATAAAGAGCTTGCCCATGCCGGCCCGTGTCCGTTTTTTTTGTTCTGGCAATATGGTATTGCGGGAGCCGAACCACCCCAAATGGAAGAACAGCCCGTGGCATTTGCAACCATCATCCTCTCGCCGTATAATTGGGTAATTAATTTAACATAAGCAGTTTCTCCGCATCCGGCGCAAGCACCTGAAAACTCAAATAATGGCTGGGCAAACTGGCTGTTTTTAACCGATTGAGCTTTAGGAACAATATCATCTTTATAAGTAACATTATTAACTATATAATCCCAGTTCCCAATTTCTTTTTCCTGTGTACCAAGAGGTTTCATTATTAATGCTTTTTCTTTGGCAGGACATACTTCAAAACAATTACCGCAACCTGTGCAATCAAGCGGACTGACCTGTATCCTGAACCGCAGTCCTTCAAATGTTTTCTTTGGAATTGCTTCTAAAGTAACTATTCCTTCAGGAAGATTTTTCATTTCATTCTTTTCCAATAAGAATGGTCTTATTACTCCATGCGGGCAGACATAAGCACATTGATTACACTGGATGCAATTTTCGGGTTGCCATTCGGGAACATTAACTGCAACTCCACGTTTTTCCAAAGCCGTGGTTCCTGTGGGAAATGTTCCGTCTTCCCTGCCTGCAAAGGCGCTTACAGGAACAGTGTCACCCTGAAGTACATTTATGGGATTAAAAATATTTTTTATGAAATCGTCAGTAACTTCCTGTGATTTTGGTCCTTGTTCTTTTGGTTCAATATTTGCCCATTCCGAAGGAATTTCAATTTTTATAACTTCACCGCCTTTGTCAACTGCCGCATAGTTCATGTTTACGATGTTCTCGCCTTTTTTACCATAACTTTTGACAATGGCAGCTTTCATTTCTTTAACAGCCAATTCATAAGGAATTACTTCCGAAACCTTAAAGAAAGCTGATTGCATGATCGTATTTGTACGGGTTCCCAGCCCGATTTCCTCGGCAATATTTGTAGCATTGATAATATAAAAGCTAATGTTATTATCCGCTATATATTTCTTCATATAATCAGGTATTCTTTTCTTGGTTTCTTCAACATCCCAGATGCTGTTTAACAGAAATACCCCGCCTTTTTTAAGTCCTTTAAGCATATTATATTTATTCAGATATGAAGGCACATGACAGGCAACAAAGTCGGGGGTGCCCACGAGATATGTTGATCGTATCGGATTATCACCAAATCTTAAATGAGAAACTGTAATACCACCTGATTTTTTTGAATCATAAGCAAAATAAGCCTGAGCATATTTATCGGTAGAACCGCCGATTATCTTAATTGAATTTTTGTTGGCACCAACAGTACCATCAGCACCCAGACCAAAGAATTTTGCTTCAAAAGTACCTTTTGGTGCAATACTGATCTCCGGCAACATTGGCAATGAAGAATGTTTAACATCATCAATAATACTGATAGTAAAACGGTTTTTAGGTTCAGGCTGCTTAAGGTTTTCAAAAACCGATAAAATATGAGCAGGTGTTGTGTCTTTTGAGCTTAAGCCGTATCTTCCGCCAACAATCAACGGAGCATTTTCTTTTCCGAAGAAAATGTCTCTGACGTCAAGATACATAGGCTCGCCATTTGCTCCTATTTCTTTAGTTCTGTCAAGTACAGCAATTCTTTTAACTGTTTCGGGGAAAACTTTGAAAAAATATTTTGCTGAAAATGGCCTGTACAGGTGAACTGTAATCAAACCGACTTTTTCGTCTTTAGCCATTAAATAATCAATAACTTCTTTAATGGTGCTTGTAACGGAACCCATTGCAATTATAATATGTTCGGCGTCCTTTGCACCGTAATAGTTAAAAGGATGATATTCCCTGCCGGTAATTTTTTTAATCTCCTGCATATAATCTTCAACTATGTCGGGAATAGGGTCATAAAATCTGTCTGCTGATTCTCGTGCCTGAAAATAAATATCGGGATTCTGGGCAGTACCTCTTGTAACAGGATGTTCAGGGTTCAGAGCATTATCTCTGAATTTTTGTAAAGCTTCATAATCAACTAATTTTTCAAGGTCTTCCATTTGCATTTCTTCAACTTTCTGTATTTCGTGAGATGTTCTGAAACCATCAAAAAAATGAATAAAAGGAATTCTTGATTTGATTGCTGCAAGATGAGCTACTCCGGCAATATCCATAATTTCCTGGGCGCCTCCGGTAGCGAGCATAGCAAAACCTGTTTGACGAACACTCATCACATCGCTATGGTCACCAAAAATTGAAAGTGCCTGGGCAGATAAGCTTCTTGCACTCACGTGAAACACAGCAGGTAATAATTCACCTGATATTTTATACATGTTCGGGATCATTAATAATAAGCCTTGTGATGCAGTGAATGTACTGGAAAGCGCACCGGCTTGCAAAGCGCCGTGGACAGCTCCGGAAGCGCCTCCTTCCGACTGCATTTCCTTAACGTCAACAATTTCTCCGAAAATATTTTTTCTTCCATGAGCAGCCCATTGGTCAATGTACTCAGCCATGTCGGACGAAGGTGTGATAGGATATATACATGCAACTTCACTGAACATGTACGCAATGTGGGAAGTTGCCCAGTTACCTTCGCAAGTGATGAATTTTTTTTCTTTAGCCATAATAAATATTTTTTTCTAAATTATACAACTTATATTAGTTCCTTTTGAAAATCGGTGGCGAATTTACTAAATAAATACTGATTAGAAATAAGTAAAAACACAAAAGTAAAAAGGAAAGATGATTTTTCTTAATCCAACCTCCAAATACCTTCCTCTTTAGCTACCATAAGGGCATTTTCAAATTCTTCTTGAGTGATACTTCTTGAAAGGTTCGGATTACTATAAGCATCACCGCAGGGACGATATTGTGGCATAATGTTTACATACGTATTTTCAGAAATCTCTTTTGACAGGAATCTCATGATTTCACGTGTACCTGCCAGTTCATCCGGCATTACCAAATGCCTGATCAGTAATCCTCTTTTCGCAATACCATCTTCTATTACCAGATCACCAACCTGTTGGTACATTTCTTTTATAGCATTCCTTGCAATTTCAGGATAATCTTTGGCTTTGCATGTCTGCTGCGAAACCTTTTCATTCCAGAATTTAAAATCGGGCATATAAATATCAATAATGCCATCCAGTAATTTTAGCGAATCCACATTATCATAAGCACCTGTGTTATAAACCAAAGGAATATTTAACCCATTTTCAACTGCTACTTCCAGGGCAGCCATGATTTGCGGGATGACATGAGAGGGCGTTACAAAATTGATGTTGTGGCATCCGAGATTTTGAAGGTGAAGCATGATCCGTGCAAGATGGGATTTGGAAACCTCTGAGCCAACTCCTTCATGGCTGATGTCGTAATTCTGGCAAAAACAACAAAGCAAATTGCAATGTGTAAAAAAGATAGTTCCCGAACCATGAGAACCAATTAGCGGGGCTTCCTCGCCGAAATGAGGGGCGTAACTTGCTACTACAGCCCGAATGCCGGTTTTACAAATACCGGTTTCGCCTGCAGTACGGTCAACTCCACAATTACGCGGGCAAAGATGGCAATTGCTAAGTCTGTCGAAAGCTTCTTTGGTTTTCTTTTTTAGCTGACCATTTTTATAGGATTCTATGTAAGCAGGTGTGAATTCCGGCATGTATTTTTATAATATATTGAGGAATAAGTATTAATTATCCATTACAAATTTAATAATAAAACATTCAGATGCGTGTACAACATTTGAGGTAAAATTGCCACTATTCCGATAGCTATCGGAACTAAGCCACAAAGAAGCACTTTTCGATTTGGCGTGTCAGTGAACAGAAAGACACAGCAAGTCGATGCAGGGATTTTGTGTGTTATTGGACTTGCTTTGTCGGATTACAATTTTTTTTTACAATAATTTTTGTATATTAAAAATTTATTTATTTTTGCAAACCTAAATAGCGAAAAAAAGACAGAACATGGCTAATCATCCTTCAGCATTAAAAAGAATACGTCAGAACGAAAAAAAAAGGATTCACAACAGGTATTATGCTAAAACCATGCGTAATGCCCTAAGGGATTTCAGGAATATTTCAGAAAAAAAAGAAGCTGAAGAAAAATACCCGAAAATATCTTCTTTTATCGATAAGTTGGCAAAAAGAAATATTATTCATAAAAATAAAGCTGCCAACCTGAAATCAAAACTTGCAAAACAAATAAACGCACTATAAGAATTTTTTTTTCATGGCTTTTGGGTTTAGGTCTCTGTCGAAAGACGGAGGCCTTTTTTATTTACTCCCGAAACTTAGGGATTAGATTTTGAATTATTAATGGTCAATAATCAATCAAAAAATATTTTCTTACCTTCGTCTGGAAATCAATTAAGAAAAGTATGGAAGACACAAGAGAATATTTTCCGATCCGTGAATGGGCTGAGGGAGACCGCCCACGGGAAAAACTGTTAATAAAAGGGAGAAGCACATTAAGCGATGCAGAACTGATAGCCATACTTATGGGTTCGGGAAGCAAAAATGAATCGGCGGTTGATCTTGCAAAAAGAATTTTAAGAAGCGCAAATGACAATCTCATCGAACTTTCAAAACTGGGAGTTAATGACCTTATGAAATTTAAAGGTGTGGGCGAGGCAAAAGCAATATCAATAATTGCCGCGCTCGAACTTGGTAAAAGAAGAAGAAGCGCCGAAGCCTTAGATAAAAAAAAGATAATAAGCAGCAGAGATGTATTTGAGTATTTTCATGGTGTTTTTGGTGATAGCAATTACGAAGCTTTTTATATTTTACTGATTAACCGTGCTAATAAAGTAATCAGGGATGTTGTTGTAAGCGAAGGCGGATTGGCAGGAACTGTAGTTGACCCGAAAAAGATATTTAAAATTGCTTTGGAAAACAGCGCTTCATCAATCATACTCTGTCATAATCATCCTTCAGGAAACATATTGCCAAGCGATACTGATATAAAATTAACCAGTAAACTCAAAAAAGCAGGAGAGATGCTTGATATGCCTGTTATCGATCATATTATTCTTGGTGATAATAATTATTATAGTTTTGCAGATGAAGGAAAGATGTAATCACTAATCGCTATTCTTTGTATGCTTTTCTCTTATCAATTTTAAATGAAATATGACATGATAAAAATCGTAACTATAATTGGAGCCAGGCCACAGATCATCAAGGCTGCTGCTGTAAGCAGGGCTATCAGGAAAAAATTTTCCGATAAAATCGAGGAAATAATTATCCATACGGGACAACATTATGATGATAATATGTCCAAAGTATTTTTCGAGGAGATGGATGTTCCCGAACCTGATCTTAACCTTGGCGTAGGTTCAGCAAGCCACGGAAAACAAACCGCAGCAATGATGGAAAAAATCGAAGAAGCGCTACTTCAGGAAAAACCGGATTTTATTATATTATTTGGAGATACCAATTCTACGCTTGCAGGTTCTGTTGCAGCTTCTAAAATACATATCCCAATCGTTCACATCGAAGCGGGATTGCGTTCTTTCAATAAATCAATGCCCGAAGAAATCAACCGCATTGTTTGTGATCATACTTCCACTTTATTATTTACTCCTACACGAACAGGATTGAACAACCTTATCAACGAAGGTTTTAAGCCTCATAATAATCCCCCGTTTACAGCCGATAATCCCGGTGTCTTTCATTCCGGGGATGTGATGTACGACAATAGTATATATTTTGCTGAACTCGCAAAAAAGAAATCAAATATTTTAAAAGAATATGATCTCCAAAATAAGGAATTTATACTTGGAACCATTCACCGTGACAATAATACCGATATTCCCGAAAGACTGAGCGCTATTTTTAATGCGATAAATGAAATTGCATCTCAAAATGAAATTAATGTCGTTTTGCCATTACACCCGAGGACATACAAAATTTTAAAGCAAAACCTGACATCTGAGCTATATCTGTCAGTTATTAATAATCCGTTCATAAACATCATTCCCCCTGTGTCTTTTTTTGACATGATAGTCCTTGAAAAAAATTGCAAACTGATAATGACCGATTCGGGAGGAGTGCAAAAAGAAGCCTATTTCTTTCAAAAACCCGGCATTATCCTGCGTTCGGAAACAGAATGGGTCGAAATAGTTGAAAATGGAACTGCTGTTGTAACCGACGCCAATAAAGAAAATATCATCAACGCATTTAATCACTTTAATACTATCGATGATTTAACATTTCCGCCTGTTTTTGGCGATGGCTTTGCCTCGGAATTTATTTGCCGGGAGATTTTGAAAGCAAGTTAAAACAACTCCAACTGATTATCTTTCTTCTTTTCTTTCCGTTTATACTCCTGCTTTTGTGCTTCAATAAGCTCTTTTTCTATTTTATTCAGGAAAGGACTTCGTTCCAATTGATATTCCTTTCCCATCAAAAAACGTTTTTTAGCATGAGTCAGAAACAGGTAATTTTTTGCCCGGGTCATGCCAACATACAAAAGCCTTTGTTCTTCTTCAATATTATTATTAAACCTTGCAGGTTTTTTCAAACCTGTAAGGTTTAAATCAGAGTAGCTATAAGGCAGGAGACCATCTTCACACCCGGCAATAAACACACAACTGAATTCCAGCCCTTTTGAAGCGTGAAGAGTCATTATATTGACCGCTTCAATATTGGGTTTCCAGACATCGATGCCGGTTCTTAGCGAAATAAAATTAAAGAATCGTTCCGTATCATTTTGCGATTCCAAAGCAAGTTCTTTAAGACGGTTGAAAGCAGGTTCATTTTTTGCTTTTTCTTTTTTAAAATATTTTTCAATAATAAAATCAATTATTTGCGTTAATGATTTCTCTTTAAAATTTTCGTGCAGATTTACTAATTCAGCTTCAGTTATAATTTTCTTTTTGATCAATCTTTTTTTTCGCAGAAAATTCTGAGGAGAAAACACTGACTGTAACAGATCGGTAACTGACCTCACCGGTTCCTGTTTTAAAAAAGATACCTCTCCGATTTTCTGATAAGGGATATTGTGGTCTTTAAAAGCTTTTTCAATGGCATTCATTTGTTTTCCTATCCTGCATAAAACGGCAAAATCGGATAAGCTTTCTATTTCCTTTTCTTTGTTTCCCTCTGCCACGCTGCTGTCCATTGAGAAAAATCCCACACCGCCTATCATCTGCTCAACGGTTCGTGCAATAAATTCTGCCTCGCTCTTTTCAGTTGCATTTTCAGAGATATTTATTTTAACACCTTTTTGCAAACCCTCTAAAAAACCGGAATGGCTGCTTAATATATTTCCTGATGCCTGAAGTATAGAATCCGAACAGCGATAACTTTTCTTTAGCTCAAAGACGGTTGCTTCCGGATAATCCTCTTTGAACTGCCGTATATACTGCACATCAGCTCCGCGGAAACCATAAATCGCCTGGTTAGGGTCGCCGATGACAAACAGGTTGGCATTTTCATCAGGCATTAACAGCCTAATCAATTGATATTGGACATAGTTTACATCCTGGTACTCGTCAACTAATATCCATTGCAGCTTTTGTTTGTATTCTGATAGAATTTCAGGAGTTTTTTCAAAAAGTTTTACCGGCAGGTTCATAAGGTCATCAAAATCACAGGCATTTATTTTTATTAGGAATTCATTATATTGCTTATAAATCAGTGCAATATCCTTATCTGAAATATCTTCTTCGGATTTTAAATGCTGCTTCAGGTTTGAAATGCTCTCCGAAATGTTAGTAATTTCAGATTTATCAATACCTAATTCCAATAAGATTTGTTTTTTATCATCCTCATCTATTATTGAAAAGTTCTCTTGCCGACTTGTTTCGCCAAAATACTTTTTCAGAACAGATAACCCGAAAGCATGAAACGTAGAAACACGAACACTTAATGCTTCCTTCCTGTCGCCTAATAAATCAGCAAGCCGTTCTCTCATTTCATCAGCGGCTTTATTGGTAAAAGTAACTGCGAGGATATTTTTGGGATCAACTCCGTAATTCTGAATCAAGTTGGCTATTCTTGTTGTAAGCACTTTAGTCTTTCCTGTACCCGGACCTGCCAGAATCAGAGCCGGACCTTTGTGGTGTCTGACTGCCAGCATTTGCTCCTGATTTAGTTCCTTTGTCAGCTCAGGTATCTGATTAAATAAATCGGGAGTTGTTTCCGGAATTGTTTCCTCTTTGTCCGGCGGATTTTCCTCCTTCAATTTTCTATAGGCTTTTATGTCGAAACTGATTAATGGTCTTGGCTGATTGCTGTTTTTGTAATTCTCTTTTGGTTCGGCAAACATCGCTTCCTGCGAAGTAAAATCTTTACTTTCACCTTCTTTAAAAACCTTAATCACACCATATTCTCCATCAAAACCTTCACTTATGTAAACCTCTCTGTTCCTCATCCGCCGGATAGCTTCGGTAATAACTTCTCCGGCAACCGACTCAACCTCGCTCATATCATAATGTAGCAGCAAGTTGAATTCAGAGCCGGCTTTACGGATTAAATTTTCATATTGCTTTGCTATCTTTTTAGAATTTGGACCGACATTTTCTATTTCAGATAGAATTTCTTTTAAAGGAATTAATGAATAAAAAGGATGGCGATTTTTTCTTTCAAGAACATCATCCCTGTCAGCTAATTGTGCGATACGGTTCATTACTCCCACAGTTATTTTTTTACCGCAAACCGGACAAATTTCGTTATGCTGCAAGGTTTTCAGCGGACTCCACCGGATACCGCATTTTCTGTGACCATCATAATGGTATTTCCCTTCCTGCGGGAAAAAATCGATTGTGCCAAGGAATTTTTCAGGATCGCCCGTTTTCATAGCGTTGATGATTCCTTCATACGATAACTCCGTATTAAACAGATTTGCATTCCTTCCAAGCTTTTCAGGCGAATGAGCATCCGAGTTAGCCATTAAAGTATATTTATCTAAAGAGCTGACCATCCAGTTCATGGGAGGGTCTGTTGATAAGCCTGTTTCGACAGCAGAGATATGCTCCGAAAGATCATCAAAGCACTCCTCTACCGAATCAAATCCTGATTTTGATCCTAACACCGAAAACCATGGCGTCCATATATGAGCCGGAACAAAAAAAATATCCTGCGAAGCCTCAAGGCAAAGCTCAAGCAGATTACGGGAGTCCAAACCAAGTATCGGTCTTCCGTCGGAAGTGATGTTAAATCCCAGACCGGAAAGCTTAGCCTGGATTTTATCGACAACATCAAATGAAGGTGCAAAAACCACGTTGTGCACTTTCCTCACTTTTCCGTTCTTTTTATAGATATTGCTGATCTCGGCAGTAAGAATAAAACGCACATCATCCCCTGCTGAAAACGGAATGGTTTTTTTAAATCCGGTTTTTACTTTAAACAAACCGTCTTCGGCGGGTTCAAGTTTTTCCTTTAACTCGTCAGTCCATCCGGGATGAGTGAAATCGCCGGTTCCAACAACTTTTATCCCTTTAAGCCTTGCCCGGTATTCAAGATATTCGGGCTGCAGTTGCTTACTCGTTGCAAGTGAAAAATGGGAGTGAATATGGAAGTCGCCGATAAATTTCATAGCATTCTGATTAGGGTATAAAATTAGGATTAAAAATTCAGTAATTTTTCAATCACTTCAATTTTTTTCCTGTATAAATCGAAGCAATACCAAAAGTTAATGGAATATGTTGTGTGTCGGTATAACCCACTTTGTTAAGGATTCTCAAAAATTCGTTGCCCATAGGAAATTCCCCGACAGATTTCGGAAGATAAGTGTATGCAGAATTGTCTCCTGAAATAATCCTGCCGAGGAACGGAAGGATATTTTTAAAATAGAATTGATAGAGTTGCCTGACAGGCGTGGCAGTGGGTTTGGAAAATTCAAGTATCATTACCATCCCATTATTATTGAGTACACGATACATTTCCGATAATCCTTTTTCGAGGTTATCAAAATTCCGCACTCCAAAAGCTACTATTGCAGCATCGAAGGTATTGTCGTTAAATTGAAGGTCTTCCGAATCACCGACTTGTATATGAATGATTTTTTCAAGCTTTTTCTCCCTGACTTTCTTTTTTCCGATCTCCACCATATCTTCGGCAATATCCACACCAATGACCTTTTTAGGATTCAGTTTTAAGGCAGCAATTGCCAGGTCGCCGGTGCCGGTGGCGACATCAAGGATGGTTTTGGGATTATTTTTTGCTAATATTTTAATGGCTTTTCTTCTCCATCTGTAATCAATTCCGGCTGAAAGAAAATGGTTAAGGAAATCATAACGACGTGCAACGCTGTTGAACATCGCTCTGACCTGCTGTTTTTTATTTTCTTTTTTTAATGCCACGAATTTATCGTCCTAACAGAACTTTTAAATATACGGATGGCTTTTTTAAACGCTGCCTGACTTCCAGGTCTGTCATTGCAAGTGAAAGCCGATGCTGAAGTGTTTTGCTGTTAACAGTTCTGTTCACCACAGCGTTGAATAGCCATGCATGTTTTATGAACTTTGCTATCTTACTGCTAATATTCAGTTCTTTCCCGATTTTATCATATAAACTCTGATCGTATTGTTCCATAAAATCCGCTGTAAAGTCATTAGCTTTAAGCGATCTTTTAGCTTGCCTGGCAGCCAGCATACCACTGATGGCTGCATGTCCGATACCCTCTCCCGTTACCGGATCGATAAGACTGGCAACATCTCCTGTAAGCATATACCGGTCTCCCGATATTCTTCTTTTCCTGTCCCATAAAGGTAATCCGTAAGCCTGAATTTTACTGACCATTTCTGAATTGGCGAATCTTTCTTTCAGATATGGAACAGTCTCAATGGCTTCCAGCATTTTTTCTTTCAGGTTGATCTTCTTTTTACTAATCCTGTATTGATCAAGTCCAACGCCAACATTTGCCAAACCATCGGGTAAAGGGAAAATCCAAAAATAGCAGGGTAAAAGTTTTTTCAGGAAATGTAATTCCACATAATTTTGCGGATGAAACCCGGTAACACCTTTGTAGTATGCCTTTAACCCGGTCAAAGTATATTTATTATCTTTTATAATTCCGCCCGGATCTTTCATAAAACCGGAATTTGCGCCATTAGCATATATTACCATGCGGGCTGAGATATCTTTACCCTCCTTCGAAATAAGTGTTATTCCTTCAGTATTTTTTCTGTATTTGATTATTTCTGTTTCTTCTGATAATTCTATTTCTTTTTTCTTTTTTACTTCTTCGATTAAAAAGTTATCGAAATCAATTCGACGTCCGATAAATCCCGGAGGTATTCTTTGATCGACCGGATTGTTATCAATAAAGGGCAGATCAATATATTTGGAATTGGGAGCTACTATCCTGATCCCATACGAATGAAGCAGGAAAGGCTGTTTTGCCAATCGCAAAAGCAAATCTTTATCAAGTTCATATAAAACGCTGACAACCCATCCGCTTATTCCGTCACCACATATTTTATCGCGCGGGAACTTAGCTTTATCCGTTAGAATACAGTTTATCCCTTCCTTTGCGAGGAATAATGCTGCTATCGCTCCAGCAGGCCCGGCACCCACTATGCAAACATCAGTTTGCTTCATTGACTTAATATTAAAGATTCCAAATCATTTCTCTAACTTCTAACCATTTCTCGTCGTTTATTTTAGGACCTATCATTTCAATAACTTTTCCTGACAGGATTGAACCAATATATCCGCATTTATCTAATGACAGACCATTAATCAATCCATACAGGAAACCTGAAGCATACAAATCGCCTGCGCCGGTAGTGTCATTACTTTTTGCTTCAATAACTCCCACAGAGTAAAATTCTTCACCACTTTTTACTAATGAACCGTTTTTACCGATTTTCACCACAGCAATTTCACATAATCCAGCAAATTCATCCAAAGCCTCTTTTGGCTCTTTTCCTGTAAATGCCTTTGCTTCTTCTTCATTGGCAAAAACAATATCTACGTGCTTTTCCAGTATCTTACGAAGAAAATCCACATTTTCCTCCACTACATTATAACTCGCCATATCAAGAGAGACTTTTAATCCTTTTTCACGGGCAAGTTTAACAGCACGCTCAATGAGAGCATGATTTTGTACAAGATAACCTTCAATGTGGAAATAATCATATCCTTCGAAGTGATCCGGCTTAAGGTCATCTACCGACAATTCCACTGCTGCCCCGAGGAATGTGGCAAATGTCCTTTCTGTGTCAGGGCTTATCAGCGCCATGGCTTTTCCTGTGGCAGTATCGCTTTTTAGTAACTTAGGTTCAATATTGCTTTTTTTAAGGTCCTCACTGAAAAACCTTCCGAACTCATCATCGCCTACTTTTCCAACAAAGCCGGTTTCAACTCCCATATTAGCCAGTCCGTGAATGGTATTAGCTGCCGATCCGCCGGATGCAATTTGCTTTTCCATCCCCTCGGTTCCTTCATTGACTTTATTGCTGTAATTATGGTCAACTAACTGCATACTTCCTTTAGGTAAAGAAAAGTCATCTAATGTCTTATCGCTTTCAAGCGCCGTCATAATATCAACAAGCGCATTGCCCATTCCTAATACTTTTGCCATATTTATAATCAAATTATTTCGGCAAATGTATTGTTTATTTAGAAAAAACATGTACTTTTGCACCCTCTTTTTAAGACCCTCACATAGAGAGGGAAAAAAGAAAATAGAAAGTTCTATAAAATATTCCCCAATAGCTCAGCTGGTTAGAGCGACTGACTGTTAATCAGTAGGTCCTTGGTTCGAATCCAAGTTGGGGAGCGGAGATGCCGGCAAGTTGCCGACTTTTTTTATATCCACGTAATAATCCAAACATTCAGGATTTGCCAAAGCATCTTTATTTTTCACATCCTCGCCGTGAATGATCTTTTTAACAGCAATCTCTACCTTTTTCCCATTAATGGTATAAGGGACATCAGGGACAGTTTTAATAATAGCAGGCACATGCCGCGGGCTGCAATTTGAACGAATATTCGATTTGATCCTATTTTTTAATTCATTATCCAAGGCAATACCTTCATTCAATTTTACAAACAGTACCACCTTCTCATCGCCATCCTCCTTTTTTCCTACTACTACCGAATCTTCTATTTCATCCATGCTTTCAACCACCCTATAAATTTCTGAGGTTCCGATACGAACTCCTTGCGGATTTAATGTCGCATCCGATCGACCTAACATTGTAATACCACCATGTTCACTGATCTGAATATAATCACCATGCCACCATATATTCTGAAAAACATCAAAATATGCACTTTGGTATTTTTTATTGTCCGGATCGTTTAAAAAATAAATCGGCATGGAAGGAAAAGCAGATTTGCATACCAGTTCACCCTGCTCTCCAATTAATGAATTACCATTATCATCGAAGCAATCAACATCCATTCCCAAGCCTTTACATTGAATTTCGCCAATATGAACGGGGAGTGTGGGGTTTCCCAATATAAAACAGGAAACGATATCTGTTCCTCCGGCTATTGAAGAAAGCTGTACATCCTTTTTCCAATCCCTGTAAACATATTTGAAACTTTCCTCAGTTAATGGCGAACCGGTAGAAGTAATGACTTTCAGTTTTGGAAAATCCGATATCTTTTTTGGAACCACACCGGCATCTTCAAGGGAAGCAATGTACCTGGCACTTGTACCAAATAAAGTAATATCCAATTCGTCCGCCATTCTGAGCAAAGCATCAGGTCCGGGATAGAAAGGATTTCCATCGTAAAGAACCAGCGTAGCGCCAACCGCCAGGCTGCTCACAAACCAGTTCCACATCATCCAGCCGCAGGTAGTAAAATAAAATATAATTTTTTCAGGACGAATATCACTATGTAACCGTAATTCCTTTAAATGTTGTATCAACGTCCCTCCGGCAGAATGAACAATGCTTTTTGGCAAACCCGTTGTGCCGGAAGAATACATTATATAAAGCGGGTGGTCAAACGGTAGCTGTTCAAATATCAATTCTTCATCAATTGGTTGCGCAAAATCTTCCCAAAGCATGGCTTCAGGTATATCCTCAATCTTTGCATTACCTGTATAATTAACCATTACAACGTGCTTAACCGACGGTAGCTTGTTTAAAATTCCTTTGAGTTTCTGCTGCGAATCAAATACTTTTCCTTTATAAAAATAACCATCAGCCGAAAGTATCACTTTGGGTTCTATTTGCGAGAAACGGTCTAATACGCCTTTAATACCAAAATCTGGAGAGGAGGAAGACCAGATAGCTCCAATGGAAGCGGTAGCTAACATCATGATTATGGTTTCGGGCATATTGGGCATAAACGCAGCAACTCTGTCGCCTTTATGCACGCCAAGCCTTTTCAACCCTGCCGCAGCCCTCCGTACCTGCTCGTACAATTCAGCGTAAGTAAGTTCACGTCTGACAGATGTTTCACCCCAAAAAATAATTGCTTTATAATCATCTTTTCTGCTTAATAAATTCTCAGCAAAATTGAGACGAGCACTGATAAACCATTTGGCACCGGGCATCTTTTTAGCATCGTCAACAACCTGATTGTAGTTTTCTGAACACCTGATGTTGCAGTAATCCCACACCTCAGCCCAGAAATCAGGAATATTCTCGACGCTCCACTGATGAACAGTGTAATACTCGTTGTCAGGAAGATTGTATTTAGCTGCTATCCGTGAAAGAAATTCGTACATCTGCGAATTTTCTTTATAGCTATCTGAGGGTTGCCAAAGGGTTTTATTATTCACAACTATATTTGCTTTTATCTATTAAAAATAATTACGGAAAAATCTCCAATGCCAACCACAAGTTTTTTCAATCGCTTTTTCATATTAACATCCGATATATCTGGAGATGACAAGCCGTTGTATTTCCGAAGTGCCTTCGCCTATCTGCAATAAACGCTGATCGCGGTAAAAACGCTCAATATCATAATCCTTCATTAACCCATATCCGCCATGTAACTGAACTGCTTCATCTGCAACCTCTCTCGCTATTTCCGAACAATAAAGCTTTGACATGGCAGCTTCTTTGGCAAAAGGCTTATCATTATCTTTAAGCCAGCAGGCTTTATAAAGGAGGTTGCGTGCAAGTTCTATTTTTGTTGCCATATCTGCCAGTTTAAACGCATTTACCTGGAATTTACAAATAGGTTTTCCAAACTGTTTTCTTTCCTGCGAATATTGCAATGCCAGTTCAAAAGCTCCCTGGGCACAACCAAGTCCCATGGCTGCTATTGATAATCTGCCATTGTCTAAAGTGCTAAGCATAATGTGTGAACCTTTGCCTACTTTACCAAGAAGGTGCTCTTCCGGAACACGGCAATCATCAAAATAAAGTTCTGCGGTATCCGATGCCCGCCACATCATTTTCCCGTGCATGCTAACTCGTTTAAAACCTGGTGTTCCTTTATCAACAATGATTGTTGTAAATTCCTTTTTCCCATTTTCAAACACCTTAGTTACAGTCTGTACCGTTGATCCGATGGAAATATCGGCAGAACCGTTGGTAATAAATATTTTTGAACCATTGATCAGCCATTCGCCATTTTCGAGGACAGCAGTGGTTTTTGTTCCCCTGGAATCAGAGCCGGCATTTGGCTCGGTCAGCCCGAATCCCCATAATGCTTCTCCTGTACAAAGCTGTGGTAAATATTTCATCTTTTGTTCTTCGGTACCGTAATAGTACAGAGGTCCGATACCCAGGGAATTATGCGCTGCTAATGTGGCTGCCTGCGAGCCGTCAACCCTTGCCAGTTCCTCAACCGCAATGATATATGACAGCGTATCCAAATCCTGACCACCATATTTTTCAGGCAGGTACATACCAAATAATCCCAGCTCTCCCATTTTCCTTGTAAGATCATACGAAAACTCTGCTTTTTCATCCAATTCTTTTGCAATGGGTTTAATTTCCCTTTCGGCAAAATCGCGAACCGTTTCGCGAATCATGTTTTGTTCTTCTGTTAGTTCAAAATTCATAATTATTTATTTTTAATATTATCATATATTTTCAGATGTATCAATAATAGATATTATTTTCATCAAAATAATGATTAGAAATTTGACCTCTAAATTAGAAAAATTTTATAACATGTCAGAAAAGATATTTATTCCGTAATATAATCATCTTCATACAATAGGGGTTGCAATTTTCGAAATCATTAGCTATATAACCGATTAATAAAATTTGTTTTGTTGATTCTTTTAAGAACTGATTTGATAAGATTAACATTTTCAGGTTTGTACCAAAAAAAGAACTTTTGCTGGAGTTTCTTATCTTTTATGCTTTTTGCGCGATATATTTTTTTTAATGTATATGGATTGATACCCGTATAATAAATGACCGTTGCCAGTGTCATCGGTGTAGGCGTAAAATCCTGAACCTGTTGCAATCTCAATCCCAGTTCTTTTGTTTTTACAGCCAATTCTGCCATATTCTCAATTGTACAACCGGGATGGCTGGAAATGAAATAAGGGACTATTTGCTGATTGAGTTGATACTTTTTATTTAACTGGTCAAATTTTTTCTTCAATTTCATAAAATAATCAAATGCAGGTTTCCTCATCAGTTTTAAAACCTGATGCGAAGTATGTTCGGGCGCGACTTTCAATCTTCCGGAAACATGCCTGGTAATTAATTGTTCCGCATATTCTTCATAGCCATTTTCAGCAGCTTCCTTTTTTGTTTTGTCAATAAACAGATCGTATCGGATACCACTATTTACAAATATCTTTTTAACTTTTGGGTGAGATTCGGCTTTTTTATAAAGTTCGGTTAAGGGCTTATGATTTATATTGAGGTTTTTGCAAATATCAGGATAAATACAGCTCGGTCTTATGCAGCGATTGCAAATATCCTGGTCAAAGCCTTTCATTTTATACATATTAGCAGAAGGACCTCCAAGATCGCTTATATAACCTTTAAAATCAGACATTGTTGTAATTTTATCCACTTCCTTTAAAATGGATTTTTCCGACCTGCTAATTATAAATTTTCCCTGGTGAGCCGAGATGGTGCAAAAACTACATCCTCCAAAACAACCCCGATGGATATTTACCGAATGCTTAATCATTTCATAAGCCGGAATGGGCGGTTTTTTATTGTATTTTGGATGTGGCAAACGTGTGTAAACCAAGTCATAAAATCTATCGATTTGTTTTTCAGCGGGTAGGGGAAAAGGCGGATTTACAACGATGTATTTATTTTCTACTTGCTGTACAATAGTTTTTGCAAATACCTTATTGGATTCTTGTTCGATGAGCTTGAAGTTTTTTGCAAATTTTGTTTTGCTTTTCAAACATTCTTCATGCGAAGCCAGAGTTATCATGTTATTATTGTCTGGTATCGGGGCAACAAGACTTATATATGCAGTTTGTTTTACGGTTGTCAAAGCCGAAACAGGTTCACCCCGTTTAAATAATTGTAAAATTTCTATTATCGGTTGCTCAGCCATTCCATAGACCAAAAGGTCTGCTACACTATCAGCTAATACAGATGGTTTCAACTGATCCGACCAGTAATCATAATGCGTTAAACGGCGAAGAGAAGCTTCAATCCCACCGATGATAACAGGTGTTTCAGGGTAAAGCTGTTTCAGGATTTTAGTGTAAGCCGTAACTGTATAATCGGGCCTGTAGCCGGCTCTTCCTCCTGGTGTGAATGCATCGTCAGAGCGTAATCGTTTGTTTGCGGTGTAATGATTAACCATTGAATCCATTGAGCCGGCAGTAACACCGAAAAACAATTTTGGTTTGCCTAATTTCCTAAAATCACGAAGGTCGTCTTGCCAGTTGGGTTGGGGTATGATGGCAATTCTGTAACCTTCTTTTTCGATAATACGGGCAATAACAGCAGTGCCGAAGGAAGGATGATCAATATAAGCATCACCTGATATCAGGATGACATCCAGTTGTTCCCAGCCCCTTTGTTCCACCTCTTTTTTTGTAACAGGAATCCAGTCTGATATTTTATGGTTATCATTCAAAAATTTTATTCAATTTCAATCAAGGGAGAACCGGCTTCAACCATATCATGTAAAGAAACCAGGATTTTTTTTACGACTGCATCCTTTTTTGAAACGATATTGTTTTCCATTTTCATGGCATCAATAACAATAGCTATTTCACCTTTTTTGATCTTATCACCCTGTTTAACATTGATTTTGAAAATCCTTCCCGGAATAGGAGAAATAATATTGGTCTCCTCATCAACTGACAGTTCCTCTTCGCCTGATACTGCTAATTCACTATCAAGCAGATCGTCCCTGCTTAAAAGAAAATCAGATTCATTGATCGATACTTTTGTTTTTCCTTCTTCACCCTTGGAAATAGAGGCAAAGTAAGTATTATCGTCAACAGTAAAATCCAACTCGCCTTTATCAATATATTCTAATTTTGAGTTAAATAGATTTTCAAATATTTCAAAAATATATTCCTTATCTCTTAGTTTATTGATATTTACAGGATACTCCTTGTCGTTAAAAGATATATTTAATGTTGTCTGGTTTCTCCAGTAGCCAATTGTCTCCCAGATATTATGTTCCTTCGGGGTTTTATCTTCTTCACTAATTAACTTAGTGTTCAAAGTGTAAAGAAGGAACGCGGTTATAGCAATTGGAACATCAACTTTATCTTTGTTATAAGAACTTCTGTCGAGGGTTTGTTTTTCTTTCATTGTAACTGATGCTTTAGTTATTGATTTTTGTGATTTTAACTTTTTGACTTCGTCTTCAAATCTTTTCTTTGCAAGTCCTGATTTATAATCCCTGTACTGTGTTTCGTGCATGGCAAACTCAAATAATTCCTCATTGTTCTCACCAAGGTCCCAGTATTTTTCTTTCATTTCTTTGCGATATTTATTCAGGACATCAGGATAAGCATCCTGGGGAATTCCGGTATAAAACTCTCTGCTTTGCTCTTTAGCCAGTTCGATAATTTCAGGAGCTAAAGGTCCGGGTAACTTACCGGCTTTTCCGAGTATCATATTCCAGGCATTATCATCCATCATCGACTACCTTTTTTCTCCTCTTGCAAGTTGAACTATATTTAAAAGCGCAACGTTTTTAACATATTGACTGAAGGGGGTAACAAGTGGGGGTTAACCCAGTTTTGGCCATACAAACGCAACCTCCTCAAACAATTTTACTAATAGTTCAT
>JACKQG010001202.1_pt1 | contig 36424 bp, 30 predicted proteins | sample 8237621 | NCBI WGS metagenome assembly JACKQG01 (sample SAMN15677084, study PRJNA649215) | marine metagenome | biome: marine; feature: Black Sea; material: saline water; isolation source: suspended particulate matter (SPM) from the Black Sea western gyre | collected 2013-06-09/2013-06-10 | depth...
CCACACTGGGCCCGCCAGGGATTTTCCCGGCTTCTACACGGCCCCGTTGACCACGGCGGGTCTTTACGGCGAGGTCTTTCAGGAACAAGGCGTTCATGGTGCCTTTAAGGCCGATGTGGAGTTCGTTGACATCTCCTTCGGAGACGGTGGTGATACGGACATCGGCGTGGGTAAGGCGTTTGTATATGGCGGCAATGTCTTCCTGATCCCGGCTGATGCGGTCCAGCGCCTCGGCAATGACCACGTCGAAGTCGCCCCGTTTGGCTGCCTGCATGAGAGACAACATGCCGGGGCGGTTGCTTAAAGTGCCGCCAGAGATGGCGTAATCGGTGAAGACGCCGGATACGGTGATGCTATTGCGCTCGGCATGTTCACGACACAAGCGTACCTGATCATCAATAGACGTTTCGGATTGCAGGTCTGACGAATAGCGGGCGTAAATGGCGGCGCGCATGATCAATTTTCCTCCCTGTTCCTCCGATGAGTAGAGTCCGATTTTTTAAGACTGTCAACAGATCGCTGAGAGAGAAAAACCTGAAGGGCGGCATGCCGGGCAAGCAGACGCACGAGCAAACGCAAATTGGTTCGTCCATGCGTCGTCGCAGGGGTGGTTGGAGGGCGATCCGGTTTGTAGCCCTTCATGGGTCTATTGCTCAGTCCAGGCCGCTGGTTCGGAAGTCTCGCTGCTGGCGGGCCAATGGCCGATTGGGTGTGGGGATGTTTCCATTTTCGTTGCCTGAACCTTTCAATCGATAGGAACGATTCAAGCAAAATGGCGGGCAGGCCGGAAGTGTCGAAAACGGTACGCCCAAAAACGACACCCCTGAAAGGGTGTGCTGGGGTGCGCTGGTTATAAGATATCGATGTTGGCAGTAGTTGGAAGGAGTTGGCAATAGTTGGCAGGTGTTTTGGCAGTAGTTGGTCGAAGTTGGCAATAGTTTTGAAGTCGTTGGTACGAGTTGGCAATAGATGGCAGGAGTTCTGAAAAACCGTTGGCAGGAGTTGGCAATAGTTTTGGCAGTAGCTGGTACGAGTTGGCAATAGTTGGCAGCAGTTTTGGCAGTAGTTGGTCGGAGTTGGTAATAGTTGGCAGTAATTGGCACGTTTTGGACTGTCATAGAGGGGGCAGGACATGGAAAGTGGGTCCACTTCCCTCCTGCACAGCCAAAGGCCGAGAACTTATTCGCACCTGCGGCGCTCAACGGGGTAAAGGGCGAACCCCAAACGGGGCGCATTTCATAGTCAAAACCGTTTCTAATTTTTACTGAACAGTGGCAGATTTCATAGCCTCTTAAACTGATAAACGTTGAGCGCCGAAGGCGCGAATAAGGTCCAACGAAGGTGGCAAGAGGAAAGGTGTAAGCACTTTCCATGTCCTGCCCCATTAACGACAGGAAAAGTCAGAGAATCTATGAGACCCTGGAGGACGGCTAAGAAATCTGGAAGGAAATGATTGTAGGCTGAATTTCACCTGACAGACACCGCGTCAAAATCGGTAACTGTCAGATCAGGTCGCGACTACTACACCTGATGTTAGCCGGCAAGGAGCCAAGCATCTCAAAAACCGCATTGCGTAGGCTTTCCCCCTTTATGGGGTTGGGCAGCACCATCAGGCCGTTTTTTAAATTTGGATTAAGCTTCCCGAATATTGTTAAGCAATTCATCGCCGTCTACCGGTTTGTCCCAAGATTCAATTTCCGGAAAAATAAAGGGGCTGTTTTCGGAAGTATTCGCAGACCTGCGGCCAGCGACAACGTCGTCCAAGGTGAATACGCGTACACCTAAATCTTCTGCGGCCATGGTGCGACGTTGGTAGTATTCAACCGGAGGAAGATCCGCTAACTCTGTTACAGTGGCATCCGTCCGGTCGGGTGGCGGCGGTTCCGTTGCCTCGCTCAAGAGATTCTTGAGGTCACCCTTATCCCAACCTTCAGGAAGTTCGTTGGCTAGGCCCCATTTTTTGGAAAATCATCAGGAACATCCACGACGCTAACAGAGGCGGTTCCGGCTTCATGGGCTAGTTTTGCCACATCTTCAGCATACTTGGTACCGGGTTCATCATGCTCAGGCCAGATGATCACATTCCGCCCTTGGACGATCTCGGCCACATGGCCGTCACCGGGCTCATCTTCAGTAGCGGGTTCTATTGCCTGACCCATGCCTATCGTTTGGGTCAACCGAGCTTTGGGTCGCAGTTTAATAGAAAAATTCAATACTGACGACGCCGTTGGGCTGAATGGATACGGAGGCTTCTTTGCCGCCCAGATTGCCGTGCCAGGTCCGGATCGTATAGGTTCCAGGCGGCACGTTGTCGATGAAGAATTCGCCATCGCTATCGACAACGGCGTAGTAGGGGTTACGTGAAACGAACACAAAACCGAGCATGAAATTATGGGCGTCGCACATGATTCTCATGCCGACGTTTTTCTTCAGTCCAATACGTTTGCTGACGATATCCCCCCTTTGCGGTTGGGAAACGCTGAAACTCGAAAAATTGGTTTTTCCGATCATTTCGTAGGCATGGATATTGTGGAGGATGGTATCAGAATTGATGATCTCTACCTCGCCGCCGTTGGCCAACACCGACAGATGCGGAATGAATCGACAGCCCAGTTGGTTGATAGTTATTTTTTTCGCGGCCGCCGGGAACGGTTTACCCGATGAGATGTTTTCAAGATAGACGACGGTATTGAGCAACCCATCACCGTTCGCCTGGACCAGTGGGATGTCACGGTGTTCCAGCCCACATATCTTTTGGTTCTTGAAAATCGGCACGCGCTTGACCAATGGAATGGCGTTGCCAATATGGACTTTCCCCCGAATGCCGCCAGCGTCAACGGGGTCCTTGACTTCGTAAGCGCCGGCATCATGGATTCCTGTAACGACCAGGACGAAACACAGCGCCAGCAAAAGAAAGGCGCCGGTGAGGCTCCAGGAAGTTGCCGCTTTGGCGGCTCCGGAATCATGGCCTATGTTGCCACCCAACCTATTGTCATTATTGTTATTCATTGTACTGTCGTTCTTGAGCCAAGGTGTCTCAGGGTGCCGATGGTGTGACGAGATTACAGGCTAGAGGTATCGAACGTCCAGATGCTGAAGTACGCAGACGACGATTATATGAAGGTCGACGCATGACATCAGAGTCGGGAGGAATTTCACTCGGTATTCGCGGTCGCCTGGCGATCTGGTTCGCACTCGGCGCCGTCGGCGTTCTTCTTGTTTCGGCTGCCGTCGTTTATGTGACGGGACTGGTTTCGATCCAGGGCACCCTGGGTCAGACCTATTGCCAGATTGCCAGTCGCGTCACCGGACAGTTTGAAACCCATTTCACGCAAAAAACATCGCTGATCCGCAATATCGCCATCGACATACTGACGACCGAAGCGGTAATGGAAAACAATTACCTGTATCGCAGCCATCCCCAGGAATGGATCGACGCACGGATCAATCGCCTGAACACGGAATGGCGGGAAATAGCGGATGACAAACTGCGCAGGGAATACTTCCATCCGCAGCTATCGCAGCGTTTGTCAATCCTGGCCGGCCTTGAAGGAGCCCTGGTCAGAAAACTCTCGGTTTTTGATCGGCACGGGGTCCTGATCGGTTCGACGGCGACGACGGGAGACAGGGTCGTCAGGGACAAGGATTGGTACCGGGCGGTAACGAGCAAAGACGAGCACTTTACATATCTGGATATGGACACGACTGGGAATATATTGAAAGTGGTGATGCCGGTTTGGGGCGGCGTCGAGATCGCCGGATATGTTTATGGCGAACTGGAATACCAAATTTTTTCCCGCGATGTGTTGTCATTGCGTTTCGGACAGACAGGTGAAGCCGTCGCTGTCGACTACGCCGGCGTGCCATTACAGGGGCAGGCCCGGTCGTTCCTGATTGCGGCAATGTCGGAAAAAAGACCGTCACATATCGTTCCCGCCGAGGGATTCATCCCCGGTGAGGAACCTTATTGGGTTTCCATTGCCGCTGGCAGAGGTGATGGGTTCTGGGACCGCCTCGTCTGCGTCGCGCCGATTGCTCAGATCAATAAACTAAGAGACGTCTTTTCTTTGCCGTCATGGTCGGTGGTCGTCACCCAGTCGCCTGACGAAAGTTATGCGGGACTTAGAAAATCTTTGGGATCGTTTGCTATCGCCGGTTTTTTTGGTGTTACTCTCGTCGGCTTTGCCGGCGGCCTGTTGGCCTGGACGATGACAAAACCGCTTCGCGATTTACGCGAAGGCGTTCGTCAGTTCGCCCGTGGCGACAGGGATCATCCGGTAAAAATTTCAAGCTCGGATGAAATCGGCGAACTGGCCGAGGAATTCAACCGTATGGCCCAGAGGGTCAGCCAATCGGAAAATGAACTTGCGGCCTTCGCCCAGGCCGTTGAAGGTGCCGCCGATGCGATTATTCTGACGGATCCAGATAGCTATATCTATTACGCCAATTCATCATTTGAGAGGGTTACGGGTTATTCGTCAGATGAGGCTATCGGTTTGCGGCCCGCAATCCTCAGGTCAGCCAGGACACTTCCGCAAACGCATCGCCAAATGTGGCAAACAATTTCCGAAGGGCGGCCCTGGAGGGGCGAGGTCTGGAACCAGAAAAAAAGTGGTGAAATCTATCCGGCTGATCTGACCATCAGCCCGATTCTCGACGAAAATGGTAGTATCGTTTCGTTTTTGGGTATCCAGCGCGACATTACACTGACTCGGACTTATCAGGAGCAACTCGAAAAAGAAGTTGAAGAAAGAACTAGGGAGATTACCGATACCCGGTCCTTGGCGGTCCTGGGCCGGATGGCCAGCATGATTGCCCACGACCTTAGAAACGCGCTGTCGACAATCAAGATGAATCTGCAAATCCTCAACAGGAAGCACCCCAGTCCGAGTGATCCGGAGCAGGAACATTCCCAGATCGGTCTCGATCAGGTCCGATATATGGAAGAATTTTTGAGCGATATGTTGAGTTATGCGCGCCCGGAAAAACTGCAGTCCGACTGGTATGATATCGAGAGGATTGTCGAAGAGGCCCTGACATCAGTGGCGCACCATATCGGGGAACACGAAATCGAGGTCGTGCGTGACATCGAGAAAGGCTTGCCGAAAATCTATTGTGACCGTTTCAAAATCATGGCTGTGTTGGGGAATCTGATTGAAAACGCCATTCAGGCGTTACCAGATGGCGGTGCCCTGACGATTTCAGCCCGATTGCAGGAGCAATCCCCTGATCCGTGGGTTCTGGTCGAAGTCTCCGATGCCGGTTGCGGCATCGCCGAGGACGTCATTGGCGATGTCATGGAGCCGTTTTTTACGACACGCACCAAGGGCACGGGGTTGGGTTTAGCCATCGTTAAAGGTATCATTGAGCGCCACGGCGGCGAAATGTCCCTGGTCTCGCAGGTTGGTGTTGGCACACAGGTCTCATTCACCCTGCCGACGGCGAAAAGCGATTCAAAAGGCTGATGGTGATGACGAGAATACTTGTAATTGACGACGAACAGGCGAGTTGCCGAACCCTGAAACTGCACTTTGAAGACCGCGGCTTCGATGTCGAAACTGCAGGCGCCGCCGAAGAAGGCCTGGCTTTCATCAAGTCTCAACCCTTCGATCTGGTGATCAGCGATATCCGCATGCCCGGACGCGATGGCCTGTCGCTCTTGAAAGAGGTTCGCCAATTGTTGCCGGAGCTGCCGTTCATCATGATCACCGCTTTCCAGGATCTTGACAGCACGGTGGCCGCCATGCGTGGCGGCGCCGTCGATTATGTGCCCAAACCGATTGATCTTGAAGAGTTGGAGGCCGCCGTCGACAAGGCCGTCATCAAGCACATCGATCAATCCGACGACGATATCGTCCTCGCGCTGGATGACAAATCTGGGATCATCGTCGGACGCTCTCCCGGCATACAGGAAGTTTTCAAGCTGATCGGTATCACCTCGCAAAATCGCGTTAATGTCCTTATTCACGGGGAACCCGGTACAGGCAAGGATGCCGTTGCCAAGGCCATTCATAACGCCGGGGCTGTGGCCGATACCGACAAACCGTTCGTCGCCGTCAACTGTTCTTCGTCAGACGACACGTTTCTGGAAAGCGAACTGTTCGGATGGGTGAGCGGAGATCCTTCCAACTCCGACGCAGCCCGGCCCGGCAAAACCAGCCTGGCCGGCGCGGGTACATTGTATCTTGACGAGGTCAATGTGCTTTCCCCACACCTTCAGGGGAAACTGTTGAAGTTGCTGGAAGATAACGAATACACACCGACCGGTGGAACCCGACCGCTCAACGCCTCATGCCGGTTCATTATGGCGTCCAATGACGATCTGGCCCGGCAAGTCGCGTCCGGGAAGTTCCGTGAAGACCTTTTCTACCGACTCGGCGTCTTCACCATCAGCGTTCCACCGCTCAGGAAGCGCAGAGAAGATATTCCGCTGCTCGTCGAGCGGCTGGTCAACAAGATCAACAGGGAGGCGGGCAAGGTCATTAAGCGCGTCCCATCCGATTGCATGGATGTCCTCGTTGCCTATGACTGGCCCGGCAATGTGCGTCAGCTTGAAAATATATTGATGAAGGCCATTGTCATCGCTCCAGGAGAAGTCTTGAGTGCCTCGCTCCTGCCTGAGGAAATCATTAGTGGAAAGAAATTCTCACCCTCTTCTGGCGAAAAGACCTCGGCCATGTCGCTCAAGGAACTGGAGCGCGAACATATCCATTCTGTGCTGGTTGCAACCAACTGGCACAAGGGAAAAGCATGCCAGATTCTCGGCATAAGCCGTCCCCGGTTGGAGCGCCGGATTGATGAGTTTGGTTTCGTCCGCGACGAGTGAGCGGGAGTCTCTTGCGTCGGCCAGTATTTTTTAAAAGTTGTCTCTTCATTTCATACAAGCCCAGGGGCGAAGTTGAACGAAACGTTAAATTGACACTTTCCATATATTAAAACGTTTCTTAATTTACCTGCTAAGGCCCTGTTTTGCATGTAAAGCTTGCTCATCGGCATGCATCTGAAAAGCGCTAATAAAATGAACAATTTAGCGAATTGATCCGGACAAACTACACGCTCAAACTCTCCCCCTGATTTAAGGATGTGGGCTTCTCTTTGATTAAAGGGTCCACGAATTTATGAGGCGTTTCTTAAAGCATGCAAGTGCGCCTTGAAAGGGAGGGTAAAGCTGATGTTACGATGCTTTCCAAAATCTATGCGTCTTGGCGGGGGGCTGAATATAGCCTTGGCCTTGGCGATTGCTATGTCTTTCACATTGCCTTCTAGCAACACGCTCGCTGATGAGGCAGGACCGGTTGAAGCGATCAAGGTCGACGCCAAAAAGGCGGCCTTGGGAAAACGACTGTTTTTTGATAAACGGCTTTCCGGCGATTCATCGCAAAGCTGTGCGACCTGCCATATCCCTGAAAAGGGGTTCTCCGACGGCCTGGCGCTATCCAAGGCTTATCCTGGGTCCGAAGGGTTTCGCAACACGCCAACCCTGATCAACACGGCGCTTAAGGCGTCCTGGTTCCATGATGGACGCCTGGGCACCAATCTGAACGACGTGACCCGCGAGTCGCTGACCGAAGATTACGTCATGAACATGGACATGCGGATCATGCAGGAACGTATCAAGCAGGATCCTGTTTATATTCAGATGTTCAAGGATGCCGGTTGGAGCGAGCCGTCCAACGGTTCCGTTCGTAACGCCATTCCCGAATACCTGAAGACCCTGACTTCGCGGGGCTCGCCGTTTGATAAAGGTACAATGTCGGCGGCGGCAAAACGCGGTTCCAAGGTATTTCAAGCCAATAATTGCGCCAGTTGCCACAGCGGTAACCGCTTTACCGATGACAAGCCGCATAACACCGCCGTTCCCGACAACCCGGACATCTGGTCCGACCCGCTACGCCATCACACCTATGTGGCGTTTGGCATGTTCATGGGGATCGAGAACATCTTCAACATCCGCCGTGATGTCGGCGCTGATGTGCGCTCGCACAAGGTTGACGGCACCGATGTCGGAAAGTTCATGACGCCGACCCTTCGCGAACTGAAGTACACGGCCCCCTACATGCACAACGGCACCATCAAAACGCTGGCCGATGTTGTCGCCTTTTACAACAACGGTGGCGGCAACGATGCCAACAAGGACAAGGCGATGAAACCTCTGGGCATGTCGGTCGCAGATCAAGCCGATCTGGTGGCCTACCTGGAATCCTTGAGCGGAGATCCGCTTACCAGTGCAGAGCATGTGTGGAAAGACAAAATCCCGGCCAACTACACGGCCATCGCGGATTGGCTCAACACCCCGAACTAGGAGCAGAACGATGACAACGTTTAAGACCAAAACCACTACCATCGGGTTGGCTATCGGGGTTGCCATGGCCACCCTCGCCGGGCCGGTACGGGCGGATATAAATGCCCCTCTGGCGGCCCTCGGGCCACCACCAATCCCGTCCGATAACAAGCAGACACCGGAAAAAATCGAACTCGGTAAGATGCTGTTCTTCGATACACGTCTCAGCGGCGATGCCTCGGTAGCGTGTTCGACCTGTCACGAACCGAAACAAGGCTGGGGTTTCTCGGGCGATATTTCGCGCGGTTATCCCGGCACGGTCCACTGGCGCAATAGCCAAACGATCGTCAACTCCGCCTACTATGGCAAGTTGTTCTGGGCCGGTTCGGCCAAGTCTTTGGAAGCCCAGGCGCCTTCCGCCGCCAAGGGGGGTGTTGCCGGCAACCTTGAAGACGATATCGGCACCGCACGCCTCGCTTTCATTCCCGAATACCGCAAGCGCTTCAAGGCAGTCTTCGGCGACGAATATCCGAGGCTGAATAACGCCTGGCGGGCAATAGCCTCGTTCGAACGTTCCATGGTTCAAAGGGATACTCCCTTCGATAAATACATGAACGGCGACAAAACTGCATTGTCGGAAGAAGCGGTTCGCGGCAAGGGGCTGTTCGAAGGCAAGGCCAACTGCATCGAATGCCACAACGGCGCTCTGTTCAGCGATCAGAAGTTCTACAACCTCGGTGTGCCACGCGCCGAACGTTGGTTAGACGATGGCCTGGCGCAGATCACCTTCAGGTTCGAGAACTACGCCAAGGGCGTGACTCAGAAAATGTACCGGGAAGTCAAGGATGACGCGGGTTACTACTTCCGCACCAAACTTGATCAGGACAAAGGCAAGTTCCGCACACCAAGCCTGCGCTACACGCTGTACACCGCGCCCTACATGCATAACGGCACCTTCTTCGACCTACAGGAAGTCGTCGAGTTCTATAACGCCGGTGGGGGTGAAAACGAGTTTTCGGCCAGTAAGACCAAACTGATCAAGCCTTTGGGCCTGTCCGAAGGTGAAATCGCCGATCTGGTCGCTTTCCTCGAATCGCTTTCCGGCGATGAGATCAAAGTCGATACACCGAAACTTCCGCCTTACGCAGCTTTGCCTAATCCGGTCAAATAAGGGAGATATTGAAATGACTATAAAGAAAACTCTCGAAAGCCCTGTGGCCGGATCGGACTTTCCGGTAAGCCACAACCTGGCCAACAGTGAAATGGCCAAAAGCGACAAAAAAGGCGGCAAGTGCCTGGTTAACCGTCGCGAGTTCCTGCTCACTTCGGGGGCTACCGTTTCGGTTATCTTGCTCAGCGGGTGTGCTGGCGTCGCCGCCAATACCCCGGCGATGGTCTCGACTTACCCACGCAAGCTGGTCGCCAAGTTAAGCGAACTGAAACAGGATGAACCGGTCGACTTTAGTTATCCTGACGAAGGCGCTTATTCGGAATCGATCATCGTCAAGCTGGGGGTCGAAGGCGGCGGCGGTATCGGAGTTGATCGCGACGTCGTCGCATTTAACAACACCTGTACCCATCAGGGTGGCCCCCTGTCGGGAACCTACAAGGGAGACACCAAGTCACTCGGTGCCTGCCCGCTACATCTGTCTACCTACGATCTGACCCGTCACGGGATTCTGATCTCGGGCCAGGCATACCAGAGCCTGCCGCAGGTGCTGCTAGAGCTTGATGGTGACAACATTTACGCGGTTGGCGTTTTCGGCCTGATTTTTGGCCGTCACGACAACCTGCAGGGTTAGGGAGGAACATACCTTGTCTACACCATATTACATCCCAAATACCGACGTCCCGCTGCCGCCGAAGAATGCGGAAGTCCTGACCACGGCATGTGACTATTGCATCGTCGCCTGCGGTTACAAGGTGTTCCGCTGGCCCACCAACAGCGCCAATGGCGGCCCGAAAGCCGAGCAGAATGCATTCGGGGAAGATTTCCCGGTCTCTGTGTTAGGCTCGTGGGTTGCCCCCACCCAGCACAATGTCGTCATGCACAACGACAAGCCGCACAATGTTGTGATCCTGCCCGACAAAGACACCACGGTTGTCAACACCAACGGCGATTCGTCGATCCGTGGCGGCTGCATTGCGGAAAAATGCTACAATCCGCAAACACCGACACGCGACCGTCTGAAATCTCCCCTGGTCAGAATCTACGGCATTCTGCAACCGGTTAGTTGGGAGTTCGCCCTTGATATCGCCGCAAAAGTGGGCAGCCATGTCCTCGAAAAGCACGGTGAGCTGGCCTACGGGGTAAAGACGTACTCGTATCAATATATCGAGAATACTTACGCCATTACCAAGTATGCGTTGCGTCATATCAAAACGGCCAACTTCACCTTCCATGACACACCGTCCAACGTCTCTTCGACACCGGGCTTCCGTGATGCCGGCTTCGATAACTTCGGTGCGGCATATCAGGATTGGCATGACGCCGATACGCTGATGATGTGCGGTACCGATCCTTATGAGACCAAGACCATTCTTTGGACTCAATGGATCATGCCGGCCATTCAAAGAGGCCAGAAGACGATCATGATGGGGCCGCGTCGCACCGCTGGCGTTGCCTATTCTGAACAGAATGGTGGTCTGTGGCTGGACGTTAATCCCGGAACCGACTTGTTGGTGGTCAACGCCATTGCGCGCACCATCGCCGAGAACAATTGGCAAGATGCCGATTGGATCAAGGACTGGGTCAACGACAAATGGGGCTCCAATTCCGGCTTCGGCCAGGGCACCCGCAACACACCATGGCAGTGGCGCACCACTTGGGGCAAATTCCAGACCGCCGGTTACGAGGACTGGAAGAAGTGGCTTCTTTCCCAGAAAGAATTCACCGTCGAAAACGCCGCCAAGGTCTCGGGCGTCGATGCCGCCAAAATCCGCACGGCTGCCGAATGGATGGCCAAACCGGTGGGCGGTGTACGGCCAAAGACCTCGATCATGATCGAGAAGGGCTTCTATTGGTCCAACAACGTCGGCAACACTCAGGCCATTTCGGCATTGGGCATCATCTGCGGGGCCGGTGGCAGGCCCGGTCAGATGATCGGACGTGCCGGTGGACACCAACGTGGCGGTCAGGGCGGTGGCAAATATCCGCGCAATGCTTCGCCAATGAAGGTGCCGGGTCGTCGTCGTCGGGCTTTGGATACCGATACCTGGACAATTGCCGGACACACCCGGTTTGCCCATGTCATCGGCACCACCTGGATCCAGTCCATGTGTGGGTCACAGCAATTGGCCGAAAGTTTCCAAAAATTGGTCACCGCCAACCCACATCAGGTGCGCTCGTATGATAAAGATGAAATCATAGAGACCCTGAAAAAGCGGGCTGATTCGGGCGGCATGGTGGTCGTTAACCAGGATATCTATTTGGTTGATCCGATCGGCGCCCAATTTGCCGACATCGTTTTCCCCGCCGCTACCTGGGGCGAGGAAGACTTCATGCGGGCCAATGGCGAAAGACGCCTCAGGCTGTACAGCAAGTTTTATGATGCGCCGGGCGATGCAAAACCCGACTGGTGGATCATTGCCCAACTTGCCAAGCGCATGGGTTTCGATGGCTTTGACTGGAAAAACTCCAACGAAGTGGCGGAGGAATCCGCTCGCTTCTCACGCGGTGGCCGCAAAGACTTCAACATGATCAAAGTGGCTGCTCACCGGGAAGGCAAAACCCTGCACGAAAAAATGCGGGAACTTGGAACCGACGGTATTCAGGGACCGGTAACGATGGAGGATGACGGTACCCTGGTTGGTTCCGTCAGGCTGCACGATACCACCCGCAAGCTGTCGGAAGCCGGCGCGGCTGCCGGCAACGTCTTTAACAAGAAACTGACGCATTTCAATAGTCAGACCGGACGTTGCAACATTCAGAAGTCTCCGTGGTCGCTGTTCTCGGACTATTGGGAATGGCTCAAGCCGAAGGGTGACGAACTGTGGTGTACTTCGGGACGTACCAACGAGCGTTGGCAGTCAGGTTTCGATGATGACCGGCGTCCGTACATCCATCAGCGCTGGCCTGATAACTATGTCGAAATCAGTCCTGTCGATGCCAAAGCACGCGGCATCGAAAGCGGCGACCTTTTGATGGTCTACTCCAACCGGGTCCCCGGCTTGAAGGAAACCACCCTTGCCGTCGAAGGCGATGACTATTCGTTCTCAGGTCAAATGAAGAACGGCAATGTCACCCTGACGAAAGCGGCCGTAACCGGTGTCGCAATCGTCACCCGCCACATTAAGCCGGGCGTCCTGTTCATGGACTTCCTGCACAAATCACAGCCGGCGAACGCCCTTGAAGGACGGATCGTCGACTGGATCAGTGGCAACTACAACTACAAGATGGGCGTGGCGCAAGTGAAGAAGATCGGGGAGTCCAAATACAAACGGTCTTTCCGGACGATGTCCTTCGCGCCGCGTGACATCATCTAGACGCTCCCTCCTGGGCATGGTCTGGGGTCCCCCACCCCGGGCCATGCCTATCGGAGCTTTTGTTCAAATTAAATAATTTAGGATTTCCACAAGGGTCCAACGGAAACAGGTCGAACTATGAATCAATCAAGCGCCGAACCTTCACAGGTGGTGAAATCTTCCGCAAGAAAAGATGGCGACGTCTGCAGTGCCCTTTGTGATGTCCTTCTCGGTGGCATCGATATTCACCGGGTCCTGGCCGCCCAGGCCTTGGGCCATATCGGTGGCAATGAGGCCGTCGACGCCCTGATTAAAGCGCTATTGGACGAGGACGAGGATGTCCGAACCGATGCGGCCACGGCGTTGGTCCGTCTTGGCGATTCAAGGGCCGACAAACAACTCCTAGAAAACCTGATCGGCGACCCGTGCCCGGAAGTGAAACTGGCCGCCATGACCGCCCTTGCCGCAACCCGAAACAGCGAAGTCGTGCCGTGGTTACTGCGCATTCTGGCGAGCCGGGACGAGGACATCGTCTGGGATGAAGACGAATTCTACGCGACCGGCTGGGACGACTGGCTCGACATGCAACTCAAGGCGATTGAGGGGCTGGCCAACCTAGGTGTCGAAGAAGCCGTTCCGGGTATCGTCACCGCGATAAACGACGATGAAGCGCAAGATATCACCGATGTCGCAATGAAGGCTCTCGCCCGGATCGGCCCCTCGGGGATCGCCGCTCTCGCCGCCTACCTTGAAAATGACGACGCGCGCCTGCGCCGTCACGCCGCTTTGGTGATATCGCGTTGTGACGGTCCCGTCGCACAGAGCGCCGTGCTGCGGGCAATTGGTGATCCATCAAGTGAAGTCCGTCTCGCAGTCGCCAGAGGGCTTGCCGAAAAAAATCCGGCTGACGAACGCCTCGCTGTCCTGCTACTCGATGATCAACCGCAAGTCCGCGCCGCCGCCGTCCCGCTGTGCGGGGCGCATCATGAAAGCCGGCTTGATCTGCTGCTTGATGACAAGGATATGAACGTCCGGCTGGCGGTCCTCAACTTGCTCGCCGACCATCCTGAATTGAGCAATATCCCGCTCCTTGTGGATCGGCTGCGCGCATTGATGCAGTCGCCATCTAAACTCATCGCGGCTTCCGCCGTCGGTGCCTTCGCCGTTGCCGAGCCTGACAAGGCGGCATCTGAACTGGTCGATCTGATGGCAGGTGAAAACATTTCAACGGAAGTCCAGCGGGGCGTCATCAGCGGCCTGAAGGCGGTCGGCGGTGATGAAGCCGTGCAGGGCCTGATCGGCGTCGTGGCATGCGACGACAGGCAGGTCCGCCTCGAAGCGATGTCGGCAATCGCCGATCTGGCCGCGCAAACCGCTTGGCCCAATATAGCGGGCGATACCCTTCTCGCCGCCGTTTCCGGCGACCTTGTCGCCGCACCGGAAATAGAGCCGGAACAAGAAAAAGACGAAACGGCTGACGACCAAGAGGAAATTGTCGGCGAAGCACAGGAAGCTGAAGAAGCCGTCGTTGCCGAACCGGAAGACGATGTATTCCCGACCTCGACGCTTGAATCGATCCTCGGCGGGTTTAAATCTCAAGCCGAAGCGCCGCCCCCTGAAGACGTCGAGTTGACCGATGAGGACATGGAATTTCTAAACCTGACGGGGGCCGGAAAGAAAGGCAGGCGGACGATCCCTGTGGTTCCCGATGTCGTTGCGCACGAAGACGTCAGGATGTTTGCGGCGCGCTTGCTCGGCAATTTTCCCCATTCGGGAGTTACCCTTGCACTTCTGGACCCGCTTTGCAGCGGGGAAAAGGAATTACAGCAAACGGCCATCGATTCCCTGGCCCACTTAGCGGAAAATTTGTCGGAACTGCCCGTCGAAGTGCTCGAAGCCCTGAAAGCCGAGGCCAAATCCGAAAACCGGGACATCCGCAGGCAAGCGGTGCGGGCCTTGGGCTGCAGCAAGGATGCTTCTGTGGTGATGGTCTTGATTAACACCCTTGATGATGAAGACAGCTTCGTGCGCAGGGAAGCCATTCGCTCACTCGGGCGTCTCGGCGAGGCTGGTGCCGGCGTCGGTCGGCTGTTGGCCGATCCGGACGCCTTTGTCCGGCTCACCGCTGCACAGGCATTGGCCGAAACGGCGGCGCCCGGTGTCGTCGAAACGCTTGTCGAATTTTCATACGCCTTCGAGGGTTATCACGGACGCGAAACCGCCCGGATGCTCACGGCCATCGACAGGCAGGCGGCCAACGCCTTGTTTATCAAAACGCTGCATGACGAAGAACGCAAGCGGTACTGGAAAGTGGCCATCGAGGGCCTTGAAGAACTGAACCGAAGCCAGATTTCGGCGTGATTGACCAAGAAGTAAAGAAAGGATCGAGTCCCCATGAAAACGAATTTATTACGCAAAGGCCTGGCCGTCGCAGTCGCGATGATGATGTCTGCCCCGTTTGCCGCAAACGCAGCCAAGGATACGTATAAGGTCATCGCCGTCGGCGGCGGCGCCACGGTTAGCGGCAAGGTGATGTTCGAAGGGGCGCTGCCGTCGGATGCGGTTGAGAAAATTCTCATCACCAAGGATCAAACCGTGTGTGGCGAGGGCGAGCGAGAGGTCGTCTGGGTCGATGTCAAGGACGGCGCCTTGCGCGGTTCCTTCGTGTTCCTCGACAAGGTCAAGGAAGGCAAGGATTGGGGGGTGCCTAAGGAGGGGGTTTACCTGATCAATCAGCAGGGTTGCCGGTTCCACCCATGGGCGCAGGTCATCAAACCCGGTACGGTGACAATCCGTAACAGTGATAAAGGCGTGCTGCACAATATCAATGCCCGCGAGATGATTGGCGTCGAAAAAGGCCGTGTCGTCAAAAAGGGCATCTTCAATTTCGGCCAGCCCGACCCCGGTGACCTGGTGCAGGATTTGAAAACCCGGCGTGGCCCCTACATCGGCATCAACTGCGAAGCCCATAATTTCATGTTCGGTTTCATGATGGCCCCAAGCCATCCCTACGCGGTCGTGGTCGGCGAGGACGGTTCGTATTCCATCGACGGTATTCCGCCCGGCAACTACACACTGAAGGCGTGGCATCCGCGATACGGCGTCCAGAAGAGCAAGATCACCATCGAAGCGGGCGGTTCGCTGGAGCAGAGCTTTACCTTCAAGGATGAAGGCTAACAAACGCCCTTAAGAGCAAAAACGAGTAGCGACATGGAACAGGGGAATAAGTGGAAATGAGAAAGCTGTTCAACCGCTTAGCAAGACCGGGAGTGGCCGTTATCGCCATCCTGGCCGTTGTTCTGTTCGCCTCTCAGGCGTTGGCTCAGGAAGGCAATGTTTACCGGCAATTCCTGGGCCTCGATTCCAGGCGTCTGGTCTGGTTCCTGGCCCAGATGCATCTCTATTTCGGCGCTTTCGTCCTCGGCGTACCGATGTTCGCCTTGGTCATCGAGATCGTCGGCTGGCGTTCCAAAGACGAAAAATACGACAAGCTGGCCTATGAGTTCACCAGCCTGCTCAGTGTCGCTTACGCAACAACGGCGGCGCTCGGGGGTTTGATGGCGTTCGCCCTGGTCACACTGTATCCGACCTTCTGGGGTTTCATGGCCGGTGTCTTCAAGGACATCATGTTCATGTACGCCCTGATGTTCTTCTTCGAAACGTTCTTCCTGTATCTCTACTACTACGGCTGGAAAGCCATGAAGGGGGGCCGTGAGTTTGGCCGTCCCCTTCAGTTGATTCTGAAAACTCTCGGGGTCGCTGCCATTGTCTTCACCGTTGCTTTCGCCTTCGGCACCTTCGACCCTGAAGGCGGTATGCGCACCGACACCCGCGTCTTCTTCATTGTTTTGTATTTTATTCCGATCACCGCCTGTCTGTTTATGGTCAAAAATCTGAAGACCACACATATTGCCATTGGCATCTTGTTGAATGTCGCAGGCACCCTGATTATGCAACTCGCCAATAGTATGGCCGGCTATATGATGAGCCCGGTCGGCGTCAACGAGGCGCTCGAGATCACCGGCACCACTTGGCAGGCTTTTGAGAACATCCTGGCGACCCCGATCGCCATTCACCGCATGCTCGGTAATCTGGCCTTCGGCGGGTTGGTCGCCGGGTCCTACGCGGCGGTAAAGTTCATTGGCGCGAAAACCATCGAGGATAAAGCCCATTACGACTGGATGGGCTACGTCGCCAACGTGGTTGCAGTTGCCGCCCTGATCCCGCTGCCGTTCGCCGGTTATTACCTTGGCCGCGAGATCTATTCGACCAGTGCCGTCATGGGCAACAATATGATGGGTGGTGATTTCTCGTGGACCTTCATCATCCAGGCGATGCTGGTCGGCTCGCTGTTTCTGATTTCCAATTATTACCTGTGGAGCGGCATGACCCGCATTCCCGGGGCCGAGCGCTATTACAAATTTATCAAGTTCATTCTGTTCGCGCTGATCTTGTCGTTCGCGATCTGGCTAACACCGCACAACCTGCCGCTGTCCTCATTGGAAGTCGGTGAAATGGGCGGTAGTCAGTATCACCCGATGCTCAAGTTCCTGGGCTTGATGCCAGCTAAGAACGCGGTGGTCAACCTGATCATCCTGGCGACCTTCTTCAGCTTCCTGCTTTACAGGCGGGGCAACAAGCTCGTTCCGGTATCAATCCGGGAGCAGGGCAAGACCGCCAAAATGGTCATCATCGGCTCTGGCGTGGTGGCCATTCTACTGGTCGGCCAGTATGCACTGACCATGATGACCATGAACCCGGCCGATCTCGACCTGCCAGCCGACCGCGCCTACTACATGCGTATTATGGGCTACTTGTTGATCTTTGAATGTGTCATGGCGGTGGTTACTGTCGTGCTGGCGTTGAATGATCGCGGCAAGCTGGGCCAGGGTCTCTATATGGGGGTCACCGCCTTTAACGTCGCCATATTCCTTGGTGTCTGGGGCTTTGTTGTGATGGAGAAAGCCTCCCCGGTGCTGCGTAATGTCGCCGTTGCGCAATTCCTGCAACTGATCAGTTGCCTGGTCCTGGTCACCGCCATCGACCTGTTCCTGTGGAAAGGCGCGAAAGAAGTCGGCACCCTGAAATGGGGCAAGATGACGTCGCGCAGTCAGTATGCGCTGTTGCTGTTGACCATTGTCATCACCATGAACATGGGCCTGATGGGCTTCATCCGTTCCGGTCTGCGTGGCGACTGGCATATCTTCGGCATCATGCGCGATACCTCGGACTGGGGGGCGACGCCGACCAACTTCGTCATGACCCAGCAAGTCGGCGGCGCGGTTCTGCTTTTCCTGGTCGCCTGCGCTTTCATGTTCTGGCTCGGCAGCTTGCTCACCAAGGCCAACAACGAAGAGTCCTCTTCTGCTGACAACGGGAGGTCCGCAGAATGAAAAGCTCGATATGGAAAATATTCGGATTTTTGGTCCTGACCGTCGTCCTCTATAACTGGATCGGCTACGCCATCACCGATCTATCGGGCGGCAAAAAAGATATGTCGGGCGCCGTTGAAATCAGTCCGGAAGGTGGTGAAACCCTGTATTGGGGCAAGGGACGATGCTACACCTGCCACAGCCTCGGCGGGCAGGGCAGCGCCGTTCGCGGTCCCAATCATGGTCAGTTTGGCGAGAAATTCCCCATGCCCATGGGGTCGCGCGCCACTGAGCGGGCCATAGAACGTACCGAGAAGACCGGCACACCCTTCACCGCCGTCGATTACATCGTCGAAAGCATGGCCGAGCCCGGCGCCTATGTGGTTAACGGCTACAAGAACGAAATGGCCGTCGTCTATGCACCGCCGATTTCTCTCAACCTGAACGAAATCAAGGCCATCGTCGCCTACCTGATGGTCCAGGGCGGCGATTTGGATATGGAGGCCATCGATACCGCTCCGTCAGAAATCTCTACCAAACTTTATTCTAAAATCCAGGCGGCGCAGGCTGCCGGCGGCGGCGACCCCGGCGCCGGTGAGACCGTCTTCGAGGACAACTGCGAGGAATGCCATTCCCTGGAAGGCGAAATGATCGTTGGCCCCGATCTTTCGACCATCGGCGATAAGGGCATCAAGTTTATCTCTGAAAGCATTCTCAACCCGGCCAAGTCGATCACCCCCGGCTTCGAGACCTACGAGGTCGAAACCAAGGATGGCACCAAGATCGTCGGACTGAAAACCCGCGATGAGGGTGGCGAGGTCGACATTACCAAGAAGAACGGCGATGTCGTCACCGTCGTGCAGTCCGATATCAAGACAATCAGCGTCGATGCCAACGCCTCGGTCATGCCCGAGGATCTGAACGAGGCGATGACGGTCAAGGACTTCCAGGATCTGCAAGCCTACATGATTATGCAGAAGGCCGAAAAGAAGGACGGGGAATGATACGATGATGTCTAGACTCAACAAATTCTGGACGACTGTCCTTACGATTATCGTCATTTACCTGCTCATCAAGTTCGGCATTCCAGCGGTTGCCAGGCAGGTTACCGGCTTGCCGTTCCCCCTGCCGGTACCTGGGGCGCTTATCTTCATCTATATGGTGTTGGTCCTGGTCGCCATGTTCCTGCTCGTCACTTTCGACGATGGCCCCTTAAACGAGTTCTTGCGCCCGATTAAGCGTTTCCTGCGCGGAGATTTTACAAAGCCGGTGCGGACCATCGGCATCGTTCTCATCTCCTTGGCCGTTGGTTGGTATGTCTACGACAACGTGGTGCCGAAAATAACCGCCCCGCTGGCCCTTCGTATCCAGCACCCGTCTTCAAACTTTCCGAAAAAGATGGAAGACGCGCAAAACCCCATGACCAACCCGACCGAGGCGCAGGTCGCGACCTTCATCGAGCAGGCCAAGGCAGGCGAAGTCCAGTTCATCGAGCAGGTAATGCCCGACATTGAGGCGTGGATGGATGAAACCGGCGAGGAAGATCCATTGCTCGCTATTAACACCCCCGCGATCAAGAAATTCCGTGCCGCCGTTGAGGCAGGCAACGTCGATAACGAAACGGCGCGGGCCGCCCTGCTTGAAGTGCGCCTGTACATGGGCCGCGCCCTTTACGCCATGAATTGCAGGGCTTGTCACGGCGATAGCGTCGCCGGTGATGGACCTATGGCTGACGGTTTCAAGCTGCGGCCGATCAACTTTACCGATAACGGCACCATCGAAACCATTGTCGAAGGTTACACCTTCTGGCGTGTCGAAAATGGCGGTCCCGGGTTGCCCCTTGAAGCGACGCCGTGGGATTCGGCGATGCCCGAGTGGAAAGTCAGCCTCAGCGAAGAAGAGCGTTGGTTGATCATCATGGCCGAGTACGACCTGGCCGAAAAAACGCCGCGTATGCCGGAAAAACATTGAGCCGTGGGAACCGATAACATGAACAGAAAAGAAAACATGACATTCGGAATACTCGGTGCAGGCCTGATGCTTATGGCCTTGCTGATTCCGACCGCGAGCGACGCCAAGACGGTGCCCAGTGGACCGATGCCCGAAGCGACAGAGGCTTACATCGAGCAGGGTCGCCAGATCTATATCCGGCGCTGTAGTTTCTGTCACGGATTGCTCGGCGACGGCGGAGGCCCGGCGGCGGATTATCTGGACCCCCGCCCGCGTGATTTTACTCTCGGCACCTATAAGTTCCGGACCACAGCGTCCGGCGAACTGCCGACCGATAATGATCTTTTCAGGACCGTCAGTCGCGGCCTGCCGAGTACCGCCATGCAGGCTTTCGACAACGACGTGATCAAGAACGGTTTGTCCGAAGAAGAACGCTGGCAGGTCATTTCCTACATCAAGACCTTTGCCATCGAGTTCGATGACCCTGACCTTGATCCTCTTAAAACCGGTAAGACGGTATCGCTTCCGGCCAGTCTGCCGCCCTTCAGCGCCGAACTGGTGGCCAAAGGCAAGGAAGTATTCGAGAAAGCCAAGTGCTGGAGCTGCCACGGCAAAAACGGTCGCGGCGACGGTAACAAGGAATTCCGCAAGGATGACTGGGGCTTCCCGATCCGCATTCGCAACGTCACCCATCCGTGGAAGATCAAGGGCGGCAGCGAGGTCGAGGAAATCTTCATGCGCTTTACCACGGGCATCAACGGTACGCCGATGCCGTCGTTCGTCAAATCCCTGCCCGAGGAAGATCGCTGGGCCCTGGCCAACTACATCAAATCCCTGCAGCATGATTTGACCAAGCATCAAGTGCTGAAAGTCCTCAGCGTGGAAGGCGACGTGCCTGCTGATCCTGCGGACGCGGCCTGGGCGAATGCCCAGACCATGGACATTCGGCTGGCAGGCCAGGTCATCGCCCCGCCGCGCTGGCAGAACCCGAGCATCGAGATGGCCACCGTTCAAGGCATCGCCAATGACAAGGACATCGCCTTCAAGCTGACCTGGGACGACCCGTTTAAGGACATCAAGCACGACGCGGCCAAGGAATTCAATGCGGCGGAAATCCAGAAGGTTGGCCTGTATAGCTCTTACGTGGCGGCCAACGATATGATCCCACGGGCGCTCGATACCTTCCGTGATTCAATCGCCTTGCAATTCCCGGTCAAGACGCCTTCGGGCACGCAAAAGCCCCACTTCTTCCGCGGAGAGTCGTCCAATCAGGTCAACTTGTGGGTCTGGAACGCCGACCTTGCTGAGGGCGGCGGGGAAGGGGCGGTTGAGGCCAATGCGCGCGGTTGGCGCCAGCAGCCAAAGCCGCAGAAGGAAGCTCAGCGTCAGCTTGTTTCGAAAGCCAATTGGGATCAGGGACAGTGGACCCTGGTTATCAAACGTCCGCTGCTGACAAGTGACAAAAACGATGTTCAGTTCGAGGCTGGCAAGTTTATTCCTGTTTCCTTAAATGCCTGGGACGGCTCGAACGGTGAACACGGCCTGATCATGAGCCTGTCGACATGGAACTACGTGCTTATCGAAGCGGCCATGCCGATCAGCGTTTACATTTTTACGGCGCTTGGTTTCCTGATCACCGGCGGCTTGTTGTTCTGGATGGCGAGAAAATCCGAAGCGGCCCCCGAATCCGAATCGATATAAGGAGAAACGAAATATGAAAACGTTTATGTCACTGATCACGGGGCTGGCCCTGACAGGCTTCATGGCAGGGAACGCCCTGGCCGATGCCGCCGCCGGGAAAGCGGCGTTTGAGGCAAACAAGTGCGCCGAGTGTCATTACACGCAAGGCCCGGCCCAGGAAAAAACCATTGACGATGTTTGGGCCAAGAAGGGGCCGGAACTGTGGTACGCCGGTTCCAAGTTCAACGCCGACTGGCTGGGGGCGTGGCTGGCCGATCCCAAGCCGATCAGGCTTCTGGCCTTTAATTCCCTGTCCGACCCCAACCCCGGCGACCATCCGAAACTGGCCGCGGGCGACGCCGTATCGGTCAAGGATTTCCTGATGAGCCTGACCGCAGCAGAGGTCGAGGCCGGTTCTGTCAAGGCGAAGAAAAACCCCAAGGGGAAATTGATTTTCACCAAGAAAATGCCGTGCTCTGGCTGCCATCAATATCCCGACAAGAGTGGCAACAGGGGTGGCAAGAGTGGTCCGTCGCTGGTCGAAGCGGGACTGCGGTTGAATCCGGACTGGATACTCGCCTACTTGCAGCATCCGGCCGTCTTCAAGCCGGTCAAGGACATGCCCAATTTCGTCGGCATCTTAAGCGACAAAGACATGATCAACGTGTCGCGTCACATCGCCAGTTTCAAGCCTTAGGAGTAATGACAAGATGAACAGGACAATGAAAAGCATCATCTTCGCAACGACGCTTGTCATCGCCGTAATGGCTGGCGCGGTGCCATCTGTCGCCGAAGATGTCGAGAAGGTCTTCAAGTTTTACTGCGCGCAATGCCACGGTGAGAGCGGCGACGGCAAAGGCATCAACGTGACCGAGGATTTTCCGGTTACGCCCAGGGCCTTTAACAACGCCGCAGAAATGAACAAGCTGACCGACGCCGACCTGCGCAACGTCATCCATGAAGGCGGGCCGATTGCCAGCAAATCCGAAATGATGCCGCCTTGGGGCAAGACGCTGAGTGACGAGGATATCGATAACCTGGTCATCAAATTACGCGCCCTGTGTCAATGCAAGGGCAAGCAGGGCTAAAGGATCAGAAGAGGGGTCAGAAGACGTAGAAATATAAAATCAGAACGATAACGACGGCGTTGATTGCCATCCCGAAGAAGATAAAGCCGTTGGCGAATTTGGTTTTTTTATCGGTGCTCATAGTTACCGAATCTACGGACGAAAGACGTCCCGGTCAACAACAAGAAACAGGCAGTGCGGAAAAGTACGGGGAAGATCATGAACGCGGAAACTGAAAACAAATACCCCTGGGCGGGACCTGCGCTTTTCATCGTCGTCGCCTGCGGCTGCCTGGCATTTTTTATCTGGCTTCTTTAATCAGCGAGGGAACACGTGAGCAATTCATACCTGGCATTCGCCGCCGCCGCCGCCTTCTTCGGCGTCCTGTTCTTCGCCCTTGATTACGCGCTGATGAGCGCCCAGGGGCTGACTCTGTTCTTCCACGGCTAAGGATATGTCAATGAGGCCAAGACTTTTAAGTAGAATGAGTGGAGCGCTGCTGGTGCTTTTTCTTGGCCTGTTCTTCGTCCCGATGGAATTGCCGGGGCTCGATTCCGGCACGGCATTTGCCGCCGAAGCGGTCGCCGCCGATGCGGTTGTCGAAGTCTCTCCCTATCAACCTGCACCGAATTTAGTCGAAAAAGATTATCCGACATTCCTTGGCTTCAACGGACGGATTTTTGTCTGGATCGCCGCCCAATTACATCTGTGGTTCGCCGCCTTCGTCCTCGCCGTGCCGATTTTTGTCTTCATCATCGAAGCCATCGGCATGAAGACCCGGGACAAACGCTACGACAACATGGCTTACGAATTTATCAAGGTCAGCCTGACGGCCTATTCCCTGACAGCCATCGTCGGCGGCTTGATGACCTTGGGCTTGCTGGTCTTCTATCCGCATGTCATGGCCTATATGACGTCGATCTTCAAGGAGACGATGATCTTCTATGCGCTGCTGTTCTTCGCCGAAAGTGCCTGCCTGTACATTTATTATTACGGCTGGCACTGGCTGCAGGGGCCGTTCAGGAAATGGGTCCACCTGACCATCGGCTTGCTGCTCAACGCCGTCGGCACGGTTCTGATGTTGCTGGCCAATTCCTGGCTGACCTTCATGATGAGCCCGGCCGGGGTTGACAGCGCCGGAGTCTTCAATGGCCAAGTTTGGGACGCCATGCATAACTTCCTGTGGAACCCGATCAACCTGCACCGCTTCGTCGCCAATATCGCTTACGGCGGCTCCATCATCGGCGCTTACGCGGCCTACAAATTCCTCAGCGCCCGCACACCCCAGGAAAAGGCCCATTACGACTGGATGGGCTACAACGCCAACTTCGTCGCCATCGCAGGCCTGCTGCCGCTGCCGTTCGCCGGATACTATCTGGTCGCCGAAATTTACGCCTACAGTCAGCAGATGGGCATCACTCTGATGGGTGGGATTTTCGCCTGGCTGTTCATTATTCAGGCGGTGCTGATCGGCACCCTGTTCCTGTCGGCCAATTATTACCTGTGGTGTGGCCTGGGGCGCAGTGAAGGTGGGATTCGCTATTACAAGTACATGAAATATCTGGGCTTCGCCCTCGTCGCCGCCTTCCTGGTCTGGTTCACGCCGCACACGCTGGTGCTGTCCAACGAAGAACTCAAAGCCCTTGGCGGGCCTTACCATAAGTACCTGGGTCCGCTTGGCATCATGCCGGCGAAGAACACTGCCGTGAACATCATGATTCTGATGACCTACTTAAGTTTTCTCTACTACCGGCGGGCCAACAAGATCGCCACGGTCAATTGGGTCAAGGCCGGCAACACCGCGCAGATTGCCCTGTTTACGATGGCCATCGCCAACATCTTCTTCCTTGGCATCTATCACGGCTACTTCACCAACACCGTTTACAAGGTAGCGGCGTCAATTCCGCAGGTGTTGACGACGCTTACGGTGATTGTGATGTCAACGGTGATCGACTCGATGATCTACAAGAACTCCACGGAGGTCGCGCCCCAGCGCTGGGGGCGTGTGCCGCCGCGCTCGCAATACGCCTTGTTCCTGCTGGCAGTTTCTTTCACCTGGCTGATGGGACTGATGGGCTACATCCGGTCAGGCATTCGCCAGCACTGGCACGTGGTTGACGTCTTCCGCGACAACTCGCCCGATGCCTTCACTCCTTCGCTGGGTTACGCGACCAACGTTATCTCGGTGGCGACGATCATGTTCATGGCGATGGTTATCTTCGTCTTCTGGCTGGCGCAAATCAGCGGGCAGAAGACGGATGCCGCCGGGTTCTGGAAGGAATAGCGTCGTGAAACAATTCCTTGCCGTCATCGGATTTTCACTCCTGACCATCGCCGGGTTCGCAGGCTTCTCCAACTACGGTATCCCGCGCATCGAACCGGCGCCGCCGCCGGTGCAGGAAAAGATCGATCTTTCCGCCATGACCATGGATCAGTTTATCTCCCTCGGCGAAAGGGTTCTCAATGGCAAGGGGACGTGCAAGCTGTGCCACAACGAACTCGGTCGCGCTCCGCTGCTAGAGCAGATCATCCCGAACACCGAAAAACGCCTGGCCGACGCCAAATACAAGGGCGAGGCCCACGACCTGGAAGGCTACATCCTTGAATCCATGGTCAATCCTTCAGCTTATGTGGTCGCCGGTTTCGGCAAGTCCGGCTCCAACGACACGGTCAGCCCGATGCCCGATGTGTCCGGCGGATCCATCGGCCTGACGGAACCCGAGCTTTTGGCCGTCATTGCTTACCTGCAGGATTCCGGCGGCGCCGAAGTCACTGTCGAAATTCCGACCGATGCCGGTGATGCGGCAGCCGAAGAAGTGACAGCCGAAGAGCGCGAACCGTTGGAAGACCCGCTTGAAATCGCCGCCGAATTCGGCTGCGGAGCCTGTCACATTATTGGCGAGGATGAAGGCGATATAGGTCCCGATCTGACAAAAATCGGCGCCACCCGTGACCGTGATTATCTGCGCCGGGCGATCCTTTACCCCAATGCCGAAATCGCCGAGGGTTTCGAAGCGGATATCATGCCCGATGACCTGGGCGATACCATGTTCGCCGTCGAGGTCGAGCGTCTGGCCGAATACCTGGCAAGTCTGAAATAGGAGGAGAATGCGGTGAAAATACCCCGACTGCTGCAAGCCATTCTCGTCCTCGCGGGCGTTTACGGCGGTTTCGTTCTGGTCTTCGATGTCATCCTGGAGCAGGTGATCCCGTCGAGTTTGCTCAATATGTACATGTTCTTCGTCGTTGCCGGCACCTACATGGTGTTCACCTTCAACGAGGAAAGCACCGAGGAAATCGTCGCCCCGATCAAGGCATTGGTCGAAGACCCGTCGAAGAAAATGATGCGCAACGTCGTTTTCCTGGTGGTGCCGCTGTTCTTTGGTTGGTTCACCTTTCAACAGATGAAGCCCAGCTTCGAAGCGCCTTTGGAGCTGAGGACCATTCACCCGGCGCCGCCCTCGGCGGTCAAGGTTTATGGCAAACGCTATAATCTTCTGACCCTGGAAAATCCGTTTCGCAAGTTTGAAAAGGAAGATCCGGAAAAATTCGCCGAACTGGTAAGGCAAGGCGGCGCTGTTTACATCAAGAATTGTCAGTACTGTCATGGCGACAAGCTCGACGGCAAGGGCCCGTATGCGCAAGGGTTGAACCCGGTGCCACTGAACTTCCAGGACATCGGCACCATCGCCCAGCTTCAGGAAGCCTACTTGTTCTGGCGCATTACCACCGGCGGCCCCGGCCTGCCCAAGGAAGCGACGCCGTGGCTTTCGGCGATGCCCGTCTGGGAGAATTTCCTCAGCGAAGACGAAGTCTGGAAGGTCATTTTGTTCCTTTACGACTACACCGGCTATTCGCCCCGGTCCTGGGAGCACGAATGATGACTTTTAAATTTATCCATGGATTGGTCTTCCTGGCTTTAATGGCAGGCGTCTTCGCCAGCGGCCCGTCGGTGGCGGCGCCCGGCGACGTCGAAAACGGCGAAAAAATCTACATGAAGCGGTGTGTCTGGTGTCACGGTGAAGAAGGGGAGGGCGACGGCCCCGCAGGCGATCTGCTGGTACCGCCACCACGCGATTTCACTTCCGGCCTGTATAAAATCAAGACCTCGCCGTTTGACGAAGACTTCCCCAACGACGACGATATCTTCCGGATGATTTCCGACGGCATGCCGGGAACCGATATGCCGGCCTGGAAGGACATCCTGAAAAATGAACAGGACCGCTGGGACCTGGTGGCCTACCTCAAGGCTTTCGCCGAGCTGGAAGAAGAACCCGGTACGATGGTCGATTACGGGGCCCCAGTGGCGACGTCTGTGGAAAGTATCGCCAAGGGCCAGAAATTATTCCATGACGGCGAGCGCTGTTCGGAATGCCACGGTCAGGACGGCAAGGGCGACGGCATCAAGAAACTGAAGGGCGACAACGGCGAGCGCACCTGGCCACGCAATCTGACCAAACCGTGGACCTTCCGCGCCTCTAACGACACCAAGGATATCTTCACCCGTATCTCGACGGGCATCCCCGGCACCCAGATGCCGTCTTTCGCCAACCCGAAAAGCAAGACAATGCTATCGGTTGAGGAACGTTGGCATGTCGCCAACTACGTCAATTCCCTGGCCAAGACCGACAAGACGGTGCGAGCGGTCAATACGGTGGTCAAGGCCAACCGCATCGAAGGCGATGTCCCATCCGATCCGGACGATCCCGCGTGGGACACGGCCGAGCTGACAACCTTCATGATGGTGCCGCAGATATTCGAGAAGGAACGGGTGTTCACCTATACCAACGACACCATCACGGTCAGCGCTTTCTATAACGACAAGGAAATCGCCATGTTACTGGAATGGGACGACCGCACCAGGAGCATCCCCGGCGATCCGAACATCGATAAAATTGCCGACAAGGTGCCGTACGAAGACAGGGTCTCCGTGCAGCTGCCGGTGACCATCCCCGAAGGCACGCAGAAGCCATACTTCATCAACGGTGATACCGAAAACCCGGTCAATCTGTTGTCATGGCGCAGTGGCACTGCGACAAGCCCGGAGTCGGTCAGTGTGGCCAACGCCACCGGTTCGGAAAACATCGAGGAACGCGACGCCGCAAACTTCGGCTTGATGGCCAAAAGCGCCTACAAGGATGGAACATGGCGGGTGGTTATGAAACGGCCGTTAAGCACCGAAAATGCGCAAGGCGATTTGCAACTCGTCGAAGGCCGCTTCATCCCCATCGCCTTTGCCAACTGGGACGGTTCCAACAGCGAAAGCGGAACCAAACATTCGCGCACGACATGGTACTGGCTGCTGCTGAAGCCCGCCAATAGCGCTAAGCCGTACATTCTGGCTTTGATCGTCGCCGGCATCATCTTTGGCGGCCTGCTGTGGTGGGCGAAAGCCGCGAGAAGGAACGGGGAGGTCTAAGCCATGGCAGAAAGCCCAAAAGGTGTTGTGACAAAAATATTCGGCGTGGTCCTGATCATTCTCGGCTCCCTCGACATGATGCTGTCGTGGCGCGGGGGAATGGAAGTCAATCCGTTTCATATCGGGATTTTTGCCAGCGGTATCGTCTTGTTTGCCCTTGGTGCCGCCATGGGCGCGTCTCGCCGCCAACACAATAGAGGAGAAAAAGTATGAGGATATCTAATTTCCTGATGGCTTTGCTGGCTGTCGCGCTGTTTGCCGCTACTCCGGCGCGCGCCGAGATTCAGTTGCCGGAAGAAGATCAGATCGTTGCAAATTATCAGGCCATGAAGGAATTTCGCGCCTTCTATGATGAAGTCGAAGCGGCGCTCAAGGCCGAGAACGTCAACCGTATTATGGCGCTTTACGCCGACGATTATCTGCATCAGGGCATCACCAAACGGCAACTTCGTTTCATGTGGCTGGAAATTTTCAATGCCTATGATGATCTCTATTCGATTCATGCGTTTTCGAATATTCACGTCACCGGTGGTGACGCCATCCTCAATTGCACCGGCGCCCTGATGGGTATCGAAAAAAAGGGTAAGGATTTCCTCGCCGTTGACCGCTGGATCAAGCTCAACCACTGGCTGACGCGGGTCGATGGCAAATGGAAGATGGTCGGCGGTGCCTCCCATACGGGGGCAACCCTGAGAGAGTCCAAGGATGATAGCCATCCGTTGTTCTAAGCAAAATAAAATCAAATGAACCGATAAAAGGATGTTCCCATGACGCCACAAAACCAGACTCAGAAGATTGCCGCCGAGGACAGCGAAGCCATGGCCGGAGCTGCCAAACTGGGCCGTGTGCTGGTCGCCCTCGACGCTTCTGAATATTCCGACCGGGCGTTGGAAGAATCTGTGCGGCTGGCGAAGACGGCGGATGGCGAGATCACCGGGATTCACGCCTATGCGGCGCTGCTGCATGATCGTCGTTTCAAGCAGATGGAGGGCGGCCTTCCCGAACGCTATCTTGAAGAAGAAGAAATGATGTATCAGCGCGATGTTCATGACAGCCTGATCACCAAAGGCCTGAACATTATTTCCGACAGCTATCATGATGTCGGTGAAGAAGTTTGCAAAAAGGCGGGGTTGCCTTTTCACCGCCTGAGCCCCGAAGGCAAAAACTATGCTCGTGTCATCGAAGCGGCTGGGAGCGGCAATTATGATGTCTTGGCGTTGGGCGCACTGGGGCTTGGAGCGGTGCCGGGTAGTCTGATCGGCACCGTCTGCGAGCGCGTCGTGCGGCGCAGCCCGATCGATACATTGGTGATTAAGGATTCCGGGCGGGCCATCGGCGATGGCCCGATTGTTGTCGGTATCGACGGTTCGGAATTGTCCAACGGCGCCCTGAAAACGGCGCTCGATATCGGTCGCCGCCTCGGCGTCCCGGTCCATGCCGTCGCCGCCTACGACCCTTATTACCATTATGTCGCCTTCAACATGATCGCCGGTGTGCTCAGCGATGAAGCGGGCAAGGTCTTTCGCTTCAAGGAACAGGAACAGTTGCACGAAGAACTGATCGATGACGGCATCGCCAAGATCTATCAGTCGCATCTGGAAATCGCCCAGCGCACGGCCGTCGAGGAGGGCATGGAACTGACCACCAAGTTGCTCGACGGCAAGGCGTTCAAGGTGATCGCCGATTATTTGAGCGAGGTCGGCGCCAGCCTGCTTGTCATCGGCAAGACCGGGGTGCATGCGGACGCCGGATTGGATATAGGCGGCAATGCCGAAAACCTTTTGCGGACGACCCCGTGCCATATCTGGTTCGGCCAGACCACCTTCACGCCGCCCATGGATATGGTCGCCGAAGAAACCATTTCCTGGAGTCATGAGGCCGAGGCCGTTCTGGCCAAGGCACCGGAATTCGCCCAGGGAATGGCCAGAAAAGCGGTTATTCGTCATGCTCAAGAGCACGGCCATACCTTCATCACCAAGGACATCGTCAATGTCGTCGCCCAACAACTGATGCCGAGAGGCTGCCCGGCCCACCGGGCCAAGGAAACCGGTGAAGCGGCGCTGAAATGGGACCCCCAGGCAATGGCGCTGGTCGACGATCTTGGCGACAACGACATCGCCGCCGGCGTCATGCTGCGGGCGGAAAAGAAAGCCCGCCGCGAGGGCGCCGACGAAATCGGCGTCGCCCATGTGCAGCCGTTCCTCGACAAAGAGACGGCAAAGGACGGCGGCTTCACCTGGGCCACGGCGGCGCTGGCCCGTATTTCACGGGTCCCCGATGCGATGCGGATAAAGACCAAGGCCCGCATCGTTGAAGTTGCCAGGGCGCGAAATGTCACGGAAATTACCCTTGAAATCGTCGAGGCCGGGTTGGAAGAAGCTCTCGAAGCGATGCACGAGGCGATGTTCGAGGGTGGACATACCAAAACCCTTGATGAGGAGGACTAATCCTTGTCGGCCTTCCCAGCCACCACTCTCGAGGCTCCTTTCCTTGTTGCCCTTAATCTAACGCAACGCTGTAATCTGCAATGTGCGCATTGCTATCTCGATGCGGGAACCCGCCGTGACGGCGATGAGGTCGAATTGAGCACGGCGGAAGTCAAATCCGTGATTGACGACATCGCTTCTTTAAGTGATGAAACCATGGTTGTGCTGACCGGTGGCGAACCGATGATGCGGCGCGATCTGGCAGAACTGGCGAGCCATGCCAATAACCGTGGTCTGATGGTTGTCGTCGGCTCCAACGGCACGTTGCTCAACGACGCGCGGGCGAAAACCCTTAAAGAAGCCGGTGTCCAGGGCGTCGGCATCAGTATCGATTCACTGAACCCCGCCTATCATGACGACTTTCGCGGCAAACCCGGCGCCTGGGAAAAAGCCATGGCGGGTATCGACGCTTGTCGCAACAACAAGCTGCGTTTCCAGATTCATTTTTCGGTGACCGATGACAACGCCCACGAGCTCGACGATATGATTGCCTTCGCTCGGGAATCCGGCGCCTTTGTGTTTAATGTGTTCTTCCTGGTGTGTACCGGGCGCGGCGAGAAAGTCACCAATATTTCCCTTGAGACCTACGAGAAGGTGCTGGCGCGCGTCACACAGGCTGCGCGCGACGAAAGCGGCCTGATCGTGCGCGCCAAGTGTGCGCCGCATTTCAAGCGCATGGCCCTGGAACTCGATCAATCATGGCCGGTGACCACGGCGCACGGTTACGAGGCCGGTGGCTGTCTGGCCGGCACACGCTATGCCAGGGTCACCCCCATGGGCGATGTAACCCCGTGTCCGTACATGGAAAATTCGGTCGGCAACGTGCGCAATACATCGTTTTCGGATCTTTGGCGCGATGCCCCGGTGTTCAAGCAACTGCGCGCACCGGTTTTGGAAGGCCGCTGCGGGGCTTGCGAATACACCAAGCTGTGCGGCGGTTGCCGAGCCCGTCCCCTGGCCCGTGACGGCAACATGATGGGCGAGGACTTCCTGTGCGGTTATGAGCCCCAGGGCGGCGCCGTTATCGAACCGTTGGGCGCGCAGGAAAGCACCATGGCATGGACGCCGGGCGCGGAAGAATGGTTAGGGCGGATTCCCTCCTTCGTGCGGCGTTTCGTGCGGGTGCGGGCGGAAAACTTCGTCCGCGAGCAAGGCGGAGATGAAGTCACCGCAGAGGTCATGGGCGCCCTGGCCCGGAAAAAATTCAAAGGCCGCGGCAAGCCGTCATCGCTGTCCCCGGGCGGGCCTGCGGCGTCATTGCTGAAGCGCTTGGGGGTCAAGCGATGAGCTTTGATGTCGCCATTATCGGTGGTGGTGTGTCGGGCCTGAGCGCGGCTTACGATCTGAGCGGGCGCGGCTATAAGGTCGTCGTGCTGGAACGTCAGGTCAGGTCCGGTGGAAATGCTCAATCCGAAAGGATCGATGGCTTTCTCATGGAGCATGGTCCCAGTTCGATCAATGCCCAGGCGATGGAGAGCGTTGGACTATCGCGCGATCTTGGCCTTGAATCATTGCGAACAGATCTCGGTGCGCAGGTTAAATCACGATACCTGGTCGGAGACGGGCGCTTGCAGGGCATTTCGACCCATCCGTTAGGCTTCCTGATGTCGGGATATCTTTCGCCCCTGGCGCGGTTGCGGCTGATGTTTGAAATTGCCGTTCCAAGGTACAATGCGCAGAGCGAAGAAACGATAACAGAATTCTGGAGCCGCCGTTTCGGCCGTGAATTCACCGACAAGGTGATTGATCCGCTGGTAGCAGGGCTTTACGCGGGCAAGGCCGATGACCTATCCGTTAATGCCGTTTTCCCGAGCATTGTCGCGATGGAGAAAAAATATGGCTCGATTTCCCGCGCCGTCCTGAGCAAACGATTTGCCAGCGGTAAAATGCCGGGACGCAGGCTGTTTTCCTGGATGGATGGTATCGGAACTTTGCCGTCGGCGTTGGCAAGCCAACTTGGCGGCACCATACGGACCAACGTTGTTGTCACTTCTATAACGCGCTCCGCCAAAAGTTTCGAGATTTCAACGGCTAAAACCGGCACCCTGTCGGCGCGCGCCGTCATTGTCGCCACGCAGCCGCATGTATCTGCGTCTCTGCTGGAGGCAATGGATGGGCCGGCAGCAGAAGCGATTTCTGAAATTTCCGCACCGCCAATCGCCGTCGCGTTCCTGGGCTATAAACGCAATCAGGTGGACCATCCGCTTGACGGATTGGGATTCCTGGCCCCGGCCGGCGAAAATCGTCCCTTGAGCGGCGCCTTGTTCCCCTCAAGCATGTTCAAGAACCGTGCGCCCGAAGGCCATGTTGCCATGTCGGGTTATGTCGGCGGTGCGCGTGCGCCGGAGATGGCTTTAATGCCTGCTGAAGATATTACGGCTTTGGCGCGTGATGAGTTTCGCGATCTCCTGGGGGCAAAAGGCGAACCGGTCGTTGCGCGTGTGCGCCAGTGGTCCCAGGGATTGCCGCAACTGACAACGGGCCACGGTCAGCGATTGCAGCGTATCCATGACGCTGAACAACGTCATCCCGGCTTGTTCGTGACGGGTAATTACTTCACCGGCCCGGCGGTCGCCACCTGTCTGACGCAGTCACTGGAAACATCCTCCAGGGTGCATGGCTATCTGGGTGGCCGGAATCATTTTGACGAGCATGAGCAAGCCGCTATGTTCGGTTCTGCATACGCCTGATTTTTCCTTTCGCGGCATAACAATGAAAAATTCCAGACTATTCCTGCTCTGCTCGCTCGTTGGGTTGGTGCTGGCCGTTTCAGTGTCCGGCCCGATTTATTCGGCGGCAGATGATGACAGCATGCTGGCCCGATATGGCCAGTACGGCGGTCCGTTCAGCCTCGTCGATCATCATGGTAAAATCGTCACTGACAGGGATTTTCTCGGTCAGTACGTGTTGATATTTTTCGGATATACCTATTGCCCGGACGTTTGCCCGACGACCATGCAAGTGATAGGGGACGCCCTGGATGCTCTCGGCGAGAAGGGGCGGAACATTCAACCGGTCTTCGTCAGTGTCGACCCCGAGCGCGATACACCAGCGGAACTGGCCGGCTACGTCAGCCACTTTCACCCGCGTATGATCGGCCTGAGCGGAACAAAAGATCAGATTCTCAAGCTCGCCGACGATTACGGGGCGTCCTATTTCAAGGTCTATCAGATGCCTTCAACGGATGCTGCCGATGATACCGAAGACGGCAAGTCCGATTACCTGATCAGTCATTCGGCGGCCCTCTATCTGATGGGGCCGGATGGAAAATTCATCACTCTTTTTCCGTTCGGGACGTCATCCGGGGAGATTGCCCAGGGGGTCAGCACTATCCTTGAGCCCGCCAGTCAATAAAAATCTACCAGTCAGAGGGCATGGGCAGCGGGTCACCGCTATTGCTCCGCAAAAAGGCGATCAGGTCGGCCCTGTCTTGTTCTTTCTTCAGGCCGGGGAAGGTCATGCGGGTGCTGGGAACAAATTTGAAAGGTTTGGTCAGGAATTTATCCAGTTCCTCGTATCCCCAGTGGGTGTTCATGGTTTGCATGTCTTGTGAATAACGGAAGTCATCCTTTGAGCCAAGTTTACGGCCGACGACATCCCACAGATTGGGCCCCGTCTTGTTCGCCCCGTCTTGTTCCAAGGTGTGACAACTCCGGCAGCGGCGTTTGAAGAGTTTCTCACCCTTGACAGGGTCGGCGATGTCAAGGCGTCGCGACATTTCACTGCTCACCGAAGCCACTTGATTGCCATTGATGATCCGCTGCCCGGCACTTGCAGGCGCTGGCGCGTTCAGTAATGCTGTTGCCAAGACGACGAGAGCAAATAATCCTGAATGGATGGCGGGTCGTGCAAAATGCTTCATTAGGGGATCCTAATATTTAATTTGGACACAGTAATAGGCCAACTTTCGCCGCTGTTCAATAATTTTTTCGCTCATATTTTCGGGAACGGATAGCGTCTTTGAAGGCGCAATAACCACTTGAAAAATAACAGTACTATTGAGGAGAGACCGTTACGTCCCGGCGCGGAAATAGCGGATCAGGAAGGAGCCGGAGCGGCCCAGATAATAGCCGGTGACAAGGCCTGTCATGGCGACAATTTTGGCGGTGAAACCAACATCGGCCCGCAATTCCGGGGTCACGTACAACTGCCGGCCGAAATATATGCGTGCGCCGATAAATACCAGGATCAGGGAAAGCGTCATCCAGGTTCCCGGCAGGTCAATCGTTCCGGCTATTCGGTCGAAGTTGATTGGCGTCTTTTCGGCTATCCACAAGCTGATTCCGCCAGCCACAACTGTCGCCGCCGTCCAGGCCAGGATACCGCCGACGCTGACGTTATATGAATTGAATATCTGGTTGGCGGAAATGACCAAAAAAGTACTGGGCAGGATATAAAGTTGCCGGTAACGAATGGTCCTTGGGTTGATTGCGCGCACCCCGACCCAGACCAGGAAGACGATCAGAACAATAGCCAACACGGGCATGCTTGAAAGGGTGTAAATCATCTGTTTAATTCGCCTTGGTTAATGACAAAAATCCCAATAATCAGAGTCGTTGGGGAGCTGATAGGATTATCGCTAATCAACATCGTTACGACGCCATATCAATAAACGGCACTTGTCTATATATCAGTGTATGAAGGTATTGAGAAAACCAAGATGGTTGCGGTCCACGTGAACTGCCGACACACAGCCCTACAGGACCGCGTAGTTCTTGTCCGCCGCATGTGCAGGAGTTAGGGTGGCAGCGATGTTCCTCATTATTTCAACAGCTTGGGCGGTTATCGCACTGGTGCTGCTCATCGTGGCTTGGCGGCTGGCCCGTGTCGGCAGAATTAAACTTCACAGGAACATCATGATCCTGCTGACTGCTGGTGCCTGGATCTTCATCATCAACTACATATTAGTGCAGCGGTATGGCGGGGGACTCGGGTCATTCCCGAGTGAGTACGTTCCTTGGATAGCATTTCACGGGTCTTTGGGGCTGGTTCCGCTCATCGGCGCGACCTGTCTGGTTGTTGGCAGATTGATGATGGGTCGGAACAAGTTCAGCACCCATTTCAATCAGCACCACAAAGCATATGGCCGCACGTTTATTGTGGTTTGGTTCTTTACCCATCTTGGCGGCATATACAATGCATTCTTCCTGCGCTGATGAGTGATGCCGAGCGCTCGTGTTTCGCCCATCCAATGTTCTGGGCTCCGTTTATCGTTGTAGGGGAAGGCGGAGTATACAAAGTCAGGTAAATATTGCCTCCGTGTTAACGGAAGTCAAATAGGCCCTGATTTCACTTCCGCTTTACCCCAGATTGTGTTGCAAAACTCTGACTGCGACCACCTTAGCGCAACGATAGAATCAAAACCACCTCGGCCACGAATCAATCTTGCCTAAAGGGGCCGCTGAGCGAATCAATCTTGCGCTCAGCCGGGTTAGAAATAGTTTTGCAACACAATACCCCAGAAAACGGACGTCATTCAGCGAGTAGGGGGATGCGAATAGGCGGTGCTAAGTAATTCCAAAATCCAGCTCATGCACCGGTTTTAACCCTACATTTAGATGTATTTTGATAATGTAGGAGCTTGATTGTTGCATGCCGGGGATTTCAACCTCACAGTAAGAGATCTGGGTGGGATTTGCAAAATTCGTGGGAAATCTGCGCCTTCATCAAGTATGGAAGAAAACTGTAGATTTCCAGTTGACCGT
>JACKQG010001203.1_pt1 | contig 36390 bp, 32 predicted proteins | sample 8237621 | NCBI WGS metagenome assembly JACKQG01 (sample SAMN15677084, study PRJNA649215) | marine metagenome | biome: marine; feature: Black Sea; material: saline water; isolation source: suspended particulate matter (SPM) from the Black Sea western gyre | collected 2013-06-09/2013-06-10 | depth...
ACCATCCAACCAAAGGCAGCGTAATCGCGGGCCGCCTGTAACGCCTGCACACGGAGTCCGGTACTATGAGTGATGGAACAATATACGGCTTTCAGGCACATCTAAGCCCCGAATTTCCTTCTCAGGTGATTATAGATGTGACGGAGCACTGCAATCTGGCCTGCGTTCATTGCCCGCATCCGGAGTACGCAAAAACTAACAAATGGACAGGTTGCCACTTAACGCTTGCGATTCACAATAGGGCGATTGATGAGATTGCCACTGCCGGAAAGGGAATATGTCAGTATGTTCGATATACGGCCAACGGTGAGCCACTCATTAATCCAAGCTTTCTTGACATGGTTAAATACGCGGGGCAGCGTCTTGACCACTGTAGCATCAACGTGACCACGAATGCCAAGAGCTTGAACGAGCGTCGCGCCCTGGCCCTGTTAAATGCCGGCGTTAATGTGATAGACATCAGTCTGGACGCATTCAAGCCGGAAACATATGCGAGGATTCGAAAAAAGGGTGACCTCCACAAGACCAAGCAAAATGTACTGCAGCTTTTGGATCTGATTCAGCAGGGGGATTTTGAGACAAAACTGGTGGTGAGTTTTGTGCGTCAACCCTTGAATGAAGGCGAAGCTGACGACTTTGAAAAGTACTGGAAGCATCAAGGCGTTCATTTTGTTGTTATACGGCGGCTTCACTCGGCAGGTGGCGCCAAAACAGAGCATGTAAAGCCTGAAACTGAACGTTATCCTTGCTTGTATCCGTGGGAGAGGATTACTCTGGCGCCTGATGGAGCACTCCATTTCTGCCCTCAGGACTGGGAGCATGGATCTGAAATATGTTCTCTAGCAGGTACTTCACTTCAAGAAGTTTGGCAGGGAGACGTGATGCAGGCACTGCGCAAGGCCCATCTTGACAGCGACTTCTCGTGCCATCGGTTCTGCGGAAAGTGTCCGGACTGGTCTACGACACGTTGGCCGTGCCAAGGTCGCTCTTACAGCAACCTGATGAGGGAATTGGTGCCGGCGGATTTACTTGCAGAAGGGGCTTTCGCGTGAAAGTTGGTATCATACAACCCAGCTATATTCCCTGGAAAGGATACTTCGATCTTGTCGACGCAGTAGATCTTTTCGTGTTTCTTGATGATGTCCAATACACGCGTAGAGATTGGCGAAACAGGAACCGGATCAATTCGCACTCTGGACCGCAGTGGCTGACCGTGCCGGTATTCTTCAGTCGACACGACGAGAAAACGAAGATCCAGGACGTCAGAATTGACAATTCCTCTGCCTGGCGGAAGAAACACATTGCCTCGATAACTCAGTCCTACAGGAAGGCCCCATATTTCAATACGTTTAGCGACCAGCTTTTTGAGATAATTGCCGGTGATTCTTCATGCATTTCCGACTTGGATATCGCTTTAACTCATCATTTGATGGATGCGTTGGGGATCAGCACGCGGACAATCGTGGCTTCGGAGCTCAATGTTGGTCAGTCGAGAGATGAACATCTCATTGAGATTCTATTAGCAACGGGTGCGTCATCTTATCTGTCCGGTCCGTCAGCAAAAAGCTACATAAGAAATGAGTTGTTCGCTGAACACGGCATTACTCTGGAATATATGTCCTATCGCTACCCCGAGTATCCTCAGCGATCTAATTCCTTTGAACACAACGTTTCAGTCATAGATCTGTTGTTCAATTGTGGGCCCGGTGCCAGGCTTTACTTTAAGGGCCTGGAGGCCAATGAGGTTGCTGCGGCATGAGTGCCAAGAAGTGCTTTTCAATTGTTGTGCCTGTTTATCAGAACGAGGCGAATATTGATTCCACGGTTGAAGCGCTTACCGGTTTGCGCAGCCAGCTTCCCAACTACAGCCTCCAGATTGTGTTTGTCAATGACGGCTCCACTGACCGGTCCTATGAACTTCTGCACGCGAATCTCGAACGCCATCCTGATGTTATTACGTTGGTGAACTTAACCAGAAACTTTGGGCAGACACCTGCGATTCGTGAAGGGTTTAGATTTGCGCGCGGCGATTGTGTGGGAGTCATCTCGGCTGACCTTCAGGAGCCCTGTGAGTTGTTTGTTGAGATGATTCGTCGCTGGGAATCCGGTAAGAAGTTGGTCATTGCCGAGCGAACCGCTCGTGAGGAAGGCGTTGTTCACAGGTTTGTATCCGGTCTGTACTGGAAGATGGTGGCACGCTGGGGTGTCAAAGGATTTCCGCAGGGAGGCTATGATTTTTGTCTGATTGACCGGCAGGTGGTCCATGAGCTGAATGGCATTGGTGAAAAGAACACGTCGATTTTTCCGCTGATCTACTGGCTGGGATATGACTGTGACGTGCTGTCCTGTACCAGGAGAAAGCGGTCCGAGGGTAAGTCACAGTGGACCCTATCCAAGAAGATCCGTCTTACCGTTGATACATTCATCAACTTTACCTACCTGCCGGTACAGTTTATTAGTTTCATTGGGATTGCGGCCTTTCTCTCATCTCTTGCTTATGGATTGTTTCTGCTGGTCAGATTTATGGTGTCAGGTGCTGCGCCTCAAGGCTGGACTTCCCTGGCCTTGTTGATAATCGGATTTGGTGGGTTGATTCTGTTGTCACTGGGTATCATAAGTGAGTACCTCTGGCGCATACTTGATGAAAGCCGACAGCGACCGGGTTCTATTGTGGATGAAGTAGTAAATCTGTCGCTTGACGTGAACATGGATCAGGCCGGACGTGCAGCATGAAGAGGGTTCCCAACCTGCTGCCGGTCAAGGTCGCATAGTTGAGCTGGTCCAAACAGAAGAGCATCGGTCGGCCCCTGCACAGGCGTCGCCAGTGCACAGATTGAGCAGGCTCCTCAGAGCGATCTCGCTTAGTTTGGAGGTTGCGGGCAAGTCGTTCGAGTGTGGTTTGCCTTATGCTCGTGGAAGGTTAGGTTTGTTGAGAAAAATACAAATCATCGTCCTTTTGATCTGGCATCTCTGCGTCCTGTTTTTTCTGGCTTCCACTGCCTTTACGCAATGGCCGGGTCTGCACCACGATTGTGCACTATACACGACGCCCATCATCAAGAGTGCGGCGCTGGGTCAGTGGGAGTTTGACGGATTTCTCTCCGCCTTGGTTGAACACGAGAGCCGCAGTTTTAACATGCACGGCCAGCTCTATCAGTTTATCTTCGCCAAGCTGCTGCGTTGTGCCAGTTATGAGGCGCTGTTCTGTTGGACCGCTGCGCTGAACGTCTTGACCTACCTGATCTACCTGACGCTCGGCATGAAGCTGTGTCGGCCTCGTTTCCCCCGCCTGGGGCCCTGGCTGGTCAGTGGTATGGCCGCAGTGACAGCACTGGCCTGCCTTTACCTACAAGGTCGGCCCGAGTGCCTACTGCCCATGCTCATGGCAATACCCTTTGCCCTGCGCGAGTGGCGTATCACGCAGAAGTATGCCAAATGGTCGGCCTACGTGGTCCTGGGATTGACGGTTGTGTTATCGCCCATTCCGGGTGTCTTTTGCCTGCTGGGCGTGGTGGCCTGGATGGCCCTGCGACACGGCAACGCCATGATACGTGAGATCGTTTACTGTGGCGTTGCCTCCAGCTTGACTGCCGTGCTTGTGCTCCTGGTAGCGAGTCCTGTGAATCCCCATGAGTGGGTCCTGAATACCATTTCCGACGGAAACAGTGCAACCGGCTTCTTTGAGCGTTTCGGTTTGCCCGCAAATCTAGGCGTTTTTCGTGACCTCACCTTGCTCGACCTGCCGCTATGGAACGTGTTCTGTTTGGGTGCATTCGCTATGCTGGCCTTTGCGCTCATCCGCCGGAGACGCTGGTGTCTGGCGTTGGTTTATGCCGTCATCTTTATCTTTGTGCTTATGCCCAAGACCTTAATCTACTCATATTTTGGCTTCATGCCCATTCTAATGTTGGCGCTATCCGGACGTGACGCTGATCTGTTGGATTTTCCCGAGGGACTGGGGCGGTTGCCCGTTGCGTTGTCCTCTTTCTTTGGTGTCTGGGGAGGCGCCGGCCTGTTTCGCGCAATGCTGTTGGCCGTTCTGTTTAGCAGTGGTGGCGTTTCTTTTTCTCAGACCCGAGCCGCCATACGGCAACTGGAGACCGGATTGCATGACCCTCGTGAGAAGATTGGCTTCATATGGCTGGCCAGACCGTCTTTCATGGCGTTTAGCACGGCGGATAATTTTCACATGGCTCTCACCTTGAATGTCTTGGAAAAAGGCAGGAAAGACCCTCTCCTGGAGCCGTACGAACAGAAGTTTGACTCCAAGATTCGCTACGTTATTCTACCGCAGCTTGGGCACGTCACAGAAGCCCCGCCCACACTCAATGAGGGTATGTTCCTGCTGGAAAGAAATGGTTGGTCAACACAGAGGGCTCGATTCTGTGGCTTGAAGCTGGGTGGGGCAATGCCGGGCTACCAATTTGCACTCTATGCGCGCCGGGAATAGGATGCATGTTATGACCCCTGAAGGGGTCTATGAGGAGCCAGGAATGCTGTCAGCCTTGTTTCCTCTTTATGCATTTCCCAAGGACCTTAAGCCTTCGCAATGGTGGGGCATGGCAGCGTGGTCTGTTGCCACCAAACTGATGACAAGAGTTTGATATTTGACGGAATTTGACGGGCATGGGGCAAGCAAATACTGGCGTACGAGCGCTACTCTCTCATCCCAAGGTTTACAATGCCTTTCAAAAGCTGATGGGTACCCAGCGGATCCGCCGCGAGCTTGCAGGACAATGGATTCGTGCTGAGAAAGGTGACAGTGTCCTGGATATTGGCTGTGGCACTGCAGAGATTATCGAGTTCTTACCGCCGGTTACATACTATGGCTTTGATGTGAGTTCACAGTACGTCAAGGCAGCGCATTCTAAATTCGGCGCGCGCGGGCAGTTTTTTTGCCAGAAGCTAACGCCCGACATGTTGGACACGCTGCCTGATTTTGATGTGGTTTTGGCCATTGGCCTTCTACATCATATGGATGATGGGCAGGCCGTAGAAGTTCTGAGTATGATTCAGACTGCTCTGCGTCGTGGGGGTCGGTTGATTTCGCTTGATCCTGTCATAGATCCTGAGCAGCGTCCTATTGCTCGTTATCTCGCAGTTCACGACCGTGGATGCAATGTGCGCACTGCAGTGGCCTACCGTGCATTGGCTGAAAAGGTGTTCAGGGACATTCGCGGCACCGTGCGGCACCGGCACTGTATTCCACTGGTTCCATACACGAACTGGATAATGGAGTGCACTGCATAAGTGCAGGCCGTCTCAAGGCAGGCTGCCTTGGGCGCGGGATGCAATGAGCAGTGTGTTATGATCTCAAGGCCTTCCCACACGCGACCTGGAGCAGTACCGGGCCAAGGTATCGGCGGCGTGTTATTGTTCGACGTTGGTCTATACCGCTCACAAATTGTGACCCAGGCAAGCTCATTTGAAGAGAGCCATACGTCAAACGGCTCACTCTTGCTGAGCAAGACGAAGAATTGGCGTTCATGCGCATGAACCCACATGCACTTTAACAACCGCCCTGCGCAGCTTTACTCGCCCGGTGGCAATGAGGGAAACACACCATCTTTTTCCTTCCGAGTAGTGGTCCCTTTCTTCTGGGCACTCCCGGGTCATTTTGGGTGAGCGACATAGCGTTGGTGATGCAGCCGGGCCCATGCCGTCCGGGCCGAGGTTCATGAGCCCTGAGGGGCGGAAAAAAGTGTACGTTTTGACAGCGGAGTGAGGGCCCTCCAGTTTGGAGATTCATATGGACCATGTTCTCGTGACCGGCGGTGCTGGCTTTATCGGTAGCTGCTTCGTCCGACAGTGGCTTGCCGAAGAGGAAGCTGGTGTCGTCAATCTGGACAAACTGACTTACGCGGGCAATCTGGATTCACTGAGTGCAGTTGCGAATGATCCGCGATATGTGTTTCGACAGGGCGACATCGCAGATTCGTCCTTAGTAGCCGGTTTGCTCGACGAATTCCGACCAAGGGCCGTCGTGAATCTGGCGGCCGAGTCACACGTCGACCGATCCATCGACGGACCTGCCGACTTCATGCAAACGAACATCATGGGGACATTTCGATTGCTCGAAGCAGCGTTGGCGTATTGGCGTGGCCTGTCGAAGACGGAGCGGTCACAGTTCCGCTTCCTGCACGTTTCCACGGACGAGGTGTACGGCTCGCTCGGTCCGGACGGAAGGTTCGCCGAAACAACATCGTACGCGCCAAGTTCGCCATATTCGGCGTCGAAAGCGTCGTCAGACCACTTGGTTCGTGCCTATCATCGCACGTACGGCTTACCCGTTTTGATCACGAACTGCTCCAACAACTACGGCCCGTGTCAGTTCCCCGAGAAGCTGATCCCGCTGATGATTCTAAACGCCCTAGAAGGCAAACCGCTTCCCATCTATGGCGACGGTCTGAATGTCCGCGACTGGTTGTTCGTGGAAGATCACTGCGTTGCGATTCGAACGGTGCTAGACAAAGGTGTCCCCGGCCAGACGTACAACGTCGGCGGTGACTGCGAGCGGACGAACCTCCAGATTGTCGAGGCAATCTGCTCGACTGTCGATCGTCTCTGCTCCGGGCTTCCCCACGCCCCATGTCGTTCTTTGATCACCTTCGTTACTGACCGCCCTGGGCACGACCGGCGATACGCGATCGACGCCACGAGAATCCGGCAAGAATTGGGATGGGCAGCGGCATGTGATTTTGAATTGGGGCTGGAACGGACCGTGAAGTGGTACATCGACAACCCAATGTGGGTCGAGCGCGTCACGTCGGGCAAGTATCGACGGGAACGTCTCGGCCGAGTGAATCCGACAGAACACAATGATGCCGCCGCGTGAATCTGCGACGTGGCCTTCGAGGAAGTAACTCGCATGCGCCCACTCGTTCCCTCGCCAGAGTGGAGATAACTTCATGCAAAGAAACCAGGCAATGACCAGCTCCCCGATTTGCAGCAAGGGCATCATCTTGGCCGGCGGAAGTGGTACGAGATTGTACCCGGTTACTCAGGCAGTGAATAAGCAACTGCTGCCCGTGTATGACAAGCCGATGGTCTATTATCCGCTCTCTACGCTTATGTTGGCCGGAATTCGGGATGTGCTGCTGATTACAACGCCGAAGGACGTAAGCGCGTATGAGCGGCTGCTTGGCGACGGTGGGCAACTCGGTATGTCTATTCAATACGCCGCTCAGCCAAAGCCCGAAGGACTGGCGCAGGCGTTCATTATTGGGCGGGAGTTCATTGGCAACGATCATGTCGCTCTCGTCTTGGGAGATAATATCTTCTATGGACAGGGCTTTCAGCCGGTGCTTTCGAGAGCCGCCAATAATCCCCACGGGGCTACCATCTTTGCATATCCTGTGAAAGACCCACAGCGGTTCGGCGTCGTCGAGCTCGGTCCGCACTCCGAGGCCGTCTCCATTGAAGAAAAGCCAAATCACCCGAAGTCGAACTTGGCCGTCGTGGGGCTCTACTTCTACGACAATCGAGTCGTGGACATCGCCGCAAACCTTAGACCCTCGACTCGCGATGAGTTGGAAATCACGAGCGTGAATGAAGAATACCTCCGACGCAGGCAGTTGCACGTCGAAATCCTGGGACGAGGATTCGCCTGGTTGGACACGGGCACGCCCGAGTCGCTTATTCAGGCTGCTAGCTTTGTGGAGGCAGTGGAGTCGCGTCAGGGGTTGAAAATTGCTTGCATCGAAGAGGTGGCCTACCGAAAGGGCTTCATTACGGCCGATCAGCTACGATCTATCGCCGCGCAGATGAACAACGGCTACGGCGATTACCTTCGCGAGATTGCAGAGCCGTCGCACAAGTTTGATTACGAGGCCAGTCCTCCATCGAGGAAGGTGGCATGAGTCGCCGCCTGAAGGAGGTTGGTAAGGAGGCCGACGAATACGGCCGCAGAGTCCGAGCATTGAAAAAGTACCTTGTTGCTTTGTTGAAACTTGCGATCGCGTTCGCGATCATTGCGAAGATCCGCTTGACTCTTCGTTCTTCTCACTTCGTCACTGGAGCCGCTGCCCGTTAACTACTCTTCATCTGTCAAGGAAGACACATGAGCTGTCAAGGAAGACACATGTCCTACCTCTACGGAAAACGCATTCTCGTCACCGGCGGTGCCGGCTTCTTGGGCAAGGAGGTCTGCCCCGCGCTTGAACAATTCTCTCCAGCGCAAATCATTGTCCCGCGCAGCGCAGATTCCGATCTGCGGGAACGAGTCGCGATCCGTCGACTCTTGGAGAAAGAGCGGCCCGAGGTCGTCATCCATTTGGCCGCCGTCGTTGGCGGGATCGGAGCGAATCGGGAAAACCCTGGCCGGTATTTTTACGATAATGCCGCCATGGCGATTCATTTGATGGAAGAATCGCGCCTGGCCGGCGTTCAGAAGTTCGTATCGCTTGGGACCATTTGCTCCTATCCCAAGTATACGCCCGTTCCGTTCAAAGAAGAGGATCTGTGGAACGGGTATCCGGAAGAAACGAACGCTCCCTACGGGCTGGCGAAGAAGATGCTGCTGGTACAGGGGCAAGCATACCGCGAGCAATATGACTTCAACGCCATCACACTGCTGCCAGTCAACCTGTACGGGCCCGGTGACAATTTCGATCCCAGCAGCAGCCACGTGATTCCCGCGCTGATCCGCAAGGTACTCGAAGCCAAAGACGAGGGTAGCGATCATATTGAGGTGTGGGGAACGGGAACGGCTTCGCGTGAGTTCTTCTTTGTGCGCGACGCAGCGCGGGCCATCGCACTGGCGGCTGAAGGGTATAACAAACCAGAACCGGTGAACTTGGGCTCGGGCCACGAAGTCACGATACGCGAGTTGACAGAGTTGATCTGCGATCTGTGCGGCTTCGGGGGGCAGATTATTTGGGACTCCAGCAAGCCGGATGGCCAGCCGCGCCGTTGCCTGAACACGACACGTGCCAAGCAGGAACTTGGCTTTGCGGCATCAACAAGTCTGCGTGACGGACTGATGGAGACGATTGAATGGTATGAGCGGTCAAGAGTCGAGAGCCAAGAGCCAAGAGCAGAGGGCGGAGAGCAGGAGAACCAATCCGAAACCGGAAATCAAGAATCGGCCATCCGCCTCCGGGCTCTCGACTCGCAACTCGCGACTCTCGACTCGCCCGCTCGCCGCGCTGTCGTCACGGGTATCGCGGGCCAGGATGGGTCCTATCTGGCCGAGTTATTGCTAGGGAAAGGCTACGAGGTCCACGGAATCGTACGCCGCAGCAGTTCCATCACTCGGAGCCGGCTGGATGCTCTTAGCGTTGCACCGGAAGTACGGAGAAAGAACCTGGTCCTCCACTACGGCGACTTGACGGACCCTCACAGCCTGATGAACTTGGTGCTGGACGTCGAACCGGACGAGATCTACAACCTGGGAGCGCAGAGTCACGTGCGGGTCTCGTTTGACAATCCCCTGTACACGATCAACGTGGGCGCGACGGGCGCCTTTTCCGTATTGGAAGCGGCCCGTTTGTTGAGCAAGCGGAAGGACGTCCGTTTCTACCAAGCATCCACCAGCGAGATGTTCGGCGGTGATCCGGAGACGGCTCCACAGTCGGAAACGACGCCGTTCCATCCGCGCAGTCCCTACGCCTGCGCCAAGGTGTTCGCCCACCATCAGACCGTAAACTATCGCGAAGCATACGATATGTACGCTTGTTGCGGTATCCTGTTCAACCACGAATCGCCCCGGCGAGGCGAGACGTTCGTGACACGCAAGATCACTCGAGCTGCCGCTCGGATCAAGGAAGGACTGCAGGACAAGCTGTACATGGGCAACCTGGACGCCAAGCGAGACTGGGGTTATGCGAAAGACTATGTCGAGGGTATGTGGCGGATGCTCCAGCAGGAGGAACCCGATGATTATGTCATTGCGACGGGTGAAACCCACACGGTTGAAGAGTTTCTAGAATCTGCATTCGCTCATTTGGACCTGCAGTGGCGAGATTATGTTGAGATCGATCCTCGCTTTTTCCGGCCCAGCGAGGTGGATCTGTTGCTGGGCGACCCCGCAAAGGCGCGGGAAAAACTGGGTTGGGAGCCGCACACGCCATTCCAGGAACTCGTGAAAATCATGGTCGAAACCGACTGGCGGTTGGCCAAGTCGGAAGGCGTGACAAAAACGCGAAAGGCGGCATAGAAACGCGGCCGAAATAGACCTCGCTTGGGGAGGAGCCCTCATGAAAGCGATTATCCTCTGTGGCGGCATGGGAACACGCCTGCGCGAGTACACGGAAGTCCGGCCAAAACCAATGGTCGAGGTCGGCGGACGGCCAATGCTGTGGCACATCATGAAGATCTACGCTTACCACGGCATTACGGACTTTGTGCTGTGCTTGGGCTATAAAGGGCACGTGATCAAGGATTACTTCCTGAACTACGAGGCAATGAACTCGGACTTCACCGTAGAGCTAGGGAGTCCCGACGGTATGAAACTCTATAGAACCGGACATAATGAAAGAGGATGGCGCGTAACGCTCGCGGAAACCGGTGAGAGTACAATGACCGGCGCACGTGTATTGCGTGCCGCAGAGTATCTGGATGCCGGTGATGAGAACTTCATGGTCACCTATGGCGATGGTGTTTCGGATGTCAACCTTCGAGCCGTACTCGAATTCCACCGCCAGCATGGCAAAACCGCTACGTTGACCGGCGTTCGCCCTCCAAGCAGGTTTGGCGAGTTGGAGCGTGACGGCAACGAGGTTGTAGCATTTAGCGAGAAGCCTCCGGCCGGACAGGGCTTGATCAACGGCGGCTTCTTTTGTTTTCGACGAAGCTTCCTCAACTACTTGGCGGACGATGCCGCCTGTGTCCTCGAACGAGAGCCGCTGGAGAGGTGTGCTGCCGAGAGCGAATTGTGCGTCTTCGAGCATCCAGGATACTGGCAATGCATGGATACGTACCGCGATTGGGAAAACCTGGAGAAACTGTGGCAGACCGGGGAGGCTCCTTGGCACGTATGGAGATGGGATCTTGCATGTGCCCAGCGAACCGGAGAAGGCTTGGCAACTGGTCACTCCGGCGATTATTCGAACGTCGCACAGAAGAAAACCGCTTGACCCGCTCCCAAAGCGGATCTCGAAAGTCCTTTGGGCAAGGACAGAAAGGCATGGAAATGGACGTCCCCTTTCACTCCAGTTTCGCTGGCCGTTCGGTGTTCTTGACCGGACACACGGGGTTCAAAGGTTCCTGGCTCGCCATCTGGCTTCAGCAACTCGGTGCGTACGTACACGGATACTCCCTGGCGCCGCCGACACAGCCGAGTAGCTTCGAAGTTGCGGAAGTTCGGGAGCTATTGGCTGGTCACTACGAGTGCGACATGCGCGATATCGATTCGTTGGCTGGAGCGATTGACAAAGCTAATCCGGAGATCGTTTTTCATCTAGCCGCTCAACCAATTGTACGCACGAGCTATGAAACACCTCGCGAGACCATTGAAACCAACTTCATGGGCACATGCAATCTGCTTGAATGTGTTCGACGACGAGCCAAACCGTGCGTTGTCGTGGTGGTCACGAGCGACAAGTGCTACGAGAACCGGGAGCAAGTCTGGGGCTACCGAGAGAATGACGCGATGGGTGGCCATGATCCTTACAGCGCCAGTAAGGGCGCTGTCGAGATTCTCGTCGCGTCGTATCGACGCTCGTTCTTTGGGCCGGAAGATTGCGGCGAACACGGCGTCAAGTTGGCCACCGCCAGAGCGGGAAACGTTATCGGAGGAGGGGACTGGGCGAAGGATCGAATTGTCCCAGATGCTGCTCGTCACTTGGCCGAGGGCAAACCGGTGCCGGTCCGATGTCCCTGGGCCGTGCGTCCGTGGCAACACGTCTTGGAGCCGTTATCTGGCTATTTGTCGTTGGCGGCAAAGATGATGGCCGACGACGATCCCCAATGGTGTGATGGGTGGAACTTCGCCCCCGAAACAGGCGACGATGCCACCGTTTGCGACGTGGTGGAAACGTTCTGCAGGGCGTGGGGCCAAGGAACCTGGGAGGACATGAGCGATCCGACGCAACCGCACGAAGCCAATGTACTGAGATTGAGCATCGAAAAAGCGATCGCTCGGCTTGATTGGCGCCCCATTTGGGATTTTCACGAGACCGTCGTGCGCACAGCCCGATGGTATCGCAACTACTACTCCCGCAACAAAGCATCTATGCGCGACGCGTGTTTGGATGATATTCGATCCTACGCGACGGCCGCAGGTGGTCGGGAGTCGTTGTGCAGCTCTGATGTCCAACGACGAGGTGCAGCCGCATAGGCTCCCAGAGCACCAGAGAAAAAGTTGGTCTTGCCGGTTGCTGACCGAGCCATCACGTCCACAAGAACTCTCCAGATCTATCGAATAGGACCCCAGCACGATGCCAGGAGCTTCTTTGAGTCACCCCGAGGCATTACGCCAAAAGATCCTGCGGTTAACTCGCGAGTATTACGCCGTGAAGTGGGAGACGAAGCCCTTTGTCCCCGAAGAATCCTCCGTGCCGGTCAGTGGCCGCGTATTCGACGCAGACGACCTTGAAACGCTTGTCGACTCCTCTCTTGACTTCTGGCTGACCGCTGGTCGTTATGCAGACACGTTCGAACGGGAGTTCGCGCGTTGGATGGACGTGCGTTACGCGCTGCTGGTCAACTCCGGATCCAGCGCGAACCTATTGGCCTTCGCGACCCTAACGGCGGAAGAACTCGGCGAGCGGCGTATCCAGCCGGGCGACGAAGTGATCACCGTGGCTGCTGGCTTCCCCACGACAGTGAACCCCATTCTGCAGCATGGCTGCACTCCCGTGTTCGTTGACGTGGAACTGGGTACCTACAACATAGATACGAATGCACTGGAGGCAGCCCTCAGTCCCCGCACCAAAGCGATCATGATCGCCCACACGCTGGGCAACCCGTTCGATGTGGATCGCGTGGTTTCCTTTGCCAAGGAGCACAACCTGTGGCTGATCGAAGACTGCTGCGACGCCGTCGGAGCGACTTATCAAGGCAAGAAAGTCGGCACTTCTGGCGACCTGGCCACGGTCAGTTTCTACCCGGCCCACCACATCACGATGGGCGAGGGTGGAGCAGTACTGACCAACAATCCGCGACTCAAGAGATACGCCGAATCGTTCCGTGATTGGGGGCGCGACTGCTGGTGCAAGCCGGGATGCGACAACACATGCGGCAAGCGATTCGATCAGCAACTGGGCGACCTGCCGTCGGGCTACGACCACAAGTACGTCTATTCCCGCATCGGCCACAATTTGAAGGTAACCGACATGCAGGCCGCAGTCGGTGTGGCCCAACTTAAGAAACTTCCGCAATTCATCGAGGCACGTTGTCGCAACTTCCAGTACCTTTACGACGGGCTGAAAGATATGGAGGATGTGCTTATCCTGCCGCGAGCCACACCCGGATCGGAGCCAAGTTGGTTTGGCTTCCCGATAGCCGTGCGTCCAGAAGCGCCGATCACGCGCAACGATCTGGTCCGACACTTGAACAGCCGCAAGATCGGTACGCGGCTCCTTTTCGCCGGGAACCTATTGCGTCAGCCGGCCTACCGCAACCAGCCGCACCGCAAGGTCGGCGACTTGCCGAACACCGACTTCGTCATGAACCACGTCTTGTGGACGGGCGTCTACCCGGGCCTGACCAGTCAAATGATCGACCATGTCATCACCACCGTCAGAGAGATCCATGTCAGCCGAAACGTCGCTTAATACCTCGGTCGCGCCATCAATCGCGCCAAACGTGTTCGTCAACGACCGTTGTGCACGCAAGGCGTCCGACTTTATCGCGGACTATCTTGAAGCCCGTGGCGTCCCATGCGTCTTCGAGATGGCGGGCGGGATGATAGCCCACATCCTCGACTCCTTGTCCCGCAAGGAACGCGTCAGCATCATCAGCACACACCACGAACAGGCCGCCGCTTTTGCCGCCGAAGCGTTTGGCCGCATGACGGGGACGCCCGGGGTGGCCTTCGCAACAAGCGGGCCAGGAGCAACGAATCTGCTAACTGGGATCGGAAGCTGCTATTTCGATTCCTCCCCAGCGGTGTTTATCACAGGGCAAGTCAATCGCCATGAAATGAAAGGCGATCGAGGTATTCGCCAACTCGGTTTCCAAGAAACGGATATTGTATCGGTCGCACAACCTTTGACGAAGGCCGCGTGGCTGATCCACAAACCTGAACTCCTTCCTTCGATGTTGGATAATGCCTTCTCGTTGGCGATGCTTGGCAGACCTGGACCCGTTCTGCTGGACATTCCCATGGACGTTCAACGTGAGGTGATTCGCGTGCCTGAGCCCTCCAATGGCAAGAACAGGTCGTCGCCAAGAACGGGCTCACTGGACCGGGAAGCAGCCGCGGTCGTCACGGGACTCGCCAAGGCCGAGCGTCCGTTGATTCTGGGCGGGGGAGGAATTCACTCTGCACGGGCTCTTGCCGGTTTTCGAGACTTCGTTCGTAACTCGCGAATACCTGTAGTGAATTCCCTGCCCGGCGTCGACCTGTTGCCATACGGCCACCCGCTGCGAGTGGGAATGATCGGCTCGTACGGCAATCGTTGGGCGAACAAGGCGCTGGCAGAAGCCGATTGCTTGCTTGTGTTGGGAAGCCGACTGGATGTGCGTCAAACTGGGGCAGATACCACTTCCTTTAGAGGCGACCGGGTGATCTACCACGTGGATTGCGAGCAGGGGGAGATCAACAATCGGGTTATTGGATGCAGGCCGATCCTCGCCGAACTATCTACGTTTTTGGAGGCTGCAAATCGGGTTGTTTCGGAGGTGGATCTATCGGACCATTGGGAGTGGCGAGCGGAAATCGAGGAACTGCGACATCGCTGGCCCGATATCGCCGAGCTTCCCGACATCAAAGGCATTAATCCCAACGCTCTGATGCATCTCCTGTCACGCCATAGTCGTGAGGCTGTCGCCTATGCCGTTGATGTGGGACAACATCAGATGTGGGCTGGTCAATCGCTTGAGTTGCACGCCGGGCAACGGTTCCTGACGTCGGGTGGCATGGGTTCGATGGGGTTCGCATTACCGGCCGCAATCGGTGCCAGCCATGCCTGTGGCAAACGGCCCGTCGTCGTCATTGCGGGAGATGGCGGTTTTCAATGCAACATCCAGGAATTGCAGACGGTGGTCCGCAATCAGGTACCGTTGAAAATCGTGGTACTGAACAACCGTTGCCACGGCATGGTGCGTCAGTTTCAAGAGTCCTATTTCGAGCGGCGTTATCAATCAACGATGTGGGGTTACAGCGCGCCTGACTTCGCGCGGGTCGCTGCGGCCTATGGGATTTCGTCGCGCACAGTCGAAGATGCGCAGGCACTGGACGATGCGTTGGCAAATCTTTGGCAAGACCCCGGCAGCCCCGGCCTTTTGCAGGTCATGATCGATCCTCAGGCTAACGCCTATCCGAAACTGGCTTTCGGCCGGCCTATTTCCGAGATGGAGCCGCATGCCAGACCGCTGGAAATCGAATCGACATGAGTTCAACGGCAACGCGAATCTTCGTCACGGGTTCCAGCGGGTTCGTGGGGTCACATCTCCTTGCCCAGCTTCTAGCCGAAAGTCGCCGTTACCAAGCGGCAATCTTGCGACGTCCGGGGAGCAATCCATGGCGAATCGCTCCGCTGCTGAAACACGTCGAGACCATCGTGGGCGATCTCACTGAGCCAACATCTATCGATCAGCAATTGCGGAAGTTCGCCCCCCAGGTTGTGGTGCATCTGGGCTGGCAAGGCGTTACAGGTCGCAGGTATGACGATACGACACAACTCGACAATATAAACAACTCGATCAATCTCTTAAGAATGAGCGCTGCGGCTGGTGCCTCGGTATGGATTGGCTTGGGATCGCAAGCGGAGTACGGTCCCTGCCATGGTACGATTGCCGAAGATACCCCTTGCCACGCGATGACGCTGTATGGCGCCGCGAAGTTGAGCGTGTGCCAAGTTGCCCGTCACTTCTGCGCTGTGCATGACATGCGGTTTGCGTGGTTGCGATTGTTCTCCTGTTACGGCCCTGGAGATCATGCGGATCGGATGATACCTAATCTCATCACCAATCTCCTGGCAGGCCGGTGCCCGCCGTTGACAGCCGGAGAACAGCGATGGGATTACATGCACGTCGAAGATGCTGCCGCGGCCATCCGGAACGTGATTTTCCAGAGCATCGCGGAAGGAGTCTTTAATCTCGGTTCGGGTGCCACGCGTACGATCCGCAAGATTTGCGAGTATATCCGTGATCTGATCAACCCATCGCTTCCGCTGGTTTTCGGAGAGGTCCCCTATCAGACAAATCAGGTCATGCACCTTCAAGCTGACATTCGGCGTCTAGCTGAAGTCACCGAATGGGCACCACAGATTCCGCTCGACGAAGGACTGCGTCAGACCGTTCAATGGTATCGTGATAAAGGGGCATTATTCGCCGCTTGATCACCCACGTCGTCAAGAAGACGCTACTGTCTATTCCCTACACCCAACTGATCCTTCGTTGCATCAAGTAACTATCGATCAGCTTCTATCCCCGAGTTCGAGAGACTCTGTGATTTCTATAACGGCTGAAGACAGACTGCGATGATCAATTCCTTCCACAAGCTTCGTCCCTCGCGCTTCCACACCGATGGCTTACCAGCTTTGGTGCTGCGTCTTTGGCGTCACCTCAGTCGGCGACGCCAGCGTCAATTCGGGCTGCTAATGGGCCTGATGCTGGTCGGTGCGTTCACGGAGGTCGTTAGCTTGGGTACAGTATTGCCGTTCCTCGGCATACTCACCGCGCCGGAACGCGTGTTTAGCCAACCTGTCGTTGCGCGCATAGCACAGACCATCGGCATCAACTCGGCGGACCAATTGGTGTTGCCCGTCACTATCGCCTTTGCCACAGCAGCCCTGATCGCCGGGGCGCTCCGTCTCTTGTTGCTATGGGCTAGTACACGAATTACGTACGCCTGTGGTGCAGACCTTAGCATCGACGTGTATCGACGCACCCTGTATCAGCCATATCCAGTCCATGTCGCGCGCAACAGCAGTGAGGTGATCAGCGGCATCACGAACAAGATCAACATCGCGGCTGGCGTGCTGATGTGGTTGCTGACTCTAGTCAATTCGTTCGTGTTGATGTTTTCGATCATGTTCGCCTTGCTCGTTATCGATCCGGTGACGGCCTCGCTGGCGGCTCTCGGGTTCGGTGCCAGTTACGCCTTGATTACCAGGCTGGCACGTTGTCGACTCGAACGCAACAGCCGGCGAATAGCGCACGAACAGACTCAAGTTGTTAAAGCCCTGCAGGAAGGACTAGGTGGCATTCGCGACGTGCTGTTAGACGGGACACAGGAATCCTATTGCGACATCTACCGTCGCGCCGACCTACCGCTACGGCGGGCGGCAGGCAATAACGCTGTTATTAGCCAAAGTCCCCGTTACGCCATGGAAGCATTAGGCATGGTGTTGATCGCCGGTTTGGCCTATGGCCTTAGCGCTCACGCGGGAGGCATGGCTGCAGCTCTTCCGGTGCTCGGGGCATTGGCACTTGGCGCGCAACGCTTGCTACCGGCTCTGCAGCAGGGCTATAACGCCTGGGCGAACATTGTCGGCAACCACGGCGTGCTATCCGATGCAATTAGCCTTCTCGACCAGCCCCTGCCGCCCGAGCTACTACAAGCGGCTCCCGCGCCGCAACCGTTCCAGAAAGCAATTCGCCTGGATGCCGTTCGCTTCCGTTACGGCACCGACTGCCCGTGGGTGCTTGATGGTCTAAATCTGACCATCCCCAAGGGTGCTCGCGTCGGCTTTGTCGGTAGCACTGGTAGCGGCAAAAGCACGACGCTCGACCTGCTTATGGGTCTATTGGTGCCCACCGAAGGTGCATTGCTGGTAGATGGCCAACCCATCATCGGCACCCGTATTCGGGCCTGGCAGCAAACCGTCGCTCATGTGCCCCAGAGTATCTATTTGGCCGATTCGTCCCTAACCGAGAACATCGCGTTCGGTGTCCCGCGAGATGCCATCGACCTGGAGAGAGTGCGACAGGCAGCGCATCAGGCACACATCGCCGAGTTCATCGAAAGCCAACCGCATGGCTACAGCGCTTTCGTAGGTGAACGCGGCATTCGTCTCTCCGGCGGGCAGCGCCAGCGTATCGGCATTGCCCGGGCCCTTTACAAACAGACCAGCGTCTTGGTCTTCGACGAAGCTACCAGCGCCCTGGACAACGCCACAGAACAGTCCGTGATGGGCGCAATCGAAGAGCTCAGCCGCGACCTCACCATCCTCCTCGCCGCACACAGGCTCACCACTGTGCGGAGCTGCGACCTCATCGTGCAACTAGAGAACGGCCGGGTGGTAGCCCAAGGAACGTACGAACAGCTACTCAAATCCAGCCCGAGCTTTCAGCAGATGGCGGTCCATTTGAAAACTGCTTGTGTAGCGTAGATGCTGCTCGAAGCAAAGCATGTCGGAAGTCTGTCATAAAGGCCGAAATCATGGACAATAAGCTACTCAGCATCATTATCAACTATTTCAATCCCAACGAGCATCCGCGGATTGAGGCCACACTCCTCTTGGCGTTGGAATCGATTTCTTCTTATACACACCATAGTTATGAAGTCATCATTTCTGACGCATCCACTAACGTCTCGGCGAGGCTCCACGAAATATGTCTTAGGAAACACTGGACATATCTTCACATGCCACAGGCTTCCTTTCCCGAAGGATTCAATAAGGGCGCTTCGAAGGCAACGGGTGAATATCTGGTCCTCATGGCAAGCGACATATTTGTATGTGCGGATTGGGACAAGACCTTATTGTGTGAACTGAAAAGGACTGAGGCATGGATGGCCGCACCCTATTTAACCGCCTCAGACTATCGAGCTCAAACTCAGTTCTGGGGCTTACGAATGAAAACGTTTTCTCCAAGTGCCATGACCCTGAATCTAATTATGATTAGCGCTCAGCACTTCGAACAACTCGGAATGCTCGATCCGAACTTAGGCCACTTTAACGATATTGATCTTCTGTTCCGAGTTCGGGAATCAGGCGGCGAAGCGATCATCGCTTATTGTGGCCAAGTGAGTCATATCTCTGGAGCCACCATGTCTGTTGCAACAAGCATCGATTACAGGGCAGACAAAGACATCTTTCTAAATAAACACCCGTGCCTAAAGAGTAGAAACGCGCGAATGGATTATGATTCGCATCACAAGAGATTCATGCGCAATCCGCTCCTGCGAACCTATTTCAAGGTTTGTGCTTCGATTCCTTTACCCAGAGCAGCCAGTTTTCTTGCCTCGGTGGGGACGAGGATAGAGCCTGTATTAAACAAGGCATAGCCGTGTAGACCGCCAGCCCTACGCGTGAAGGACGCCTGGATGCAATGAAGCAACTATCTATCGTTGTCACCACAATTCAGACGCCAACCACTTGCATGGAAAAGCTTTCCGCCTGCGCTGAAAGGTATGATGCGCAAATACTGGTAATTGGCGACAGAAAAGGCCCGCAAGAGTATGATTTGCCCAGGACGCTGCTATTCACCTTGGATAATCAGCATGAAATGCCGTACCGCCTTCCGGCCTTGTTGCCGACCGATCACTACGCGAGAAAGAACCTCGGATATCTTTATGCGATGCATCACGGTTCAGGATGCATCTATGAAACCGATGATGACAATTTCCCTTTGGAGAGCTGGAAGCCTAGAGATGTTAGGGTTCACGCTAACAGGATATCAAAGAACGACTGGTTGAATATCTACCATCTCTATTCAAGCGAACTGATCTGGCCGCGAGGTTTGCCTCTTGAGAGAATCCATGAGCCTCCTCCAGGGTCCGCGCGGGAACAATCGATCGTGGAGGTGGAAGCGCCTATTCAACAGGGTCTAATTAATGGCTCTCCAGATGTTGATGCAATATGGCGGCATATCTTTGATCATCCCGTCACATTTAGTGACGGGCCCAGCCAGTTTTTGGCCTCGGGGACTTGGTGCCCCTTCAATAGCCAGAGTACGTGGTGGTGGCCAATGGCGTATCCTCTGATGTATCTGCCAAGCTATTGTTCTTTTCGCATGACGGATATTTGGCGTAGTTTTGTGGCGCAGCGATGCTTATGGGAATTGGATTTGGGAATAGCGTTTCACTCCCCTGAAGCAGTGCAAGAGCGGAATCAGCATAACCTAAAACAAGACTTCCTGGACGAAGTGCCTGGATACGAAAACAACTCATTTATGTCTGACTGGCTCGAGGGAACGCAGCTAGAGGGGAGTGTGGGCTCGACAGGGCGAAATCTCCTTAAGTGCTATGCCAGCCTGGTGGATAAAGGAGTGTTTCCAGGCCAGGAGTTGCCGCTGGTGGAGGCGTGGTTGCAGGACCTCAATCAAGACGGGCACACTCTGGCCTGAGTTCGAAACCATGGCTGAAAGACCTTGTACTTCGATTCCGCTGATTTCTGTATGTATTCCGGTACGTAACAGAAAGGAAATGCTTAGAAGCTGCCTGCGTTCTGTGGTTCGGCAAACTTTCGCCGATATCGAGATTATCGTGTCAGACAATTGCTCCGAAGACAATTTGCGGGAGGTCATCGACGAGTTCGATGACCCACGAATTGTCTACTGCAGGAACCAAACGAACATCGGCGCTGTAAGGAACCATATCAAGGCAGCCTCATTAGCTCGTGGGAAATACATAAAGTTCCTGTGCAGTGACGACCTTCTTTTGCCAAATTGCTTGGAGGAGTCGCTCAGAGAGTTGCAACGTCACCCCGGGGTAGATGCGATCATTTCCAGGGTAGTGATAGTCAGCGAACACGCTCCCTTGAATCCACGTGTCTATTCGCTGCCATTCGCCGGGGTTGTGAAGAATATGGAATATCAGGAGGGTTCTGAGATCTTTGCATTCGCAAACGTTGGGCCGACAGCGTGGCTGATGAAGAGAGATGCCTTCTGGGAACTCGGGGGGTTTGATCGGTCTTTGGGAGCCATGATCGATTGGGAGCTGTATTACCAGCTGCTGCGAAACAGCGGCGGCGTGGCGTTTTTCGACCGTGTGCTCGCAGTTTCAGTAGCGCACCAGTCAAATGACGCGCTAGTGTGTTGCGCCAACCTCACTTTCTTCAGGGATGTCCTGCAATTGAGACGGCGTGGCGTGGTCCAGAACTCCGCAAAATACGCAGACCTCATTTGGCGTCAGTTAAGCCAAGCGATTCGTTGCGGTCACGGCGTTCTGCCGGTGCTCAAACTTGCCTATGCCTACGGCTACTTGGGGCACTTTGTCCTGTCGCTTCCAGCTCTGGTAGCCAAGCATGCATGGGCGCGGCTGAAAGTGTTGCGACAAACGCCAGATGACGCCCCCGTTCCGGAGGAAGTCTGTCGTGCCTTACATGACACTTGGTCAGCGTGCAAAGTATCCAAAAGCACAAAGGCGGCGTAACGCCGGTAGGTAAGATGGACCCCGTCAAGGTCTCAATCATTCCGAATTCGCCAGCGTTTCTGAAGAATCGACTCTTTTCGTTGAACGCTCTCAGTGGTTCACACGCGGCTAACAAGCACTGGATGTATCCGTTTCAACTGCTCCGTGACGAGGCCGCAAGAGAGAACATTGTACTTGAGACCTGCGATCTACTGCGTCCCAACGCAGCGGACATCGTAGTGTTCATGGATTTACCGAAGGGCGTCTACGAGTTGGCTGAACTGAAACGCAGTGCGCCACACGTCAAGACCATCCTATTCCCGATCGAATCCCCCTTGGGGCGGCGGTACGTGTTCAGCAGGAGTAATCACCGGCTGTTTGACGCCGTATTGTCGTACAACCATCTGCTGGAAGATGGGGTGCGGTATTTTCACTTCGATTTGCCTGCGGCTGAAGCGTGTCTCTGGAGGGAGGGAAAACCCTACTCGCGCAGGAAGCTCGCGAGTTTGATTTGCGGCAAAGGCTACGTCTCGTGGAAATCGGGCGCTAACGTGATCAGGTCGGGCTGGAGGTTCTCGGTTAGAGATTGGCTAGACTATGCGTTCTCGTTGGGGGAGCTTCTTTCCACCAGAAGAAGCCTGGTTGCGGCATTTGAAGTTCATGCCCCAGGCGACATCGACGTGTATGGCGACGGATGGAACGAGAAGCCTTCCCGACGTGGGCTGCTAAGGACCATAGTCCCCTCGTCGGCGAAGGGCCGATTGGAGACAAATAAGCTGAATACGATCGGCAATTACAGATTCAACTTCTGTATCGAAAACTGTCGTAACGACTGCGGCTATATTTCCGAGAAGATTTTCGATGCCTTGCTGGGTGGCGCGGTACCTGTCTATCTTGGCAATCGATCCGTTGGCCAGCATATCCCCCCTGACTGCTTTGTAGATGCTGAAGACTTTAAGAGCCCGAAGCAGCTTATCCAATTCCTGCGCGACTGCTCCGAAGGTGAATGGCAAGCGTTCGCTGAAGCGGGAAAACGTTACTTGGGAAGCCTGGCGTTTCGAAGGTTTGGCACAAGGGCTTTTGTCGAAAGCGTTCTCGCACCGATTCGCGCTTTGTCTGCGAGTGGCGGCGCCTCCCACGAGCCGAATGTTGTGGCCTTGACCAGCTAAAGCGGAGTAGCCGGAAGGCAGCGCGTGAAGTCTGTCATAAAGGATGTGATTCCAGGTATGGGACCCTTTGTCAGGAAGGTGAGGATGGGGCTTTCGAGGCTTCGTAGCACCGAGTCCGTGTTTACGAGAATCTATCTCGAAAACGCGTGGCAGGACAACGAATCGAGATCCGGCCCTGGTTCTAACGTGGTTCAGTCAAGGGCAGTACGGCAAGGGTTGCCCGCTCTCTTGGACGAGTTGTCGATTGAAACGGTGCTCGATGTTCCGTGCGGCGATTTCAACTGGATGAAGGAAGTTGCGCTTGAACTGAAGAGGTATATTGGCGCTGATATTGTCCAACAGTTGGTGGCCGATAACGTTAGACGATACGGCAGCGAGAGAGTGAAGTTCCTGGCTCTCGATATTCTGAGAAATGATTTGCCCGAAGTAGATTTGGTGTTATGCAGGGATCTGTTGGTGCATTTTTCGAAGCGGGACATCTTCAAGGCGACCAAGCAACTGAAACGGAGCAAGTCAACCTACCTGCTGGCAACGACGTTTGCAAATCTGAACGAAAATGTGGAAATCATGACCGGCGAATGGCGGCCCATAAATCTGTGCCTTCCGCCTTTCAACTTCCCCAAACCGTTGAAGACGATAGATGAGCAGTTTGAGATTGAAAATGGTGCTCGCAAGACGCTGGGATTGTGGAGGATAGCCGAAATCTAGTCTCGAGTAGGAACCGCGGAAGGCGATAGCATCTCGCCAGCTCGCCGCCGCTTCAGAGATTCCACCTGCACCCTCTCATCCAGTCCGCCCCTGCCGATGATCCGTGTAATCCACATTGTGGAGCGTCTTCATCAGAACGCCATCGAGAACTGGCTGGTTCGTGCATTCTTTGAAAGTAGTCGACGCAGTGAGGACGTTCATTGGGGATTCTATTGCGATTCAGGTCAGGCCGGCAGGTGGGACCAGCGGCTTCGAGAGGCTGGTGCAGACGTATTTTATTCCCCATTCAGGCCAACCAAGGCCAAGTATATGCAGGCCCTGCGCAGGACGATCAAGGCCGGTTCCTTTAACGTGATGCATTGCCACGGCGATATTATGAGTGCATTTCCACTTCTGGCCAGCGTTGGGCTTGCTTTGGATCGCAGGGTCCTGCACGTGCACAACGCGTCCCAAAGGTTACCCACTCCCAAACGCTGGAAGCAACGCCTGCTTCGTGAACCCATGCGGCGGACCTGCCTACAGCTTGCCGATCGCATCGTGGGCATCTCGCACCATACTCTGGCAACGTTCCTGAAAAACAAGCCTCCACGCGTAGGGCATGATGTGATTCTGCCTTGTGGCACTGACACCCGGCCGTTTACTGCGGAGCCAGATCCCGCCGAGTTTCGCCACTCTCTCGACTTCCCTGCTTCCGCGAGAATTCTGCTTTTCGTGGGGCGTATGATCCCGTACAAGAATCCCTTGTTTGTTTTGGACATGCTTGCAGACCTGGCGAAACTCGATTCCTCAGTCGTCGCCTGCTTCATCGGAACGGGCTTGCTGGAAAGCGAGTTGGAAAACGCCGCCAAGCAGAAATCTCTGCTCGACCGAATTCGGCTCCTCGGTTGGCGAGACGATATCGCACGGATTATGAAGGTCAGCGACTTGCTCGTCTTTCCCAACATCGAAGAGACAAAAGAAGGTCTCGGATTGGCGGTAGTCGAAGCGCAGGCAGCCGGCCTGCCGATGGTTCTCTCTTTGGGAGCTACCGAAGAGGCCGTCGTCGTCCCCGAGCTCTCGCACGTCGTGCCTTTGAGTCGGGGCCCGAAGGGCTGGGCTCGGAGGGCGGCGGAGATCCTGTCCAGCCCTTCCCCGGACCGTCAAGCATGCCTGAGGAAGGTCGAACGCTCGCACTTATCGCTCACAAGCAGCGTATCCGGATTGATGGCGCTTTACCAAAACTGATAACTCCTGAAGACCCCAGTTTCAACAAGGTGAACCGAATGACACGCGAACTTCTTCGGCAATTGGGGATTGGGCGGATGCTGCTCCGCATCAATCGACTGTTTGCCATAGGCGTTGTCCGTTCGGCGAGGGTCGCAATGGCGCGCCAAGAACTTCCGAGACAGATCCGGGAGCTTGAACCGATCGAATGCGCAGAAACCGGACCGCGAATTCATATGCTTGTCAATCGCCGAAGGTTCCATGAGGGCCTTATCGGGCTTTACTCCGCAGCACGGCTCTTTCCGGTCCCACCTTCGATTTGTCTTCACGACGATGGAACACTAGACCTCAGTCTGAACAAAACACTTCAAAGAGCACTTCCGAACGCAATCATCGTTTCCCGTAGCGACGCGGATCAGAGGATGAGAAGAGAGTTTCGACGAAGGGGGTTGAAACTATGCCAGCGATTGAGAGATTCCTTTCCGATGTCCATCAAACTTTTCGATCCATCGGTGTTTTCCGAAGGACGCCCATTCCTGCTAATGGATTCGGATGTGCTATTCCTGCGAGAGCCGGTTAAAGTGGTCAAGGCACTTCAAGGCAGGCCAGACGCACCCCCGCTCCATTCCGTCGATACTTCAGGACCAAACTACTGCGCCGACGTTGGCTTGCTTAGAGATCTCACGGGCAAGAAGTGTCTCGAAACTCTTTGTGCGGGAATTCTGGTGCATAGTAATGAGCACATCAAGTTCTCACGTATCGAAGAGCATCTTGGACATCCTTGCTTCCTAAGTCAAATCGAGAATAACAAATACTCGTGGTTTGTTGAGCAGACCCTACACGCGATTGAGCACACGTTAAGCGACTCAAGACCTCTCTCTGATGGCTATGATATCTGCCCGGATCCGTCGTCATCTGAAGTCGTTGCCGGACACTATTGTGGTGGCAATCGAAGTAGCTGCCTCTATTACACACATGCCGTTCCACACTTTTTGAATGCGATTCGCTCAAGATAATCGGAATCAATTAATGCTGCCTTTCTTACGAACGATAGCGAGAGCCATTCGTGTAAGGTTTGAAGGGATCACCGGGCTGATTACAGTTCGAGATCATTCCGCGTGGATTCGCCCGATCGGTCCTGATTCCGTCGTTGTCGATTTGGGTGCACATAAATGCGAGTTCGCGCACTTTTTCAAACGGGAATTCGGATGCCCGGTTTTTTGCGCGGAGCCGAACGAAAGGGTGCCGTCGTGTTTGCCGGCCGATCAGGTTGACCGAATCGCAATCGCGGGGACTACGGGTTCACGAAGGTTCTCGCTGTCGCCGAACCCGGAAGCCAGCAGCATCTTCCCTGAAATCTCCGAAGAGTACGGCCAGTCAGAGGAATCGACCGTTGAGTGTTTCACGCTCAACGACTATCTCGAACAAAAGGGCGTGGAATACGTCGATTTGTTGAAACTCGATGTCGAAGGTGCTGAAATCGAAATCCTGATGGGTCTCTCTGATGACGACCTGAATCGTGTGGGGCAGATGTCCGTAGAATTTCACGACTTTCTTGATCCCGGGTTGGAAGGTGATGTTCGCCGTGTGATTTCGAAACTTCGACAGTCGGGCTACACGGTCATTAATTGCAATTGGCCACATCACGACAACATGCTCTTCGTTAGCAGACGCGTCGTCAAAGAGACATCCAGGTTCCTTGGCGTCATGCTTGGGGTGGCCATGTTTGCGTACGCAGTGCGAGGTTTCTTCTACAGCAACGATCGCATTCGCAGAGCTTCATGAACTTAGAGATTCCAGAGACGATCATGAGCGGAAATGCACCAACGTTCTCTCAGCCATTAGGTTCGGCGGTGACGCCGCGCCCTAGAGAGTGGTCGGGGCCGCGACAAGCGTGCCGCGTTTTGCAGGTCTTTCAGGGTCTCGGAGTGGGCGGTGCTGAGACTTGGCTCATGGCGTTGTTGCAATATATCCACGCGTCTTCGCGCGATCTCGCGGTCGATTTGGAGTTCGACATCTGCCTGACCGGCGGGGAGCCTGGCGTCTTCGATGCGGAAGCGCAGGCACTGGGAGCACAATTGTACCACCTCCCGTTTAGCCGGAGGAATCTGCGGGGCTTCACTTCTGCCTTTCGGCAGCTATTGAAGCGGGGTCGTTACGCGGCCGTTCATGACCATCAGGACTATGCTGCCGGATTTCATTTCGGTCTCGCGGCGGGCTGTCTTCCGCCGGTCCGGCTCGTTCACGTGCACAATCCCATTCTGCACATGAAAAACTACATCACCGGACCGTTGAGGAGAGCCTCGGTTTCGGTCGGTCGTCGTTTGGTCGCTCGTTATGCTACTGGAATTGTGGGGACGTCGAACCAGTTGCTTCACGAATACGGGTACGACCGCCCTCCGTTCGCACGAATCAATCGAGGAGCGACGCATTGTGGATTCGATGTTTCCCGTTTCCACGCAGACCGCCAATCCCACCACGCGGAGATCTGCCGAGAATTCGGCTGGGACCCGAGCGTCAAGATTGTCTTGTTTGCCGGACGTCTTGATTCAAATGCTGACCAGAAACTGAATCAGAAGAACCCGGCGTTCGCTCTTGAGATCGCGCGTTGCTGCCTCGAATCCGATGAGCGTTTCCGTTTCCTGTTCGCCGGAGGAGGAGACGCAGCCAGATCCGACTTCGAGGATAAAGTCCGACAGTGGGGACGGTCGGCAGAGATTCGTTTCATCGGCCTGCGCACAGACATCCCGAAGCTGATGGTTGGTGCGGACTTGTTTCTCTTTCCGTCGGTGGGGGAGGGCTTGGGGATGGTTGCGGTAGAGGCGCAGGCTGCCGGACTTCCGGTTCTCGCGGCCGACACAGTTCCCGAGGAGGCAGTCGTCTTGCCCGAACTGGTACAGTTCCTCTCCCTTTCCCGGAGCGTTTCAGAGTGGGCAGGAGCGGCCATTCGTCTTGCATGTAAGCCGCGTCTCGACGCTTCATACTGCAATCGGGCAGTCGGAGCTTCCGCCTTTTCCATACAGAATTCCGCTGCCGGGCTAACGCGGCTGTACATGGGTGCAGCTTGAATCGGCGTTGAGAGGTTACCGGCGGCGGACTAATTAGGGCTTCACTGGTCTGATTCGTTCCGTCGTTTTGCTTACTGCTGCGTCTCTTTGAGCGAAGTACATGACAGAGGCAACAATCTTCGTCCCGTTTCTCACCGCCTTCGGCGGTGTGGAGCGGCTTGTTCTATCACTCTCTAAGTTCCTGCATGAGAATCGCTCACCACATAGGGTGTGTTGCTTCTGCGATGCAATTGACTTGGCGAGTTATGCCGACTGGCCCCTGAAGGTCGAGGCCATACGAGCACCGAGAAATCCGCTTCGCGAGGCCTGGGCACTGAACAGACTGCTCCGCGAGAATCGCTCGTCGAGTGGACCTCCAGTTCTGATCTTCGACCTTAACGGTGCTTTTTACGCGGGGCTTTTCGCACCTGCAGGTTATTGTCTCCATTTGACGGATCCTCCCAGTCTGCTTCCAACGGATCTAAGTAAATGGGCCTGGAGCAGTCGAAAAGCGGATGTGTTTCCTCTTGAACGGGCTGATGTCAGTGTCGGGCGAAAACTGTGGGCCGAGGCCGTTCATCGAATCAATCGTCGGGGGGTGAGAAAAGCCGCAACCGTGATTGCGATGACGCATGCGATCAAGGTCGAACTGGAATGTCTTTATGGCGTCGAAGCGAACGTAATTCGCCCAGGAGTTCGTACTGACTCCTGGCAACCTGCGCGGCAGGTTGCAGCGAATGAACCGATGCGACTTCTGTCGGTCAGCCGTCTGGAATCCAACAAGAGGCTGGATTGGATTCTTGACGCTCTGTCGGCTTCGGAATCGGCATCCGCTCCGTTTGGTGGGACGGTTTCGTGGGAGTTGGATATTGTCGGGTCAGGTACTCAAGAAGAACCCTTGAAGAGGCTTGCTCATGAGTTGGGAGTTTCGGCACGCACTCACTTCCATGGCCGGGTGTCAGACGCGGACCTGGACGCTATCTACCGCCGCGCGTCAATATTCCTGATGCCCGCCCGGCAAGGATACGGACTCCCTGCTTTGGAAAGCCTAGGCCGCGGGCTTCCTGTAATACTGAACAAGGACTCAGGGGTATCGGAGATTCTAGAGGGAACGCCGTGGGCAGAGATTTGCGATGGTGGATCGGCCAGCCTTCAACGAGCAATTCTCAGCATGAACGCGCGGATTCTGGGCAGCGAGATTACACCCCAGACTCTGCCCAAGGTTCCCACGGAGGCCGAGTGGGCACAATCGATCGTTGCCGCTTGTCGCTGGGGATGAAAACGGCCCAAAGAGCACATGAGAATCGGGGTTATAGATCATATGATTCGTAAAGCGCAACGTTACCTCTACAATCTGCGCGGGATGCAACGTATTCAGTTTGCCTTGTCGCGAGGCGCGGCGGCGAGCAGCTCGCGTAAGTTAGATATAACAGGCCCATCCACTTGGGAGTTTTCCGGTTTTAGCCAAAACGGTGAAGACGGGATCATCGATGTTCTTGTGCAGAAGCTCGGGCGTGCCAATCGATATTTCGTGGAAATCGGCGCCTCGGACGGACTCGAAAACAACACCGCTTGGTTGTCCATTGCCAGACGTTACAGTGGGCTTTGGATCGACGGCGATCCGGTTGCCTCGCAGCGCTGCCGCGATCTCTTTGCGTCTCTGAACTATGGCGTGTCGATCGCTTGCGAATTTGTCAATCAGGAAAGTGCCGCCGCTCTGCAGAGTCGTGTATTGCATACAAACCCCGATGTCCTCTCGGTCGATATCGACGGTAATGACTTCTATGTAGTTCGAGCGATTCTCTTGTCGGGGATGCGGCCGGCAATCTGCGTTGTTGAATACAACTCGGCTCTTGGCCCTGACCAGGCCATTACAATCCCATACCGAGAGGATTTCTGCGTCGTCAACCGTCATGGCGAAAGCCTCTATTACGGCTGCTCGTTGACGGGATGGAGAACGTTGTTCGAAGAGTTTGGTTATCGCTACGTGACTGTCGAGGCCAATGGGGTGAACGCTTTCTTTGTGGACCCCGAGGCATTTCCTTCTGATTTCCTTGACCGCGTGAAGCATGTCAGCTTCAACGAGAACTTCTCGCACGCTCGTGAATACGGAGGTAGTTGGCAGAATCAGTTTGAGCACCTGAGCTCTCGCAGTTTCTGCACAATCGACCGGAAACTATGTCGTCCGAGCATCTCCTAGAAAGTGTGCTCACATACGATCGCCTAACGAAGCACCGATAGCATACGCGACCCGAAATTAAGAATGACAATCAATTGGACAGCGCCACTTCGATATCTACACCAGCGCCAAACCCCGGCGAGAGAAGATGTTACGACGAATCCCTCGCTTGCGTTTCGGGCTGGTGTATTCACGCACCTCGCGGGAAAGTGGCGCTGCCAATCTAAAGACCCGGCCCGCAATCTTATCCTGTTCTTGGGCGCGGATTGGTGGGGTTCCGACGCTCGCGCTTTGGCTATGGCTCTGCGGCGATCTGGAAACGCGTTGATAGAGGTGACGGGGGAGGACTTTTTCCCTCTTCAATGGTCCACGCTGCCTTTGCGTGCATTACGACGCTTAGCGCGTCCCTTGTTTGCGCAGAATTTCAATCAAGCCATTTTGAGTCACGTCGACAACGCTGCGATTGATTTCGTGCTTGTGTTCAAGGGGACGCTGCTCCGGTCGTCCACGCTTAATCAACTCCGGGAGAAGGGGATCCCGATATATTGCTTTTATCCAGATGTAAGTTTCCTTGACCATGGTCCAGAGATCCGTAGGTGCCTACCGTTTTACGACTGCCTGTTTACGACCAAGTCCTACCACCTGGCGGATTCGTGCCTGCATCGTCGAGTGAAGCAGATGAAGTTGGTATCCCACGGATTCGATCCTGAGGTGCACCGCATCATTTCTCCCACGGATCGCATGAAGACCCAGTACGGCTGCGATGTTTCCTTCGTGGGTTGCTGGTCACCGAAGAAGGAATCTCTGATTGCCGCAATTCTCCGAGGCTGTCGTGATATCGACCTTCGCATTTGGGGACCAGGTTGGAGACGAGCAGAGCGAGAAGTAAAAGAATGCTGGCAGGCGCGAGGCGCCTATGGAGACGAATTATGCGTCATCTATCGCGCTTCGAAGATCAATCTTGGACTGCTCAGCGAGGCCGGGGGTGGAACTGAGGTTGGCGATCTCGTCACCGTACGTACGTGGCAGATTCCGGCGGCCGGCGGATTCATGCTTCATGAGGATTCTGCCGAGTTGCACAGCCACTTCTCGGTAGAGCACGAGGTTGCGACCTTCAATGCTGCCGGTGATTTGCCCGAGCAAGTCGAACGCTACCTTCGCAGCCCCGAAGATCGCCTCAGGATTGCCGAGGCAGGACATCTACGGTGCGCTGCCAACGGATCTACTTACGAAGCCGCTGCACAAGCGATTTGCGATCACCATGACACACGATAGTTGTTTCATGCTATTAACGAGCCGTCAGTGGTGTCTGGCGTTTGTTGTCGGCCTGGCCACAGCCATTGTCTTTGCGCCCTGGTATACGGCAATATCAGCTTGGATCGGAGTGACGCTGTTTGTCATGGCGGTCACTGTCGTGCACATGCGCTACGCCTCGGTGTTTGTTGTTCCATTTCCCCACTTCGCGGTATTGATAGCGGCGCTGCAATATGTTCTTGCGGCATGGGTATCGCGCGCGTACCCACCCCGCAATCCTGAGCATGACATTGGCGCATGCCTGCCGCAGTATCTTGCATACGCCGCGCCGGTGATAGTCGCGACGGCCGTTGGCTGGGGGATGGGGATGGCAAAACTCCGGCCACAGAGACAAGGCCGGATTCAGCGGTCCCCGCAGTTGTTGCAGTTCTTTGATCTATTGATTGTCATCGGCTTCCTTGGTCTGGGTATCATTCGCATTCTAGTGATTCCGTATTTCGGTTTCGTGTTGGTGCTGATTAGCAATCTGCGCTACATTGGGGTGTACGGCCACATACTCTGCAAGAGTCCAGGATGGCATTGGCGTCTTGCGTTGATGCTGGGAGCGGAGGTTGTGCTCGCCACCAGGATTGCGTTCTTCCACTCTCTTATTCTCTTCGTTGCTTGGAGCTTCGCTATTTGGGTCTACTCACGCACTCCCTCGTGGCGCACTATTATTGCGGCTGGAATTCTGGCTGCACTGCTTCTGCCCGTATTGCAGCAGTCAAAGCTGGAGCTTCGGCGCTATGTTTGGGTGGACAGTGGGCGACAGCAAATGACAGCCTCAGGCAAAGTGTCTTTGTGGGTTTCGTCTGTATCTGAGAACTTGAGAAGAACGGCGACTGGCGGCTTGGATACAGCATCTCTCGGAGTCTTGGCGGTGCGCTACAACCAAGGCTGGATTGTCAACCGGGTCATGCAACATGTTCCCCGGTACGAGCCCTTTGCGCAAGGAGGAACGTTGAAAGAGGCAATGATGGGGGCTTTGTTACCTCGCTTCCTGGCACCAAACAAAATTGTGGTAGGAGGCCAGATGAAGATGGACCGCTACGCCGGATATCGATTGAATGACTCTACGAGCATGAATCTTGGTTACGCGGGCGAGATGTATGCCAATTTCGGGTCTATGGGCGGGATCATTGGGTGTGGGTTCTACGCATTGGTGCTCGCTCTGTTCTTTCGGGTGTTCTGCAATCTGGCTTTCAAGTCGCCGTTGTGGTGGTGTGTACTGCCCTATGTCTGTTTTCCCTTAATGAAAGCAGAAGAAGGCCTCGAGGTGCTCGGCTGGCCCGTTAAGGCATGCCTAGTGATAATGGGCGTCTGGATCGCATTTCCGGTCTTTCGTCGTGCGCTGCTGCCGCCGTCTCCCACCGGGTCATCGAACCGGTATCGTACGCCCAGAGAATACCGTCCATGTCGAAATCAGTAATCGTAGCCTGTCACGCCATCCATCACGAGTATATGGGCGGTGCCTTCAAGCTCGCTGGGGAATTCGCCGAGTACCTCGCGCAAAGCGGGATTCGAGTCCATTTTGTTTGCGGGTCCTCCCAGGAAATCGCCGCTAACCCCGTCCAACGACGTGGGATTTCGATCTGGCGTTACCCATTCCCAACGGTAAAAGGCCCGGGGATTCGAAACCTTCTTGCGCACCTTCGGGGCAGTGCAAAACAAGTCAGGATGATCTGCAAGCGAGAAAGGGTAGTCTGTTTAAACGGGCATTCCCCATTGCAGTTTTTGGGGGCGGCAAACGGCCTGGGTGCCACGAGAGCCAATACGCGCATGGTCTATAGCGTCCATTCTCCGTTTGCGGAGGAGTACAGGACGGCCATTGCCGCTAACAAAACACTCAAGAAAAAGCTGGCTGTGGGCATGGCCGGAATTCTGGAGAAACGAATCTACCGAATCAGCCATGCCATCCAGTGCGACTCCGCGTACTCCGCCGAATTCATCAGCGAAGCGTATCGTTCCCAAGTCGGGACCAAAGCGACCGTTGTTCCTGGTTGGGTCGACCTGGACCGCTTTGGAAGCAGTCTTGATCGCGATATCGCGCGAGCCCGATTGGGAGGCGTGTGGGATTCTTCTATCCCCATTTTCCTGAGCGTGCGTCGGCTGGAGAGGCGGATGGGATTGGGCAATCTAGTTGAAGCGTGCCGGAGTCTGAGGCAGCAGGGCTTCGAGTTCCGGCTTATACTAGGGGGGACTGGTCCGCTAAGAGAAGAATTACAGGCTCTTTGTACTCAATACGGCCTTGCGGACCATGTCTCTTTTCTTGGTCGAATCCCTGACGAAGATCTCCCCGACGCCTACGCAGCCGCGGACTGCTTCGTGCTCCCAACGCAGGCATTGGAGTGCTTCGGATTAATCGTGCTAGAGGCACACGCATCGGGTACGCCAGTGATTGCCACTCCCGTCGGCGCAATCCCGGAAGTGATGGGGCGATTCAGGCAGGACTGGCTGACTGACGACGCGTCGGCCGAGTCACTTACCGTCAAGATGCGTCTTTTCTTGGAAAATCGGCTTCCTTTCGGCCGCAATGAGTTGCGAACGAACGCCGAGGCATATCGGGATACCACGGTTCAAGAGCGGCTCGCGCAGGTCGTACTTGGCAAGCGTTGTGAATCACCTTCTGGAGTAACAGCGATTTCCTCATAATGTCGTTGTTCATCCCACATCTTATCCCTTACCTGGGAAAATTCACTGGCGGCCCCGCTGTTTGTGTAGCGAGAATTGCAGCGGGGCTATCGCTGAGGGGGCACGACCAAGCGATCTTCCACCCACAATTGTCTTCGGACGGACCAGCCGTCGCAGTGGAACCAACGGTCAAGACGTACTCGAGTCGGACATCTCGTTTCTTCGGCTTTCGCTCCGCACGGGGGCTATACAAGCAACTGTACCTAAACGCCCCCAGGTTCAGCCTTGTCCACTCTCACAGTCTTTGGTCAGACGTAAATCGCGTGGCCTACCGGATCGCACAGAATCGCCAGATTCCTCATGTCATTACGGTCCACGGGACCTTAACTTCAAAAGCTTTTCGCCGTCGTCAATGGAAGAAACGCCTTGTGGCATGGTGGTTCCAAAATGAGGCTCTGCAGCGAGCTGCCTGCATTCACGCGACGTCCGAAGAAGAGTACGGCGATATTCGTGCCTTTGGCGTGAAGGCCCCGGTTGCGGTGATTCCCATGCCCGCGTCGCCGCCGGTTTCCCTTACTAGTTCGGAGCGGGAGGCTCTCTTATCGACACTCCGAATTCCCGCTCAGAAACAGTGCCTTCTCTATCTTGGCCGTCTCCATCCGGTCAAAGGGCTCGAACGGCTGATCCGTGCCTGGTCCAGGCTGTCGAACGAACATAACCAGTGGCATTTGGTGTTGGCAGGCCCCGATGAGCAACAGTATCGCAATCGTCTTGAAAGGCTCGTAAGCCAAAGTCAATGTGCTGCAACCGTCAGCTTCACCGGACCGTTGGATGAGCGAGAGAAATCGGCCGTATTCCAGGCATCTAATCTCTTTGTCATGCCGAGCGATTTCGAGAATTTCGGTGTCGCGATTGTCGAAGCCATGATGGCTTCACTGCCCATCGTTACGACCACGGGTACACCATGGAGTGCATTGCCATCGGCACGGGCCGGTTGGTGGATTCCTCCCACCGTCGACGATTTGGAACAGACGCTTTCAGCAGCAATGGCGATGCCAACGTCCGGTCGTGCGGCGATGGGGCACAGAGGACAGGAACTTGCACGACCATTCACACGTGAGTCGGTAGCTGCGAGTCTGGAGGCAGTCTATCTCTGGCTCGTTGGGCAACGCGAAATGCCTACCTGCGTCCGAGGAATCCGAGGACCGGGGCAATGGCGTGCTGCTGCGTGATATCGGGTGATTGAGTAACGGCAAATCACGCGTCGCTTCGTGACGCAACGCAATGCATGCGCAGAAGAACCAAATCCAGCCAAGTCGCGACACCGAAACAGGAGGAGGTCATGTCAACGATTCTCGGCATCAATGCTTACCACGGTGACGCATCCGCGGCGATCGTGTGTGACGGAGAACTCGTGGCCGCCATCGAAGAGGAGCGGTTTAATCGGATCAAACACTGGGCAGGCTTTCCGGCCGAGTCCACTCGTTGGTGTCTCGAAACAGCAGGTCTGGCCGCCCAAGACCTGGATCACGTCGCGGTCTCGTTTGATCCTAGGGCTAATCTCCTCAAACGCATTGGGTTCGTCCTTCGCAACCGACCGTCACTGGATTCACTCCTGGACCGGTTCCGGCGACAGGGGAAGACCGTTGGCTTGGAAGAGCAGTTCGCCAATGCCGTGGGCGTTGCCAGGTCCGAATTGAAGGCCAAGTTTCACCGCATCGAGCATCATCAGGCACACGTGGCTGCCGGATTCCTCATTTCGCCATTTGACGAGGCCGCTATCCTCTCCATTGATGGAATGGGAGATTTTACAAGCACGCTGACTGCTCACGGAAAAGGAACCGATTGGACCGAGCACGACCGGGTGCACTACCCGCACTCGCTTGGCTTTCTCTATACGGCGATCACCATGTACCTTGGGTTTCCCTTCTATGGCGACGAGTACAAGGTTATGGGCCTTGCGCCCTACGGCGAACCCGAATTTGCCGATCTGTTCCGAAAGATGGTGCGGCCTGTCGGTGATACGTTCGAGTTGAACCTCGACTATTTCACGCATCACAAGCAAGGCGTTCGCATGACGTGGAATGACGGTGCTCCGATTGTGCAGCCGTTCCATAGCCTGCTCCTGGAAAAGCAGCTTGGCCCAATGCGGAAGAAGGGTGAAGAGTGCACGCAGCGACACGAGAACATTTCCAAATCGTTGCAGGTTGTCACCGAAGAGATCATCATGCACTTGCTCAATCGCCTTCACGCAAAGACGTGGTGCCCGAACGTCTGTCTGACGGGCGGCGTCGCAATGAACTCGGTCGCTAACGGCAAAGTTACGGCGGAAACGCCGTTTCAAGAGACTTACATCCCAGCCGGTGCCGCGGACAACGGGACTTCCTTCGGCGCGGCCTTCTATGTTTGGAACCGGATCCTGGGTAACACGCGATCATTTGTGCAGAACCACGCTTACTGGGGCTGCGAAGCGGACGGTGATACGTGCGCCGCTGCGATCCGAGGAATCGGGCTGCCCTTTGAAGCCTGCGGAGGGGAAGAGCTATTGGACCGAACGGTCGATCTCTTGCTCGAGGGAAAGGTCGTCGGATGGTTCCAAGGCAAGATGGAATTTGGCGCTCGCGCACTGGGCAACCGCACCTTGTTGGCCGATCCGCGCAGAACCGATATGCGCGACATCATCAATCTGCGGATCAAGTTTCGCGAACGATTCCGCCCATTTGCTCCGAGCATCCTGGAGGAGCACGTCGACGACTG
>JACKQG010001204.1_pt1 | contig 36374 bp, 28 predicted proteins | sample 8237621 | NCBI WGS metagenome assembly JACKQG01 (sample SAMN15677084, study PRJNA649215) | marine metagenome | biome: marine; feature: Black Sea; material: saline water; isolation source: suspended particulate matter (SPM) from the Black Sea western gyre | collected 2013-06-09/2013-06-10 | depth...
CAAAAGGGGACATTTTAACTTGTCGGAAATAGGACATTACTACTTATCGCTAACATTAGTCTTTACGCACACCTTGTCGCGTGATATAATCTGCCCTTGCGTTAGGCAAGATAGATGCAATTATAAAATACAGTTTGAAGGAAAAGAACATGAGCGATATATTGAAATCACTTGAAGCACCAGTCAATGAAAACATCCCGGAGTTGCGATCTGGTGATATAGTCAGCGTCCACGCCCTTGTCAAGGAAGGCGACCGTGAGCGTATCCAGGAATTTAAAGGAACAGTAATTAGAATCAGAAATAGCGGCAACAATGCCAACTTTACTGTTCGGCGTACAGCCAGCAATGGGATTGGCGTAGAACGTACATTTCTAACCCGCTCTCCCCGCGTACAAAAAGTTGTCGTTGAGAGACACTCCAAAGTACGTCGTGCAAACCTTTACTTTCTGCGTGACCGCACAGGTAAAAGTGCGCGCCTTAAACAGAAATTCAACTAACCCCCTCGCAATATCTCAAAAGGGTACAGCTCAATACTGCTGTGCCCTTTTTCTTTTCTAGGATGTAAGATGTCTTTACCATTAATAGGCATTACTGCCGGTCACTCAAAAAACCCCCATGGGCTGCCCATAATCCACCTTCTGCGAACCTATGTAGATTCGACCATAGCTGCCGGGGGTGTTCCCGTCATCATTCCCTCGGAACTATCAGAGGAGGGCTGGAGACTCCTCTATACCAAACTAGATGGCGTAATCTTTTCTGGTGGTGCGGATATTGACCCTCAGCTTTTTGGCGGAGTACCTCACCCTGCCATCTATGGCATTGATAGCGAGCGAGATGCACTTGAAATCCCTCTTATCCACCATATGGCTGATGACAATAAGCCTTTTTTGGCAATTTGTCGTGGTTTCCAGGTATTAAATGTCGCCCTGGGAGGGACATTATATACACATGTCAGCGATCAAATTCCCAACAGCGCCCAACATGATACACCAAATGACCAACCCCGCGACAGCCATGCTCACGATATTCAAATAATGGAAGATAGTCGTTTAGCTGAAATTCTTAAAAAACCCATCTTGAGCGTAAACAGCTGGCATCATCAAGGCGTCAAGGAAGTTTCGCCACGCCTTAAAGTAACCGCACATTCCCCAGATGGATTGGTTGAAGGAATGGAATTGGAAGATCATCCATTTGGGATAGCTGTTCAATGGCATCCGGAATGGATGCCGGAAGACGCCTCCATGAAAAACCTCTTCAAAGCCTTTGTAGACGCTGCGAAAAAAAACAGCTAGATCTTATAATCCCCTTTTTGAAAGAAAGCGGAATTCTTCATTTCCAAGCGTTATAATCTCTTCCATGCAACTCCCATCTTTAACAGCCCCATTGGGCATCTTCGACTCCGGCGTTGGCGGTCTCTCTGTTTTGCGTGCCATCCGTGCGCAAATGCCGCACGAAAACCTGCTCTACTTTGCCGATCAGGGACACGTCCCGTATGGGTCACGCAGTCTTGAGGAGGTCCGTCATTTCTCTGAGGCGATCACCCATTTTTTACTGGGGCAGGGAGCAAAACTGATCGTGGTGGCCTGCAACACCGCTTCTGCCGCAGCGCTGCATTATCTGCGGAAAACTTTCCCCGATATTCCGTTCATAGGAATGGAACCAGCTATAAAACCTGCTGCAGAGCACACCAATTCGGGCGTGGTTGGCGTTCTGGCAACCCCGGCCACTTTCCAGGGGAAATTATATGCTTCGGTTGTGGAGCGCTTTGCAAAGGATGTGGACGTCCTGCAAGACACGTGCCAGGGACTGGTGGAAGAAATTGAGCGCGGCGCATTGGAGGCAGATTCTACGCGAAAAATTTTAGTTGCCGCGCTCCGTCCCATGCTCGACAAAGGGCTGGATACCGTTGTTTTAGGCTGTACCCATTACCCCTTTGTGATTCCGTTAATCGAAGAGATCGTCGGTGAGAGCGTTCGGGTTATTGACCCAGCTCCGGCGGTGGCCCGGCAAGTTGAACGTCGGCTTGATGCGCTTAATCTCCGTCAACGGGAAGAAATACAAGGGGAGGTCCAAATATTTACCTCAGGGGAAAAAGCAGCTCTCGAGTCTATCATCCCCAAACTTAGAGAGAAGATTTATCTCATTCAGGAAGTAAAATGGGAATCAGGAAAACCGGAAATAAAAGGGGTGTCTTAAATCGTGCCTTTTTCACTTCAAAATAAATTGTGATAGTTCGCATAATACAAATCCGGAATCTTATATATCTGCACTCCGAATTGAAATATCCTCTAAATTAAAATTGCTCTCTTTTAAAGCCTCGAAGGTCAGAAAAGTTTCATCCAATTCACGCCCATCACAAAGTCGTCTAAGGATGCCCAAATAACCCACTTTAACGGCAGCCCTCCAGTTCAGATGAAGCTCGCGGGCAACTTTTTGGATACTCGCCACATCAGGGCCTTCAATTTCAAGAAAGGTTCCAAAAGGTAATTTATCCATCATAAAAAGAAGATCACCAAGTTTGTATTCGGTTCTAATTTTTTCATAGACAGCGACTACTTCATAGCCCAATGCCTCAAGAAATTTTCGAGCAGATTCAAAATCCCCAACCGTAAATTCAATCTCTTCACGGCTGAGTACACCATCCAGATTTTTGGACTTTCCCTTAAAGGTCAGGTGCGATTTTGAATCACGTCGGAGACGTAAAACAGAACTTTTCCTGTATATATCACCGGCTTGTGTGTCAAAGCGGAGGTTGTACTCATGAATTGCTGGAGATACCAATTCTGCGCCGATATCCTTTAAACGTTTTGCCAGCCCGTCCACATCGGCAATATGAAATTTAACCTCAGTTTCTGTTGTTGGTTTCATTCTTTATAATAAATCAGTGGATGCTTTCCACAAAGCACTCAGCAAGGGATGAACCACCGAGTGTGACAAGAATTATTCTACACTCAAAAGTTTTTGGCGTTGCTCAACGCTATCGCCCGCTTTAATCTGAATTCGACCGATCACTCCATCGCGCGGAGATTTGAGTTCATTCTGCATCTTCATTGATTCGAGGATAAGTAATACATCTCCTTGTTTTACCTCCTGCTTTTCTTCAACGACAACGCTTACAACAAGCCCAGGCATCGGGGCCTTGAGGTGATATGGCCCAGATTGAACGACTAAGCCGCCTGAGGCTGCCCTGAGACGGCGCTCACGTTCATCTTCCACCCGGCTGTGATAAAGCTTTCCCTTTACCAAAATTTCAAGATCTTCGCCTCCCTCATAAACATAGGCCTCATAAGATTTGCCATCTACGATCAGGGAAAAAACCGGTTGCGATTCAACCGATTCAAAATCCACTTTAACAATTTTGCCATCCAGGGAAATATGGCGATCATCAATGATCTCAACTAGAAATTCTTTACCATCTATCGTGGTTATATACTTCATAATATAGTCTCGTGATATTGTATTCTGTGGGCTTTTTGCCCTGTTCCCTAACTACTTGGTCAGCCTCTCCCAGCGAGAAACCCATTTCCAGTTGCTCGTATCGCGCTCATTGCGTCGCACAACATGGGCAGCTCGCTCAGTTTGTTCGTGCTTGACAAGCGTGGCAATTATGGCGGCAACATCCGGATGAGTTACTTTATCCTCCGATATACTTTCCATTGAAAATTCTTCCTCTACAAAACGCGTATCGTATTGCCCGGCCATAAAGCGATGCGAATCCATCATGGTTTGATGGAAAGGTATATTGGTCCGAACGCCAACAATTTTATACTCTTCCAGTGCACGCCGCATCCGCAATATGGCCTGGGCACGGGTTTCTCCCCAGACAATCAATTTTGAGATCATTGGATCATAATACGGAGTTATTTCAAAGCCAGGATAAACACCCGTGTCTACACGAATACCCGGGCCAGTCGGCAAGACACTATGAGTAATGCGTCCGGTCGAGGGCATAAAATTATTATGCGGGTCTTCGGCGTTAATGCGACATTCAATCGCGGCACCGTTAATCTGGACATCGTCCTGTGTGAAGGAGAGCTTCCGTCCACGAGCAATCCGAATCTGCTCTTTAACGATATCCACGCCGGTCACCAACTCGGTGATCGGGTGCTCCACCTGCAAACGGGTATTCATTTCAAGAAAGTAAAAATTTTTATCCTTGTCGACCAAAAACTCAATTGTGCCCGCGCTTTCGTACTCTACCGCTTTTGCTGCTTTAACAGCCACTGCACCCATCCGCTGACGTAAACCTTCATCTATAAATGGGGACGGAGATTCTTCGAGCAATTTTTGATGACGTCGCTGAAGTGAACATTCACGCTCATTCAGGTGGACGACGTTTCCGTGCTTGTCGGCCAAAATCTGAATTTCGATATGCCTCGCTCCGAGAATCAATTTCTCCAAATAAACATTATCCTCCCCAAAGGCAGATTTGGCCTCACGCCGTGCTGACTTGAGCAATAACGGCATCTCATCCAAATTTGTTACCTCTCTCATCCCCTTACCGCCGCCTCCAGCAGTTGCTTTGATCAATAACGGGAAGCCGATCTGGGGTGCAAGCTTGAGCAACTCATCATCACTCAAATTGCCAGTTCCCTCTGTGCCAGGAACCACAGGGACACCCGCATTCGTCACGGTCTCGCGGGCAACCAGTTTATCTCCCATGGCAACAATTGCGGAGGGTTTCGGACCGATGAACTCCAGTCCGGCATCCTCAACAGCCTGGGCAAAATCAGATCGTTCTGCAAGAAATCCATACCCTGGATGAATTGCACCTGCCCCGCTCTCCAACGCGATCTGGATAATTTTTTCACCCCTTAAATAAGATTCGCTGGATGGCGCAGGACCTAGCAAATAGGCTTCGGTCGCATAACGGACATGCATTGCCTGGCGGTCAGCTTCAGAATAGACCGCCACCGTTTGTATTCCCAACTCGCGACAGGCCCGTAAAATACGGACGGAGATTTCGCCACGATTGGCGATCAAAACTTTAGTCAACATAAATTTCTCCTCCCCTACAGCGGGATATTCCCATGCTTTTTGGGCGGATTTGAATCACGCTTATTGCTCAACATCTCCAGCGCGTTGATCAATCGTGGACGAGTATCGCGAGGCTCAATAACGTCATCGATAAAACCTCGTCCAGCTGCAACGTATGGGTTGGCAAATTTCTCGCGATATTCCTCGACCAACTCTGCCTTGCGCACTACGGGATTTTCCGCTTCAGCTAATTCTTTCCGGAAGATTATATTCACCGCGCCTTCAGGACCCATTACTGCGATCTCAGCGGATGGCCAGGCAAGGTTCAAATCACCACGAATATGCTTGGAAGACATCACATCGTATGCGCCCCCATAGGCCTTGCGCGTGACCACCGTCAACTTGGGCACAGTCGCTTCGCAATAGGCGAAAAGTAGTTTCGCTCCAGATCGAATGATCCCTCCATGCTCTTGCACGGTACCCGGCAAAAATCCGGGTACGTCTACGAAGGTAATGATCGGAATATTGAATGAGTCGCAGAAGCGAATAAATCTGCCAGCTTTCTCAGATGATTCGATATCCAAAACACCTGCCAAAACAGCAGGTTGGTTCGCTACAATTCCTACCGAGTGCCCGCCCAATCGAGCAAATCCAACCACAATATTCATTGCATAACTCGGGTGAATTTCAAAGAATTCCCCATTATCCATTACCCGCGTAATAACCTCTTTAATATCGTAGGGTTTGCCAGGATCATCGGGGATGAGTGTATCAAGCTCCTCATCGCGGCGCAGGGGGTCATCGCCCGTATCAACAAAGAGCGGGTCTTCCATATTATTCTGTGGCAGATAACCCAGGAGCTTGCGGACAAGAAAGAGAGTATCCGCTTCGCTGTCAGCAGCAACATGACAGATCCCAGATATCTCCGAGTGGACGCTTGCTCCACCCAAATCTTCAAAGGAGACTATTTCGTTGGTAACCGCTTTAACAACATCCGGACCCGTAACAAACATGTAGGAAGAGTCACGCACCATGAAAATAAAATCAGTCAATGCCGGGGAGTAAACTGCGCCACCCGCACAAGGCCCCAAGATCGCAGAAAGCTGCGGGATGACGCCACTGGCCAGGGTGTTGCGCAAGAAAATATCAGCATACCCACCAAGAGAGACAACACCCTCCTGGATGCGTGCGCCACCTGAATCATTTAAACCAATAACGGGCGCGCCATTTTTCATCGCCATATCCATCAGCTTGACGATCTTTTCTGCGTGAACTTCCCCCAGGCTGCCTCCTAAAACAGTGAAATCCTGAGAAAAAACGTACACCAGCCTTTCGTCAATCGTCCCCCACCCTGTGACCACACTATCTGCCATAAATTTTTTCTCGTCCAAACCAAAATCAGATGTACGGTGGACAACAAACGGGTCAAGCTCGCGGAACGACCCTTTATCAAGCAGGAGGTCCAGGCGTTCACGAGCAGTTAGCCGGCCCTTTTTGTGTTGAACCTCAATGCGAGCATTGCCGCCCCCAACACGGGTTTGGGCTTTCATCTCTCGTAGATGTTGAATTTTCGGATTATCGGTCATTGCACTCTCTTTGTCTGAAAATATTTTCGACTGCCGGGAAGAATCAATATAATAGCAGTTGAAGTCAGGAAAAAAATAGTAACGCTCAAGGAAAAAGAAAGGTTCTTGCGCGCTACCTCAGAATGATAGATCAATTGATCAATCCAATAATAGGTACTATATAAAATTGCCATACTCAATGCAATCTGACGTGCCCACCTCGAGCCAAACCAGAGGCCTAGGAAAACGATCAGCCAACCAAGTGCCCATATCAGCCCTGTGACAGCGATATAGATGGGTCCAGGGCGTTCCATGAAGCTAACGATCCTATCCCATTCAGCAACGGCAGACCCAAAGCGGACTGCATTGAACATCGTAAGGATTAACACGCCCCATGCAAGCAAGGTTACGGGAATTGGGCGACGTATCTCGTCATTTTTCATCATATCGAGAAACCAGAAGGCCCGCAGAAATCAACGGAGGGAGTAAAATGAGTAGCCCCCACATCAGGGGAGGAAAAAAATCCAGGTGTAAAGGAGCGGAAAGAAAGATCACGCCAAACAACCCAGTCAACGCACCGAGAAAAGCCCGGGAAAATGCACTGGGCGGGTGTGGCCTAAAATGGAGCATAAATGCTCCCGCCCCCACGCCAAGACCATAGCCATAGATCAGGCCTGACAAAAGGTTAGGAATTTCGCTCCATCCTGTAGGATCATTATTGCGGGCTGAGAGAATACCAATTGAGCCACCAATTAACGCTCCAAGAAGACCGCCCAGAAAGCTGTAGAGAACTGTTTTTCCATACCGTGCCACTATTATTTTTGGCATCATTATTGAATACGAATCAGTCGCGAATATGTACGCGCAATTATTTCTTCACGCAGGGCCACCAATTCCGGGAATTGATAAAAGAATAATATTTTGTCCTCTGCAATTGTGTTTCCAGCCGGTTTTGACGAAATAATGAAAAAAGCCCACGATTCCGCGATATCTTCCTCGGGATTTGTGACCGCATAATCCGTTAGAAACTCATCCTCATAGTCAAAATAAAAATCATCCAATGCATCATAATATTGATCGTCATCTTCAATATATTGAATCTCAGACCATTCATCGAAAATTTCTTCCCAAAATTCTAGGTAAAATTCGTAAAGATAAGCCGATCTCTTGGCACAACCTTCTCCGGGGAAATAGGTCGAGCAACTATCTTCGGCATCAGAATAAGCATCCTCGTCATCAGGGTTGTAGTATAGATACTCATCAATATCCACTTGACCGCCCCCAAGGGTAAGTAAGTGACCGTATTCATGGATCAGGGTAAAAGTCAATTCCTGAAGATCGTCCGTATCAGCAATATCAACACTCAGCATCCACAGCACCGGGTCCTCAGGTGATTGTTCCACTGCGGCCAATGTCCCACCCAGGCCATCTGTCATAATAATATAATTTGTCAACAAGCTGCGCGATTCAGCCGGGATCATGCCAGTGTAATAATCCCAAATAAATTCCTGTGTTTGGCTATCATCCTGAAAAGATTCCAGATCACTGCTGACATCAAAATAATCTGGCGAATAAATATCATCACCATCTATTGTGTAAGTCACCAGGACAACCTCGTTATCAAGTAATTCTTCGTTATCATCACCACCAGATTCTATTACACCCTCCATCAGGGCAATGAAATGCGGCGTGGCGCTGCCATCATTGCGATAACAAAGGCCTTCGCCAGGATGATAAGACTCGCCTTCCAGGCACGCTTCCATCTGTCCTTCTGCATTGAATAGGTCCGGATCTTCCTCTGGTTGGATGGATGTCCGCGGCTCGCTCTCCGGGAAACTTGGTTCCGGCATATCATCGTCGGGGGAGCCCAGCACTGTGCTACAGGCAAGCGTGGCGGCTGCCAATGTCATTATAATAACTTTAAGTTGCCAGGGCGTTTTTTTCACTTCAATACCTCTACTATTTACGGCACGGGAACTATTGGCGGCTTTTCAGGACGAAAAGCTGTTCCTCCACATTTCCAATTCCAATCAGCAATAATAATATTTTCTACACGTTCATTCGGCGTAACTTCAACCACCCTGAGCGGTTGCCCGCATGATGGGTTTTGACCTGTATACCCAGCAGTAACATAGGGTTCTCCACCAACACCTCGTGCGTACGCAACCACCTCATACCGTCCTGGCGGGATGGTCATCTGATAGTTTGGATGCCCGGTCAACAATGTTTGGATATACCAATAGGTGCTATCATCAAGATTGAAAAAGGTTACCACAACGGGCATACCCTGGGGATTGGAAACCGGATCGGTTAAATAAGGCGGCGACGTGCTCATATCTACCTTGCCGGAAATCACCCCTGGTGTTTTATCTGTCAATTCTGGCGTAGAAGTGGGGACAACCATTGGTGCTGGCAGTGCCTGTGGATCTCTACTGATATGGGGGCGAATGAGCAAGAACCAGTTATTTTTAGCTGAGCCTTTTTCACGCATAACAAGCATCAATTCAACTGTTTGGCCAGCAAGGGAACTTAGATCAACTGACAGCTCCTCTAGACTATCTCCGGCCTGATGCGTCCAGGACCAATCGGTATCTGTGTAGTTACCGTTCTGGTCGAAGTATTCCAATGCTAACTCCGCATTACAAGAAGAATCTCCGTGGCATGCGAGAGTCGCTTGAAAGAAATCTCCAGGATAAATTGTCAATGGAGGATAGCGACCAAAAAGCCCAATACCATTTCCATCTCCCTGGCCGGGGAGCATGGAAATCAATGGGGCTTCTACAGATACCATCCCTTCGGCAACAGCATGGTCAGAATATTCGACATAGCCTCGCTCTATTTCATCCAGATGTCCCGGGCACGGAAGGTGATAGGCATTGTTTGACCATTTTGCGCTACATGTCAGGGCGACGAAATCGAGTGCAACCGTTTCAGGAGCTGGCAGTGAAAATGCTATTGGTGTCGGCGTCGGAGCTATCTCTGTTGGAGTGGGGGCTGATGTATTTGCAGGCAGAGGTACTATTGTCGCACTGGGCTCGACGGCCGGGGGCATATTACATGAGGGTAAAAATATGATCGTGAATATAAAAACGCTCAAATGAAAATAAACTCTTCTTCTCAACCTGTTTTCTCCTAAGGTAAAGTTTTTTTTATCCGGAAAAACTCGATCACCGCTTTTTTATTGTATTCAGCTATCGGCTCTCCCAATCGTCCTTCAAATTCGCCTCTATAAGGAATATCTTCCAGTAAGACTGGATTTACAAACACATAATCCAGTCCCATCTCGGACAGAAAATCCCCACCTCGTCCTGACTTGTGGGCCTGAAAGTATTCATAACTATTGATTAATCCATCCATATTAACGATAGTGCGATCAGCGATAAAGTAGCCCAGATTTCCACCACCAGTCATCCCGATCAGAGAACCAGATTCTGTGTTTTCTTCAACTACTGCAAGGATTTCCATATATTGATGTCCACTGTGTTCAACACCATAAGGCATCAGATTTGCGGTTCGGAGATAGAAAATTCGCCCCCAAAGAATGATCAATAGAACGGCCCCAACCCAAGATATGTAATGGATTAAGGGATGAATCTGACGAATGGCTCGGAAAAATATATCAAGCAGAAGGGCTGCAAGTAATAAGGTAAAAATGATCTGGCTAACCCAGTACCATTCTTTGGCAGCAGAGTAGCCCATCGCATTATAAGAGAGGACCTGGACCACCGATCCAACAAATAATGGAAGCAGTCCAAATTTCACGCTCGCTCGAATTGTCCGCCCGGAATTTATGATTAATATAATCAGAATGGCGATGACTAATATGAGATATAACTGCCAGTAAGCGGCATCTTTATCTGAGAATCCCACCAAACGAACAAGAGTATCCCTTACCCCTGCAACAAATTTTGTCGCTAATCCCCAGGCATTGAAATCAGAATTAGCGCTTGTATCAAGCCCGAAGAAAGTATAAATCCGCTTGGCAGGGCCACCGTATACGCGCCCAGACAAGCTGCCCCACCATCGTTTGATCTGTCCGCTAACGGGAGAGGAAACACCAAAGACCAGCTTGTTGAAGAGCATGTAGATAGCCAATGCTCCCCCCACAATGCCATAATAAACAGTCCCCTCGGTGAGCCATGCCTTCCAGTTTTCCCGAAAAAGCTGTACTGGCGAAAGAGAATTTCGTTTTTCTTTTCCTGAAAGGTAACGAACACAATAACGGGTAAACCCTACCCAGAGGAGGAGAATACCCCAGTAAAGAAGCATTACACTGCGAGGAATACTCTCAATTAGGTTTAGCTTTCCAAGAACAAAGAATAAGGCAAAAATAATACCGGTTGAAAATGAAACGGCAAGCACAATCCGCTTTAGCAAAGTTTTATTATCTACACCTTGGGGATGTTGGTACAACCCTGAGAAATAATTAATTGGCAATATGATCGCAAAAGACAATAAAACCAAAATAAGGGCCGTTTCCCCATAAGCATAATAATTTTTCATGCCTACGCGAAACACAAAACTGGCAAAACCCAGAAATGCTATTCCAAATATATCTGTAAGTAATAAATAACGCAGGGGGAAGGCACGAAAGACCACGTATAAGCCAAAAAACACAACAAGAAAAATAGTATCCAGGCGACTGAAAAGTACCATAACCGCGATCAGCGCAATTCTGATAATTTCCATTTTGGTAAGTGGTTCTGTGCGCCATTTACGTTCCAAGCGCTCAAAAGTGTAGAGAAAAAGAAGGATCGAAAAAGCTGTAACCCCTGTCTCAAGACCATATTGTGTCACCGTAGAATGGATATAGAGATTAAATCCCCAAAATGCAGCAACCAATATCCCAACTAAGCGCGAGAAGACCTTCGCTGCCAATCTGTAAAGCATCACACTTGTCGCTGAACTGAGGGCGCCCATTACCAAAATCAGGATGCGCAGAGGCAGAATTAAATCAAAACGTGCCAGGGAAAAGATGGGGATACAAATCAGCATCCAGAGCGGATGATAGCCATTTGCCAGGTTGATCCCATCAAAGCTGCTCCCATTTCCCTCGCTGATATTTTGGGCTACCTTGAAATAATAAAAGGCATCATCACGCGTAAACCAACGGTTCGGGAAATTGTGCGTATCTGAAAACGCCGCATAGAATGCTCCCGCCATGACCGCAAGCACCAGTATAATTTCAATCCAACGCCAGTTTTTCACTATTTTTTGATGCTCAAGGTAATCTTGCCAAATTGTTTATTTCGCTCCAGACGTTCGTGCGCCAGACGAGCTTCTTTCAGGGAAAATGTTTTGTCCATGACAGGGTTCAACTTCCCTGTCACGACCAAAGACATAACCTCATCAAAATCTTTCAATGTGCCCATAGTTGAACCAATGATTGTAATATGTTTTGCGAAAATATAGCGATTATCAATCTCAAACTTCGGAGCGGCGGTATTTCCCACAGTCAGCAGCCGCCCACCCTTACGCAAGGACCGAATACTAAGAGGGAAAGTTGTACCAACATTATCAACAACTACATCCACGCCGGTCCGATTTGTCAGCATGAAAGCGTCAGTCGACCAATTCTCTGATTTTGAGCGATCGATCAGGATATCTGCCCCGATCGACTCGGCAAGTTCAAGTTTTTTTGATTCGGAACCAACGACGAGTACATTTGCTCCCGCTAATTTGGCAATCTGAATGCTGGCAGTATTGACTCCACCCGAAGCACCAACGATCAACACATTTTCTCCGGGGCGCAGATTCCCACGTGTAATGAGAGAGTGCCAGGCCGTCTGATACACAAGGGAGGCGGCTGCGGCTACGTGGTAATCGAACCTTTCCGGTAGGCGGAAAAGCTGTCGAGGTGGAAGCAGGATAAACTCCGTGTATGTGCCATTCACCGTTTCGCCAAGCAAATGCCAATTTCGGCAACGATTATCCTGTCCCGCGAGACAATAATCGCAGGTACCACATCCCAAATTAGCATTAGCGACCACACGGTCGCCAATATGCCAGCCAGATACGCCCTCTCCCACGGCGATAATCTCACCTGCGCCATCGGCACCGGGAATATGAGGCAAGGCCAGATTGAGACCGGGCCAGCCTGTGCGAACAAATAAATCCATCCGATTGAGCGCTGCTGCGTGGAGCTTAATCAATACCTGGCTCGCACCCGGCACTGGCATTGGAAGATCAGCGTACTCCAATACACTTGAAGGGCCATGTTCGTTAAAGTGGATCGCCTTCATTTATTTCTTTCTCGCAATAATCGTCATTGAACCATTATCCGCATAAAGATTGATCGTTTTGAGGAGGTCAAGAAATTTTTTGATTACGCCCTTCGTTTCAGTATTAATCTGAAACAGCCTTCGAAACAGGAAGCTTCCAGTTGCAAATTGTCCTGCACGGCGAATATCAAGAATTTCAAACTTTTCATCCAACACTTTTCTGGCTGTATCTGGTGCCCAATAAAATACATGTTCTGGCATTTTAAAAGAAACCCATTGCCTGCCAAAAATACGCGCCAGTGCACTTTTAGGGTTGGGGGTCGTAAAGGCAAGGATTCCGTCATCCTTAAGCAGTTCATGAGCGCGATTTACAAAGTCAACTGGGCGATATATGTGCTCAAAAACATCAAATGCTGTGAGCAGATCAAAGCTATCTGGCTCTAACTCGTTGCTTTCAATTGTGCCCTGCAAAATATTTTTTCCAAATTTCTTACGAGCTACATCAACAATATAGTCCGAGGGATCAATTCCCCAAAGATCAGAATATCCCATTTTTGTAGCAGCTTCAAGAAAGAAGCCTGGCCCACAGCCAATATCCAAAATACGACCCTTATTCTTATATGTTGAGATTATTTTCAGGCGCCTACTGAATGTTTTAATCCAGGCCTCACGCAGATCAAGATAGTCATCATATCCTTGCCTAGCATGTGAGGACGCATAATAATCTTGCCCTTGATAAAATTTCAGAATATCATCCTCTTTGAAACGAGGAGAGAGGAAAGCCAAATCACAATTGAGACATTTTACAACTTGGAAAGGGTCAAATTTATAATGCAATACCTGCTTTGCTTCTGGTCCGCATAAGGGACAATAGGCTTCTTCAAACTCAAAATTTTTCCACATTGTCATTTTCTAAAAATCCCGGCCAAGTCGTCTCCACGATCTCGACGAACTAAGGCTTCCAATAATTTTTTATTTAATTGTATCGAGGCGAACATAATGAGGAAAAATCCGCCAATCAATAATAACCAATCCCGCAGATTGGTCGGTAAAAATTGCAATGCTATAATCCGAAAAATTTGCTTAACAGGCCCCTGAAGAATGACAGGCGTAAGGAGCTTCCCGACACCAACTCCAAACAGGAAAACCCCAACCGCAAATAAAAGCATCCATATCTGCATCACCAAACTCGGCTCCAACCAACGCCAAAAACTTGCCCGCCAGTAAATTGAAAGTGTATCAAAAAATGAACCGAAGATATTGCGCGAATTCATTCGGCCCAGGCTGCCGGTACGTTGGTATGCAATTTTGACGGGAACCTCAACAATTCTATACCCAAACCGTGATGCTGCAACCAGCAATTCGATATCAAAGGCGAAACGGCTTACCCGTAAGCGAGGTACAGTTGCTTCAAGAACTTCCCGTTTGAATAGCTTGATGCCAGTCTGAGTGTCAGTAATTGCAAGACCAAACAGAAATGCGACGCTGTCGCGGTAGACTCTGCTCATCATCCGTCGCGCCCAGGGGAATTGGTTATCGCTCATATCTTTCACACCAGCAACGACGTCCGCACCGGTATCGTCCATGACTTTGAGCAGGCTGAGGAGATATTCAGGCACGATCTCCAAATCAGCATCTAGAAAAGCAATCCGGGCTCCTTTTGAATACGCCACGCCATTAAAAAGTGTGGCTCCCTTCCCGCGATTCATTTCCTGGTGGATCACCTGAACAGGATAACCATCATCTACAGCGCGACCAGCTTCCTGAGAAGTATTATCCTCACTGCCATCGTCAACAACGATCAATTCAAATTCATAGTCAAGCAAGGTTTTGCAGATACGCAAGATATTGGCATAAATATTATCACCTTCGTTATAAGCAGGAAGGATGACGGAAAGGGTTAAGGGTTTTTGCAGGGCCATAATACCATTATAGTTTAAATATCAGATTCAGAAGGGGGATTATCTCCTTCAGATGATATTTCTTCTTCATGATTACGGTACCACATCTGAATACAAAGAAATACCCCTACAAATGACAGGGAAATACCCACAGGGACATCCCAGGGTTGATATCGAAATTCGTAAGTGTGCTCCCCGGGCGGGGCCTCTACTTCCAGCCATTGCTCGCCAAGTAATGGCGTAGGTTCTCCGTCCATCCAGGCTTTCCAACCTGTAAACATATTCTCCTTGACTATCAAACGACCTGGCATAGAGGTTTCACAAACCACTTCCAGCTCTCCCCCAGAGCCAGTTGCCACGCAAGGAGAAAACCCGTGCCAATCAGATGAATCCTTATCTTCCGAAACAGCAGCGTAAAATTCGCCAACACGTCCATAAATTGGAACACCATCAAGCGTGTCCATTATTTCAACTGCACCTGGAGGTGGTCCAGCACGATTAGCTTCCAACACCGGGATGGGATATTCACGATCTCTCCATCTCCAAGTCATAACGCCTGGACTAAGTTTCATCCCCATACGAATAGCTGGTTCAATATAACGATGTTCTCCGAAGGGTGGCTCCACCCACTGTAACGTATCGGTTTTTAAGCCCACCAATAATTCAAAAATACCATCACCCTGCTTCTCTACAAGAATCCAATGTTCGGTAAACTGGTAGGCACTTTTTAGGCTCAAGAAAAGAGGAATAAGCAAGAGCCATTTAAGAGAAAGACTCCACTGCCAAGCAAGAGACTTCCTGGGAAAAGACAGAGATAATTTAGGCCAATTGATTCTCAACATTCGTTCCAATCCGTAGGCTGATAACCCTAAGATTAATGGGATTGCTAGCCCAGCAATTTGTGGAGGGTGGCGAATTCCTCCTAATGACGGGAAGAATTTTATCAGCCATTTCAACAAAAGGGCACTTCCAATAAGAAATTCAATCACAATAGCCGTTGCCATAAACCAGAGTAGACGCTTATTTTTCTTCTTTGAATTACTTAAACCAACGACTGCCAGTATAACCGGTACCCAGCCAATATATAGTGTATATAAATACGGGTATGGAAATTTGCCCAATATTTCACTTTTATAATAATGCCAATCGTTAATAACCAAATTCAGCGGTAAATAAGCCAGGGACTGGGCCGATAAAAACGATGAGTCAGAATCTTTTGTGTAATTTGGCATAAAATTGGCAACTGGCACTAAAAAAGGTGCAGCCAGGAGAAGGGCTAGTCCAAAAGCGGTAAAGTAATCTTTCCAATGGCTCATCAATTTTTGCTCATCATCAAAGATCAGAAAGATCATCGCTGGCAGGATAACAGGAAGCCCAACCAGCATATACCCCTGACCAGACACAATTGCGGATGCCGTAACCACGGCCAGCAAGACCAGAGAGCGCTTCCCCCCGCCATTCGACACTGAAATAACCCCAGCGAAGACCAGACTGCACATTGCGGTGGAGAGCACTACCCCCAAAACGCCCAGTTCCATGCGCCCAGCCAGGTGGCCTCCAACAATAGCAATTCCTGCACTCCACATTCGAGGCAACCAACTAACCTTTAGCTCACGAGCAAGCCACCATTGAGCCACCCCTGCAAACCATAACGAGATCACCAAAGTTATTTTTGCACCGCTGAGAACCCCCCAAGCCAAAGTAGTGATCATCACGATGGGATGTAACATGCTTCCGTGAATATCTGCAAAGGCAGGGTAGCCTCCGCGCTCAGAACCATTCCAAACAGCGCACCATCCACAATTCTGAAACTGTGTCCATAAATGATGCGTCTGAATTGCAGAGAAGAATTCGTGACCTGATGGAATGATTAGTGGGTCGAAATCAAGGTAAACTCTCCCGACCCAAATAGCCCACAGAGCCAGCAATCCAAGTTCAAGGGCGATTATTAATTTTTGACGGCCTTTATCATCTTCCCAAAATCGGTTTTTTAAATATTTCCCAACCCCATTAAAAGGATTATAAAAAACAATTCGTGTCATCATCCTTCGTATCGAGGTCCAAATTATCTTAACCACTTTCTCCAACCTTGGACTCATCTTCCAATGATGCCGCAGACCCCAGACAAGATAAATATCTAGAATCACTGCAATTATTATTACCCACAAGAGTTGCATTCTAGTCATGGTAAATCCTTTTTATCAGGATTAAGCATAGCTTATTTTTATCGCAATCCTGTTTCCAACCTAGATATTACGAGTCGTTGAATCTCACTTGTGCCCTCATAGATTTCAGTGATCTTGGCATCCCGAAAATAACGCTCAACAGGATATTCTTTGCTATATCCCATTGCGCCATGAATTTGAACGGAGGCATGTGCACAAAACATCGCTGTTTCAGAAGCGAAAAGCTTTGCCGTTGAGGTAGCCAAAGTAAAGCGTTCATTTGTAGTTTTCGAGCGTTCTTTTGCCATCGCCGCGTTATACACAAGTAATCTCGACGCCTCAATGCGTGTTTTCATATCAGCCAACTTAAACGAAACGCCCTGAAATTGACCAATTTTCTTCCCAAAAGCATCCCGCTCTCTTGAATAATTTAATGCAGCCTCATAAGATGCTTCTGCAATACCCAATGCCTGAGCAGCGATGCCAAGACGTCCAACATCCAGGACAGCCATCGCGATCTTAAATCCATCCCCTTCATTGCTCAGGCGGTTCTCGGCTGGGATGCGACAATCTTCAAAAAGCAATTCGTTTGTAGCTGATGCCCGGATTCCCAGCTTGGGTTCCTTTTTGCCTCGAATAAAGCCAGGTGTATCTGATGGGACAATAAAGGAAGTAATCCCTTTTTGCTTTTTATCTGGATCAGTCATCACAAATACAACAACAAAATCAGCTACCGGCCCACTCGTGACCCAGGACTTGCGACCGTTTAAGATATATTCATCTCCATCCCGGATTGCACGTGTTCGCATTGAAGCTGAGTCAGACCCCGACATTGGTTCTGTTAAGGAGTACGCACCAACAGATGCTCCGGAGGCAACCGGCACCAGGAATGTTTGTTTTTGTTCTTCTGTCCCAAACATCAGGATTCCATGGCAATACAAAGAGTTATTCACTGACATGATCACGCCATGCGAAGCGTCTGCCTTGCTGATCTCTTCCACAGCTAATACGTAAGAGAGCGTATCCATTTCTGCGCCCCCGTATTTTTCAGGCACCTCAATTCCCATGAACCCCATCTCGCCCATTTTCATAATTGTTTCCCTGGGAAATTCCCCACTCTCGTCAAATTCTGCAGCAATAGGTGCAATCTCATTTTGGGCAAAATTACGAGCTGCGTCAAGGATCATTTTGTGTTCATCACTTAGTGGAAATAACGCCGTATTGCTCATTTCTTCCTCCAGTAGCAGAAAAATACGCAAGACTGATTATAGCATGATGACATAAAAAAGCACCCATTTTAGTTTAAAATGGGTGCTTTTTTATGTTGTTTTATTTGTTTTATTAAGGCCTATCTCGGATTGGGATCATAAAGACATTCTTGTCGGATTTTTCGACAATTCGTTGAGCCTCACTGCCAAGCATGAATAAGGCCAAACCGCCTCGTCCTCTTGATGTGCTCATAATTAAATCGACGTCTTCATCGTGACCAACGTTGACAATGGTACGTGCAGGAAGGGTCCCTGCGACCATCGTGCGAACACGTATGCCACTTTCGCTCAGAGAACGGGCAACAGCTTCAAGGAAGTTTTCAATTTCTACCTCCGCATTGTGGCGTATATTTTCGATCAACTCAGAGGGGGCATGGTAGTCATCCGGTTCCGGAACGGCTGGAACGGTGAGTAATATCAGTTCTGCATCAAAGACCTGGGCCAGTACCCGCGCATAAGGAAGAACGCGCTCTGAAAATATCGAGCCATCAAGGGGGACGAGAATTCTCTCAAGTTTTGGTGGTGCAGCAACACCATCTTCTGAAGTTTGAATAAGAAGAATAGGTTGATTAATTTTTTGGATAAGCTTCTGGGAGACACCACCACTTGTCCAGTTGAGGTTGCCCGATTTCCCGCGAGTACTTGTAATAACGATATCGATATGCTTTTCATGAACAAGAATTTGTGTGGCATCAGCAATAAAACCAGAGCGAATAACCACATCTACTTCAATGCCATCGGCTATAAGTTCTTTTTGCACTCTATCGAGATAAGCTTTGCGCTCAGCAAACTTAGTTTCAAAATCGTTATTTTCATCCGGGTATTTGGTCTTAATGGATGAGAGAATTGTCAGGTGTGCACCTTTCTTTTGGCAATACATCTTTGCCCATGGAATAGCCTGGGCTGCATAGTCAGATCCATCAAGTAATACGGCAACCTTATTCAGTTTAAATTCCTGATATCGCCACCTGCTCTCTGCAATTGGAGCCGGTTCCCAGCGCAATTCCTCCGGGGTTGCGGGTTTGGCGGTTACCGCCCCAGAGGCCGGACTCATCTGTCCAAAACCGAAGCCAGCCAAACTGGTCGCATCGAGGCGTCCAAGGTAATCTAGGGCTGCAGAAGGAGCACCCATCTGCTGACGGGTATATCCAAAAATTGCATAGAGCAATGGGATAAAAATAAAGTATGTCCAGGCTCCCTCAGCGAAGCGTTCGACAAAAATAATGATCGTTGCCCCTGTCGTTAAGATCGAAGCAAGGATCGTGCCACCAATGAGGAGAGCCGTGCCGATCGCAAAATTTTTTCGCACCTGGCGCAAGAGACGCTTGGTGACTGCCCAACCCGTCATACTAAGAAGAACAAAAACACCGGCGGCGTATATGGCGAGGTATGTCTCTTCGTGCGTGCCAAAAAGAAGGAAGGTAATGCCTACAATAAATACTTGCAGCCAAACAGGCTTATCAGCGACCTGGTAATCGTTACGTTTCCCAAAAAAAGGAGGGACATATCGTCTCTCAGAAAGACCAAGGGAGAGATTTTGCAATCCCTGTGCTGCGGCCGCTGAAGCTGACATCAGAACAGCGATGCCGACGAGGGTCCCCAAATAAGGCAGGGGAGCGGGAAGAAGTTGATCCATCGTCTGGGTGAAAACAGAAACATCCTCGAGAAGGGGATTTGAAAGCTGGTGAATGACAGGCCCAACAATGAGCATGGTCGCAGCAGTTGTGCCCATGATGATGATTAAAGAATTAAATGCTATTTTGCCTTTTTGAGATTCTGTACCAGAATATGCGGCGACCATATTTGCAAATACTTCAATACCAGTCATTACAGCCAGAATACGAACATAACCGCCAAGGGTATAAGGCAAATTCTCAGGAGAAAAAGCTTGAAGATTAAAATCAGGAAGATGAAAGCCATATTTGATAATTGTAGCAATTATCATTACCCACAGGAGTACTAAAACGCCGGCAGTAGCAGGCCCAAAGGTGCGTGCCGCCATCTTGGGGCCACGATTGACCAACCATCCCGTCAGGATGCTGAGGGCGATTGCTGCCAATGTACGATATTGGATTCCAAAAACCAGCTCATTATTGAGAACCGGAATACGATCTGCGATAAATGTGACCATCGCGGCCATGCTTACCAGGAAAGTTAAGGTATATTCAACAAAAGTGATTGCCGCGTTGATTTTTGCCGCCCACGGGCCAAATTCTTCCTCGCTTAAACCGCTGCCGCCGCTACCATCCGTAACCCATTGCATGACCAGCCTGTACATTGCCGAAACAACGGCCACAGTTAGCACCACCAGCCAAACTGAAGCTCCGAAGGTTACTTGAGCAACACCCGCTACGACGATTAATTTTAAAAAAGGGCCAAAAACATATAGTGGTGATGTTGCCGGATCGCCACCGCCAGCCAAGGCCCCCTCAAAAGCATTATTAAGTTTATGAGAAACGTGTCCCATGTTCTTTCCTTTCGTGCAGTAGAAACTCCCCTACTGATAAATGCAGACAGGGGAGAAGCTTGCGGTTTCTTCAGATTTTTTGTAAGCAAATTGTACCTGATTTTAATCCAATAATAAATTATTTTCCTAGATCATTAAAGAATATGATAAATTGGGAAGCAAATCGAAGCCACCCTACCTGCCATCAAATTTCGGTAATAAAAGATCGCTATTCCATTATCCGGTTATATGATCCAACACGCATTTAGCGGAATAGCTGCGATTTCCTGCTTTGAAGAACTTCCCGTTAAATGGTAGCCCATCCCCGGAGGTAACAAGTGGTTGCTCAACAAATCCATCGGAACGTTGCTGGGGGAAACCTGCGCTAGCGCACAAGTTATTACACAAGCAGCCCCTACCCTCCAAATCTTCCTGCTTCCCTTCTTTTTTCAGGTATTGATCTTCAGGTTCAGCAGAGCAGCGGTAACCAATTTTATTATCCTTACCCTTATATGGTTCACGCAGCAAACCAATATCACAAAGGCGAACCCGATCGCTATAAACCTCTGGATCGGACATGGTTCCTTCAAGCTGGACCACTTTGAAGGGATAACCGGTAGGGGAAACGCGAGGCGCTGTATGCACTATCACTTCCTCATCAACAACTTTTTTAATTACTCGATGCTTTGTAGAATCTTCCATCCCCGATTCATTACAAAAGGCAAAAGCAGTCCCTACTTGTATGCCTGCTGCACCAGCCTCCTGGGCCTGCTTTAGCATCTCAGGAGAATCGTAGCCTCCAGCCAACCAAAATGGCAAACCGAGTTCTTTGATTTTTGCGAGATCAGGCGTATCTTTCTCTCCATAAATTGGTTCACCCTTACTGTCCAATTGCATGGCCCCTCTAGGCGGAGCGTTGTGGCCTCCAGCGATATGTCCTTCCACTATAAATCCATCAACCTTTCCGGTTGATCTGCGAATAAGGGTTTTTGCTAGAACAACAGAAGAAATGATTGGCAAAAAATAGGGGCGAGTTAATTCTTTTGTTTTTTCTACTGCTTCCGAAAAAATCTTTCGTGGGTCAAATCCCAAACGAAAATCATCATCTGACGAGGCCCCCTTCACATCAATCCGATAACTGACCTCTCGATGTTTGGATAATTTATCAAGAATACCCGGGATTTGAACCGGAATCCCAGCTCCCATGATCACATAATCGACTCCGGCAAGCATTGCTCCATAAAGGGAGGCCATCGTCGGCATTTGGATTTTTTCCAACAGGTTGAGCCCGACCGGATTCTGATGCCCTTCCTTTGCCAGAAATACTTCAACAAAATTCGAAATAGCTGTCAGTTCGTTGAGTGCCTTTGATGGTTTCAAAGTCCACATCGGTGGGCGTTTATAGGGTGAGCGTGACGCTTTGGGATTTGCGACAAAATATTTCCTCAAAATACGCTGTACGGGTTCCTGAAATGGAAATTGACTTAAAGCTCGCCGAACATGACCCCCGATATCTCCTTCCATCAAACGCGCAATCATAATTAAGTGAATCCCGGTTCCCGAGACAACACCCAATTGTCCCTGCGCAGATACCGTCTGAGCCAATTTCCAATCAGAAATCGCAACCCCCATACCACCTTGGATAACATCGAATAATTTCATATGTTTATTGGCACACCAGTGCCTTATCTCCTTCTCGTATTGGTTTATATATAAAAGGGCTTGAATTACAAAGACCAAGCGCCTCGAAGGGTTATAACACAAAATAACTCTGATAGGCACGCTAGAACTTACATCATTGAAGATCGCTCTAAGGATTTGGTAAAAATTCCCAACAGATTGCTTTATAATTAGACAAATAATGTCCATAAATCACAGGTATTAAAATATGAATCTCCTCTCAAAATCCGCTTCTCCCTACCTTCTTCAACATGCCGAGAACCCGGTCCACTGGCATGAATGGAACGATGAATCCATCTCCAAAGCCAAAGCCGAAGATAAACCCATCTTTCTCTCAATCGGCTATGCTGCTTGCCACTGGTGCCATGTGATGGCGCACGAGTCCTTCGAAGATGAAGAGACTGCCGCGATCATGAACAAATATTTCATCAACATCAAAGTAGATCGAGAAGAGCGTCCAGATATTGACAGCATTTACATGAAGGCCGTGGTCGCCTTGACCCAGCAAGGCGGCTGGCCCATGTCCGTTTTTCTGACACCCGATCTAAAACCCTTCTATGGTGGCACTTACTTCCCGCCCGAGCCGCGCTACCAGATGCCTTCCTTCCAGCAGGTGCTAAATGGAGTTGCTGCGTCTTGGCACGATGACCGTGCCCAAATCGACAGCGTTGGCGACCAGCTTACACGCCAGATCCAGACCGAAGCAGGAATGACTAGTAATCAAAAAAGTATCGCGCCCGAACAGGTCCAAACTGCCCGGGAACGACTGACGGAGGTCTATGACTGGCAAGACGGTGGCTGGGGGGCTGCGCCTAAATTCCCACAGGCAATGACCATCGATTTCCTGCTACGTGATACTGAAGCCCATGCGGAAAAATCCCCCGCCCTGCACGCCCTCGACGCCATGGCACGCGGCGGCATCTACGATGTGGTCGGCGGCGGCTTTGCTCGCTACAGCACTGATGCCAAATGGTTTCTCCCGCATTTTGAAAAGATGGCTTACGATAATGCCCTGCTCGCCCGCGCCTACCTGCACGCTTGGCAGATCACAGGCAAACCCCATTACCGCCAGATCTGCGAAGAAACACTTTCCTTTTTTTCGCGTGAAATGCGCGATGAACAAGGCGGATTTTATTCATCACTTGATGCCGACTCCGAAGGTGTTGAAGGCAAATTTTACGTTTGGACAAAAGAAGAGCTTGTAAGCGTCCTGAAAGATGACTATACGCTATTTGAAGCAGCGTATGGGATCACCCCACAAGGAAATTGGGAAGGGAAAATCGTATTGCAACGCACACTGGATGATAAAACCCTTGCCGCCCGCTTCGCGCTTGCACCAGAAGAGATTCCCATAAAATTAGCACAATGCCATCAAGAATTATTGGTCGTACGAGACAAACGCATCCGCCCCGGCACAGACGACAAAGTCCTGACCGAATGGAATGGCTTGATGTTGATCGCCTATGCTGAGGCCGCCCGCGTACTCGATAATGGACACTACCTGGACATCGCGCAGAAGAATGCAAACTTCCTGCTCACAGCCCTGCGCCCAGACGGAGAACTGCGCCGCGCATGGCGCAAAGGTAGAGTTGGCAGCGAAGTTTTCCTTGCCGACTACGCCGCCTTGATCCTCGGCTTGCTTGAGCTTTACCAAACGGATTTCGATAATCGTTGGTTTGTGGCAGCACAAGAACTCGCAGATGAGATGATCGGGAAGTTCAGCGACCCGGAAGGTGGTTTTTTCGACACCACGAACGAAGCAGCAAAAAAGAGTGATTTACCCATCCGTCCGAAAGAATTGCAGGATAACGCTATTCCGTCAGGGAATGCTCTAGCAGTTGAAGCCTTGCTCAAGCTGGATGCTTTCACGGGGAATGCTGATTATCGCCAACGAGCAGAAGAATCGCTAGGGCTAGTGAGCGAATTCGTAACCATGTATCCAAGCTCCTTTGCCCAATGGTTATCAGGCACAGATTTTGCATTTCAGCAAATCAAGCAGATTGCTATTATTGGAGACCTTGATAGCGATGGAACACAGGCACTTATTGAAGAAACACGGTTAAAATATCGACCAAATACAGTCATAGCAGCAACACCACATCCTATCCCCGAAGAAGCGCCGGCTTTATTAAATAACAGAACACTCAAAAACGATCTTCCAACAGCTTATGTATGCGAAGGCTTCGCTTGCAAATTTCCAGTAAATACTTTAGAAGAGTTACGTGGACAGTTAGATCATTAGAAGTTGAACTCAATAGACGATTTTCTATTTTACAGCATCAACACCCGGGGATCATAAGTTTATGTGCACGACAGATAGATCGTCGGGCTCATAACCCGGAGGTCGCAGGTTCGAGTCCTGCCCCCGCTATAAAAAGGCACCCAATCGGGTGCTTTTTCCTTTAATATCTGGAGTCTACAGGACTGGGGCTCATAACCTTTTGGTCGCAGGTCCCAGTCTTGTAGAAGCCATTTCCTAAAAATACAGTTTTTCATGAACCTTAGATCGTAGGGTTCGATGACGTAATAAAAATTCCCTCGCGGGGTTTATCAGCTTCGTGTATTAATCCCAAGTTGGAGATATTGGGGAGAAGAACAGGCTGGTAATAAGGAGTCTCTTAGAAGCCTGCCCTTTTTGTCCCGTTTCTTCTGATGACGTACAACAAGCCCTTCAGGGGAGTTTGCTTTATTAGCCACCTGCCCCAGGCGGGAACACAGCGATCTCATCCTGGTCTTGCAGCACGGTGTTTAATCTTTCGGGGAGGTGGTTATAGTGAATTCCGTTGAGCATAATTGCCACTGACTGCCCAACAGTGCGTGAATTTTCGTCAAATAAGGCACAGCCGTGCTCACCACCAATCCTGGTTGCCAGCTCGCGGATAAAGTCAAGAAACAAGACCGGCGTGTTGTCACGCTGCTCAACCTCTCGTTGCCCGATTACGTCCCTGTACGTCAGATAACCCTTTACTTTGATGATCAAACCTTATACCTCAAGAACATTTCATACGCTGGTTTTCTCCCGGAACTCAGACAGGTCAGCCCGGTAGGCTTCCAGTTCCTCTGCAGACATCTCGTCAGGGAATTGAAGCTCGAACTGGGTCAGAGCATCAACGAAGTGATTGGCATACGGGGTGATCTTCAGCAGGCCGGGTTTGCTGCCTGACTCCAAAGCGATCTTCCCCAGCATGAATTCCGAGATGAACTTCTTGTCTTTTCGTAGGATGCTTTTCCAAACCTGGGGGGTGGCTGCCAGGATGAAGTCGGCCCTGTTTTGTGATTCTGTTTCATTGTAGAAGGACAGTTCCAGCAATTTTCCAGCTTCGACCTCGGCGCCAAATATGATGTCCTTTTCGATGCCCCAGTCGGGTTCAGCGGTGATGCGATAAAAGATCTTCGTGGTCACCTTCTTGAGCGCGTTTTCAAAGCGGTCAGTGGCGCGGTACAGCTTTGCGCCCTCTTCCAGCCATTCCGGCGAGCAGTATCGGATTGTCATTTGTCTCTCCTTGTTTTCTTCAAACCTTATTTCTCAGATTGGGCCTGGGTCTTTTCAATCACCTCGTCCCTCAATACTTTTTTGAACACTTTCTCTGTCACTGTCAGTGGTAGCTCCTCACGCAACTCGATGGTTTTTGGTATGGCGTAGGGTGCAAGTTTACTCTTGCAGAACTGGATAATCTCTGCCTCAAACACCTTGCCCTTGTATTCTTCCTTCAATTGAATGACCGCCATAACCCGCTCGCTGCCGGGCACATCTGGGTCTGGTACCCCGAAGGCGGCTGCCATCAGAATCGCAGGGTGAGCGAACAACACCTCATCGACTGTAGTAGTGTACACTTTCATGCCCGAGATGTTGACCATATCCTTGATCCGGTCAACAAGCTGCATGTAGCCATCTTCATCCATCACAGCGATATCCCCAGTGTGCAACCAGCCGGTTTCCGTCAACCCGGAGCCGACTTTAGGCCAGTAGCCTTTCATCACCTGCGGGCCACGCAGCACGATCTCTCCCGGCTCACCCAGCGGCACTTCCTCGCCTGTATCCGGGTCGACCAGCTTGCACTCGGTATCCGGGGTAGGAATCCCGATCCCGGGCTTTTCCTTTTGCATGAACCCGGTGATCTTGGAGAAGGCGGAAACGTTCATGGAGGCTACGGTCGATGTTTCCGTGAGTCCATAGCCTTCTGAGATCGGCACACCCGTCTTTTGTTGGACTGCCCTGGAAACTTCCACTGGCAGGGGAGCAGAGCCGCTCAGGAACATGGAGTTCAATCGGGGCAGCGGCTCCTGTGCGATGCGCATGAACTGGGTAGGTACGCCTGTGATCAGAAACGGGCGGAACTCCTGGATGGTTCTAGCCATCAGGGTAGTATCTCGTGGGTCTGGCAGTACGATCGCGCGCATACCAAGATAAGCGGCTGATTGGTAAACGTAGTGACCATATGTATGAAACAGCGGAACTGCGACCAGAACTGATGCTTTGCCAGCGAAACCGCGTAGCATCGGCTCCATCAGCCAAGGCAAACCCTGTCTGATACAGTTATAGCGGTTCGCGTGGGTTATCATGACTCCCTTGGGTACACCGGTGGCGCCCCCAGTAAAGCCCAGCTCACACAGATCATGTTCCGGGTCAATTTCTACTTGCGGAGGAGTGTCTTCTCCCTGCTCCAGGATATCGGTGAGCGCATGTACGCCCTCAGGAAGCGAGGCCTGCCTTAGGGGTTCTCCGTAGCCATTCTGGGAAGTAAGCAGGATATGCTCCAACTCCGTCTGGTTTCGGATTCCCAAGACTCTTTCCAGTTGCGTTTCTGAGCAGATGATTACCCGGCTATTCGAGCTTCCGACCTCGTGTTGCAGACCTTCGTCGGTGCGCAGGATGCTGGTGGGAACAACCGCAGCCCCGGTCTTCATCACCGCCCAATCGCCCAGGATGAATTCGATGCAGTTGGGCAGGAACAGACAAACGCGATCGCCTTTCTCAACCCCCAGTTTGGCCAAGCCAGATGCCAGCCGGTCCACCAAAGCCTTCAACTGACGATACTTGATCTCCTTCCCTTCAAACAAAACAGCCGTTTGCCCAGGGTAGTTCTTGGCGGCATCCTCCAGTGCCTTGAAGACCGGTTCTTTTGGATATGGCTTTAGGCTTTCCTTTAGCTTATACGGCCCTAGTTTGTAGCTCTTCAGCCAGGGCTTTTCCGAATAGATCATGTTGCCCTCACTCCACTTTCTTGTGCATCAGCCCCATAGATCAGGGATCAGATCCTCAAGATCCAATTCCCGCAGTTTTTCCTGGGTAGGGATACCCGTGGCAGAGTCCCATCCCCGGAAGTCATAATAGGCATCTTTCATCAGTTCGAGCATCTCCGGGTCATTGACCATCCCTTCGGCCGGGCCGCCCGGTATCGGTTGTGCCATCAACCGCTCTGGCAGCACATCGTCCTCGCGAGAAGCGCCTTCTCGAACGCAAGCAGCCCGGGTCAGGTTGTAGATCCGTTCTCCTGCTTTACGGAAGTCCTCGACCGTGGTTGACCAGCCTGTAGCTTTCACATAAAGGTCAAGCAGTTCATCAGCAGGCAGCAGCATGCCCATAAACTTGCACCCCCCAAAAGCGTCCAGGACCGTCAAGGCGTTCTCCATGTCGACCAGCACATGGGCTTCCTCCGGGTTGGCCTGGAATGGGTCTCGAATGCTACTATCATCTACGATTAGGAAGGGAATGTCCATGAAGGTTGGTCCTTGGATATAGCCGGTCATGTGGTCACCGCCGCGGTTGGCGGTCACGTAGCCCAACCCAGTGATTTTGGCAGCGCGTGAGTCATAGGCTGGCAATTCCAAGCCCTTGACATGCATGGCAAACTTCTCACTACCCTGGCCAAGTTTTTCTGCGACAGCCTTCGTTCCCTTTGCAAGCAGATCGCCGATTCCCTCGCGAATGGCGATCTTTTTTACCAGAGCTACCACCATGTCTCCATCACCAAAAGTGATCTCAAGACCATCAGTCTGTTCTTTGGTGATGATTCCTTTTTCAAAGCACTCCATTGCAAAGGCGATGGTTGCGCCAGTGCTGATCGTATCTAGCCCGTATTCGTTACACAGGTAATTGGATTTGGTGATAGCGTTAATGTCTGAAACACCGCACATGCTACCCAGTGTGTTAGTTGACTCGTATTCCGGTCCTTCGCCCTTATCCCCTTTCCATTTGCCTTCTTTGATCTCGGTTCCCCGTCCGCAGGTGATCGGGCAGGCAAAACAACGGGTTCCTTCCACAAACACAGTATCCATGATCGCCTGGGCATTGACATCGTCAATACCATCGAAAACTCCCTGCTGCCAATTCATGGTGGGATAGCCGCCCCGGACATGTACGAAATCTGCCACCATATTGGTCCCGAAAGCATCAAATCCGACCTTGAGCATCGATTCGTCGATCAAGTCGAATTGCTTGGTGGCGGCATCATGAAATCCTTTTTTGTCCGCCAGTTGGACCGGTTGCGATCCGACACAGGCGATTGCTTTGAGTTTTTTGGAGCCCATCACTGCCCCGAGCCCGCAGCGTCCGGCAGCGCGATGTTTGTTGTTCATAATCGCGGCGTAGGTCACCAGGTTCTCACCAGCCTGCCCTATAGCAGCCACGGTCAGCTTTTGAGAGATGCTATCCTGCAAAGCATCCTCTGTGTCTGGTACAGTCTTTCCCCAGAGGTGAGAGGCGTCAAGCAACTCGGCCTTGCCGTCAATGATTTGCAGTGCAACTGGTGTAGGGGAGACACCTTCAAAGATAATCCCGTCATAGCCGCTCTTTTTCAGAACCGGGCCGAAACTGCCACCGGAATTTGCCTGTCCCCACAGGTTGGTCTGTGGAGATTTGGCCACCACCGAATACCGGCTGGCGCTGGCCGATGCAGTTCCAGTCAGCGGTCCGGTCATGAAGATCAGTTTATTTTCTGGTCCCAGTGGATCAATTCCGCTTGGAACCTCCTCATAGAAGTATTTTGTAGCTAATCCAGTTCCCCCCAGGTATTGTTTTGCCCACGTTTGGTTTATCTCTTCGACTGTGATTGTATGGTTGGTAAGGTCTACGCGTAGCAGCTGACCCATGAAACCGTAGCTCATATCTTTCTCCAATCTTGTGATTACAGGTAGCTGATTGTTTACGCTGGCAAATGTGAGAGCTTAGATAAATCCTTATTGATGTACCCTGGCAGAATGTTCTACGCTTGCATGGAGGATGGCTGGCAATGTTGTTGTTTAATTATCTTACATCTATCTGAAATAATTTACAAGTAAATTCCTGAAGTTTAAAAATTAGTTCGGGTATCGACAACGAAAAAGGAGAAACAAGGGAGGGCAATAGGCAGACTCTGAACAATAATGTCAATATGGTAAAATGCAATTTAGGTTTTACCCTAAACCTAAAAACCTCAATAAGCTGTAGACTGTCGGGTTAGCTCGTAAGCAAAGTTTTTCCTTCAAAGATGGCTTCCACAAGACTGGAACTCATAACCCGGAGGTCGCAGGTTCGAGTCCTGCCCCCGCTACTCAAAACAAAGAAACCGCCAACACTTGATGTTGAGCGGTTTCTTGCTGTTTATACGATGTTTTAAGGGATAAAGTGTCGAAAACAAGTTTTATTTGCTAAATAGCGGTTCGAGTCCTTTACCTTGTTAACAAGGTTTTCGATTCCAATACTACCTCTCAAATAACACAATTGAGTGTCTTTTTTGTTCAGGTTCATGTTTTAGAACAGTAGCTTCCAACCCTAGGGTTACAGAATATAGCTTTGTAATGAAACTTAGATTGCCTGGCTCATGGCAATCTAACATTTTCTGCTTTCATCACGATGTCTGGCACATCCCAGCTTTTTTGATCCATTAGTTCGATAAAGGCGCGGCGGAAGAGTAAGGTCACTGAGACTTCCGAAGTTTCTGAAACTTCGGAAGTCTTAAATATATAAGTCGTCGTATCACTTCCCATCGCCGGGATGCGGTTATCACTGACAATGCGGGTAGGATTCCAATAAGCTCCACTCGGGGAAATTTCTGTCCACAATTCCATCAGGATTTTGGCATAGGCTGTACCTGGCGCGCCAGCAAAATACCCATCAGCGTATTCGCCAACACCACCCCAGTCTGGCACAAGAGGTCCCTCGAGTTGTTGGAGCTTTTCACCATTTTCATCTATAACTTCCACTAACAAGATGAGATGACGGAGCGGCGAATCGGTGGGGATATGATGCCCCGTCTGGTCGTTTATAAGTTCTACTTCAACGATAACCTTGTCGTCTTTTCGATGCGTATCTACGTTCATTGTGACAGCATTTTGGAGGATTTCCTCGTCCGCAGCGCCTGGCATACGATGGCTGAAGATCGAAGACGGATCACGCGCCTGTCCACCTGCTTCCGGAAGAGCAAAACGTGTCACGTCGATAGGCCGCATGTGGCAATCCTGACAGGTTTGCCCGGTCTTGGGATCACTATAAGGACTCTCCAGCCACTCTCCAAAGGAATTGTAGATCAACGTATCCCAGAATACACCAAAATGACAGGGAGCACAAAATTGGCTTTGCTGCTGCAATGGGGAATAGGTATCTTCGCCTGGTGCGACATCATCAAAGGGGCCCGCAAAAAACTGGTGTCCGTCCGGTGGGCGGCGAAACTCATACGACAAGACTCCCGGCATATTGGGGCGAGGCAGGCCGGAGGTCGAGTCAAGACGCACGCCCCATACCTTGTGACAGAAGTCACAAGGAACACCTTCGGCGGGAACATCGTTCACAGTCGTCGGGTCTACACTATAGGGATCATTAACAGAAGCGGCTGGCGTATGACAGGCTGCGCAGTTGCCAGCCGTATCCGGGAAATCAAGCTTATAGCCGGGACCGAAGTATGGTTGATCTGGGTCAGGTCCCAACGGGAAGCGACCATAATCACGGCTACTCCCATAAAGGGTAAGAGGACTCTGGTTTCCATGCATATCGGTACCTGAATACATACTGACAAAGCGCGGATTTATTGCTGCTTGGGAATGCGCATCTTGTAGCCATTCATCGACGGGGAGGGTAAAAGAAAGCTCTGAATTTGCATTGCTGTGGCACTCCGCACAGCCCTGATCTTCACCCTGGCCAGGATGATACTGAGATGGCAGCCATTCATAAGCTGGATTGTCAGAATCAGTGTGTGCTTCAAGGTGTATTTCGACATCACTTATCCCCGGCACAACATCCTGCGCGCCCGCGATATAGTAACCGGATTTCCAGGCCGTGACAGTGATGGCCTCGCCTGAAGCCAATCCAGAAAGCGAGAAATGTCCTTCGCTATCGGAGATTGTATAGTTCTCGGTGGTTTGCACACGCACTACAGCTTCAGCTACTGGGCCATATTCATCAAGTATTATGCCCGAGGTTGTATCCGGCCCTTTACAGGATGTTATAAGAATCCCAAAAGATAATATCCCCACTAATAGGTGCAGAAATGCTTTCTTTATGCGGTGCATGATCTTACTTCTTGCGGCGCGAAATCCAAACCAAACCAATCAAAGCTAGAGGAGCAAGTCCACCCAGGCAAGGTACATTCGATGCTGGCTTTTCTGTGGGCTCACCAGGATGCGGTTCTGGTTCTCCCGGGAGAGCGGGCTCGTCTTGTGGAGGTGATTCGGGCTGCATTGGAGGCTGAGCAGAGACTTCAGGTGGCTGACCGTTAAAATCTAAGCGAAACACTCCTCCTCCGCTAGTTCCAGCGTATAAATGCTGTCCATCCGATGAAATTGAAAGGCTAGTCACAGCACGGTTGCTAAGTCCTTGGGTAATCTTAATCCAGCTTTCACCTGCGTCTGTGGATTGATAGATACCACTTGTGATGTCACCAACATACACGACATTCGGATTTGTACGATCAAACACAATATCGCGATGGATGCCGTTAGGCTCCAGGCCTGCTGCGAGTTGTCTCCAAGTATCGCCTCCATCTTCGCTTGTAAACAATCCCTGGTATTGGACACCAGCAATAAGTTTATTCGGATTTCCCGGACTCACAGCAACTGTACGTACTGGTTGACCCTGGGATAAACCCGTAAGGGAATCCCAACTTCCACCACCGTCTTTGGATTTGAACAACCCGATTTGTGAAGCAACATAAACTATGTTCGCATTTGTGTAGTCGACCGAAACATCGGTCAAAATCGCATCATTAAACTGCGCCCCGGTTATATCACTCCAACTAGAGCCACCATCGCGTGAAACAACGATACCTTTTCCACTTTCATACACATCGGCGTGAACCATTGAGTTGTGGTTGGCAGAAACGGAATAAACGATTTTTGGATCAGAGGGGGCAAACTCAATCTCGCTGGTTTCAGGGAAGTAATTTGGTGGGGGGATATGATGCGCCCAGCGATTTTCGTCAGAAACCCATTCCAGGAAACCATGTTGCCCTCCTAAAATGATGTGGTCTTTACGGACAGGATCAAAAGCAACGCCGCCCCATTCCCCTCCTGCCAAAGGCTGGTGTTCACCGGGGTTATGGATACCGTGCCACGTCAGTCCACCATCATTGCTGTACCAAACCCCGCTGCGCCCAGCCGCGAATACACGTGCAGGGTCAAAAGGATCTACAGCAACACCAATGATCTGAGCCCCGGAATAACCTGTGCTGGCATTCTTCCACGTTTTTCCACCATCTTCACTCAAGAAATTGCCACCACCATAGTTGTTTGCAAAAACTCGGTCCGGATTGCGGGGGTCGCATTGCATATCAATGGGCCATCCGGCACCAACTCCTGGTGGTCCCCAGCTTTGCAGGCCACCAGCCATCAGAGCCCAGTTGCTACCACCATCCTCACTGCGATAAATGGCCACATCACTGCCAGCATATATAATATTTGAATTGGATGGGCATATCTCAACCGAACTGAAGACCTGCACGAAAAAATCACCTTCAGGCTCAAGGACTTGCTGCCAGTTCTCACCGCCATTCGTTGTGCGATAAATGCCAAGTGGACTGTGACCTTGATCCCGATAATACTGAAATGCCGGATCAGGGACAACATGTCCCGCAGCGGCAAAGAGTACATCAGGATTTTCCGGATGCATGTACAGGCTGCCGATATAACGGAAATCCAACCCGCTCTCAGCCCCCAACACACGCCATGAACCACCACCATCGGTAGATTTAAGCACGCCCAACCCGCCAAACGGATCTGGGTTTGTCTCAATATCTGTTTCCCCTACAGCACCACGATCAAAAATACCTGTAGATACGTAGAGCGCATCCGGATTCTGCGGATTGATCCACATATAACGCGCAAGGCTGGATGGAATTGCACCATTCCAGATGCGCGTCCAGTGCTCACCGCCATCGACGGTTTTGTAGATAACACCACCAACCCCCAAACCCCAAACATTGTTTCCAGGGCGTTGCAATTCACCCATGGCATAAACAACATCGGATGTGCGCGGATCAACTGTAAAGCCACGAAAGCTCAAAATGGTTTCATGTTCGTGAATAATCCCCTCCGCTTTTTTTAGCCATGTGCGGCCACCATCCATCGATTTATAGATATCGCCCGTTTTGTCTGTTCCTATCCAGATAATTTGGGGATCATGCGGATCAACAGTTAGCGAGAAAACTGGGATACCATCGCCTGCTGGGCCACCAATCGTTTCAATCCCCTGGTTGCTTTGCTCCCATGTCAGACCATTATCTGTGCTGATGTGGACTCCAGCATTAGCATCAGTTACATACCAGATATCCGGATTGTCAAATTTATAGCGGATGTCATACCCGAGGCCGCCGGGAGGTCCGCCCAGACGAACCCAGCTAAGCTCTCCGCTGGATGGGACTTCCGCTATCGGAACGGGAACAGAGCCCACTCCCCATATCTCAACATCATCAATCAGAACCTGTGATTCTGCCAGGGATTCAAAGGCGACCCCACCACTTACTAAAGGTTCCGGATCGGTATAAGTCATCACAACCTGCTCTCCCACTATTACCGTAATGGTTGGCCCATAGCCAGTGATTTCAACAGTTTTCCAGCCATCTCCAAGCCCACCTGCATTTGCCAGGCTTTCTGTAAAACTATCTGGCCCTGTTTGCTTAATAAGATAGGAACCTTCGGGGCCCAGGCCAATAAAATAACGACTTGGTCCAGCCGCCATGCGAAAGTTAGCATGCAGGGTGGCATCGCCGGTTAATTTGACCCTAAAGCGCAAGCGATAATCGCTCCAAGAGCCGCTTGTCAGGGAAGCCCAAACATGACCCTGCCCCGCAAGGACATGACTGGTATCACTTTCGATAACATCCCATCCGGGGTCTAGTTCCCACTCTTCGGGCCGCCCAGTTTCGAAATCTTGAGAATAGAGCAAAACATCTTCTTGAGCTAGCACGCCCCCTGTAGATAAAATTAGTAAAACAAAGACAACCCCTACGAGAACACTTCGGTGAGAAGGTTTTATAACCATCATTTCATCCTTTCAAGATTATGATTTACTCTTTCCATTCAAGCACGCCAATATAAAAGATCGCATTCCCATCATTGCCGCCATATGCAGGCCAGGGATTACCAAGGGCATCCTTGGCAGGACAAGAGGGCTATTTCTTTGTTAGCTGCGAAGATGATTGTTCCAATATCCACTGTCGAGGAAGTTGTAGATCTGATTTGTAGGAGATTCTTCACTCCCATTCTACAGCTTTGCGCGTCAGGTTTCAACAGTGAGTCTTTTGGATCACGAACTTCTTGTGCTCTCCCGTTTAGCCATTCTCATTGATTCAGGTGAGTTTAAAAATTTGAACAACAATATTTCTGATTATTTGCACTAAATCCCCTATTTGAGCGCTGGAATTTACATTGAACTATGATTAGCGCGATTGTATGAGGAAAAAATTCTTTGTTCAAAGATAAGTAACACTGATGTTGCTTGACGATTCTCTATATTTCCATTAGATTCGTGAAAAAATGACACAGTTTTATTGTATTTTCCCCAAAAATAAGGCGAAAAGTGGTTCGGAACAGGTCCGCCAGGGGCTACTAAGAAATAAGAAACCGCCAACATGCAATGTTGAGCGGTTTCTTGCTATATACTGCTGTGTTTCAAAGGAAAAAATGCTGAAAATGTACATTTGACTTTGAAAATTGGCATGTGTTTCTTGAAAAACGGTTCGAGTCCTGTAGCTCGTTTTAAAGCCATGGTTCCAAATATTACTCTTGAAAAAATACAAAACATGTCATTTTTCTGCTAGGTTACTGCCCTGTACTCGCACTATTTACTAACCGTAGATCTGATGACCTACGGTTAGTAAATAGCCTTACGCTCTGTGGTTCATTACTTCGGAAGGGATGTGTATTTTATATTGTTCAAAAAGGAACAATATTGACTAATAGGATGAATTATGCAAGAATATTATGAGCGAAAGTGCATTGGGCTTGAGCATAAAAAATAGAAAATACCACAATATCCTATATTACTTTCAACTGATTGGATTCACTGATTTGCATAAGGAGGAAAAATGACAACTTCAACATTTATTCGTTGGGGTGGAATCGCACCCATTGTCACCGGATTAAACACAGCAGGTGCCACAATCATGCAGGGAAATAAAGGACAAATTTTGATCTGGATCAAAGTCAAAATTACAGTTAATACCCGATTTATATTTTCTAATATTTGAAGAAGAGCGAAATGGCAAAAATTCTAGTTCATATTACACATGGCCCCGAACACCCGACAAGAGCAGCCCTTGGTTTTCATGTGGCGAAGGCAGCCATCGAAGAAGGCCACTCGGTAACTATGTTCCTTGCTGGAGACGGTGTCCAGTTAATGCGAGATGGCGCTATTGATCACTTGAACGGACTTGGAACAGGCAACATGCGAGAACTCTATGATGTGGTTGTTGCAAGCGGCGTAAAGATCTATCTGTCTGGGATGTCCTCAAAGACAAGAGGACTACTCAAAGAAGAGTTGGAAGGGAAACCGTATGAGTTTGCTACCCCAAAGCAACTCGTCCAACTGGCAGTTGAACACGATCAGTTGTTCACATATTAGTAATGAAACCCAAAGTGGTGGATTACACCTGTCAACGACAATTAGAATTACCCATGAACGACAACTAGAAATGCCCATAGTTATTGTCATAGGGAAGCTCATGCTTCCTGTGGGTTGGG
>JACKQG010001205.1_pt1 | contig 36369 bp, 15 predicted proteins | sample 8237621 | NCBI WGS metagenome assembly JACKQG01 (sample SAMN15677084, study PRJNA649215) | marine metagenome | biome: marine; feature: Black Sea; material: saline water; isolation source: suspended particulate matter (SPM) from the Black Sea western gyre | collected 2013-06-09/2013-06-10 | depth...
GCACGGAGCAGAGTCCGCTGTTTTCTTTCGACGATGACGGCATCTATACCGTAACTTTGACGGTCGAGGACGACGACGGTTCCACGGATGTGGTCAGCCACGACGTGACGGTGATCAACGTCGCGCCGACGGCCGATGCCGGCGGTTCGTACAGCGTGCCGGAACTGGGCAGTGTGACGCTTGACGGTTCCGGCTCGAACGATCCGGCTGACCCGATCGTATTGTACGAATGGGATCTCGCCTACGACGGCGGGGCTTTTGACGTGGACGCCACGGGCCCGTCGCCCGACTTCTCGGCTGCCGGGATCGCCGGCCCGGCCAGTCGAACCGTTGCGTTGCGGGTCACCGATGATGATGGTGCGGTCAGCCTGATCGACACCGTAACCGTCGACATCACGGATGCGTACGCGGAGAACTCCATCCTCTACGTGGACCAGGATGCCCCTGGAGGCGCGGGCGACGGCAGGAACTGGGCGGACGCGTTCCTGGACCTGCAAACCGCCATCTTCGTGGCCGACTCCGGCGACGAAATCTGGGTGGCCGAAGGCACGTACAAGCCGACCAGCGGAACCGACCGCTCGCTCTCGTTCAACTTGGAAACAGGCGTCGACATCTACGGCGGCTTTGCCGGCACGGAAACCGCTCGCCAGCACCGAGACTGGACGACCTATGAAACCACCCTGAGTGGCGACATTGGCACACCTGATGATGCAGCGGATAACAGCTTCCATGTCGTCTACGCAAAGAACGTCGCTGACGCCAGGTTGAATGGTTTCACGGTTACAGCCGGCAACGCGCATGACGCACCCAGCGAGCCGTACAGTTGGTCCAGCGGGGGTGGCATGTTCAACTATCACAGTTCTCCATCAGTAGTCAACGGCATCTTTCGTGAGAATTCCGCGGACGGCGGGGGCGGCGGCATTTACAACTACTACGATACCTCACCAGTGCTCACCAACGTCATCTTCATCAACAACTCTGCGGATGGCTCGGGCGGCGGCATCTACAACGCCGGGCCTTCGGTGACTCTGACCAACGTTACGTTTAATGGGAACGCTGCCGGTGATTATGGCGGCGGTGTGTTCAACCGGGGCACCATGGCGGTAACTAACGCCACCTTCAGCGACAATTCCGCTGATCGAGGAGGTGGCTTGTATCACTTTTCGGGCTCAACGATGTTGACCAACAGCATCCTCTGGAACAATGCGGCTAGTCTCGGGCTGCAAATCTACGGCTCCGCGCAAGCCAGCTACAGCATCGTCCAAGGTGGCTGGGCCGGCGCGGGCAACCTGCATTCCGACCCATTATTCGTCGATTCGGCCAACGGCGATTTGCACCTGCAGCCGGGCTCGCCAGCCATTGACACGGGGACGGACGTCGGAGCGCCGCTGTTCGACCTGGACGGCAATCCACGCCCCTACGAAGGTGATGGCGATGGCGTCCCCGAGTTCGACATGGGGGCCTACGAGATCCAGAATCAACCGCCGGTCGTTGCTGCGGACGAAGGGGTGGTTACTGCCGATGAAGGGGGCGACGCGACCAACACCGGCACGTTCTCGGACCCGCAGGGCAACGGCACGGTCACCATCGCGGCAGATGTCGGGACGGTTACCCGGAACGACACCTTGGGCACCTGGAGTTGGTCGATCGGCGCGCCCGACGGCCCCTTCGGTCCGGTGACCGTCACGATCACCGCCACCGACGACATCGGCGCCTGGACCGAAACGACCTTCACCTACGCCATCAGCAACGTGGCACCGGTGGTAACGGCAGCGGAGAACCAGACGGCGGATGAAGGTACGTCGAAAGCGTTCAGTCTGGGATCGTTTACCGATCCGGGCGAGGATGATCCGTGGAAGGTGACCGTCTCGTGGGGCGACAGCACGACGGACGCCACGTTCACGGTCAGCTCGCCGGGCGACTTGGGTTCGTTGTATCACGCGTACGCGGACAATGGGTTGTACACCGTCACGGTAACGCTCGAGGAAGAGAACGGTGCGGGCGTTTTCCACACGGACACATTCCAGGTCACGGTGGCGAACGTGGCTCCCCAGTTGGCCGACGTTTCGGTCGTCTCACCCATCAACGAGAACGAGAGCACGACTCTGTCCGGCACGGTTGTCGATCCGGGCACGCTGGATACGTTTACGTTGGTCGTCAATTGGGGCGATCCGTTGTCGCCCGACAACGCGCAGGCATTCGCGTTAGGCACAAACGCCTTGACGCAGGCGGCGAACGGGATCGACTGGAATCCGAGCACGCGTCAGTTCTCCGTCGATCATCAGTACCTGGACGACAACCCCAGCGGGACAATGTCGGATGATTACACGATCCAAGTTCATGTGACGGACGGTGCGTATGTCGCGGCACCGCCCTTGTCGATCGTCGCCGCCTCTCCCGCCACCGGCCCCGACGTAGTCAAACCTGGAAGGACCTCGCCGCAAGGACTGACGCGTCCCTTCGACACCACGTTGGACCTCGCGTACCAAGGTAACGGGTTGGCGGCAGCGTCGGTTGCAAAGGACCGATACCCCTATGGGCATGAGATTCATGCACCGGAGTTCGCGAACGATGGGTACTATGGCAACGGCGCCAGTTGGATTCCCAACAGCGGCAATAGCTGGTTGAAGTTCGACCTGGGGGGCCTCTTCCTGGTTGATCGGCTGACCTTTGGGCGAGACCGAACCGGCAGCTATGACGACCGCGATCCGGGACAATTCACGATCTCTGTCGCGACAACGGACGATGTCTACGCCAACGGCGACGACGGTAACGACGACAGTGAGTATGTCCTGGTTTACGATTCGGCGTCCTTCGGCTTTAACGGCAACATCGCCTGGTCGCAAACCGTCCAAGCTGCCTTCCCACCAGTGTTGGCGAGGTACGTGAGGCTGAGTGTGGAAAGCTCTGGCGCGGCGATCGACGAAGTCGAAGTGTTTGCGGCTCAGACGATCGGCGATACCCAGACACCGACGGTGACGGTGAACAACGTCGCACCGGAGTTGACGAACGTGTCGGCAAGTCCCCTTGCTGGCGCGAACGGCGAGGTCACGCTTTCCGGCGACATGGCCGATCCTGGTACACTGGATGCGTTCACCTTGACGGTCACGTGGGATGATGGGAGCGATCCCGAAACGTTCCATTACCCCGCGGGCACGACTTCGTTCAGCGAGTCACACACGTATCCAGACAACGCGATCCGCGAGGCGGACCTGTTTGCACCGGGCGATGGCCTGCTGACGCGCGATTTGAGAAATCAGCGATCGTGGCTCGACATGACCTTGACCCGCAATTTGACGTACGATCAAGCGTTGGTGCTGACCGAGCCCGGTGAATTGTACGAAGGGTTTGTCCCGGCCACAGCCGCTGACGTTGCGGCTCTGGCCGAAGCGGCGGGCATCGACACGACGACGACCGACTTCGCCACCAACGAAGCGGCTGCAACCGCTCTGCTCGATCTACTGGGCCCCACACAGGTTGTTGTTGGTGATATTATCTCGGGGGGCTGGCTCTCGACCCAACTGGTGCAACCACCACCACAGCGGGACACCGCATCGATCCTGGTCTATCCGTCGGTACCTATGGCCGGCGCGGGTTTTAACGCGACCAATGAGGCCGCCTATTCGTTTGCGGGCACGTGGCTGTACCGGGAGGAGGCCCCGTTCAGCTTCAGCCTGACGCTCGAAGATGACGACGGCGGAGCCGACACGGCGGACGTCACCACGGTCGTGGCCATCGACGATGCCTACGCAATCGACGAGGACACATCGCTTGACCTGCCGGTACTCGGCAACGACTACGGCCCCGGCGCACTGGTCATCGACATCTTTACCCAGCCGGCCAACGGCACGGTGACCGATAACGGCGATGGCACGCTGAGGTTCACGCCCGATCTCGACTACAACGGCCCGGCCAGCTTCGAGTACACCATCTCCGACGGCGACGGCGGTACGGACACGGCCGTGGTAAATATCACAGTCACGCCGGTGAACGACGCGCCGACGCTGGCAGGAATACCGGACGTGACGTTCGCCGAAGACGGTTTGGACAGCAACCTCGACCTGGACAACTACTACAGCGACGTGGAGACGCTGGCGGCGAGTGCCAGCTTTACGGTCCAGTCGGCTTTCTCCGGGGTCACGGCCAGCATCGACCCGACGACGCACGCGCTGACGATCGTGGGCGATGCCGATTTCAACGGCGCCGGGGACGTGACGATCCGTGTGACGGACACGGGCGACGGCGCGTCGGGTGCGTTATGGGCCGAGGACACGCTGCACGTGGTAGTCGCGCCGGTGGCGGACGCGCCGACGGTGACTGGTTTCAGTCGGTCGGTGAATGAAGACGAGCGGCTGACGTTTGCGGCTTCTGATTTCGAAGGCGTCTTCAGCGACGTGGACGGCGACAGTCTGGACATGGTGAAGATCACCGACCTGGCCGACCACGGAACCTTGAAGCTCTCCGGCGTGAATGTGACGGAGAACCAGGAAATCGCGGCGGCCCAGTTGGGGAACCTCACCTACCAGGGCGACCAGGACTACAACGGGGCAGACACCTTTAGCTGGGACGGTGCGGATGGCGAATTCTATTCCGGATCGCCGGCGGCGGTGAGCATCACGGTCAACCCGGTGAGCGACGTCGAGTTTACTCAGGCCGCGTACGAAGATAGTGAAGGGGCCGGAAGCAGCACCGTCGTCACTGTAACCCGCGACGATCCAAGCACCTCGTGCGAAGTGCAGGTCAGCATCACGGGCGGCACGGCGATCGCCGGTACTGACTATGATGACTCCTCATTCCCATTGACAGTTAGCTTTGGCTCCACGGAGGCAACGAAGACACTCACGCTTCCCATTACGCAGGACGACGTTGTCGAATTGGACGAAACCGTCGACCTGCAACTTGCCGCCGTCGCCAACGCGTCAATCGGATCGCAATCAACGTCCAGCCTGACGATTACGAACGACGACGCGGCCACGCTGACCATTTCGGACACATCGGTAACGGAGGGTGACAGCGGAACGGTGGATTTGGTGTTCACGGTGACGCTGGACGTGGCGGTTGACGTGCCCTTTACGGTCGATTACCAGACGCAAGACGGTACGGCCACCATTGCTGACGGGGATTATCAGGCGCAAACCGGGGCGGTACACTTCGCCGGGAATTTGGGGGAAGGGCAGCCCATCGCGGGCCAATTCACCGGCGACGGGAAGGCGGGACGAGATGAGGCGTTGCTCGTCACGATCACCAACATCGACGCTAGTGGACGAGAGGGCGCCATTGGCGCGATGGGAAGCGTTGTGACGGGTAGTCCCGGAGTCTTTGAATACGGCGGACAGAAGCTCGGATCCGCGCCAACACGGACCCAGGCCGTCGCGTTTGGCGATCTGGACGGCGATGGGGATCTGGATGTCGTTGCCGCCAATGGTGCGGGCGGTAGCGACGGTCAGGAAAACGGAGTGTTCCTCAACAACGGCAATGGCACCTTCGCCGGGCACGCACAGACCTGGGGAGCCCTCGTCAGCTCCGGCCTATCGCTGGGCGATGTGGATGGCGATGGCGACCTGGATGTTTTCGTCGCCAACATGAGTGGAGACCCCAACAAGGTCTGGTTGAACGACGGGGAAGGCAATTTCAGTGACAGTGGCCAAAGCCTCGCTAGTCTCGACAGCCGCGGCGTGGCCCTCGGAGACCTCGACGGAGACAACGATCTCGACGCCTTCATAGCCAGTGGCTATCCGGGCCATCCGGACAAGGTGTGGCTCAACAACGGCCTGGGCGTCTTTACTGACAGCGGTCAGAACTTGGGCACAGACTTCAGTGTCGGCGTGCAACTGGGTGACGTTGATGGCGACAATGACTTAGATGCTTGGGTCGCAGCCAACGACGGCAATCGTCTTTGGCTCAATAATGGGTCTGGGACGTTCACTGACAGTGGGCAGACCCTCGGAAACTACGGCAACAGTGGCGTATCGCTGGGAGATGTCGATGGAGATGACGACCTGGACGCGTTCGTGTCGAAGTACGCCTCTGATCAACTCTGGCTGAACAATGGACTTGGCACATTCGTGGATTCGGGACAGAGCCTCAGTGGTTCGAACGGTCGTGGCGTGACCTTGGGCGACGTCGACCGCGACAATGATCTCGACGCCATCATCGCAACATGGAGTGGATCGAACGAGTTATGGGTGAACGACGGTGCTGGCACTTTCGTGGATTCGGGCCAGACTTTGATTCAAGGAACGGCGGCCTGCCATGGAGTGACGTTAGGGGATCTTGACGGCGACGGCGATTTGGACGCTGTGTTCGCGCGCTATACGTTCGGCAGCCCCATATGGATAAACCAGGGTGGCCCAGTCGCGGCAGTGGGCACGATTATCAACGACGACAGCGCCCCGGTGGCCAACGCGGGTGGACCGTACACGATCAGCGAAGGCGATTCGCTGAACCTGGACGCGTCCGCCACCACAGATGCCGATTCCACGACGCTCACCTACCGCTGGGACGTGGACGGCGATGGCGACTACAACGAAAACGTCACCGGCGAGACGCCCACGCTCACCTGGGCTGAACTGGTGGCCTTGGGAATCGACGACGGTCCCGACGGCCCGCGCAACGTGACCGTCGAGGCCAGCGACGGGACCAACATCGGGGCGGCCACCTCCAACCTGACCATCGTCAACGCGCCGCCTGCCGTACACATCGATCGTCCCTCGAGTGACCTGGACGCCGGTTTTGGGACCGGCGGAAAAGTGACCACCGACTTCGATCCAGATCGAGGAAGCGGTAAGAGCGTGGCGCTTCAGGATGACGGTAAGATTGTCGTCGCGGGATGGGCGTCCGATCCGTATCGCTTCGCCCTGGCCCGGTACAATCCCGATGGCACGCTGGACGAAGACTTTGGTGCCAGCGGACTTGTGACTACGCAGATCGGTCTGTTTGGTGCATCCGGCGAAGCTCGGGACGTGGCGATTCAGCCGGATGGCAAAATTGTGGTGGTGGGCTTCTACAGTGACCCGGCTTCGGATATCGATTTCGCTATGGCCCGGTACAATCCCGACGGCAGCCTGGATACCGGTTTCGGCGTTGGCGGCATCGTGACCACGACCATTGGTCCACAGCACGACTACGCCAGGAGTGTGGCGATTCAGGGCGACGGCAAAATCGTCGTTGCCGGGTCGTATGCAAACGTCGCCACCAACTCGTTTCAAGACGTTGCCGTGGTCCGTTACAACGCCGACGGTAGTCCCGATACGAGTTTTGACACGGACGGCATCGTGACCACCGCGGTGACTAGTGGATACCAACACGACGTCGCCGCCTCCGTGGCGATCCAAGGCGATGGGAAGATCGTCGTGGCCGGTACGTACGGCGATGATTTTGGGGCGATTCGCTACAACCCCGACGGCAGCCTGGACACGGGATTCGACGACGATGGAATCGTGATTACCGCGGTAGCCGCCTCGGACCTCTCCGACGGGGCCCAAGGTCTGGCACTTCAGGACGACGGCAAGATCGTCGCCGGTGGGTGGGCGCGCATCGGTAACGTCGACCAGTTCACTTTGGTTCGATACGATCTCGACGGCAACTTGGATACCACCTTCGACGGTGATGGAATTGCCACGACGCCCATCCGAGTCGGTGAGACCTTCTCGGAGCGCGTCACTGACGTAGCGTTGCAGGCCGACGGAAAGATCGTGGCCGCGGGGTACACGGGCTGGTCAGGTCACAACACCTACTTTGCTCTGGCACGATTCAACAGCGACGGCACTCTGGACACTGATTTTGGCACCGACGGCACACTGATGACCGACTTCGGGACGGATCGCGCCGAGGCCAATGGTGTGGTGATTCAGTCCGACGGTAGAATCGTCGCGGCCGGTTTCCACGGCTCGCTTTCCACCAGTCAGCAACTCGCGGTGGCCCGTTACAATAGTGGCTCAGCAACCATCTCCGAAGGCAGCACATTCACCGGCTCTGGTTCATTCACTGATCCAGGGGCCGACACGTGGACCGCCACGGTGGACTACGACGATGGCTCTGGCGTGCAACCGCTGGCCCTCAACGCGAATAAGACCTTCGATCTCAGCCATGTCTACACCGACGACGGGCAGTACACAGTCACCGTGACCGTTGAAGACGATGACGCAGGCGTGGGAACGGACACGCTGGCGGTCACAGTCACCAACGTCGCGCCCACGGCCGATTTCGATAACAACGGCGCGATCACCTATGGCCAGACCGCAACGGTCACGTTCACCAACCAGTATGACCCCTCAAGCGCGGACGCCGCCGCAGGCTTCCACTATGCCTATTCCACCACGGACTACTTCACCGGCGTGACCTATACCACCGATAGTAGCACAAGCGCCACGCAGGCTTTCACCGACCTCGACGCAGGCGATCACGTCATTTACGCCCGAATCATCGACAAGGATGACGGCTATACGCAATACATGACACCGGTTCATGTAGATCAGCGGGCGATCACGGTCTCTGCGGCTGGCGTGAACAAGACGTACGACGGCACGAATACGGCCACGGTGACGCTTTCGGACGACCGGGTGGTTGGGGACGTATTGACGACGAGCTACACGGCGGCGGCGTTTACGACGGACGAGCACGTGGGCACGGGCAAGGCGGTGAGCGTGAGCGGGATCGCGATCAGCGGTGCGGATGCCCCGAACTACGTGCTCAGCGGCACGACGGCGGGCACGACGGCGGACATCACGCAGCGAGCGATCACGGTGACGGCGGCGACGAACACGAAGGTCTACGACGGGGACAACAGCGCGGCGGCCTTGCCGACGATCACGGTGGGCAGCCTGGGGTCCGGGGACACGGTGACGTGGAGCCAGACGTACGACAACGAGAACGTGGGCACGGGCAAGACGCTCACTCCGGCCGGTACGGTCAGCGACGGGAACAGCGGCAACAACTACGCCGTGACGTTCGTCAACGACCTCACGGGCGTGATCACCCAGCGGCCAGCCTCGGTGACGCCGAATCCGGCGAGCAAGACCTACGCTCAACCGGACCCCATTCCGCTGACCACGGGCACGCTCAGTAACTTCCTGGCGGCCGATGGCGTCACGGCGGTTTACAGCCGTACGTCGGGTGAAGCCATAGGGACCTACACGATCAGCGCGACATTGAGCCCGGCGGGTGTGCTCGGCAACTATAACATCACCTACAACACGGCGAACTTCACCATCACGCCGGTCGATAACACGCCACCTACCACAACGGGAATCGGTGATATTGAAGTCGCGGAGGATGCGGCAAATACGATCATTGACCTGTTCGCTGCATTCGAAGACGCCGAGGATTTGGATGCCGACCTGACCTATACGATCCAGTCGAACAGCAACGCTGGTCTGTTCACGTCAGTATCCATCGATGACGTCGCAGGCATGCTCACGCTTGACTACGCACCGGACACTACGGGGACCGCCGACATTACCGTCCGTGCGACCGACACCGGTGGACTGTTCGTTGACACAACGTTTACCGTGACGGTTATGGCGGCCGAGGAGCAAATCGACACGATAGTCGGCGACATACAAGATCTCGTGGATCAGGATGCACTGAATCCGAAGGACGCGGACAAGCTAATAAAGAACCTGGACAAGGCAAGTGAAAAATTCGCTGAAGGCAACAACGATAAGGCGGTCAAAGAACTCGATAAGTTTGTCAAGAACGTTGAGAAGCTGGTCGACAAAGGGAAACTCTCGGCGGAAGACGGACAACTGCTGATCGACGCAGCCAACGATGCCATCGCGTCCGCGCCTGTATCCGTGCCTCAGGAGAACACGCAGATACTGATCACTGATGTCGAAGCGTTGGTCGACACGGCAGCACTTTCCGAAAAAGACGCTGATAAGCTCATCAAGGAGCTGGATAAGGCGATCAAGGAATTCGACAAACTGCGAATCGACAAGGGTATCGAGAACCTCGGCAAGTTCATTGATAAAGTCGAAAAGTTGGTCGACAAGGGGAAACTCTCGTCGCAAGACGGGCAACTGCTGATTGATGCTGCTAACGGTATCATTGCGTCCGCGATGCCCGGTTCGCCGTTGCGAGCCAGTGAAGTGGCGGGCCACGACTACGTAAATCAGACGATCCCGAGCGGCGGCGTTCTGGAATCGCTGGTTGCGAGGGGCAAAGCATACTGGGCTTCGGTGGGAGTCGAAGCCGGATCGTTCGGTTTGCTGGACAACGTAGCCATCCGCATCACAAACTTGCCCGGCGACTACCTTGGCTTTGCCTCATCCACTTCCATTTGGATCGACCAGGACGGAGCGGGGCATGGCTGGTTCGTCGACACGGCGTCCCCGTCCTTGCTCCAGATCCCGACGGACAAGATGGATTTGTTGTCAGTGGTGACGCACGAACTCGGCCATGTGCTCGGCTTCCAACACGACGCATCGGATTCGGTCATGGACGCTTGGCTGTCGCAGGGGAGCAGACCACCTATCAACAGGCCGGCGAACCTCGGTTGGCTGTATGATTTCTCGCCCAGGTCGGCAACGTTCTATCCCGTCGGTCGCTGGACAGACGATACTTTCTTGCTTTCGAGCAGTGGCACCGCAAATGACCGAGCCCTCTTGTCCCTGCTGGATGAGTGGGCTCCCAGTACTACGGACCGGGCCATATCAGATACAGCACGTGGACGGGTGGCGTCAGATAGGCGAGCCAAGACCGCAGCAAAAGAAATCGCCTCGAGGGATTCACTATTCGGCAGCCTGGTAGAGTTGGGGCTGGACGAGTACGATGACGATTAGGACGCCACCAAGGGACGAGTGGACGGCGTGATTGCTTGAATGTTCACGTAGTTGTCCGGCTGAATCGCCGAGAACGACCTTGAGCGCAGTGAATCCCCGTTTCCGTTAACCTCGAACATGATCTACGATTGCCTCTGAGTCACGATGACCGATCGGACCGTCTATCTGATGCGCGGGTTGCCCGCCTGCGGCAAGAGTTTCACCGCTCGGGAACTGGCGGGCGATACGGGTATCGTATTGGAGACGGATCAGTACTTCTATACCGAGGTGGGCGAAGATCCTGCGTGCTACGATTACAGCCACGGTCTGTTGCCCGAGGCCCGCCGCTGGAATTTCGAACGATTCATTCGAGCGATCGAGGAGGGCATCTCGCCGATCGTTGTGGACCGGGGCAACGGATTGAATCCAGAGACACAGCAGTTTGCGCGATACGCCGTTGATTACGGGTACCAGGTCGAATTGAGAGAGCCCGAGTCCGAATGGTGGCAGGAGATTCGTGTGCTTTTGAAGTACAAGAGCGTCACAAAGGAGATCCTCTACCAGTGGGCTGACCGCCTGGCGGAAATGAGCCATTCGACACACCGCGTGCCGGTCGCTACGATCCGGCACTGGATGGACAAATGGCAACACGGTTTGACCATTCAGGACATTCTGGAGTATCAGCCGTCTCAAGAATGAGCTAAGTGGGTCCGGGTCTACTGAGGCAAGTCCCAGGAATAGTCTACCACAGCAGGACCTGCTACAGCCTGAACGCGTGAAGGGGACAGTCCCATTTTCGCTCCGCAAGGCCTGCGCGAAAATCGGGACAGTCCCCGACCACTGGTATGTCTTTTCTTGGGACTTGCCTCACGTATCATTGTGGGGCACGTTGCCAACGTGCCAGGCACGATGGAATCGTGCCCCACCTATTTCCTTTGCGTCCCGAAGAAACCCGGGTTACTCGTTGCGTTGGCCGGGCAGGGACACCGGCCTGCTCGCTCTCTTGTCGAGGGGCATCAAGGCACCGACGGATACGAGAAATTGTCCCAGTTGGCTCGCCAGCCGCTCTCGAACTTCGGGGTTTTCATCCGCCAGATTGCGTTGCTCGCCAAGGTCCTCGGCCAGATTGAACAGTTCGTATCGCTGGTCTTCGTGGTAGTAGATCAGCTTCCAATCACCTCGGCGGATGCTGCTGGACGGTCCGATCCCCGGTCCGTTTGGCCCCCAGTTGTTCGGATAGTGCCAGAACAGCGCCCGGTCGTTCGGATCTCCTTCGGCCTGCCGAAGCAGCGGGACAAAACTGACCCCGTCCATCACACCGCCGACTTGCTGGAAGTCTTCAACGCCGGCCATTTCCAGAATCGCGGGGAAGAAGTCCTCGATAATCACGTAGCGGTTGCAGGCTGAGCCCGGTTGGGTTACGCCCGGCCATTTGGCGATCACGGGAACGCGCACACCACCTTCGTGTGCCGATCCCTTGCCGCTGGACAGCGGCTTGTTGTGCGTATGGGGCTTGCCGCCACGGCCATGAGCGCTCAATCCGCCGTTGTCCGACATGAACAGTACGATCGTGTTGTCCGTCAGGCCGTGCCGTTCGACGTTCGCCAGAATGTCGCCCAGTGATTTGTCCATGCCTTCGACCAAGGCCGCGTACATGGCCTCGGTGTGGTCGAGCCCCGCATCCCGGTACTTCTGATAGAACCGTTCGTCCGGCGCAAACGGTACGTGGACTGCGTAGTGGGCCATGTACAAGAAAAACGGTTTGCCGTCCGCCACTGCCCGGTCGACGGCTTTGTTGGCCTCGATCGTCAATGCCTCGGTCAGAAAGACATCTTTGCCGTGATATTGTTCAAGGCCGGGAACATCCCAAACGCGGTCGCCGCGTCGCCATACTGCACTGAAGTTCTGCGTGCCAAGGTAGCTGCCCGGGCCGCCAGCCGCGTGTCCACCGATGTTCACATCGAATCCAACGTTTCGCGGATCAGCTCCAGGAGTGCCGACTGCGCCGAAGTGCGCCTTGCCGGCGTGGATCGTACGATAGCCGGCTCGCTTGAGCACGGCAGGTAATGCGGTCGCGTGGATTGTTCGCTCGATGCCCGGCTCGGGGCTCAGGCCGTTGACGTTCCACTTGGGGAATTCCAGCCCCGGGTGGCGACGGTCATTGCTGGCGTTTCTTCGTAACGTCCAATTCGTCACGCGATGTCGTGCGGCGTTTAATCCCGTCATCAAGCTGACGCGCGTGGGCGAACAAACGCTGCATGCGTAGGCCTGGGTGAACTTCATGCCGGCGGCGGCCAGCTTTTTCATGTTTGGGGTCCGGTAGCGTCTGTTGAACGGGGTGACCTCGTTGTGAAAAGGCACCGATGTGTCCTGCCATCCCATGTCGTCCACAAGAAACAGGACGATGTTTGGCTTTTCGGCGGCGTAAGTCACTCCGCCTATCACGCCGCCCGCCAGACAGAGAATCAAAATAGCGCGCCGCAGTTGCAGTAGCATCTCGAAAGCTCCCAAGTGATCTCGCCTCTTAAATCGTACGTGCCAAGTCTAGGATTCTCGTGGCATCATCGTTTAACCGCAAGCCGGTGAAAACTATTGAAAAAGTCGCCTTTGAGGGGCATAAGTAGGTCCCGCTTGCCGAGCGGGGCCTGGCATTCCGAGGTTTGTCAAAGCTCTCAGGTCCCGCTCGGCAAGCGGGACCTACCTTCTTGGCAGCTTCGGAGGGTTACCCGCGCGGGCCGTAATGTGGCATTGGGGGCCCAAGTTCGTAGGCCCCCAGGTCAGGGGCCTTTCCGGTGAAGCCGTCGGTGACGTTGGGAATGACGGTGCCGGCGTCGACGGCGCGCGAAATGGCTTTCGGCCGGGCATCGCCGAAGTTCAGATCCTTGTGCGTCTTCGACTCGCACGGCGGTTTGGGCACGTTCACCAAATCCTCGAAACCAACGGCGACCGCATGCCGTTCGAAGCCCGTCGATTCGGCGAATTCGCCGAAAGTCGGAAAACTCAGCCGACGTTTCGGCATCCATCGTTCGTCGAAGACGGTCCACTCGATCGGTCCTACGACCGTGTAGCCGTTGTAGTCGATCTGGCTGATCTCGGGATCGAAAAAGCCGCTGCTCAACGTTGGGCCGTTCAGTCCCAAGAAGAGGTTATTGAAGATCCGCGAATTGGAGAAGCCCGGGGTGATCGACGCGACTCCCTTGCCGTGGATCATGCCGCAACAGACGCTGGTATTGTTGTAGATCAATACACCCGCCGGCTGGACGTTGGTCTTGAACGGAACGCCGCGAGTGATGTTGTACTGCACGTTGCGAATGAAGTAGCAGGGCCCGCCGTAGATCGGCTGGGCGCTCAGCCCGATGTGCTGATCTACCAGCCGGTTGTGAAAGAAGCGTATGTTGTGCTGCCCGGCGTCCGCTTCGTTGTCATCCCAACTCTGGCCAACGTCGTTGTTGTAGAAGTCGATGGCCGCAGCTTTCTTCTCGAAGACGCTTCGATCTGCCACTTTACCAAACACACTGATGCCATCCTTGTGATTCTGAGCCAGGTTGTAGCAGACGTCTACGCCTTGACCGTTCACCCAAACGCCCTTGTAGGGAAACGGCTTCTGCTCGCTACGAAACCATGTGCCTTGGGTGCCGCGAAAGACGTTGTCGGCAATGTAGATGTCACGACATGCTGACGAGCGGATCAGAATGCCGGACCATCCGCAATCTTCGAAACGGCAATATCGAACGGTTAGGCCCCGCGTCGTACCGCCATCTCCGCTGTGAATGCCGTAATCGAAATTGCGGATCGTCAAGCCCCGAAACCAATGGTAGTTGGCGGAACTCACGTCGAACAACGATACGTTCTGGTGCCAATGGAAATCGTCCGTTCCCTTGATCGGCTCGCGAGTCACGTTGTCCGCGTCGGGATTGCCTTGAAACACGACCGGTCCGTCGCCTGCATCACGAATGACAATAGGGCGATCACGAGTCCCACTCTTGTTTAACGCGTACGAACCGCCGTATCGGCCGGCGTGCAACAGAATCTGGTCCCCCGGTTGAACCTGCTCGTACGCGGCCAGGAAATCGTCGTATGCCGGTTGGATCTTCTCGCCTTCGTGCTCCGACGGATACACGTGCAACAGGCGTCCGTTGGCGAAAACCTTCGGTTCGGACTTGGTGGCAACAATCAGCCGTTTTTCATCGACCGAGCCCCCTGATCCGTGATCCAGGTCCGTCATCGTCAGTCTGACTTCGTACTTTGTGCCTGGCTCTAGGAACAAAATGCTCCCTGCATACAGGTTGCCGCAAACGTATTCCCACGTGGGATTATCTCTCGGCGATTTCGCATCGCGTCCGACGCGTTCTCCTTTGATGCGCAACAAATCCATCCCCTGTTTCCACTCGCGTTTACCTTCTTCGCGATACTGTACCGAGACACACCCGTTTCGGTTTTCGTCGCCGCGGATTTTCCACTCGAAGCCCAGCGAGTGCAACGTCGACGGCTCGACGTACAGATCGCCAGCCACGGTTCGCCGCGGATCGTCGTCTGTGGTACGCGAGTCGCACGGAATCACGCGGCCGTCGGCAGACACGTCGATCGAAGCATCGTCGGCGATGGGAAGCAGTACAGCGGTCAGGAGAGTTGCTGCAAACATGGGACACCAAAAGAAATGTTATGAGTTTGTCTCTTTACCCGTTTCACTCGTTCCCAAGCTCTGCTTGGGAACGCATTTTCTGGAAGCTCCGCTTCCGGTCTTGCGAAGCAGAGCTTCGGGAATTCAGGTTCCCAAGCCGGAGCTTGGGAACCAGGTGCAAGGTGCAATATGTCGAGCAACTCGCGACGGGGATGTCTATTCCAGCGCTGGCCCCGCGATGCGTTCGCCCCGTTGCTGGCGTTTTTGATCCTCCGGGTCGAAGGTGCCGTAGAACAGCGCGTTGGTGTCCATCCATGTCACCAGGCGTTCCATCTCCTGCTCGTCAAGCGTTACGTCCTCGTGTCCTTCCAGGATCAGGGTCATCAGTTTGCTGGCCCGAGCGCCAAAGAGATTCGGTCGACTCATCGGTTCGAAGTTGGCTGCCGGTGGCGACTTCCACTCCGAGTAGGGCACCATCGGCGCGAGCGCGTTGTACGACGCTGAAAAAGCGCCTTCCGGAGCGCCGGTCAGCACGATTCCTCCTTCGGCCTCGGGCCCGGTGTGACATTCCACGCAGTGCTTGTCCAGCACAGGCTGAACCAGGATCGGGAAACTGAGTGGCCTGGAGCCATCGGGGCCGGGAGCGATCGTCGAGGGCGGCCGGTCCTTTGCCAGCGCCGAAGCGTTGAACGCGACGCTGGTACGTTTCTCGTGGCACCCGACACACGATGTGTGCTCGCCGGGTTGAAGGTACGTGAGGCTGCGCATGGTCTGCACCGCCATGCCTCGTTCGTCGAGGGCTTGGAAGGAAAACGGGATTCCCGCTGGCGCGCGAAAGTAGGCCGAGCCATCCGATTCGACGGGAACCGTGCCTAGAACCTGCTTGCCCGGCGAGGCGTTGGCCAAGCCTACCTTTGGAGTGTTTGCATGCGGTGTTGTTTTCGGCAGCACCTGCAAAATCCGGAGATGCGTAATCGCGTCTTTCCCGTCCTTGGGGAGATCTGGCCAACTGTCATAGACGTTCTGCAGGAAGAAAGTCCCCTCGCCCGCGCCGCCGTGTGCCAAATCGGATGGAATGGCTGGAATCGGCTCGCGAGCTCGCAGCGGCATCGGCCAAAGACTGCCGATGCTTGCATCTCGGTAGATGAGTTCCTTGTTGCCAAAGCGATCGACCAGATAGATGCCGAACATGTTAGCTGGGTTGGCAAAGGGCTCGCCAAACAACGGATCGAAGCTGTACGCGGCCAGGAAATAGTCTTTCGACAGCGGATACGGTGACCGGTAGCAGTGGCCAGGCCAGCGCAACTCTTCGGCTGGCACTTCCGGCGGAGTCGGAACGCCCACGGGCGCGTACCAACGTTGCACGCGGAATTCGCTCTCCGGAAACAGAGCATCGGGAGTCAGCCGGGTAATCGGCTCCAGGCCGTCGATCCCTCGGGTCACATCCAGCAGAATGATCGAGCCGGCTGTCATGGCATGATGCGCAGCGGCCGTAGCCATCACCAGATTCGAACTCGGCACCGGCCGAGCTTCCCATACTCCCACGGGATTGAAGGTATTGTTGCCGTAGTAGGCGGCAACGTTCGTCCCGTCAGGTCGTGCGGTCCAAAGCTGTTGATAGTGGACAGCGTGCCGGTCCACGTAATCCCAACGCGTGTAAATGATGCGCCCGTCGTTCAGCACGGCGGGGTCCCATTCGTGCGTTTCGTGGAACGAAATGACGCGGGGATCCGAGCCGTCGCCGTTGGCCGTAGCCATCGTGTAGACGGGGCACGGCCCTCGGCCACAGCGATGAAAGCCGCCTCGCCGAGTCGACAGAAATAGCAGCTTTCCGTCGGGCAGGTAACGCGGCGAGAAGTCGTCGTACGGCCCGTCGGTCAGTTGTCGCGTTTCGGAACCGTCGGCCGAAACCTCGTACAGCCGATAGAATCGCTGGTCGTCGGTCCGCCAGTCTGCAGCCGGCGAGTCGGCCGCGCAGAAACCGAACAGCACGCGCTGCCCATCCCAGGATACGTCCAGGTGAAGATAGCTTCCACATGGGAGATCGCCCAGTTGGCGACACTGCATCGACTTGCCTGGAGCATCCAACACGAAGACGCCGCCGCCGGGACGGGATATTCGCCCGTAGTATTGCGTCAGTTGGTGGCTGAAAGCGCTCGGAACACGCTTGACGAACACCAGGGGTCCAAAATCGGCTAGCGGGTTTCGAAAGACGATTTCCCTCCGCAACAAGTGAACGCGGCGCCATAGGTCCTCCCAACGGGACTCGCCCGTCGACTCGCTGGCCGCCGATTTCTGCCACTCGGTCCGTAACTCTTCCCACTTCCGTGTGAGATCGTCGACGGCAATTGCAGACGTAGCATAATCCTTGATCAGTTCATCACCGCGCTCGAAAGCGGTCTGGATGGCCTCGTTCCAAGTTCGCGATTCACGCGGTGTGCCAATTCCATCCTGCATGCGCCAGTCCCATTCGATCAATTCCTGTTCGATCGAAGGACGCGGCTCGGGTAGGATTCGAGGCGGATACTGCTCCTTTTCCTGCGGGAATCGCAGGGGGATGGCGTACGACTGGTCGTCCAGGCTGTAACGCAACCGGCCCCAACGGACTCCCGTCTCGCCGCCGGCGCCACGCGTCGTGAGGACAATCTCAGCCTCCCCGCCGCCCTCGACCGGTTCCGATTCAAGCACGGCCGACTCGCCGCCCTGTATCGTGCGACTGACCGACTTGCCGCCAACCGAAATCTCCACTTCGGCCTGCTCGCCGTGGACGACGGTCACGTCGGCACTAACTCGGATCGGTTCTGTGACGTTCTTCACCGGGATGAGAAAACGGGCTTCTTCGTCACGACAGACACTTACCGTAAACATCCTGCTCGTGTCCATGATCGCGACCTGGGGACCGGATTCTCCTGCGATCATCGAGAAGCCGCACGCGGCTGTGCTGGCTGGCGGGGCAGGATCGTCGGCGAAGGATGTGGAAACCGCTCCGAAAAAGGGCATCCTTCCATCGACAACAAGACGCGCCTCGGCCCAGTTTGCCATGTCGCAACCGATGCCGTCACCGCCGTCTTTGGCGATCAGCCGAAGCTGTCGTGCGCCGGCCAGCGAGACCTCGACTTCCTTCGGCGGATCGCTGTCGGACATTGGCCCGCACTCGAACGCGATACGACCGTCCACCGAAATCTGAAAGACCACGCTACCCCGGCTGCCGCCTTGCCACTGAACGCCGACCAGAGCTCGAAAGGAGGTGTACTGGCCATCCAGATCGACGACGATTTCGCCGTTCGCATGGTGCCCCAAACCCTTCTTGAAGATCGTTTCCCCAATCTGCATCGGCGAACCCAGCCCGCCCGTTGCCGCTGCAGCCTTGTCCACGCCAAAGTCGCCCCACTGCTGCTGGTGCGTCATGGAGAAGTTCGCCGCCTGATCACTGAGGCAGATCTCGCCCTCGGCCCTCAGGCGCTCGGCGGAGGCGACCAGGAGAAGGAAAAGCAGAAGGACCGGCAACACGACGTGAAAGACGGAGAACCCGAAATGCAGCCCCGGAATAAGTACCTTTTGCGCTCGCATTGTCATGGTCCCATTCGCCTCCGCAACGTGGATAGTTTCTCGTTACCGGCAGTCTGTACCTACCATCATTGCCGCACTTGCGCAAAGTTGCAATCGGAAACGGAATCTAACTGGAAGCAAGTGCGTTCCGCGAACATGCGAGTTCATTACCCAGCGCCCCTACTGCCCGCAGTCCAGCTTCTGGATAATGCCGTTACTCGGGAGACCTAGCGTTCAACGACTACTGAACACGGCTTAAGCTGGTGGCGAACGCAGACTGCGTTCGACCTCTTGGTGAGAGGTCCCAGTGCCGACGGCGGATCACCGCTCGACCAACGTCATGCGATCTTGCATCGCCCGGTCGAAGTCTCCAGTGGAAAACCATCAATTCGCCAGCGGCTTTCCTCGGTAAGTCAGACCGCTGTCGGACCCGGTAGATACTGCGTCCAGTACCCGATACAATTATGGAGTTGCGGTGGAGCAGCCTGAACGTGTTAGGTTCGGACAACACCGCAGAAACACTTTTTTTGAGGAATTGGGCGACATGGCAGAAGGCACGATCAAGCGACTGACTAACAAGGGCTTCGGGTTCATCAACATTGGGGGCGACAAGGACATCTTTTTCCACTCGTCAGACCTGGAAGGCGTGAGCTACGAAGAACTCCAGGAAGGACAGCGAGTGTCCTTCAACGAAGGACGTGGACCGAAAGGACCGAGGGCCGAAAACGTGCAACTGGTCTGAACGCCAGAACGTTGCAGTCGAGATAAGCCGGCGATTATCGTCGGCTTATTGGCTTTGGTGGTGGGGCGCAGCGGCTAGTCCGTCCGCTTCGGTCCCTGACAGCGAAGCGGATTGCCCATAAATCGGCCATCTCGCCGAGCCCGACGTGTGACTCAGCCGGCATCCCTGATTTGCACACTTCTTACACAATCCCAAATTGGCGGTCCCGAAGCGAAAGATCCAGGCAAAAAGTCGGCATGAATGACCAGGACAAGACAAAGCAACAACTTATCGAGGAACTTGCGGACTTGCGGCGGCGAGTTGCCGAGCAGGAAGCCCAATTGGCCCGCTGCGTACAGGCGGAAGATGATCAGCGACAGATTGACAACAGTCTGCCCGTGCTGGTCGCCACCGCTGGCGTTGATGGTTACTACACGGAGGTGAACGCCGCTTTCGGGCGGATTCTCGGTTGGACCGAGGAGGAGTCGCTTTCTCGACCATTTATAGAGTTCATCCATCCCGATGATCGACCGGCGGCGGTTGAGACGTTTGAGCGGCTGAAGTCGGGCGACACGGTTATCGACTTCGTTGATCGCAATGTGTGCAAAGATGGCTCGTACCGATGGATCAACTGGACTGTGATTCCGTTACCAGACCGAGGCATTGTTTTCGGAATCGGCCAGGACATCACGGAGAAGAAGCTGGCCGATGAGGCATTACGTGAGAGCGAACGCAGGTTGAACACGTTGATCTCGAATCTTCCGGGTGCCGTTTTCCGCTGTACGGCCGATCCAGACAGGACAGTCGAGTTTCTCAGTGACGGCTACCTTTCGCTCACGGGCGATGATCCTTCCGCACTAATTGGCCAGCCTGGTACTCGTTACCATGAACTCGTCCACCCTGATGATCTCCAACGCGAGTTAGACGCAATTCAGGATGCCATCGCTCAGAGGGGACAGTTCCAGGTGGAATACCGTCTCCAGACTACATCCGGTGAAGATAAGTGGGTTTGGGAACAAGGTGCCGGTGTCTTCGCCGACAGCGGCGAACTGTTGGCAATCGAGGGATTCACGACGGATATCACGCCGCAGAAGAATGCAGAATTGGTTCTTCAGAAGGCTCACGACGAGCTGGAGCAACAAGTCAAGGAACGCACGGCCGACCTAAGGGACGCCAACCGAAGACTCATCACGACGCTGGAGAGCATTACGGATGGCTTCATTTCGCTCGATCACCAATGGCGTCACACCTACGCAAACCAGACTGCTGCGAGTCTCTTGGGTGTCACGCCGGATGAACTGCTGGGCAAGGTTCTCTGGGAAGTCCATCCAGAGGCACAAAGCCTGAGCTTCTTTACGGAGTTTCATCAGGCGATGGAGGAGATGACGCCCGTGCACTTTGAGGAATTCTATCCCGATCCGTTGAACAAATGGTACGAATGTCACGGCTATCCTTCGTCGGAAGGGTTGTCTGTTTATTTCCGCGACATCACGGAGCGTAAGGAAGCCCAGGATGCTTTACAAAAAGAACGGGACGCCCTGGATCGAATGCTGCGGGCCAGTGACCATGATCGAAAACTGATCAACTACGAAATCCACGACGGTGTAACTCAACAACTTCTTGGTGCGTTAATGTTCTTCGAAGCTTACTCGAAAGCGTGCCATGAATCCCCCAAAGAGGTTGAGGCTCGTTTTGACGCCGGCTTGGCGGCACTACGGCGGGCGTACGCGGAATCACGCAGCCTGATGGATCGGACGAGGACACCGGTCCTCGATAAGTTCGGTGTCAAATCGGCGATTGCCGATTTCATAGATCAATTCGGCGAGAAGCCAGACGGACCGGAGATTACCTATCGCTGCGAGGCGCAATTCGAGCGACTAGAACCAGTTTTGGAGAACACGATATTTCGTGTCGTCCAGGAAGCGATCACCAATGCCTGCAATCACAGCAAGAGCGAGATAGTCCGTGTGTCACTAACACAAGAAGACGAAGACATGACAGTCGAGGTCCAGGACAGCGGAGTTGGGTTTGATCCAGCTAACGTAGAAAAGGACCGTTTCGGCTTGGATGGCATTCGGGAGCGAACCAGGCTGCTTGGCAAAGACCTGCAGATCGAGAGCACGCCGGGCGTAGGGACCCGAATTCGAGCAACCTTCCCCTTGGTCTACAAAGACGAAAAGGCGGAAGGCGAATAAGGGGCTGGCAATGAAATAGTCTATCGTCCTCTCGCTCGATTCAATGAAGGGCTCGCCCTAATTGTGGTTATTAGACCTCTCCGATGGTACCTATGAGATCCCCGGCGTATTTGGCATCTTCATGAGCACGTTGCCGTTCGGTGAGCGGCTCATTCGGTCCTCCAGTGCATTGCGCCCGCCTTCATAGTTGAATTCGAGGAGAGGGCAGAGCTGTTCAAGTTGTGAAGCGACGCAGTGCGGCGCTGCGATCCACGGACTGGTGATATGTGGGACGACCTTCACACCGGAGCATTGCCGGACGAGTTGGCAGATCTTCAACCACTCGGAGATGCCTCCGCACCATACGGGATCGGACTGCACATAGTCCACGCATTTCCGCTCTAAAAAGGGTTTGACCTGCCAACGCGTGTGCCAATGCTCGCCGCCGGCGATCGTAACACCGGATTCCTCTTTGATCCTGGCGTACCCGTCCACGTGTTCAGGGCAAATGGGTTCCTCGATCCAAAAAGGTCTGTACTGCGCAACAGCCTTACACAATCTGACCGAGTAATCCACGTCATCGAAGTACCGGATGCTGTGGTTGTCGAACATCAGGTGTGCGTCGGGAAGTTCTTCCCGCAGCACGCGTACCAATTCGATGTTCTCTTTCAAACCGGAAACACCGTCCTTGGCGGATTTGGTGAAGTACCATTTCTGGTAAACGTAGCCACGCTCGTAAGCCTCGCGCGCCCTTCGTCGCGCGTCGTCCAGCCCCTTGTCCGCCTCGCCTGGCCGCCAGTACACGGGCACTTTTGTCCGATTCGCATTGCCCATGATCCGGTACGCTGGTTGGACAAGCAACTTGCCGCGCAGATCCCACAAAGCGATATCCAGAGTGCTGAAGGCCATGAAAACTCGTCCCGTTTTCGTGTGTCGCCCTTCACGAGCCTTGTTGGCGATGAGTTCGCCGGTCAGCGGGTCGCGCCCTTCGGCATAAAATTGGGCCTTGCCGGGGTAGATTGCTTCCCAGAGCTGCTCGGCGCTCAATGTGCGATCAAGCGGATCGCGACCGATCAGCAATTCACGAATCCGACTCGTATGCGTTTTGAGGGCGCCCAGATTTTGGGCCCGGCTGCCTCTGAAGCTGCCCTTCGTACCGTTCGCCGCAACGATCGTCACGCCGTCAGAGATCTGTACATCAGCGATCTTCGTCGTTGGCTGAGTCGACACATGGGCCCAACTCAGATTGTTGAACAAGGCCAAACCAGAAACGGTTCCGCCGACCGACGCAAGGAACGGCCTTCGGCCCAGGGCGCCCGCTTTCCGCAGTAATCCATCGGCCATATTCTCTCTCTTCAGCGATGATGTTCTCTGGCAGTAGGTCCCGCCTGCCGAGCGGGACCTTGATTTCTAGGGTATGTCGGCATTTCAGGTCCCGCTCGGCAAGCGGGACCTACTTGAATCTCATCGTACCCACATTCTCAAATATCATCCGGCTCGCGCCCGGCATCCAATCCACCCCAGCGTTTATCCAACTGTTCGGGCCAGGCTGGGCGGTGTGGGGCCTTTCTCGCCGCGTTCGCAGCGGTGATCCAGGTGGGGCCGACGTGGCCGAACGTTCGACGCCAGTCGTTGACGGTTTGCCCATGCTCAACGGCGCCAAGGTCCGGCTTGCCATCGCCAACGTTGTCTTGGTGGTAGCCCTGCCGCGCGACACCAGCGTCGATCGCCGACGAACCGGGCTGCAGGAGGAATAGCGTTTCGGGTGTCCGACCAAGGGCGGGATCAACCGTCAGCCCTCCGAAACCGGTCGTATAGCGGTCTCCGCCGCGCAACAGATTGTATCGCGTTGGGAAGAAGGCTCCGAGCCTTTGCGGCGACCAGCAGCCAGACTGCTGACAATCGGAAAGGACGATATTGTTTTCAAAAACGCTAGCGCCGAACGTGTTGTGCGAGCATCTGCTGCCCGTGAAGTAGGTGTTGTGAACGAATTGCACGCCGTTGTTCTGGCGGCCGGTCCCAACCAGTTTCATGATGCGTCCGCCGCCGGGCCACCAGATGTTGTGGTCGATTGTGAGCGGACCGCCGTTCTCGGTCGTGGTAATCGCCAGGGCGTCGTAGTCTTGCAGAATCAGATTGTGATGAACTCGCATGTTCATCAACGCCTCCACGCCGTCGAACTCCAACGCGTTGTCGATCGCGTTCTGCCACACGTTGTAGGCCACGTCGGATCGCAAGTCGGGCACGTGAGCATAGTCCTTGTGTCGACCTCGCGGGTGGAACAGGTCGAAGCCTTCGTAAACGTAGTTGTGATGGAACGTCAATCCTGTTCCGTTGAATTTGATCGGGTTGATATACGTGTTGTGGTTCCACATGTGATTGGTGACATTGTCGTGCCCACCGGTGCTGATCATCTCGCCTCCGTCCATTTCACAATGTTCGATCGTAAGGTTCGTACACTCGTAGCCGGTGTTGATGGCAAACTGGTAGCCGCTGAAATAGCAGTTGCGGATGCTGACGCTGCGCGAGTTGTTGATCTCGACGCCAACGGTCGGTGCCATGTGAATACGGAGACCTTCGATGTTGACACGATCCGCGTTTACGTCGATCACAATGCCGCAGATCTTTGGGAAGGCGATTTTTCGCGGACTGCCTGGGGAATCTGGAGTTCCGCTGTACCACATCGTGATCGGATGAATTGGCGGATTCGGCGAAACCGTCACGATCTGCTGCTGATTCCAGTAAGCGCCCAGGTCCTTTTGCACCAGCGTCTCGCCGTCGACATCGCGGCTGTTGAAATCCACGGCGACGTGGTTGGGGGCTCGCGCGTCGTCCATATGAAGCCAGAGAGTTTCGGTCACCGCGTCGTGTGCGAAGTAGATGGGGGGCTTCGCATAACGGTATGTGCCGGCTTGCCAGCCCTTGCTCCAGTAGGGCCCACAGGTCCGGTTGTCGAAGTTCTTCTTGGTGCGGTAGTCAAATGCATGTACGCCCTCGACCAGGAGGCCATGCACTGGCCAGTCGATGCCAGTGGTAGACCACGTTTGACTACCAGGAGATGTCTGAACCCAAGCGACAGGCCCCCGATAGCGGTTCGTAACCACTGCTTCGCCGCCATGTTCGGCCTCGAGCGTGATAGATCGGTGAATGTCGAGCGATTCGTGATAAACTCCGTCTTTCAGAATGATCACATCGCCGTCAGACGACTGATCGATCACGTGCTGAATACTCTGGCGGGGATCGACGACACGAGTGGCCCCGTGAACTGGAACGCCAAAGGGCCCAAACACCAGGATCGTTGCCACGACAAAGGACACGCGGCAGCCCAGACGATGAAGCGTCAATCGCGAAGTATGTTTCATGATGTACCGCTCTGGCAACGGAGAAGATCATAACCGATTGACATGCGTCGTGATTATCGCACTGGTTCTATTGTCTTGCCGACGACGCTTCGGATTGAGCCCGAGCGAGTTGAGCGCGCATGGTAACGAGTGTCGCGGCGTGTTCGGCGGCATTGGCGAGGTTCTGGTGTTCGGCAGCATCGTGTTCGAGATCGTAAAGCTCCTCGCCATCAGGCCAGATGGCGTAACGCCAACGGTCCGTGCGAATCGCTTTGCCGAGTTTGTCGCCACGAGTGACGACCGTATAGACGGTCTTCTTTCCGGGGGCTGTCGGATCAAGCAGCATCGGCACAAGACTGCGGCCTTGCAGATCGTCGGGCCCCGTTACGTGGCAGAGTTCGGCGAGCGTTGGGTAGAGGTCTACCAGTTCGACCAGCCCTTCACTGGATGAACCCGCCTTCGTCTTTCCCGGCACTCGAATCACCAGTGGCACTCGATTGCACACTTCGAACAACGTTACCTTGCCCCACATGAAGTGTTCGCCCAATTGGTAGCCGTGGTCGGACGTGAGGATGATGATCGTATCGTCCCAACGACCAGCTCGCCTCAGGGCATCGAAGATTGACCCGATCTGTGCGTCGATGAAAGAGATGCAAGCGTGGTAGGCCTGCATGTATTCACGCCGCAACGGATCGTTCTCCACACCCAACTCGAACCCGAATCCTTCGTAGCGTTTTACCATCGCCGTTTTTGGCGATTGATCCCAAAAGTTCGGAGGGGCCGGTGAAAACTCCAGGTCCTCTCTCGGGTACATCTCGAAATATGCATCAGGAGCAAGGAATGGGCCGTGTGGTTTGTGAATGCCACATGCCATGAAGAACGGTTTCTCGCCATGGCTTTCTTCTTCCAACCAGGACATGATCTGCCGAGCGTTCTTCCCGTCCTTGTGTTGATCGTCGCGGAGACCGCTTGGTCCGTAGCCAGGTTGCTGCCCGCGTGTTTGGGTTGCGATGGTCGGGTAGAACTGTCTCCAAAGTCGGCGATTCCTGCCTTGGTCGACCGGCCCGTGTTTCGCTTCAAACGCCTGGCGAATCGGGGTGACCATCGGCATCTCGTCATTGTCGAAACGCAGAACCGCATCCCACGCAGTCTCTCCCGGATCGGTCCTCGTATTGTGAAATACCTTACCAACCGAACCCGTCCAATAGCCGGTTTGCTTGAATCGTTGGGGCATCGAGACGGTTCCCGGCCGAGTCTCCCGAATATCGCTTTGGTTGTCCAGCACGCCCGTCGATTCTGGATATAGCCCGCTGAGGAACGAAGCACGCGAAGGTCCACAGACAGGATACTGGCAGTAGGCGCGACCGAAGGTCATCCCAGCACTGGCAAGTTGGTCGAAAGCTGGCGTGCTGATGTGTGAGTAGCCCGATGTAGAAACATGCGTGTTCAGATCGTCGCAGACGATCAACAGCACATTAGGTCTCGACTCAGCCACCGCAGGCGACACGAATGACGCGCAGAATACTGCCACGCGTAGACTAGCAACGAGGCTCTTCGCTTTGTTGTCAATGTTCATCGGCTATTCTTCCTCTCGTCGAGTGTTTTACTCGCTTGCCGCTCATCCAACGCATCCATGTGCGGCGTCGAGACTTTTTTGGGATGATGAGGATTCAGGCTAATGTCAGCGTATCCCTGATCGTCCGTCAGAATGACCAATATGTTGGGCGGAGCCGCAAAGGCCCAGGAATGGATGACCGTGGCGCCGAGTAAGACCATTGCGACAATGATTGTTACGAGCGAGTTCTTCATGTCATGTCCTTGATTCTGTACTCCACATTGGATTTCCGGATCGGTACTGAAACCAGTGGGTCCCGCTTGCCGAGCGGGACCTGATCCGCAAAAGGCACGGCGATTCGCTTCGAGGTCCCGCTCGGCAAGCGGGACCTACTTAGTCATCGGAGGCCGCTTCAATGGAATAGGACTGTAATCTGCGGGCTTCTCCGGTTTGACTTGTTCTCTCGGAATGTAATTACGCGCGTCGATAAGGGGCCAGTCATCTGTCCTGAAAGGAGATGCCGGGATGCCCTCTTTGTTGTAGAGCAGGTTTCTGTGGGAGGGATTCATGGCCCAGGCGTAGCGAACCGCCACCGGAGCCGCAATGTCTTTCGCTGAAACGACCACCGAATCGTCTTCGATCACCGCATCCGCCCAGACGAATGCCCTGTCCTTGCCGGCGGTTGCGAAACTGTCCAGCGGTCCGTCCTTCCCGGCCGCGAGACCGGAGCCAACAGAGTCGAATTTCAAGACGATCTTGTTGCCTCGGACATGGTGAGACTTGTAGAAGGGACCGTATTCAACGAAGTCCCTTCCGTAGGTTTTCTTTAGGGCCAGATAAGCCAAACGTAAACCGATGGGCTTCTTGTCCAGGGGGTGAAGAAGAATCTCATCGCCCGTGTCGATCGAGACCGCCACGCCCGTGTTCGGCACGGACCGGGCGACCATCCGCATCATTTCGCGACTGACAGCCCAAGCGGCATCTGCCTCGACAGGTTCCGCCTGCGGCGCCATCCAACTCGGTAATTGGACGAAATAGAACGGAAAGTCCTTTGCGACGTTGCCCTCGGACAACTTGTGCCAAGAGGACCGATAGTAGTCGATAAGTAGCGGCAGTTGATTGACGTAGTTGGCGGCCTGCGCAACGTGTTTGGCGTTTCTCTCGCCCTGATACCAGATGGCGCCTCGAATCCCGTAGGGGCGGACAGGGTAAATCATTCCGTTGAAGATGTTCCCTGGGTACTGATGGCCCATATTGCTCGGCGTTCTCAGCTTCGGTTCACCTCTTCGCAGACCCTGCTTCCAGCGTTGACGGGCTCTTTCCAGTTGTTCCTTGGCCACTGCCGGATCATAGGCTGCGGAGTCCGCATCCATCTCTTCGACGACGGCGCGAGTCCGAGGATCGTCCATTTGTATCTCTTTGGGCATCCAGCCTTCGATAGGCGTTCCGGCATAAGGTTGCAGCACGATGCCGATGGGGATTCCCAGTTCCTGATGCAGTTTCCGGGCGAAGTAGAAGGAGACGGCGGAGCACGTGGCCGCGGTTTCCGGTGTGCAGGGAGTCCACTCGGCGATACAGTCTTCCTGCGGTACGTGGCTATGACATCTTTCCGATCGGAATATGCGAAAATCCGGGTAATTGGCCGCTGCGGAATCTTCTGCTCCCTCGAAGGTGAACTGAAGTCGCCATCCCATGTTCGACTGCCCGGCGCACAGCCACACTTCGCCGATCAGCACGTTGTCGATGGAGATTTCATTCTTACCTTTGATCGTCAGCGTGTATGGACCGCCATGCGATGGCGTATTGAGGCAGACCTTCCATTTCCCCTTGTCGTCGGCCGTTACCGACACCCGCCGGCCCCAACTTCCTGCGACCGTTACCATCTCGCCCGGATCGGCCCAGCCCCAAATCGGCGCCCCCATCTCCTGTTGCAGGATCATGTTGTCATCAACAATCGCAGGAAGCCTCACATCGGCGGACGTGGTGGACGCCAGGGCGACAAGGCACCACGCTAACGACAACTTCAGGCCAAACCACCTTTTCATTTGCCAGCTCTCCCTCTCCGAGTCTCTTCGTTGCATTCTAGACGCACACACTACACGCATGAATGACACGGGTCCGTTCAGTCGGCGGCCTTCTCATTGCGAATCACCTCGACCTCGTTCCTTACATCGTCCCGTATCTTCCACCAATCCAAATAGTGCGTCCTGGAGTAGAGTTGCGGCCGATACGCGGACGAAGCCACCTTGGCATATGCCTCCCAATCCTGCACGGCCTCCGTCAGATACTGGGCTGCGCGTTGTTTGTGCTCGGCCTTGGACGAATCCGCCCGGAAGACGGCCACTTGGGCTGCACCGCGGATTTTGTCGGCGTAGTAGCGTCCCAGGTGGGCCATCGCTCGAATGTCAATTAACGTCGCCGCCAGTTCGTTGCTCGTTTCACCGGAGACTTCGAGTTTCTCGACGCCTTCGAGCGACCTCTCCGCCAGGGCATCCAGCCTGTCTGCGACTTCCATCGGCGTGATGCCGTCGAAGGGCTTGTCGGCGAGCACTGCCGCGGCATAGTCCTGCACCGATAAGATTCCGGAACCGTTAAGAGGCGGATGCTCGAAGAATTGATCAAGCGACAGGAATCCGCGATTGTAGATGCAACCTTCGGGCGAAAACTGAAAATCATTGACACGGAAGAAGAATCGGTTGACTTGCGGGACGATTTGCGAAGCCGCTTGCCACGTGTCATAAACCAGCGCCGCGTCCGTTTTCGGGAATCGTTTCGTCAGACGTCGTTCGAAATAGTCGCGAGTCAACGTCAGGTCGTACCCCAGTCGCCCCCACAACATGAAGCGGTACCAGTGTTTGTCGATTTCCAACTGGCCTGATAACTCCGGATCCCTGCTAATGAACTCTCGGCCGAAGACAAAACCATCCGGTCCCATATAGAACCCGGCTTCGTAGCGCATCAGATCGCGGGGCACGTTTTGCAGGAACTCCCGGACGTAGTCGGCATCGCCCCAACGAAGCACGAACAGGTCGTCGTTGCGCAAATTCAGCCAGCACGGCACTCGGTTCTGCTCCAGATCACCGCGGTATTCGATATCCAGATAGGGCGAGGTGGACGTGGAGTAGAGTCTGGCCCTTGCGTACTTGTGACCCGTGTTGAAGGGTCCGTCGAACTCTTTGAATGCATCGACGATCTTGCTCAGGTTGGCTTGATGCTGCCGGAAGATGATCCGCAGCTCCCGATCGGGATCGGCCGCCTTGGCATCCATCACGCCTTGTCCGTAGGTTTGCCAAAGCCACTGCTCTTTTTCAAGTGCCGAGGTCTTCTGGCCTCGCATGTGTTCACCCGCCGTGATGCCGATGCCATCGACCTGGGGATATGTCTTCAGGAACTCCCCGATGCAGTAGCGCATGTACGGGATCGTTTTCGGGTTGTTCATGTCGTCGGTGATTCCGTGCTTACCCTTCGCACCAAAGATGTAGATATTCCAGTGGAAGACGATAATGTCGATGCCTCGTGCGTCGGCGTGGTCGAAGACTCTGTTCCAGAAGGCAATCTTGTCGTCCAGCGAGATCTCTTTGATCACCTCGACATTCGCCGGGTCCATCAAGTCCGTGTCGTCGAAGTGGCGGTCGGTACTTGTGTCGACCCGCTCGCGCAGCCGGCAGACATTGTCGTACGACACGCCCGGATACTCTTTCAAATCGACGATGCCGGGATAGGGATGGTTGGTCCAAAGCGTTAGCGTGTTGTAGCGATCGCGTGCCAGGGAATCCAGGAACGCCTCCCAGAACTCCCACTCCCACATCACTGCGATATTCTCATGAGCTGCCGTTCCCGTGTCGTCGTAACTTGGGGCTCGACCGTCGAAGGGAATGTTGAACTTGAGTCCCCGTCGGGAGATGTATGGCTTGCGGGCCTTCTCGACGACTGCATCCAGACCGCCTCCCAGAGCAATCATTTCCGCCAATTCCAATCCGCCGTACATCGCCCCCAGCGAGTCGCCGCCGACAACTCGAATCACGTTTTCTCCTTCGCGGCGAATACGAAACGATTGCGGTCCCATGCCCAGCGAGAACGTATCAAACACGATAGTGCGGTCCGCCTGCGACTCGACCACACGGCAGCCGACATCGGCAATCGCTTTGCGCAAGTCGCCAGCGGCGAACTCGACTTTAGGATCGGATTGGTCGTAGCGAATGGCTACACCTTCGGATGCGTGAAGCATCCCCATCGACATCGAGTACACGATCACAACGACGGCCAAAAGGCCTGTACTTGTTTTTTTGGGCATTACAGTTTCCTTGCATTGAACTTCGGAAAAGAGGCATGGTAGCGGCCGAGCTGTCGCTTGGCTTCTTTGTCAACCGAAAAGCAGTGGTTTCAGCTTTCAAGGTAGACACCGTCCCGCAAAAGGGTATCTCCTAAATCACGGTACGGCAGATCACGTGTCCCACAGTTCTTGGCGGCACAAAGAGCGGCGGCGGTTCCTGCGGCTTGGCCTTGTCCCATGCAGCATACGGTGTTTCGAGTGGACATGTGGGGCCGATGGTCCGAGGTTATCATCATGCCGGCGGCGTAGAGGTTCTCGATTCCCGCAACGACCAGTGCTCGGTAGGGCAGGCCATACGTTCCGCCGTTCTTGACCTGGAAACGCGGAGCCGAATCGTGAAAACCGTAGGCCATAATGTCGTCTTCGAAATGCCTGCCTTCGATAACATCTTCGTGTGAAATATCGTAGTCGCAGCTAATGAGTCGGCCGCGGCGGATGTTCAGCGTCGGGCTGGTCCGGGCCATGAATGCCTTCTCACAGCCCGGCACATATTTCCTGAAAAGCAGGACGGCCTTTGCCTGCCGCTTTCTTACTTCAAGCTCTGCCTTTGCCATATCATCGCGGTTTATCACGCTTCCCGGCACCTTGAAATTACACTTGACGAACATCAAGTAACTGTCGTGCACCGTGGTTATCATAGAGGACATACCTATTTTTCTCGCCTCTTCCCGGAAACCGCCTCCCAGGCCCCCGTTGAACCGCACGACTTTTCCATCCTCACCGCTGCGTATGCCATGGGCAAGTTGGTTGGACCCTCCGTGGTCTTCGAGATACGCGATATAGCGCTCCAGATCCACATTCGCCAGGCCGATACTATTGCAGCAGGCGTAATCGTTGGGCACCGTGTAATCAGCGCCGGCAAATGCCGCCAGGTCACCGTAGGCCGAGCAGTCTATGAACGATTTGGCATAGATCGCCTCTCTGCCGGATCGGCTGTCTGTGATCGCGCCTCTTACGCGATTGCTGTCGACAATGGCACCGGTGAGCAATGTATTTACGGCCATGAAGACGCCGGCTTCGTCGAGCATTTCCATCGTGACAAGCTTGTAGAGCTCGGTGTCAATGGCCGTGCACACCGAATCATAGCCAAAACCTCTGGACATCTCGGCATGGCCCGATGTGCCGCCCACCTTCAAGAGGCGGTCGATAATCTCCTGAGGAATCCCTCGGACAACCTGAGTCCTCTTCACTCCAGGAAAAGCCTTCCAAAGATTGTAGAAGCTGTGAAGGGCCGTCCCTCCTTCGGTTACAGTTCCGCCGGTGTAACCCTTGCGCTCGATCAACATCGTCTTCGCCCCGTTTCGTGCGGCGGCCAGCGCCGCCACCACGCCACCGGTACCTGCACCAGCAACGGCCACATCGAACTGCCGGATCGGCAGATTCTTCGGTGGTTCGAGATAATGACCCTCTTTATGCGTTACCTTCTCTTGAGCGTTTCCTTCTTGACAGCCGGCAAGCAAACCGGCGCCTAGCAAAAGACCACTTTTCGAGAATTCCCGACGATCCATCTCTATCTCCTTCTCCAAGGTAGATTTCGTCTCAGCGGCCAACAGAGCAGACGCCATTTCCTCTACCGGCGGCGGTGGTCCACCCGGTCCATGGCTTCGGCACCGCGATTTGCTATGTATGTCAGGCAGAGCCGATTGACTCTTCCCAAGGCCAAAGGACGTGGGTTTCTGCTTCGCACTAAGGTACATAAACTACCCGCTGATGATACAGCAGCACCTACGGTGATTCAAGAAAAGCAGCACGAGACTATCAAGCGGACTGAAGGATGCGAACGACCGCGACGGTGCGGTGATTGGAGTTCAACTGCCAGGCCAGCAGAGCGAATCTCGTCTTTGATCCCTTATGTCGACTCACTGGATGATGAAGCCAACAGCTTAACGATGTCCTACGTTATCAAGCTGCCCGAAGACGTTGACACGGCTGGTAGACAGATTCTCCAGCTCTTACACTGGCGAGGACTTCCGGGACGGCAGACTTTTGGGATAGTACTGCGCGTTGCGGTAAGTATGCTAAGACAACTATGGATACCAGCCGGCAACGAAAACCTGTTCTCCTGATTTCCATCGGCGTCACGGCGTTCTTGGTGGGGGCTGTTGTCAGCGGGCTGACGGTGTGGCGCGTTCTGCATGAGCAAATACGGACCCTAGAAATCGCTCAGAGCCAACGGAAGCAGCATGGCAACTCCGACAGTGAGACGAACGGGCAACACCCCGCGGCGTTGGTCCGGGTGGCAACGGCTGAATGGAAACCCGTTCAGCCGTTGAAGCCGATCATCGGTCGCCTTGTGGAGGTACGCAAAGTTACCGTGGCCAGCGAAGTGGAAGGCCAAGTTGTCGAAATGCCGGTGGAAGAGGGGACTCCCGTCGTTGGCGGAGAGACCATTCTGGCCAGGGTTGACGACGTGTGGAACCGCTTGGCTATCGATCGCGGCAAATCGCGCGTCGCCTCGATTCGTGCGAAAACCGGATACGAGTCTGCCGAGTTGAAACGCCTTGAGCAACTGGCTGACAGGAATGCCATAACGGGGAGCGAGCTGGATGCCAAGAGGGCCCTGCTGGAGCAATTTGTGGCGGACTTGGCCGAAGCTCAGGCAACAGTGCAGGAAGAGGAGGAACGAAAGACTCGATCGGTGATACACGCTCCGTTTGACGGTACTATCATCGCCAAACATGCCGAGCTTGGAGAACGCCTGTCCCCAGGCACGCCAGTCGTTGACATCATTTCCCGCGGAACGATCGACGCTCAAATCATGGTCCCCGAGTCTCTGATTGACCTCGTTGGCATCGACCAGGTAGCGCAGGTGCAGATCGATCCTCTGGGCGAGATACTATCGGGCAAGGTCGTGTCGATCACACCCTACGGTGTATCTGCATCGCGGTCGTTTCCGGTGCGAGTTCGCCTGGACGATCAAGAAGGTCGACTCAAAGTCGGGATGAGCGTGACCGTGATGGTGGCGACCGCGCCGAAAGAGCCTGCGTTAGTCGTTTCCAAGGATGCTGTCCTCGTGCGTCCCGACGGTTCGACCGTTTGGATCGTGGTGCGGAATGAGGCGTCTCGACCCGACGAGGTCCAACCTATACCGGTCGTCGTTCACGCGCGACTGAGGAGCGAATATGCCATCGAACCGGAGACCTTGAAGGGTCGGGAACTCCTGGTGCCGGAGGCTCAAGTGGTGATTGAGGGCGCCGAGCATCTTCAGCCTGGGCAGCACGTCCGCATTGTCACGTTGGACGAAAATCGCTCGGACGGCGCATCGAGAAGTGACGGCCCAGTACGCTCGAAATCGACCGAACGGCACACCGACCGTGGCACGAGCGAGCGGGAGCGCTAATCGTGGATGTCGTACGCTTTGCGATCCGCAACCCGGTCAAGGTGACTGTTGGCGTCATTCTGGTATTGCTGTGTGGGGCCATATCGCTGATCACGGTTCCCGTTCAGCTTACACCCGACGTCGACCGACCCACGGTGACGGTGCGGACTGACTGGCCGGGTCGAAGTCCACAGGAAATCGAACAATCGATTCTGCTGGAGCAGGAAGACAAGCTCAAATCGATTCAAGGGCTGTGGAAAATGACCTCGAGGGCCCAGTTGGGGCGTGCAGACATCACGCTTCAATTCAACATTGGAGCCGATATCTCCCGCGCGCTCCTGGAGGTTTCCAGCAGGTTGGACGAAGTGCCCGAATACCCCGACGATGTCGACCGTTCGAGCGTTCGGGCGGCGGACACGGTCGGGGACGACTCCCTCGCCTATTTGCGGTTGCTGGCGGAGGATCCCGACTTCGAAGTGGCCGGGTTCCACGACTATGCCGAACGTTTTGTGAAGCCGGCGTTCGAGCGTATTCCCGGTGTTGCAGAAATCAACGTCATGGGTGGCCGAGAGCGGCAAGTCCACATTCAGTTCGATCCGGTCGCTCTGGCGCAGCGCGGCATTAGCGTTGGCCAGTTGCGCAGCGCACTGGAACTCGACAACGTCAATGAGTCGGCGGGGGACTTGGCCAATGGGCGGCAGGATGTCCGCTTTCGCGTGCTGGGGCAGTTCGAATCACTCGATCCGCTTCGCCGCACCGTGGTAAAGCAGGACGGCAGCGGCGTCCCCATCCGGCTTGAGGACGTCGCCGAGGTGAAGCTCGTGTTGGAGAAGCAAGTCGCCTATGCTCGCTGGAACGGCCGAACCTCGATGAACCTTTTCGTCAAACGAGAGACCGGCGCCAACGTCCTCGAGATCATGGAACACGTGCGTCAGCGCGTTGAAGAGCTCAATGCACCCGGTGGACTACTTCGCTCGTATAAGAATGACCGGCACGGTCTGCGTCTCCACGTGACCTTCGATGACAGCGTTTACATCTATCGGGCTTTGGAACTGGTCCGCAAAAACCTGATGCTCGGAGGCTGTCTGGCCGTCCTCGTGCTCCTGTTCTTCTTGCGGAGCCTCCGGCCGACATTGATCATCGCCATGGCGATTCCCATTTCGGTGATCGGCACATTCGTCGTCATGGTGCTCACCGGCCGAAACCTGAACGTCGTTTCGCTGGCGGGACTGTGTTTCGCCGTTGGAATGGTCGTCGACAATGCAATTGTGGTCTTGGAGAATATCGATCGCCACCTGGCGACGGGTCAGAGCCCGCCGCATGCTGCCTACCGAGCGACAAGGGAAGTCTGGGGCGCCGTGCTGGCGTCTACATTGACAACAATCGCCGTATTCGGCCCCGTGCTGACAGTCAAGGAAGAGGTGGGCCAGTTGTTCTACGACATCGCTTTGGCCATTTGCGCGGCAGTTGGTCTCTCGCTGATTGTGTCGATCACCGTGATCCCGACGGCCGGTGCCACGCTGTTGCGACAACGGCGAACGGAAGACGGGGCAGTGTCGAGGGCGACGCGTTCACTGTTTGGACTTGCTCCGCTGGCACGTTGGCTGTGCGAGCTGCTTTCTCGTTGGGTCTACTTGGTGACGTTTCGCAGCCTCGCCGGCATTTGGATCCGCATCGTGATCGTCTCCATGATTCTGTTTGTTGCCCTAGCGGTCAGTTGGAAGATGATCCTTCCGGCAAACTACCTGCCCAACGGGAACAAGAACCTCGTACTCGGTCTGATGTACACGCCGCCCGGATATTCGCTCGAACAGAAAGAGCTAGTCGGCCGACGGCTGGAAGCGAGCATCCGTCCCTACTGGGAGGCGAAGAACTCGCAGGAGGCCAAGGCGATCGGTCCGTTGATCGACGTGCAAACCGGCGAGACGATCGACGAAGTGCCCGCCATCGACGAGTTCTTCTTTGCCATCGTGGAAGGACGCGGGTACATGATCGC
>JACKQG010001206.1_pt1 | contig 36367 bp, 20 predicted proteins | sample 8237621 | NCBI WGS metagenome assembly JACKQG01 (sample SAMN15677084, study PRJNA649215) | marine metagenome | biome: marine; feature: Black Sea; material: saline water; isolation source: suspended particulate matter (SPM) from the Black Sea western gyre | collected 2013-06-09/2013-06-10 | depth...
CCCCGGCCCCGCCGGGCCGCCCGTGTTCTTCCCGGTTTCGGGACGCAGATCGCCGCTGCTTGCAGACGATGCGCAGTTTCTCCGGGCTAATGCCCGGCGAGGAGCGAGGCTGCGTGGGCTGCCATGAAATGCACAGCACCGTGCCTCCGCCGCAGACCGGCCTGGCCCTCGGACGCCCGCCGACCGAACTCTCTCCACCGCCATGGGGCACCGGGAGCATCAGCTACGAACGTTTCGCCCAACCGGTACTGGACCGTTACTGCGTCAAGTGCCACGCGGGTACCGCGGAAGCCTCCGCCGAACCCAACCTCGTCCTGCGTCCTGGTCACAGCGTGTTCAAGGAGCCTTATCTGACGCTGGTGGGCTCGGCGGGCTGGGGGAATCCGGTTCCCGGCGAGCGTCCCGGCTATGGCATCGCGGGAGCAATCCCGGTGGAAAGCAGCTACGGGCAAAACGATCCCGAAGCCCTAACCACGTTGCCGCCCATGCAATACCTCTCCTACAAGAGCCGCCTGGTCGACTTGTCCGCCAGCGGCAAACACTACGACGTGAAAGTGGATTCTGAGAATCTGCACCGGCTGATGGCCTGGGTAGACGCCTGCTGCCCATTCATGGGCGACGAGGAACTCCGCGCCCAGGGCGACCCAGATTTCCCCGGAATCGAGCGACTGCCAATCCGCCCCCGCGTCGCCACCGCCCCCGTTATCGAGCGACCGTGATCGTAATCTCTTTTCGCGTGTGGCGTATGTGCTGGATCACATCCGCGCAGTTTGGCCCGTCCCATGATCGCAGTTCCGCCTCCCAACCATCACGATCCCAGGGGTACGACTCGTCGCCCGGTCGCAACCGCCGTACCAGAATGACTGGGCGGGATACGCCTTCCAAACGGAATACCCCTTCACACCAACTCCCGTCGTGAATCGGAAAGTCCTCGGACAAGCCATTCACGCGCGGTCGGATGGAATCCAACATGGCCGCTGGGGACGGAGTGACGTCAATTCCGCCATGGACTGCGTACCAATGTCGAAGCTTCACGCAAACACCTGCGATTGACTGGCCGAACGACACGGATCAGGCGGCGGGGACGGATGCACCCAGCGACACCGCAGGACCTGATCCCCCGCTCGCCTGCATCCGATGGTTACACGAAACGAATGCCCTCCCATTTTTGTCATTCGTCTGCATCGGTACTGTAGCTCCAACCACACGACGCGCAGCTCATCATGTCCTCCGGCATCGGGGCTCCGCACTGAAGACATGTCTCCTCTGGTGCGTGGGTCTGAGACTCTTCCGGCTCGCTCGCGGCACTCCGGAGCCGTTTTTCGTTGGGTGATTCGTTAAGGACCAGGAATAGAAGTAGACCCACGTTTACAACCGGAATCAGCATCAACAGACCGGCCATCCACGGGACTTCATAGCCCAACCGCCTCGCGAGGACGGACCAGCAGTACCACGCGAAAATGGCGGATAGAAGGTAAATGATGACCACGGGAGCCTCTATTGGGGCCGAGACCTGTTTCGTGTAATTCTGCCGCCGGGACGCTGCCTCCGTAATTAGTTATGGTGGCGGTTTCGGCGGCGTAACACTCCTCGATCTGAGTGTTAGTCTACCAGCGCAAGGCCCGTGCAGCTAACGATTTCCGCTGTTTTCCCTCCATTGAGGCTGCGTGTTATCGGGTCCGCATAACACGCACACCCTGCCTCTGTGAGAGGGCCTTCTGCGAGGCGTGCGTTTTATGACGGCGTTTTTCGGCGTACGTGCCTCCGGTGGCTTGAAGTGCTCGCTGGCAGTTCGTTAGTGTCCGTTTTGGTTCTTGGGACAGCGAACCGCAGTAATGGACCAGGTCGACGATTTGGTCCTCGGCAATGTCCAGGCAAGCTGGGTGCGGTGTGCCCGGCATGCCTACTGCAATCCGCAGGTAGATCGACTCCGGTTCGTGCCCGCCTTTGAAGGAATCGTGGACCAAATCGCGGGATCGAGTTGGACGGCCCTCGTCATCGAAAAGGAGCAAGTCCCCGCTGCCGACTCCGTCCTCGCCGTGACAGGAATGGCAGGCGTAACGCACATGCAAGTCTTTGCCCCTTTCATTCAACCGCGAGTCGGCAGGCCCAATCTACCATGCCACGCTCGAGATGGCGGATTTCGATAGTGACGGCGACCTTGACTTTGCCGTGGGTTTGCTCCTGATGACCCAACGATTTGAGAACACGCCCGAGAGCCCGCATCGGCTTTTCGCATGGTGGAATCAAGTGAATGCGGCGAACGAATAGAACATCGCAATATACCGCTCCCGACTGGGAATGATACTAGCCCGACGCGCCAGCGACGGTGCCCAGCCATTCCCTCGCTGGCGCGTCGGGCTAGTGTGCAATGTGTCAAACTTGACCGGAAGCGGTATGGTTTGCTCTTCCGGTGTGGATCGGGACTCGGATCCGGGAAGCTGGCGATGTGAGGACCGCCCACGGGGCCCTGCGGCCTGAGCGGTCGCACTGGTCCGCGGCTACGGCATCAGGTACGTCTCGTACGGATGATCGCACGGCGTGCCGCGGCTTACGTGCATGCGGCGCTCGATTGGTTCAATGATGATGGAAAACACGGTCTCCCAGAAACCAAGTATCGGATCTGCGTTGGCGTGACGGCAGATCGACGTGGGGTGGTCGTCGTGATCGCTGAGGATGGATTTCACCGCGTCGATGTTCATTTCCTTGTCCAAGGCAACAACCAACTGGTCGATTCGTCTCTTACGTGCATGGGACTGGATCAGTTCCGGGAACGCGTCATTGTTGGGCGTCAGGTCCGGATGAAGGCAGTGGTTGGTGTGCGTGAGCCAGCCGCGTCCATTCGGCCGCAATACGTGAACGTCGCCAATCGTGACCTCCAGGTCCGCCGGTCCTTCGGGCGTCGCCAACATGATGTTCGCGGGAATCGCCCGGTGAGCCCGTTGGACTGCCTGCACGGTTTCTTCCAGTGTCGTTGCTTCGTAGATGCCGCGCAGTATGAAGTAGTGCGGAACGCCAGCTTCGCGGCTGGGCGCCGGCAGTGTGTTTACACACGCTCCGATGCCAGCTTCGTTAAACCCCATGTACGAAATCAGGCCGGCCTGAGTGCACACGGTCAGCGCCGGCTTGCCGGAGGGACGCCGAGTCAACACGACCGTCAGTGTATCCAGAGCCGGATCGTTGTCCCAGTTTTGCGCGACGATTGCGGCGCGTTGTAGCTCGGGATCTGAGGGAAGTGACAAGACCGTACATCCCGCGTCCTGCTCCGGTTGAAGCTGGTTCCTCACCTGCAGCAGCATCAGGTCGTCGATCGAAACCCTCGCAGCCTCTGCCGTGCCGCGGAGTTCTTCCATCATGTCCGGGCTGTAATGCTCCGCGAATTCGGCGCTGCGTCGAGCCACTTCCATGGCCTTCTCGCGCGAGATCGGCGTGGTCTTTTGGACTCGTTCCAGGGCGATCTCGCAGAAACCGCGGACCTCCTCGCGAGCAGCATCGCCAATCTGCCGGCCCAGTTCCCGCGGCGGGCCGCTAACTTCGATCTCACGGTATCGTGTTGGAGGATAATGTGTCTTCATCGTGCGTTAGGGCCAACCGGTGGGATGTCTACCGCGTGGCGGCGACTCGCCTCTGTCGCTCTTCTCCGCGTTTGCGGACCCAGCAACTTAGACACATGCAGTCTTCGCCTTGGCCGCAAGTGCCGGCGATGTCGTGGTATCGTAGGGGCTGAATGGCCGCTTCGACGAGCCCGCGCATCTTCCGGTAGTCCGGTTCGTCAGTGCTGTTCCAGCCGCCATGTTCGATCTGTCCCCATCCGCCGGCCTCAATCGCCAGCGGCGCTTTCAGGATACGGCTCTCGCCCGGCAACGCCACGTTCACGAGTGCCGTGAGCGGTTGCTCGGCCAATTGGTCGCCGAACCTCTGACGGATGTGCGAGCGGAGCGCCTTCTCGCCTTCCGCATCTGTCTGCCGCCACTCCTCCTTGTTCCACGAGTACGTGCCGTAGAACTGGGCGTTCAGATCGAGCCAGTCGATGATTCGCTGGTGGCTTTCGGGGTCGAGGGCGACGTTCTCGTGGCCCGCCAGCAACAGCTTGGCCAGGGTGCCGCCGTGAGCGAAATAGTCCTTCGGCTGGCTGTACCAGGTTTCGCGTTGGTATTGGGCGATCTTGACCAAGCTACCGTCCTGGGTCAGCGATGCGTAGGCCGTGCTGGGCAGCAGTCGCTGGAAGGTGTTGGCGATGTTCTTCTCGGTGGTGTCGATCGTGCCCAGCAGGTTGACCTCGCCAGCGGTTTCCTTCAATCCGTGGCAGTCGATGCAGTAACGGTCCAGCACCGGCTGTACGGTCTTGGCGAAGCTGAGGCCGCCCGGATACTGGGGGCCCGCCGGCGGCTGCAGCTTCAGAATGACTTCGCTCGCGGAGGGGTCGCGTTGAATCACGGGGCTCGCAGTGCGGGGTTCGTGGCAGCCTACGCAGCCCGCTTGCTCGCCCGGTTGCAAGTAGGTGGCCGTGCGCATGCTCATCACGGCCATGCCGTTTTCGTCCAATGCCTGGAATTGCAGCGCCACGCCGGTCGGTGCCTCGAACGCCACCGAGCCGCTTTCGTCGATGGGCACGGTGCCGACAACCCGTTTGAGCACCTCGAACCTCACGGCGCTGGAATACGGTACGCGTTGGGTGGGTTGGGGGATCAGTTCGTTGACGCGCAACCGCCGGACCGTGCCGCGAGGAATATCCTGCGTGCCCTCATAGATATCCTGTAGGTAGAAGACTCCCTTCGCTTGCGTTTCCTTGCCGGCCACCGACGACGGCAGCACCGGCGGTTTTGGCCGCGGCTGAACGGGCATCGGAGCGAAGCACGAGATCTCCGGATCGCGATAGATCAACTCCCGCCCACCGAGCGTATCGACCAGGTAGACCCCGTAAGCGTCGTGCCGCGGATACTGCGCCATGGAACACGGGTACGGATCGGGGCAGAACGAGGCCAGGTATAGGTCTTCGCTCAGCGGATACGGACTGCCGAAACTGACCGGCGAATCGGCTTCCGATTCTGGAAAGTTTGCCTCTGGCGTCAGTCGCGTGATGGCCTCCAGGCCGTCCTCGGCGATTTCGCGGTCGATCAGAAACAATGACCCGGCATGCATTGTGTGGTGTCCGGCCGCCGTGGCAACGAGCTTGTGCGAGCCGGGAATGGGCCTGGCCTGGCAGATTCTGCACGGGTTCGGCGTGTAGCTGCCGAAGTAGTGGACGGCGGCCGTGCCGTCGAGCCGGGTGGTCCACAGGCCGAACGTCGGAATCACGGGCCGGTTGATGTAGTCCCAACGCATCCAGAGGATCCGTCCATCGGGCATCATCGTCGGGTCCCATTCGCTGGCCTCGTTGTAAGAGATCTGGCTGATGTCCGATCCGTCCGCGTCGCAACGATAGAGGACGTACGTGGGACAATAGCGTCCGCCGTTGTGGCATCGCACGCCACCTTGGTTTCGCGTCGAGATGAAAGCAAACCCACCGTCGGGCAAGTAGCAGGGATCGTAGTCCTCGCACAGCACCGTCATCCTGCCGTCGGTCCCGGCTAACGGATCGTCGTCCGTACCGGTGATCTGCCGCAAGCCCGAGCCATCGACGCCGATTTCGTAGAGGAAGAACTGCCACTGGTCGCGCGGAGGCGCGTGATCGGCGTAGGCAAATACCACCCGCTCGCCGTCGAACGACAAGTCCGGGTGCATCGCGCAACCCGGCGGCAGTTTGCCTTCTAACAGCACCGTTTCGTTCGGCTTGTCGGTCTTCCAGCCGTCCAGAACGACCAACCCCGGTCCTGTATCGTTGTGGCGTCCGAAATAGTTGTCCCCTGGGGCGCTCAGCAGCGGCGGCGGCCGCTTGGTCAGCAGCATCCGATCGAAATCGAGCGCAGGGTGCGAGAAGACGATCCGGCGTCGGAGGTCGACCGCCTGGGCAAAGAGATCTCTGCCGGCCGAAGAGGCGGGCTCTTTGGCCGCCTGGTCGATGGCTTGCTTGAGCGTCTGGAATTCCGCCGCCATTTTCGGCCGGGGCGTCGTTTTCTGCACAAATTCAAGCGTCTTGCGTGCCAACTCCAGTCGCTGTTGGGCATGCGCGAGATAGTACGCATTTGAGGCGCCGTTCCCTGTCGGTACGTAGTCATTCCAAATTCCGTCACGCCGTTCCATCTCCATTTCGATCTGCGACCGCCGATCGCGAAAGTCCCGAGCCACCAGGTCCCACAACGCTTCCCGGACTTGCCGACATTCCGACGCGCGGGCGACGATCGGCCGGCAGTCGACAGCCGCGTGCGGCGGTAGTCCCCTCATTGCCCGCACGTAGTGGACGAACACTTCCAGTCGCTCGTACTTGCCGTCGAGTCGAAAGCCGACTTCGCCAGGCGAAAGCGCGAAGCCACGGTGCGTCGTGCCGCCGATCTTCAACTCCGTCGCCCTGGCCACACGGGTGTTGACCTTTCCTTCCACCATCGTGCCGTCGAGTTCCAGAGAGATGGAATTACCCTGTTTGTCGAACAGCCGCGGGCTAAGGAAATGCGCCGAGCCGTTTTCCGGCAGGCGGCCGAGCGTGGCGAAGTACAACCGCTGGAGGCCGTCGACCCGAAACTCCAGCCGCACCGGTTGCGCGTCGGGCGTCAGTCGAACGGTCGCCGGGTGGAATCCGTCGGACCCGGCGGCGCGGTCCTTTCCGACGGTCGGCCCGAACGTGGCCTCCAGCGACGCCAGCATACTCTGCTGCCAAGTGTCTTTCTTGACATACACTGGCGCGGTTTTGGGCGGCTGGGCACCGCTTGCCGACGGCGAAAGCGTGGCGAACGACAGCAGTACGAACGGCGCGATTGTGAGTGCGATCGGTTTCATGGTTCGGTGGTACCTCCTTCGGTTTCCTTCCAGCCGACGGTGCCTCGGCGGACCGGGGCGTTTACCGCGAGCGTGCTTGTCTAGCGATTATTGTAGCAGGCCAGCGTTCGTTTGCACTCACGGGTCTCGGATGCGATGATTAGACGCTGTGAGCTGCTACGTTTCGTCCGGAATTAGAGGGGCATTCCGTGGTAGCGGTCGTTTGGAGGGTGGTTATAGATTGGTGGTTATAGATAAGAAGAGAGGCGGAGATGGAATCGTACCTGCCTTCATCTATAACCACTAATCTATAACCAAGTCCGAGAGCAAACTGGTCCAGCCGAATTTAGGAGAATTGGCCATGATCCACGCGGCGCGAACTGCCATCAGCCTGTGCGTTGGAATTCCCTGTGTCGTCGTGTTTCTGGCATGGGGCACGATCCTCCAAGCGGCTGACCTGCAGACGCAGGATGACACTAGTAAGATGGCGCGGCAGATCTTGGAAGCCGCCGAAGTCACCGGTGGCGTGATCGTACACGTTGGCTGTGACGATGGCCGACTGACCGCCGCCTTGCGGGTGGGCGATGGCTTCCTGGTCCACGGTCTCGATGCCGATGCGGAGAGCGTCCGGAAGGCTCGCGAGCACATCCGGTCGCTTGGCCTGTACGGTAAGGTGTCGGTGGAACAATGGCAGGGCAAGCAACTGCCGTACGTTGACGACCTTGTGAAGTTGGTTGTGATGCGGGATGCGGGATACGAGATACGAGATGAAGAGATCCAGCGCGTGCTAGCCCCTGGCGGTGTCGCCATTTTTCTCAATCGGCAATCGGAAATCGAAAATCGGAAATGGGTCAAGCCTTGGCCGGAGGAAATCGACGAATGGACACACTGGCTTCACGACGCTGATGGGAATGCGGTGGCCAATGACACCCGGGTCGGCCCGCCCGGTCGCATTCAATGGATTGCCGAGCCGTTTTGGCAGCGTCATCACGATGGCCCGCCCGCCGTCAGCGCGATGGTCTCGGCACGAGGAAGACTGTTCTACATCCTTGACGAGACACCAACGGGCGTCTTCGCGTCGCCAGAGAAATGGTCGCTTATCGCCCGGGATGCGTTCAACGGCGTGTTGCTCTGGAAGAAGCCGCTGCCTGACTGGGGCGGACCGGCGCACGGCACCTGGCTTCGCCAGGACAAAAGCATCCCGTACCGGCTTGTTGCCGCTGGGAATACCATATATGTCACCCTTGGTTTCAATGCCCCGGTTTCCGCGTTGGACGCTCAGACGGGCGACGTCCTCCGTACCTATGAAGACACGGAAGACACGCAACAGATACTGTTACATGACGGGGCGCTCGTCCTTGCCGTTCGTCAGCGCGATACCGGAAATTCTGCCGAACGCGGCGCGCCGACCGCCGTCAACAGTGTTGTCGCAGTCGATCCTGACACAGGATCGATGAAGTGGAAGAGCGAGCCGTTCGGCGGTCTGCCGTACCTGTCCAGCAAGACGTATCTTCCCTTGGTAGCCGGCGACGGCAAGGTCTACGTGCTGGACGCCAACGAGATCGTATGCCTTGATGCGAACGGCGGGGAGGTGTGTTGGCGTCTGCCGAGGCCCGACCATGTGGAAGTGAAGAACCGGGGTTTTGCCTTTCACAATGTCTGCTCGCTTGCCTACTACGACAAGGTGCTCGTATTGACGCAGCCGACCGAACCGGGCGAACCATACAAGAAGCCAACCCGAACCGCCATTTTTGCCGTCGACGCTGAAGCAGGAAGTATCTTATGGTCCGCCAAGTGCGGAGGTTGGCCTTTCGTGACCTCGGCGGATGCATTCGGGATCGATGGCCTGATCTGGACGGTTGGAGATTCGGATTTCTCCCTTGTTGGCTTCGAAGCGAGGACGGGCAAAGTCAAGGAGACCATCGATGCGGCCGACGCTTTCTTTCAAGGCCACCATCACCGGTGCTATCGTAACAAGGCGACGCCCAATTACATCTTCACCGGACGCCGCGGCATCGAATCCACGGAACTGGCTACTGGTGACGTCAAGCTTCATCATTGGACAAGAGGCGGATGTCGATATGGAATCCTGCCGTGTAACGGCCTGATCTATGCGCCGCCCGACGCCTGCGTCTGTTATATCTCGGCGAAACTGGCAGGCTTCTATGCCTTCGCGCCCGAGTCGTCCGAGAAGCCCACGCCGAGAGCAAACAGCAGGCTCGAAAAAGGGCCTGATTACGGCCTGTCGCCTGCAGCCAACTTGCCCCAATCATCGGAAGAGTGGCCAACCTACCGGTTCGACCCTCAGCGCAGTTGTGCGACGCCCGCAACGGGGCCTTCCGATCTGAGCGTCCGTTGGAGAACCGACATTGGCTGCGCGGCAACCAGCCCCGTCGTGGCAGAAGGCAAAGTCTTCTTCGGCGCGACGGACCGCCACGCGGTCTGGGCCGTAGACGCCGACTCCGGCGAAAGGAGTTGGTCCTATGTGACCGGCGGACCGATTGACTCGCCACCTACGATCTACAAAGGCCTTGCCCTCTGCGGTTCGCGAGACGGATGGGCTTATGCACTGAATGCGGGCAATGGAAAACTTGTATACAGGTTCAGGGGCGCCCCGGCCGAGCGTCGAATCGTTGCACTTGACAGGCTGGAATCCCCGTGGCCCGTTCATGGAAGCATACTTGTCACAAACGGTGTCGCCTATCTTACGGCCGGTCGCCAGTCATTCGTGGATGGAGGGATCTTTGCGTATGCGCTCGATCCATTCACCGGTCGCACGCTTCAGAAGACCCAAGTGTTCAGTCCAGAGTTGCAGGGCATTGAGCAAAAGGAATACGAGACGCGGTCGCCCCAGTTCTTAGTGCCGTTGTCAAAGTTCTATGACATGCCGTCGGAGAACCTGGGGGCCGTGTCAGATATTCTGACCGCCGACGGGGGACTTATCTACATGCGGAATCTCCGGCTGGATCCCAAGGACATCAGTCGGCCAGTTTCTCAGGCGAGAGAAACCATCGACGCCCGGTTTGGCGGCGGTGTCAGGCAGGATCCGGTACCTGGTCCTCAAGTCGTGTCCGATGCAGGATTCCTGGACGGCTCCTGGTTCAATCAAGTCTATTGGACATACCGCAACGCTTCGCGGTCAAAGCTGTTGGTTTTTGATGACACAACCACTTATGGAGTCAGAGCGCGCGATAGGAAATCGAGAAGCAGACACGACCGTTATCGCTTTCAGCCTGGGAAGGGCTATACGCTCTTTGCCTACAACCACGAGACCAACGAGGAACAATTTGCTGTCGACGTTCAAGTCCGCATCCAAGCGATGGTGTTGGCCGGTGACAAGCTTTACGTTGCCGGCACGCTGGACATGGGAGATCCGGCAGACCCCTGGGCGTTCATCGAAGGGAGCAAGGGGGGCGTATTGTGTGTCTATTCGGCCAGTGACGGCGCCAAGCAGCAGGAAACCGATCTGGAGAACCCACCGGTATTCAACGGTATGTGCGTAGCGGGAACACGGCTGTATATGTCGACAATCGCGGGGACAGTTGTTTGTGTGGGACAGTAAGATCAGGGATGAGACAACCTCTTCGTTTAACCCGAAGCCGGAGGCGATGGCGGGCGCCATGTGTAGACGATCCATACCACTTCCCGCCATCGCCTCCGGCTTCGGGTTAAACGAGAACCATGCGTGAACGAAATCGGAAAGCGTTTCTATTGGCGATCATCGGACCGCCGCAGTAGAAGGAGCCTCAGGATGAGATTCCGCCAGGTTCTTCTGGTGTCGGTTTTGACCGCTGTCTGTCTGGCCGCCCATCCGGCTCGTCCGGACACGACGATCGTCGTGAATTTCGGGTCGAATCCGTCGGCTAAGGTCGCCGGAGGCGCCGAGGCCGAGGTGAATTGGCTCGACGCTGACCCGGCCGACGATACGATCTGCACCGAGTGCTTTGCGGCCGTGGAGCTTCAACATTATCTGCGCAAGATGGCGGGCCGCGGAGAGGATTTTGCCATCGTCGACGACGATCAACCGAACGCCGGCGACCTGATCCTGCTCGGCGGCCCGGAGTCGAATGCGGCCACCCGCGAGTTTGCCGGGAAGTTGGGCGTGGATGCAGAGCAGCTTTCCGAGGTCGGCGCTCAAGGGTACCGCATCCGCAGCGCCGAGACGGGCGGACGCCGTATCACGCTGATAGCCGGTGGCGGGCGTGAGGGCACGTTGTACGGAGCCTACGACTTGCTGTATCGGCTCGGCTGCCGCTGGTTCGCTCCGGGCGAACTGCACGAAGAAGTGCCACAGATTGAAGGGATCGTAGACTTTGACTTGACCGAGCGGCCGAGCTTCCACACCCGCGGCTTCATGGCTTGGCAAGACCGCGGCAATCCCGAGTTCCTGCTTTGGATGGCGCGGAACCGTCTGAACGACTGGTGCATCGAACAGAGCGACCACCCACTGGTTCGCAAGCTGGGCATCAAGATGGTCTGCGGGATGCACGACGCGGAATGGCTTTTCCTCCGTCCGTCTTCGGCATATCCATACGACCATCCACAGTTCGACAACGATGACGACAGGCCCAAAAATCCGTATCCGCCCGGCAGCCAGTACCAGGGCGACGTCGACTCTGATGGGAAGCTCTCCTATTTCGAAGCTCATCCGGAATGGTTCGCCTTCGAAGGCGGGCGTCGGATCCCGGGTATTGGAGATTGGAGCGGCACCAATTTCTGCACGTCCAATCCGAGCGCAGTCACCGAGTTCATGAGGAACTACGTCCAGGCGCTGATTGACGGCCCCTATCGCGGCGCCGACATCATCCGCTTCTGGACCCTCGACGCCGGACGCTGGTGCCAGTGCGAGGCGTGTAAGGCGCTGGGCACTCCCAGCGACCGCAACTTGCTACTGGTCGAGCGGCTGGACCGCGAGATCAAGCAGGCCCGCGCGGCGGGCAGGATCCATCGGTCGATTCCAATCCGTTTCCTGGTTTACGCCGACGTACTCAGCCCACCCACGCGCCCTCTGCCGCCCGGTTTCGACTACGCGACTTGTTCCGGTACCTTCTACCCGATCGCCCGCTGTTACGTCCACGACTTCGACGATCCCGACTGTCCCCGCAACGTCCGCTATCAACAGCAACTGCACGGGTGGGTAGCCGATCCAGAGCGCCACTACCGCGGCCAGCTCGTGATCGGCGAATACTACAACGTTTCGGGCTACCAATGTCTTCCCGTCGTTTTCATGAACACCATGACCAACGACATTCCCCACTACTACAAGGTCGGCGCGCGCTACTTTCAGTACATGCACGTGACCACGGCCAACTGGGGCAACAAGGCGTTGACCAACTACCAAATGGCCCGCCAGCTCTGGGACGTGAACACCGACTGCGAAGCGCTCTTGGCAGACTACTTCACACGACGATACGGCCCGGCCGCGTGTACGATGCGCCGATTCTACGAATCCCTGGAGAAGATGCTCTCGAACGTCACCGAACTGAAGTACGGGCTGGCGCGGCGGCTGAACCGTGGCGCCGAAGACCTCTTTCCTGAGCGGCATCTGCAATACCGGCGCCAGCAGGGCATAGTCTGTGACGGGCGTACTCTGGTGGAGATCGTCGCTGATGCCAAGAAGTGCCGCGAGTTGATCGACGAAGCCCTGACGGCCGAACTACCCGACCGGATCCGCGGCCGCATCGCCGAAGACGAACGGATGTTTACCTATGGCGAGCAGACGATCCTGTTCTACGACGAGTGTGTCCAGACGCTGCAGCTTGCCCGGGCGAACAAGCTCGACGAGGCCCGCACCCACTATCGTCGGGTGAAGCAGCTAGCTGACTCGCTGCGCGCGGACACAACGTCGCCAAAGTTTACCTATGAACCCTGTTTGGCCGATGCCCTACAGGCCAGCTATGCCCCGGCGGCCGTGGCCCAGTTGGCCGAGCTTCTGGGGCCATAGACCTGGGCCGCATCGAGGACTTCGATTCCCGGAACGTTCGCATACGAGGATTCGACAATCACCATGACTGGACTTCTCCTCCGTGCTTCGATGTCCGTCTCCCTGCTCCTGACACCAGCCACTGCTGCCACTCTCGCCGCCGCCGATGATTGGCCTATGCCGTTCCATGATCCGGCCCTGACCGGGCGGTCGAGTTTGAAGGGAGCGATGACTACGGCCCCAGAGGTGGCCTGGTCCGTTTCGTTGGCCGCCTATCGCGGGTATCTCCAAGTCGGGCCCGGTGCGGAGAGCATGGCTAAGGTCGATGCGGAAAGGAATCCTAACTACCTGGCTCAGACGGCCAATGCCTGGGGCCTCGCGCCGCAGAAGTTTGTGTATGACGATGGAAGTGTGTTGGAGATGCGGGATAGCGACGCGGTGCGCTGGGCCAACTGGCTGCCGGACGAGAAGTTTCCGCAACGTGTGAGTTGGCACGGCCAGGGTCTGGACGGACGGGTGCGGCTGGAGGTTTTTCGCAACGGACCCGACCGGCCCGAGGTCGTGTGGGAAACCGCCGTGACGTACAAGAGCTTTCACCGGCCGCAGGTGCTCGCGGCCGACGTAAACGCCGACGGCCGTTTAGAAGTCGTCACCGGCAGCTACTACTACCTCACAGTCCACAACGGACAGACGGGCGAACTACTTGACGACATTCACTACCCACACCGCAGTCGGGGCTTCCTGGGGGCGATCAACTTGGACGACGAGCCGGGAATGGAAATCGTCAACATCGGCAATTTCCAACTGGCCATCGAATCGTTGGATGTCGTCGAGGGCAAAATCAAGACGAACTGGCGGCGGGACATCGAACTGGATATCTCCCGCCACCGCCGCGCGGTGCAGTGTCCGCTGACCACGCTCACTGACATCGACCAGGACGGTCGGAACGAAATCCTCTTCAACCTCTACAACGACGCCGGCGATCAACAGTGGCACGTGGTTGCCTTCGACGCCTTGACGGGCGAACCGGAACTGGATCTGCCATCGACCTATCTGATGGAGGCGTTGGATCTGGACGGCGATGGTTTGGTCGAAATCGTCTGCCAAAGGACCACGGGCCTGTGCATGTTCGGATACATGCCGCTCGAGATCTACAACCTGCGCGAGGGCCAAGCGGTTTCGCGTTGGTCGACCCAGTGCGGCTTCATCCCCAAGATTTCCCTTCATCGGCAGCCTCCGCAACTCGCGACATTCAAAACGGGCGGCGGAGCCCGGCGGATCGCCTGGGGCGATTTCGATGGCGACGGCCGGCAAGGGTTCGTCTACGCCACGCGTGAACCGACTGGACGGCCGTCGGAGTTCGTGGAAAGGTGGCACGGCCTGGACGCCGACGATGACGGCTGGCAAGACCTATGGACGGTGGAGGCCTCGCCGGGCATGCGTCTGACGGTGGAAGCGGTCTCCGACGTCAATCAAGACGAGAAGGACGACGTCTTATTGTCGTGGATCAGCCCCACTGTTGCGTCGGCCGAGTTCAAGGGGCAGGGCGCGGACGCCGAGGTGCAGTCGTTCGCCCAGAACGTCACGGGGAAATGGCCCGTCATTGCCCCGGACCTGCGCAGCAACGGCCGGCCGCTTGTCGTAGCTACCGCGCCTGGCGACTTTGTCGTCGCTGTGGAACCTCCACGAGACGAGGACGAGCGACCCCGCCTGCTCTGGCGCGTGGCCGGGCGAGGCGAAGGGCCGGAAGATGGCTTGTTGGCCGCCGATCTGGACGGCGACGGGACGAAGGAAGTGGTCTTGGCTCGACCTGATGGAGAGGGCCGGGCCAGCGTTGTGGCCCTGCGGCCTGACGGCTCGGTTCTGTGGAGCCGCTCCTTCCGTCATTTCCACGGGCGACGCGAGGTGTATCGACTTGGTGGGCTGCGCCATCTGTTCGTCGCTCGGCTGACCGATCCCAAACGATACGATGTCGTGGTCAACGTAATGCGTACCATCATGCACAGCGACGAGAGCTATGCCTTGTCCGGTCTGACGGGAGACATACTGTGGCATCATGACTCGGCCGCCGTGTGGAACGACGAGGGGAAACCGACGGGCCAGGCTTGGGGGTATGGCGGCTACGAGATGGCCTTCTTCGATCTTGTAGGCGATGGCCGCGAGGAGATGTTCTTCGAGTATCCCATCAACTACTGGATGGCCGACGGCGCCACGGGCGACCTGCTGCGCAGCCGATCCATGAGCAGGTTCTTTCCCGACGTTGTGGCCTACTACGGCCGGCCCGCCGTCGCCGATTTGGTGCCGGGCGGCGAGCCGGAGTTGCTGTTCGACAGCAGCTACGTCCTGGGCGTGATGACGCCGGAGCCAAAGGCCGTCTGGAGCCATACGACCAGCACCTACCAGCGGGATGGAATCGGAGACGTGAACGGCGACGGCCGACTGGAAATTGGCGGGGCAGGCTACGGCAACCGTTTTTGTTGCTTTGACGGCGCAACGGGCAAGATTCGCTGGGAAGTCCCCATGGAAGGGAATTTCACCTCGACCGTCACCGCAGACATCGACAGCGATGGCCGCGACGAGTTTCTTCTGGGCGTCAAACGCCGCGTCGTGGCTGTGGGCGAGACTGCCGAAGGCGACGGAGCCATCCAATGGGAATGCGAACTGCCGGCCATGCCGGCAACACCCTCGATTGCGGATACCGACGGGGACGGCGTGGCCGAAATCATCGTGATGGGCGACGATGGGGTGATTTACTGTCTGGATCGTTGATGTCTGATTCGCTGATTCGTTCCGCGTCGGGCGCTGGGTCCGGTCACCGAGTTGGAGCAAGGATTTCTGCATCCCTTGATGTTGTCGGCTAGGCAATCAAGTATGATTGACCGTGAACGGCCGCCAGAGAGCGTGTGTGAATGGCTGCCTGCACAATGTTACAGTTGCGGGCCAATCGTGGGAGCACTCGAATGACTTGTTCGCACATCAGTCGTCGTCGATTTCTTCAGGCAGCCGCAGGTTCGATCGCCGTGCCGCGTTTCGTGTCGGCCAGGGCCCTGGGGGCCGGTGACAATGTGGCGGCCTCGGAACGCATCACTCTGGGCTCGATCGGCGTGGGAAGCCGGGGTAGCGGGCTGCTGAACGGGTGCTTGGCATTCGACACAGCGCAAGTCGTCGCGGTCTGCGATCCTTTCGAGCACAAGTGTCAGGCAGCCAAGAGAACGATCGAAACCCGGTACGCCGACCGGGCCGGCAAAGGCAACTACCATGGCTGTGAGACTTACAACGATTTCCGCGAACTGATCGGCCGCGACGACATCGACGCGGTGGTGATCGCCTCGCCCGGCCATTGGCACGCGATTCAAGCCGTCCAGGCAATGAAAGCCGGCAAGGACCTCTACAGCGAGAAGCCGCTGTCGGTGACGATCGCCGAGGGGCAGGCGATGTGCCGGACAGTCCGGCGCTACAGTCGGGTCTTCCAGACCGGTACGCACATGCGTTCGATCGCTCACGTCCGTTTTGCTGGCGAACTCGTGCAGAACGGGTACTTGGGCCGTTTGCATACGGTGGAAGTCGCCTGTCCGGGCGGACGCGAGGCGCCGGTCGAAAAAGAGGTGCCCGTCCCGGCTGGGCTGGACTATGAAATGTGGGTCGGGCCGGCATTGATGATCTCCTACACGCCCCACCGATGCGACCGATTGTTCGGGTGGATGCACTGCTACAATTTCGTCACCGGGTGGATCAGCGGCTGGGGGGTGCACCACATGGATATCGCTCTGTTCGCGTTGGGCAAAGATCACTCTGGGGCAATCGAAGTCGAAGGGACGGCCGTGTTTCCCAAAGCCGGCATGAACGACACGCCCATTTCCTGGGCGGTTGAATACACACTGGCCGACGGTCTGGAGATCAAGTACTCCGAAAGCAACAATCTTCATCCATCGGGTGTGCGTTTCAAAGGCGACAAGGGTTGGGTCTTCGTCAACGGTTCAAAGATCGAGGCCGAACCCGCATCGCTGCTGAAGGTCGCCATCAAACCGGACGAGACTCACCTGTACGAAAGTAAGAACCACATGGGCAACTTCCTGGAGTGCGTCAGAAGCCGGCGCGACCCGGTTGCCCCGGTCGAGGCTGGTCATGCCGCCACCACGCTGTGCAATATCGCCGACGTGGCCATCCGACTGAACCGCAGAGTTACCTGGGACCCGGCGGCCGGGAGTTTTGTCGACGACAGCGAAGCCGACCGAATGCGATCGCGAGCGACGCGCAGCCCGTGGATGACATAGCGCTCTTGCAGCCCCGAAAGGTATGAGACGATGGACAAGACTGTTCTGATCGCCACAACTTTGATCTTTGGCGTCGTCGACACCTCATTTTCGGCCGACGTCGCGCCGGCTAGGCCGCCGGAGAACGCCATCGTCCTTTTCGACGGCATCGACACGTCGGCCTGGATGCAGCATAAGAGCATGAGGATTCCCACCGCCGACCAGATGAAGGAGCCTCCGCCGTGCCACTACAAGCTGGTAGACGGCGCTCTGGAGGTTAGCGATCCGGGGCACTTGATTACCAAGCAGCGGTTCGGCGATTTCAGATTGCACGTGGAAGTTTGGCTGCCCGGAGAAGAGGGGATCAACAGCGGCATATGGACCCATTATCGTTATTGCACTGAAATACGTGGTCGGAATGAGAAAGGGGAGAAATATCGGCTTGGCGCGATCTACGGCCTGAAGGCACCGGACGTGGACGCGAGCGAACCGGCACGCATTTGGCAGACGCTCGACATCACGTTCAGAAACGCCCGTTTCGACGGCAGCGGCAAGAAGACCGAAAACGCCCGATTTACGGTGTTTCTGAATGGCGTCAAGATTCACGACGACGTGGAAATCCAGAGTCGATGCCCGACTCTGCAGGAGCCCGAAGGACCCGCGCCGGGACCGATCGTGCTCGAAAACCACAGAAGCCAAGGCCGTGTGCGCTTTCGAAATATCTGGATCGTACCGATGGGAGACGGTCAGCAATCGAGCACCAACTGAAGGTGTTCGGCGAAAACCGGCGGCGACTCCGGCTGTGCGAAGGACTACAGAATGACAAGCATCACATGCAGACTGTTGATCAAGCTGACGTGTATTGCAGCATTATTGCTCTGCGTAGACAGCCTTTTGGGCAATGACTCTCCGTCCGAGAATAGGCGATTGCCCAACGTTGTCTTCATCATGTCCGACAACCACAGTCCGTCGACTCTGGGATGCTACGGCAACGCGGATGTTCTGACACCGAATATCGATGCCCTTGCCAGAGAGGGCACGATGTTCAACAAGGCCTTTAGCTGCAGCCCCGCCTGCTCTCCGAGCCGTGCATCTATTCTCACGGGATTACTGCCATGTCAACACGGACAGATTGATATTTGCAGCCGGAGCATCAACAACGAATGCAAATCCAAACCGGAATTGTTGGACAGTATGAAGACCCTGCCTCAGATATTGTCCGAGACTGGCTACAATTGCCACGCCATCGGAAAGTTTCATCTGGAAGGTAAAGGACCGGACTACAAGGGCTTTTCTTCATGGACCACCTTGCCCTATCTCGCAGGCGGCGCGCCCTGGATTACCACAACGTATATAAAAAATGGCAAGCAGGGTTTCGCGGAAACAAATGACACCGAATTTTTCTCGCAATGTGCCGTGGATTGGATTAAGGAAAATGCCGGCGCGGAACAACCGTTTTTCCTCTATCTTTCCTATAACGTGCCAACGGGATATGGCATGCAGAATCGAAGTAGGAACAAGCACCTTGAGTATTACAGAAAAGCGTTGAATACGATATTCTATCCTGCAGATGCCGAAAACAGTGAAGCTCATCTGACTTATTGCCGGATATTTGCCTCGTCGATCACGCTCATGGACGAGGGCATTGGGTCCATCATGAAGACGCTGAAAGAGACTGACGTTGAAAACGATACCGTCGTGGTGTTCACTTCCGATCAAGGAGTTCCTGCCGGCAGATATGGACATTTCAGCCGTTCGCCCAACTTCGTCAGATGTCTGAAGGACGGTTGTGTGGACGTCCCCCTTATCTTTCGACATCCGAAGCACGTCGAAGCGGGACGAAGATCTGACAGGCTGGTTTCACATTATGATCTCATGCCCACGCTGCTTTCCTATCTTGGAATGAAAGGCAAACTCCCGGCCGCGCCGAAACAGCCCGGTAGGGATTATTCGGCGGAGTTGCGGGGGACGAGAATCGAAGATTGGGACGATACGATATACTTCGACTATCGCAACTGGGAACGGGGAGTAAGAACAAAGGACTGGATGCTGTTTGTCGCTCGGGGAGGATTGAGTGACACAAAGACCGCAACGCATAATGAAGAGACCGCGTTGTACGATATGAACGAGGATCCTGGTCAGACGAATGATTTAAGCCAGCGTCCCGAATATCAAGAGATCAAGAACAGGCTGTACCGTCAGCTTAGTGACTATTTCAAACAGCACGCCCATCCGGACTATCAATGGAAGATGGAGGACGGCTAGGCGTTGGTATCCAGCGAAGCCAGTGGAATGACTGTGAAAGGAGCCCTCAAGATGGCCTCTTGGACAAGATCGCGGACGGTTGCGCTTTTTGTGATTTCGACCATGGTATCCATCGGGATTGCCCGGCCGCCGCGTTCGCCGGGTGCGGAGGCGGTGGGTCAGCCGAAGAGCATCCCTCTCGACGCCCTACAGTTTGTCGCCGACGGCAAGCCCGTCACCAACAAGAGCAGCGAAGTGGCTGGCTTCGTGCTGATGGCGGACGGCACAGGCCCTCAGGTCGCAGTCCTGGCCTATGCCGGCGCCGTGGTGGCGTGCGTCGGGCAGGATGAAACGGCGGAAGTGGGCATACCGCTTCCCAAACAGGCCGGCGCGTTTTCGGTTTCCGCTCGCGTGGATCTGGTAGCTGGCGAAGCGGCAGAGGTCGAAATTGCAGTCGAAGGCAAAAACGTGGCACGGACGTTGCGCAGCGGCGAGGCGGTTGAATTGAGCGTCGACGCCGCGGCATCAAGTGGCGAACCGCTCGCGCGACTGATTTCGCGTGGTTCCGGAGCCGAGGTTGCGGTCCGCTGGCGGGAAATTCGCATCGAAACGGCTGGTAGTTCCACGCCGATCGCCCTGGCGCTCGCGCCGAAGCAGGTTACCTGCCCCCCGCCGATACATCCGTCCCTGCGGCCGGCCATGGAACAGGTGATGATCGAATGGGACTGGCGCATGCAGGATGGCATCGGCACGCCGCGAGACTCGGTAACGTATGCGGCGGCCGTCGAGCGGATGTTCGAGGGGGGAGATCATTTGATCGAGGACCTCCACAGCGGCGGGCATCAGATAGACGCGGAAACGGCCGAGTGGGGAAGTTTGCGTTCGGAATGGAAAAAACTGGCCGCGGATGAGAAGGCGGCCGAAGTGGCCTGGGAGAAGCTGTGGCGAGAAGTGCACCATGTGCGTCGCCGTATCACCCTGAAGAACCCATTGGCGGATACCGGCCCCGTGGTGTTCGTCCAGGACGTGCCGGGTGGGGCTTACAGCTCGCACATCGTTTCATTCCACGGAGACTGCGCGCGGCCGGGCGGCGGCGTCTTTGTGCTGGAAGAACCGGGCCGGTCGATGCGTCTTCGGCCGCTGGTCCGAGACCAGCTGCCTCAAGGCGCCTACATGTCTCCTGAGGTATCCTACGACGGCCGGCGCGTCCTTTTCGCGTACAGCGAGGCGGAGTCGGACCCGACCACCTATGGCCAGTTTCCGGACCGGCATTTTCACCTGTACTCCGTGGACGCGGATGGCGGCAATTTCGCGCAGCTCACCGACGGCCCCTACGACGATCATTCACCGTGCTTCCTGCCGAACGGCAAGATCGCCTTCTGCTCCAGTCGCCGCGGCGGCTTCCATCGCTGTGGCAAAGGACCTTGTCCCACCCACACTATGGCGATTTGCGAGGCCGACGGCAGCGACCCGCGAGTGGTTTCCTTTCACGACACGCACGAATACGATCCGGCCGTCTTGCACGATGGCCGCGTCCTGTACACGCGCTGGGATTATGTGGATCGCCGCGCCGTCAACTTCCAGCATCTCTGGACCGTCAAGCCCGATGGCAGCGACGTGCGCATCTACTACGGCAACAGCACGCTGAACCCCATGGGAATCTGGGAGGCGCAGCCGATCCCCGGTTCCAAACGCGTCATGGGTACGGCCTGCGCCCACCACGCCGTGCCCGCCGGTTCGATCGTCCTGGTGGACGTGAGCAAGGGCATCGACGACCTTAAACCGCTCACGCGTTTCACGCCCGACGTGCCCTTCTACGAATCTGAGTTTCCCGTGCGGAGCCGATGGGGTGGAAGATGGCCCCCCGAGGTTATGGAACGACTCCAAACGATCCGCTGGCCTGGGCACTGTTACCGCAGCCCCTATCCGCTTTCGGAGAAATACTGTCTGGCGGCCTACACGTTTGACACACTTCGCGGCGAGCCGTACAAGAACCCTCCGCATCTGTTCGGGCTCTACCTCGTGGACTGCTTCGGCAACAAGGAGTTGCTGTACCGGGACTTGAACATATCGAGTTCCTGGCCGATCCCCTTGCGGCAGCGAGACAAACCGCCGGTCCTGCCTTCCGCGCTTGCGGCCGAAGGCGAGGCCGAGGGGACGTTCTTGCTCCAAAACGTGTACGAAAGTTGGACGCCGCTTCCCACGGAGCGCATCACTCAGCTTCGCGTCATCCAGGTGCTGCCCAAAACCACGCCAAATATGGGCAACCCGTCTCCCGGTGCTGCTCGTGGGGCCCCGGGCAAACAGGTTTTGGGCACGGTGCCGGTCGAGGAGGATGGCTCGGCCCACTTCCGCGTCCCGGCGCGCAAGGCCGTGATGTTCCAGGCGTTGGACGAACGGGGCCGGGCGGTCCAGACGATGTACAGTCTGACGTATGCCCAGCCCGGCGAAACCGTCGCTTGCGTCGGTTGCCACGAACACGGCATGACATCTCCTTCTGCATCACCATCGAGCCCGGTAGCCATGGCGCTTGGTCGACCCCCTTCGGCAATCACGCCCGGCCCTGATGGTTCCTTGCCGTTCAGCTATCCGTTGCTCGTCCAGCCCGTGCTGGACCGGCACTGCGTTCGGTGTCACAAGGCCGAGATGCCGAAGGAGCAAAGCGGGGACGTTTTTCTCACGGGAGAACCAGAGGCAAAATTCTCCAAGTCCTACAATGCGCTGGTTGGCCGTGTTCCATACCGCGACAGCAATGGGCCGCCGCGGACGAGCCCGGACCAATACGGAGCCCGTGGCAGCAAATTGACGACGCTCCTGGTCGAGGGCCATCACGACGTCGAATTGGCCGCACAAGACTGGGAACGGCTGATCACCTGGATGGATACCAACGCGTTGTTTTACGGGACCTTCAACCATGAAGACCAAGGGCGGCAGTTGAGGGGCGAGCGAATTCAGGGACCGGAATTGGAATGAACCGTGGTGATGGAGTAATTCTCCACCCTAATCTTTCACCTTAATCTTCCACCCGTACCACACGAGCGCTCCCAGATGACGCAGTTCTTTCCGCACGAGAAACTGGATGTCTACGCGCATGCCTTAGGGTTCGCGAAGACGGCCACCGCGCTGATCGCTTCCTGGCCAGCGGTCATGGCCGTTTCCGACCAATTGGGCCGAGCGACGGAAAGCATCGTGACGAATCTGGCCAAGGCTGCGCGTCTGCGTGCAACAGAGAACGGAATCTACTGCCTGGAGTGCTCGCTGGGTTCGGTATTGGAGTGTGCGGCATGCCAGGAGAGTAGATGATCTGTCCACAAGTCTGACCATCAACATCGCCGAAGGCAACGGTCGTTTCTCGAAGCTGGATCATAGCAAGTTCGTTCGGACTGCGGAGGATGCGGGCACGAAACTCGCCGCGTACTTGGATTTGGTGGAGGCCGCGTCGCTGATGGAAGTGGATGCTGCCAAATCCTACTTGCGCGAGGTGATGGCGATGCTAGGCGGGTTGAGAGGATACCTGCACACGGAGACATGAGGCGGGGGGAGGAGAGAGATTAGGGTGGGAGATTAGGGCGAAAGATTAGGGAAATGACGATGGGCGCAGGACTCTTCCAAGCCCAGCGGCCAAACGGAAGGGAGTGAAGGCGATGGTGCCTCGTAGAAGAGCCAGAACGGCTGCGGCTTATGGCGTTTTGATTATTGCGTCTGCGTCTGCGGCACTGCCGTCGCGTTTGCCCGCGGCGCAGCAGAGCGGCGACCGGCCGGTCTTGCGAGTTCCCGAGATCGGCTCCAAGCCGGAGATCGACGGAAAACTCGACGAGCCGTTTTGGAAGCAGGCTGCAAGTACCGGACCGCTGAAGAGGGTGGATGGAAAGCCGGCGGACTCAAAGACCGAGGCGTTCGTGGCGCGTGATGCCGAACATCTTTACGTGGGCGTCGTCTGCGGCATGAACGAGACAATGGGTGCCAAAGCAGCACCAGATAAAGAATCCGAACAAGAGGAACTCACGCTCCTGGTCGATTCCAACGGCGATGGCAATTCGTTCTATCTCATCACCGTCACGCCAACCAAGCGTAAGCAAGGGCGATGGGCGCCGCCGGGGGAATACCGGGAGCACTGGCCGCCATGGCAGGATCTGTGGCGGTTGCAGTTCACGTCCGTCGTGGCTCAAGGCGAGAACGGCTGGACGGCGGAAGTGTCGATTCCTTTCAACAGTTTCCATCGAAACCGGACGCTGACTCCCGAATTCGGGTTCAACATCCGCCGGCGAGACGCGCGCGGCGAGATCCATTGTTGGGCATGGCCCAAAAAGGGGTCAGGTACCGCTGTGCGAAGCACCCTGCGGGCCGTTCCGGCAACGGTACTTGACCCCTTTTTGAATCCCCATGACGCCGGAACACTCAGGGGGATGCCCTCGCGGAGTTTTCCGCTGGTCCACTATCAAAACGAGGTTGATCCAAACGAGCGTCGCGTACCAAGTTATCGTCGATCGTTGTTCAACCTCCCGCCGACAGAGATTGCCACCCAGGAGCCGATTCGCCTTGGGCCCGGCTCCGCTCATCCCGGCACGACAGGCGAGGTGCGGATCGAGATGGAAGGATATCTGTTGGGAGGCGACCACCACGCGCGGGCCGCGATTTGGGATCTGGCGGTGGACGACAAGACCGGGGAGCTGTATGTGCTCTCCGTGCCCAGGATCAAGAGCTATAGCGAGCTGCGGGTTTACGATCGGCAGGGCCGGTATTTGCGAACCGTCATGCCATTCGATCCCACGTTGCCGAGCGCCGATGTGAAAGATCTCTGCCGCAATACGGCCGTGGAAGATGGCGTCGAGTTGGTCATGCCCAAGGTGTTCCAGATTCAGTGCCAGTGTGAGTTCTCGCTGTATGGAGAATGGTGGAACCTGCCGCAGAAGATGCTACTGGCCCCGAATGGCGACCTGATCATGTCGGGTATCTATCTGGGGACCTTGTGGCGAATGAGGCCTGATGGAAGCCTGCCCCGCGAGGGATGGACTTCAATCTACAATCCCGGACGAAATGAGCCCTTCGAGACCGCCTGCTGGATCAGCGGCGGTGGATATGGGGCATGGATGGGTGGACGGTGGGTGAAACGGTATGTCCCGGGACTCTCGACTTCTTACTCGTACATGTGTTTTGACGACGGCGGCCGACTGTATATCTCCGATGGTGCGGGGGTGCGCGCGACCCTGACTCGACAACTCGGCCAAGAATTTGAATTCAATGTGGCAGGAAAAGGCCCGGCGGGGGCGGCCGTGCGGAAGTTTCGCCTGGGCAAGGGCGTCAGAATCGAGCACGCCAGGGATTTTCGATATGACGGGGTCGAAGAACTTGCCGAGCCGCAAAACAGTCTCGGCGTGGCTGGGAATCCAGGAGAAGCCGACACGCAGTTCAACGGTCCTTGCGGGCTGGCTGTCGACGGCGATTTTCTGATCGTGGCGGATTCAGGTAATAACCGCATCCAAGTATTCCAATCAAGCGGCCGTCTGGCCGCCACGATACGGCACTATGAGCGCGAAGGCAAGCAAGTCCCCTTGCAGTGGCCTACTGCTTTGACCACCGACGGCGGCAGTCTCTATGTACTCGTCCAGGAGGCGGCAAAGGGCCCCCGCCGATTGCTCAGGCTCAAGAGTTGGCGGACGCCGGAGTTGCTGGCTATTTCCGAGCCCTTGCACGTGGAGACCCATCAGATCGCCGTGGACGCCGGGGTGGCGACACCGTTGGTCTGGGTGGCCAACGGTGCCGGGCCGGGGACCCTGCTGCAACTGGCCGGCGATGACCTCTCGCAAAAGGGCCAATGGGGGTCCTCGGAAGTCGTGCCGACCTGGACCTCATGGGGCAACGACGAAAAGCTGTCCAATCCGGATCAATACGGCGGCCACCCGATCCTGAATATTGACCCGGAAACCGGCCACGTCTATGTCGAGGACGATTCGCACTACCGCCACAGAATGCACGGGACCGTTCTGCGGATCGACCAAAGCGGCCAGATACTGAAGAAATGGCCGCCGGTGTTCTATCATGCAAACGGCAAGCACCAGAGCGATCAGTATGGGATACCCGATTTGGATCGCCATACCCGTTGTCCTGAAGAAATACCGTTTATCGATTGCCTGTTCGGCAAGGACGGAAAGATCTACCGGTGGCAACTGACGAAGGACGAGATATCGATCCTGCGTTTTGACCGCGCCGGCAAGCCCATCCCTTTCGAAGCCACCGGGTCGAACGCCTTGATGGTCGAGCCTACCCAATGGAATGGATCAAATCGTCACAAGATCTATCGGGGTATGGACGTCGACCGGCTGGGCAACATCTATGTGGCCAACAAGACGGCCGTGGACCTGTACGGTCCCGACGGCAACTTGAAGACCAAGGGACTGCTCCAGGTCAATGTACCTCGGGGGGTACTGATAGATGACCACGGCGACATCTACGTTCTTTACGAGGGCCCTGACTTCCGTCTCTGCGTCACCAAGTTCCCCAAATCCGGCGGGAAACCAATTTGGTCGAGACCTTGGATAGGCGTCGAAGGCCACGGGGGAATATCGGACTACTACTGCATGTGCAGGACCTCAAGGATACACCAGGCCCTGGATGGCAAAGGGTATCTCTACCTGGCCGGCAAGTTCAGCGTTCAGGTCATTGATTGCGAGACCGGACGGCTGGTGGGCGAATTCGGGAGCTACGGCAACGCGGATTGTTTGGGCCACCGAAGCGCGCACCCGCATCCCGAGCTACCTTTCGGAACGATCTCCGCCCTGGCCGTATGGAAAGACAGGCTCTTCGTGGTAGACGTAATGAATCGGCGCATCGCCAAGTGCCGCATTGTCTACGACCCGGCAAACAGAAGGATGCGTGTCGATCCCGAGGATCGATAGCGGTTGCAGTCAAGTAGCAGAAGTTCGTGCCTTCGACCTGATACTCTTTCCCCTCGTTCTTGCGAAGGTAGTCGGCAAATCGTTGTGTGGTCAGTTTCATCAAACCTCCTCCAAGACGGCGGAAAAGGTCCAGGAACCGTTTTGTTGCCCACCGACTTGCGAGCGCCGAGAAATCGACGCCTCAACCATGCCCTTGGGTGCGCTCAGGACTTGGTAATCTCGACTTCCAGGAGGCGCGACAATGCTTCGCGGACCACGGCGCTGCGGTTTGCCAGCGCGTGCTTGGCCGCATAGTCGTCGATCGCTTCGAGCACATCCGCCTCTTGCGCCGTGAATACGGTCCCAACGGTCACGCGGTCTCGATGCCGAGTCGCCGCCTCTCGCGCCCACTGCTGTAACTCGGACGCCTCCTGTTCGACTTGCTGCCGAATGTGCTGATGGCGTTCCTTCTCCTCCGGCGTCGCTGGGCGGAGGATTCGCTGGCGTATTTCGTGAGTCACGGGATGTTTCCTTTCCTCTCGATCGGGATTTAGCCTTCCACCTCGAAGGCCGTCACCGGATAGATCGTGATTTCGTCGAATTCCTCGTAAACGACCAGAATGAGGCGCCCGTCCGGAGTGTAGCCGGTCGCCACAGGCCGACCGGAACTGCGGCTGATTTTCTTCTCCAGAGGACTGCAAATGACGGCTTCCACCTCTTCCGGCGTCAGTCCATGCTCGGCGACATGTTCCACGTTGCCGCCAGGTTCGTAATTCCAAATTACGTCATACCACGGCATATGCCTACCATTCTTCCTGCCTGGCGCTACTCGACCGGCTGTTGCCCGACACGAGCTTGCGTGCACGGTAACACTGCCAGCGAGTCACTCGTGACGACGCTGGTCGACACATGCCGATTTACTCCCTACTGTCCACGGCTGTCTGCCCATATCTATTGTAGCCGAGCGTTCAATCGCCCAACAACCCGCCGCCTGGACCAACCGGCAGAACCTATGGATCGGAGGCAGATAAACGAAGGCAGATAAACGGGACGGATGGACGGGTCTAATTATTGACGAGTTGGGCCTCGTTGGCGAGATTGTTGAGACGCCGCGCACTGTCCGAGTCGCTCCTGGTGGGATGGTGTTCCACGGGAGGGGGCGGGAGTGGTCGGGAATCGTTTCGGAGAACGACGCCCGACGGGTTTTTGATTCCCGTTGCCGGCTGATGTATCATGCGGCGTCGGGCTGGACGGCTCGCTCACACCTTCACGCTCCGGTATCTACATTCGGGGACGTGCCGTTTGGGCTAAGCCGCATTTCTCACCAGACGGGGAAATCGCGACGGTGTGTTGACACCAGCCCGACGCGCGAGCGAGGATAAGCCGCCCGCCGTCCCTCGCTTGCGCTTCGGGCTTGTGTAACTAGCGAGAAATGTGGCCTAGTGACATCTCAATATTCAACACAGGAGACGAGATGTTAATCATTACAGGCAGCCGCCGCTTGAACAGACGAACGACGGAACCGCAACGAAACATCCATATCGCGGTTGCCATTTTGGGCTCACTGCTGTGCCTTGACCGGGCGGCGGCAGCGGAAAGCAGGCCCAACAATAGGCCGGTGTTGCAGGTGCCCGTAAGCGAGTCCGCGCCGGTGATCGACGGGCAGATTGACGAACCGTGCTGGAGGGAGGCGGTCGCGACAGGCCCGTTGATGTTGGAGCAGGGGAAGCCGGCAAAGTCGACGACCAAGGCGTTCGTGTTGCGCGACGCTGAGCAGCTTCATGTTGGGGTCATCTGCGGAGTGAGCGGCCAGGGAGCGGACGCGAAGAAGCCCGCTCAACCGCCAGACATCTCGAAACAGGAACACGTGGCGCTACTGATCGACTCCAACCACGACCGGAATTCATATTACCTCGTCATCTTGACTCGATACGGAAAAGTCGAAACATCCTACAGAGAGCACTGGCCGCCATGGATGGACCGTACGTGGCAACCCCGTTTCGAGTCCGCCGCGGCAACAGATGCGAATGGCTGGACCGCCGAGTTCTCGCTTCCCTTCACCATGTTTCACAAGAACCGAACGCTCACCTCCGAGTTTGGATTCAATGTCCGTCGCTACGACATGCGACATGGCGAGACCCATTGCTGGAGTGGTGAGTTTTGGAATCCGGCTAGTGCCGGGATCCTCGGAGGCTTGCCGGCGCGAGAGCGACTGCCGAAGCCCGAGTATGCCGAGCACGGCTACAACTGGGCCGGCCCTCCTCCGACGAAAGCGAAAATAGCATTTCTGGCTGGACAGGAAGGGCAGAGGATACGGATTGAGCCCGGTTCCACTCATCCTGGCACGACGGGAGAGGTCCGACTGGAGTTGGAGGGTTTCCTGCTAGGCGGCAATGTTCACGCGCGGGCCATCATCTGGGACCTTGCCGTCAACGAGAAGACGGGGGAGCTTTACGTGCTCTCGGACCCCAGGACGGTGAGAGGTGTCCCCGATGTGCGAGTATTCGACCGGCAGGGAAAGTATCTGCGAACCATCATGCCGTTCAACGCCAACTTGCCCCGCGCGAGCGTGCTGGACCTCTGCCGGAAAACGGCATCGGAAGGCGGCGTGGAACTGGTCGTCCCGAAACTGTTCGAGGTCTCCGGCGGCGAGCTTACCATGTATGGCGCCTGGTGGAACCTGCCGCAGAAGATAGCAGTGGCGCCGAACGGCGATCTAATCCTGTCGAGCATGTACAAAGGGACGTTGATGAGGATTCGGCCTGACGGAAGCTTGTCCCCCGAGGGCTGGACATCGGTTTACCATCGGGGGCGAAATGAACCGTTCGAGAGCGCCGATTGGGTGGTGGACCGTTGGCATGCTCACAGTCTGAAGAACTACCTCCCTCATGCCTCGTTGCGCTACCCTTACATCGCTCTTCAGCAAAACGGCAATCTGTACGTCTCGGATGGCTTGGAATCGCGCCAGACCAGGTTGTTCGGCCGGTGGTGGGAGGTAAAGGGACATGGGAAATCATCCGTGATCCAGAAACTGCGTTTACTCGAGGGCGTCAAGATCGAGCATGTCATGGATTTTCGAATCAACGGCGATCATGAGGTTCCCAAGGCGCGAAACTCTCTCGGCGTTGTGGGGAAGCCTGGGCAGGACAATGCCCACTTCGACTCTCCTTGCGGGCTGGCCACCGACGGCGATTTTCTGATCGTGGCGGATTCCGGTAATGACCGCCTGCAGATATTCGAAGGGGACGGCCGTCTGGCCGCCTCAATAACAGACTTCGAGCAGGAAGGCCGGGACGTGCCCCTGGGGAATCCAACCGCCTTGGCGATCGACCGCCAGCGGCACCTCTACGTGCTCGCACTGGTTGAGTCCGAGAGAAGACTAATCAAGCTCGACTCCTGGCAGGAACCTCGTCTCTTGGCCGTCTCCGAACCGCTCGACGCGGAGACGTTCCAGATCGCCGTGGACTCGGGCGTGGACCCTCCGCTGGCTTGGGTCGCCAACGGCGCGGGCCTGGGGACATTACTTCAACTCGCGGGTGACAACCTCGCGGTGAAGGGAAAATGGGCGGACGACGACGAGAAGTTGTCCAACCCGGCACAATACGGAGGGCTCCCCATCCTGAACATCGACCCGCAGACCGGCCACATCTACATCGAAGACGACTCGCACTACCGCTCGAACATGTACGGTACCGTCTATCAGCTCAGCCAAGGCGGTACGATATTGAAAAGATGGGACCCCGTGTTCTTCCACACCACGGGCAAGAAAGAGCCCGATACTTTCGGGATCACGGATCGGGACGGCCATTTCCGCAATCCGGACGAACCGCTGTCTATCGATTCCATCTTCGGGAAGGACGGAAGGGTATACCGATGGAAACTGAGGAAGACCGACATAGCGATCCTGCGTTTCGATCGCTCGGGGAGACCGATTCCTTTCGAGGCTACCGGAACAAACGCATTGGTTGTGGAAACTGAACTCTGGGGCGCGCGAAACCGTCACGACATCTATCACGGCATGGACGTCGACCGTCATGGCAATATCTACTATGTTGCCAAGGTATCCGGGCAGAACAAAGTGCGGCACCGAGTGGACGTTTACGACTCCGATGGAAATCTGCAGAAGAAGGGCCTGCTCCATCTCAACGCTACACGATGGATCCAGGTGGATGAACGGGGAAACCTGTACGCTCTTTACAAGCCTACCAATCCGCCTTGGTGTTTCTATCTTACTCTCTCCAAGTTTCCTCCGTCCGGAGGCGAGCCGCTCTGGTCCAGACGTTGGGACGGCGTTATAGGACAGGTCGACGTCTATGCCGAGCATTGCATGTGCCTGACCTCACGACTGCACCAGGCACTGGATGGAAAAGGGTATCTGTACGCCGCCGGAAAATACAGTGTTCAAGTGATCGACTGCGAGACGGGAAGGCTGGTCGGCGAGTTTGGCAGCTATGGTAACATGGATTGTCAAGGCAGGGGTAGCAAGTTTCCGCACCCGGAGCTTCCGTTCGGCACGATCTCCGCTCTTTCCGTATGGAAGGACCAGCTCTTCGTAGTGGACGCACTGAATCGACGCATCGCCAAATGCCGCATCATCTACGACCCGGCAAAGAGAGAGACGCGTCTTGATCCCGATGACCGATAGCGATGGCAGTTAACATTCAACGTAGGGGGACCAGATGTTAATCATTACAGGTAGTTGCCGCTCGGACAGGCGCGGGACGGAACGGTTACAGAACATCCATATCGCAATTGCCATTCTGGGCTTATTCATGTGCCTTGACCGGTCGCTGGCGGCGGAAAGCAGGCCCGACATAAGGCCGGTGTTGCAGGTGCCGGTAAGCGACTCCGCGCCGGTGATCGACGGACGGCTTGACGAACCGTGTTGGAAGGCGGCAGCCACGACAGGCATCCTGATGCAGAAGCAGGGGAAGCCGGCAAAGTCGACGACCGAGGCGTTCGTGTTGCGCGACGCTGAGCAGCTTCATGTTGGGGTCATCTGCGAGTTGAGTGGCCCCGCGCCCATGGAAATGGAACCGGCCGAACCGCCGGACCTCTCGAAACAGGAACACGTCGCGATACTGATCGACTCGAACCATGATCGCAATTCCTACTACCTCATCACCTTGACTCAGAAGGGGACCGTCGACGCATCTTACAATGAACACTTTCCGCCGTGGCACGATCCGACGTGGAGCCGGCGGAAACCGAGGTTCCAATGCAGCACGGCTGTGGGTGAAAACGAATGGAGCGCAGAGTTCTCGTTACCGTTTGATATCTTCGACAAGACCAAGACGCTGACCTCCGAGATCGGATTCAACATCCGTCGCCACGATGCGAGCGCCGAGCAAACTTGCTGTTGGTGCGGTGCGTTCTCGAATCCCGCCGAGGCGGGCCTGCTCACGGGCATCCCGGCTCGAGAGGGTTTTCCGGTTCCTCCGCTCTCCGGCTACGCGGGGTGCTACCGACTGGATGGCGGTTATCGGCAGGGCTTCAACTTGCCGTCGGACACCTCGCCCGGCGCAGAGGAACAACGGCCGATACCGCTCGGGCCCGGTTCCTCTCACCCCGGCACGACAGGCGAGGTACGAATCGAATTGGAGGAGTTCCTGCTGGGCGGTAATGTTCACGCGCGGGCCCTGATCTGGGATCTGGCCGTGGACGAGAAAAAGGGAGAACTCTACGTGCTCTCGGCGGCCCGAAGGAAAAGTGCCATCGAGTTGCGGGTCTTCGGCCGACAGGGCAAGTATCTTCGCACGATCATGCCTTTCAATCCCACACTGCCCAGAGACAGCGTGAGGGACCTGTGTCGCAAGACGGTTTCAGAGGGCATGGTAGAGCTGATCGTCCCGAAACTGTTCGAGACGTGCGGCACCGAGCCCAGCCTGTATGGCGAGTATTGGCACTTGCCACAGAGCTTGGCGATCGCGCCGAACGGCGACCTGATCATGTCCAACTTGTTCAAGAGAACGTTATGGAGAATGAGGTCGGACGGAAGCTTGCCGGCCGAGGGATGGACGTCGATCTACAATCCACAGCGAAATGAACCCTTCGAGAGCGCCGGTTGGCTCGTCGGCCCCTGGCATGCCAGGGGCCTGAAACCCTATCTCTCTTACGGCAAGTTCTGCCAACCGGACATGTGTTTCGACAGAAGTGGGAATCTGTACGTCTCCGGCGGCGTGTTCTCGGCGTTGTCCCAGTTCTACTCGATCAACTGGGAGGTGCCCGGCCGTGGTCAGGGTGAAGCCGTCTGGAAGTATCGGCTGTTGGAGGGCACCAAGCTGGAGGGCGCCCGGGATTTCCGATTCAACGGCACGGCGAAGACGACGGAAATGGGGCGAAATCATTTGGGTCTCGAAGGGCAACCGGGCTCGGATGACGCACATTTCAACCAACCTTGCGGGCTGGGCATCGACGATCACCTGATCGTCGCGGATTCCGGCAACAACCGCTTGCAGGTATTTGAACAAGACGGTCGTCTGGTGGGCTCGATCAGAAGCTTCTCGCGAGAAGGGCAAGATGTTCCGCTCCAGAATCCAACCGCATTGGCGATGGACCGCGACCAAGGCCTGTATGTACTCGCCCTGGTCGAATCCAAGAGAAGACTGATCAAGCTCAAGAGCTGGCAGGAACCTCGCCTGTTGGCGGTTTCCGAACCACTCGACGCGGATACGATTCGGATTGCCGTGGACCGTGGCGTGAATCCACCACTGGTCTGGATCGCCAACGGCGCAGGACTTGGAACACTGCTTCAGCTTGCGGGCGACGACCTGTCGCGGAAAGGAAAATGGGAGGACGACGAAGAGAAATTGTCGAGCCCGGGCCAATACGGATACGTGCCCATCCTGAATATCGACCCGCAAACCGGTCAGCTCTATGTCGAAGACGATTCGTACTACCATCGAAGCGTGTATGGCGAGGTTTACAGGTTGGACCAAAGTGGGAAGGTCTTGAAGAAATGGCCGCCCTTGCCCTACAACGAGCTGCCAAACTGGGACGGCGAACCCGTGTACGACCAGGCTCATGCTACGCCAGTCTTTCGTTATCCGGACGAGCCACTGTTTCTTGACTCGCTGTTCGGGAAGGACGGGAAGGTGTACCGGTGGCAACGGGGGGAGACGACGGCGGAGATCTTGCGCTTTGACCGCGATGGGGAGCCGATTCCTTTCAAGGTCGGCGGCACCAATTCGCTGATTGTCGACCAACGTCCCAAGGGTTCCCAACGCAATCATTTCGTCTATCGCGGCATGGATGTCGACGCGCAGGGCAACATCTATTACGTGAATTCGCGAAACAGCGTCGGTGTTTACGACTCAAACGGAAATCCGCGCAGCCAAGATCTGCTCCAGTTGATCGACACGCGAGGCCTTTTGGTCGATGAACAGGGAAGCCTGTACGTTCTCTCCTGTCCTGCCGGCCCGACAAGAACGGACGAAGGGCACTGGACGTCGCGCCGTCTATACCTCTCGAAGTACCGTCCCTCCGGAGGTGAGCCGATCTGGTCGAGGCGATGGGAAGGCATCCTGGGATGCGGCGCCGGCCGCGTTGCGTGGATGCAGACCCACTGCGTCTGCCTGACCCCAAGATTGCACCAGGCGCTGGACGGGAAAGGGTATCTGTACGTGGCCAACAAGTTCAGCGTGCAGGTCATCGATTGCGAAACCGGCCGGCTGGCGGGTGAATTCGGCAGCTACGGCAACATCGACTGTCTCGGCAAAGGCAGCGCCCATCCGCACCCGGAACTTCCCTTCGGCACGATCGCCACCCTGGCCGTCTGGAAAGACTGGCTGTTCGTCGTGGATGCGATGAACGCGCGCATCGCCAAGTGCCGTATCATTTACGAGGAGGCATCAAGATGATCTATCGGACAAGATTGCAAACGGTCGCTGTTTTCCTGGCTTCGACGACGGCGTTTTGGGGAACGGCTATGAACATCTTCGTAAACCTCGTTCCCAGGCTCCTGCCTGGGAACGCACTGTCTTGCCGGCTCCGCCGGCTCTTGCGAGGCAAAGCCTCGCGTCCAGTGGGTTACGAATCGGAGCCCCGTAACCAGCGTGTCTTCTGGGGCTTGCCCACGGGCAAGATGTTCACAGCAGTGACGTTTTTGGGTATCGCGACGCTCGTGGCTTTGCTGGGCGCTGAAGAGACCAAGCAGGCGTTCGCCGAGCAACGAAGCGGCGCCCACGCCGGACCCGTTTTGCATGTGCCGGTGAGCGACTCGAAGCCAGTGATCGACGGAAAACTCGATGAGCCGAGCTGGAAAGCTGCTGCAAGAACAGGTCCGTTCACGATCACGCCGGCAAAGCCAGCGAAGTCGACAACTGAGGCATTCATCTCGTGCGACGCGGAGCATCTTTATGTTGGCGTGAGCTGTGTAGGCAGCGATGCGGCCAACGGCAAGGACAAGCCTGGCGAGCCATTGAAGGGCGTGGAGAGCGTCGAGCTGCTGATCGACTCGAATGGCGATCGGAATTCGTACTACCTGATCCGGATTGCCGAAGACGGCGGGAAGGCTACCTGCTCCTACAACGAATGTGACCCGCCGTGGTGCGACCGGACTTGGCACCCTCAGTTCAAGTCCGCTGCGGCAAACGCCAAGGATGCATGGGCTGCCGAACTCGCTCTTCCGCTGGACATCTTCAACAAGAACAAGACGCTGGCGTCGGAGATCGGATTCAACGTCCGTCGGTCCGGTGTGCCCGGAGGTGAGGCGCATTGCTGGCAGGGCACGTTCACGAATCCCGGCGATGCGGGAGTACTGGCGCGTATCCCGACGCGGGAGAGTCTTCCGCGACCCGATTATGCGAAACTTGACTGGTTGCACCGCGCCACAACGGAAGCGAAGCGAGCGTTTCTGGCCGAAGAGGAAGGGCAGACGATACAACTTGGCCCCGGTTCTGCTCATCCAGGGACGACCGGCGAGATGAAACTGGAATTGGAGGGGTTCCTGCTGGCGGGCGATCCTCATGCACGGGGCATCATCTGGGACCTCGCTGTCGACCAGAAGAACGGTGAGCTTTACTTGCTCTCCGATCCGAGACCCGTTCGAGAGGCGCCTGAACTGCGGGTTTTCGACAGGCAGGGAGAATACTTGCGGACGATTATGCCGTTCAACCCAACCTTGTCGCGATCCAGCGTGCGAGATCTTTGCGGGAAGATGGCACGGGAAGGCGAGACGGATTTGGTCATCCCGAAGATGTTCGAGACGCTTTGCGGTTCGCTCTCCATGTACGGCGCTTGGTGGAACCTGCCTCAGAAGATAGCGTTGGCGCCAAACGGCGACTTGATCCTGTCCAATATCTACCGGGGGACACTGTGGAGAATGAGGCCCGATGGAAGCTTGTCGCCGGAGGGATGGACGTCGGCTTACCATCCGGGGCGAAATGAACCGTTCGAGAGCACGGCCTTGGCCCAGAACTTCTGGAAAGTCCTGGATCTGAAGAATTACTTGCCCTTTCACTCGCTGCACTATCCCTACTTCTGTTTTGATTCCGACGGCCTTCTGTACGTCTCGGCCGGTCAAAGCTCCCGACCGACAAAGCAGTACGGATACCATTGGGAGGTGGGCGAAGAAGGGGGAAGCTACCACTGGGAGGCGAGCGGAGACGAGGGGCGAGGAGCCTACGTATGGAAGTGTAAGCTGCACTCGAACGTCAAGATCGAGAAACCGGTTTCGTTCGGCGGCTTCGCCGAGCCGAGCGGGCTGGCCCTTGACGGAGACAATCTGATCGTGGCGGATGCCGGGAACAACCGCCTGCAAGTACTCGGAGAAGACGGCCGCCCGATCGCTTCGATCACGCATTATGAACGCGAAGGAAAGAAGAAACCACTATACGGTCCAACTGCGTTGGCGATAGATCATGAAAAGAGCCTTTATGTACTCATTGCGTCCGAGAAAAGACCGGCGGACCCGCGAGTTGAACGCACGTTGTCATCGTTGCGCCAAGCTCTGGTCGCCGCGGCTGGAAAGCCTCCGGAGGCCCCCAGGAAACTGATCAAGCTCAAGAGTTGGCGGGAGCCTGAACTACTGACCGTTTCCGAGCCACTCGATCCGGACGTGCTGCAGATCGCGGTGGACGCCGGAGCATCGCCGCCGCTCGTGTGGGTGGCTAATGGTGTCGGCCCGGGGAGCCTGGTGCAACTGGCGGGCGACGATCTCTCGGTGAAGGCCAAATGGATAGACAACGGCGAGACGCCCCCCTATCCCAGGCAGAGCGGCA
>JACKQG010001208.1_pt1 | contig 36312 bp, 33 predicted proteins | sample 8237621 | NCBI WGS metagenome assembly JACKQG01 (sample SAMN15677084, study PRJNA649215) | marine metagenome | biome: marine; feature: Black Sea; material: saline water; isolation source: suspended particulate matter (SPM) from the Black Sea western gyre | collected 2013-06-09/2013-06-10 | depth...
TAAACGGTAAGGGCCAAAATAAATTTTTAAAGCGAAATATTATACCTTAAACTTCGACAACGGCACCAATCACAAACAATAAGATACTGTTTGAAACCACGTATGAGTTCAGTAAGTTATATATCCTTTGTGCCTGTCCTTGGCACAAGTTGTGGAGTGCTGGTTAAAAAAGACAGATAAATCATTTCGCTTGAAAAATTGAATTTGGCTCCTTTACCGCCTTGACTTTGATAGAAATCAAGGGTGCGAAACTTGAGTAACTACTATATCAAATAATGCTTGATTTCTTCCGGAGGAATCCCGGACACGTTAAGAATTTGAGAGCTCTGCGGCGTTACAACCCTTACATCAACCTGAACATTGTTCGGCGCCTTGCTGTATCCGGTACATATTGACGCCGCAAAAACAATAATCTCTTTACTGCCTCCGTGCGGTACTACAACAGTGGGGCCGGGAAAATTATTTACCTTGATAACAGTATCTGCGTCCGGGTTGTAATATCTTTTTATTTGTTCATTGTCGCTTTTTGTGCGCCCGACTATCATCTTTGTGTTTTTGTTTAAACGCAGATGCCGGCCGTGCTTTAAAAGATGAAGTTCCTCTTCTGTAAATTCTTCCTGTTCAGCCGTCGTAGCCACTATGGCGAAGTCTGCATGATCAAATAGGTCCCTTAGACGCGCGGCATAACCTTTATCGGTTAGAAGACAGCCGCCTGCTGCGGAAGGATAATCGGCAATGCCGAATTCTCCGGCAATTTTTATCTGCATCTTGCGCGATCTTCCGCTAATATCGAGAAGAAGATCTCTGTCCACAAGCCCCTTTCTTTCAGGTATGGTAATCGGAAGCTTTGCGGCGCTCAATGGGCGCAATATAAAGCCGTCAAAGCCTGATTGTTTCTCAACATAACGAAGTGACGGTTTTGTCTGGGACATTGGACGCTGGCCGACCACTTCGCCGCTGAAAAGAAAATCAAATCCCCTTTCTTTCATTATAGCGCCTGCAAGCCTGAACATTAAGGCATGACAGTCCATGCAGGGATTCATATGCTTTCCGTATCCGCATGGAGGATTTTTCAGCATTTCAAGATAGATCCGGGTAATATTTTTAACTGTTATCGGTATCCCTGTTATCTGCGCGGCATGCAAAGCCCTTTCAGATGAAAAAAACGGGGTTTCAAAGGTTACCCATTCAACCTCTATCCCCTGTTTGCGCAAAATCAGCGCCGATAAAATACTATCAAGGCCGCCGGAGCAAAGACCCAGCGCCCACACTTTCCTTGGATGTAAAATCATGATATTGATTGCCTGAAATAGATTTAAATTCGATAAAGGTAATATAATGCGAATCAAAGCTCGTGCAAATAAAATTTGCAAAATACTAAAAACTACCTATCCGAATGTCAAGACCCAGCTAAACCACAAGAACCCATTTGAGCTTCTTGTATCGACAATATTGTCGGCCCAGTGTACAGACAGACAGGTAAACAGCGTAGCAAAAGATTTATTCAAAAAGCTGGCTACTCCATATGATTTTGCCGTCGCACGCAATGAGACTATTGAAAAATTAATCCGTCCAACCGGCTATTATCGAAACAAAGCCAAAAATATTAAAAACTGCTCCGCACTCCTTGTAGAAAAATACAAGGGCATAGTGCCTGAAACACTTGATGAACTTGTAAAGCTGCCGGGCGTGGGGCGTAAGACCGCCAATGTGGTTCTGGGCGTTGGATTTGGAATTCCGGGCATTGCCGTTGATACCCATGTCATGAGGATTTCAAAAAAGCTCGGGCTGACAAAAAATAATGATCCGGTAAAGATCGAATTCGATTTAATGAAGATAGTTCCAAAAAAAGAGTGGAGCGATTTTTCTCTGCGGCTTATTTGTTTTGGGAGAGCTATCTGTAAGGCAAGAAACCCTTTATGCACCTCTTGCCCCATGTATGAATTGTGCCTTTATATATAAACAGAAAAGTCCAGCAAATTTGGCGACTCTCTCTTTAAAAAGGACAGAAAGCGCTCGTGATTGGCTAATGTCCTGCAAGAAAGTTATCCATTTTGCGGATGATTTCTATGGCTGCCAGCCTTGCGGCTATTTCCACGGGGTTTTTATTTATTTTTTCGATATAGTAATCTGCGCTCATGGACATTACAGCGCCCATAAGATTTGCCGGACCGCCCATAGCGCTTGACATCTGCAAGCTTTTGGACAGTAGAGTAAACATCGTCCAGTCAAGTTTCACCGGAGAGTTAAGAAGCTTGCCGTATTGTCTTACATCTCCCTTCCATATGATGGTTTGTTTTCGATCAACTACCATAACATCGGACAAAACAATCTCGGACTCCCAATAATTGCCGGAGGATCCCAAGCCTTCAAAAGCTCCACGCAATCCCCGGCCATATGTGTTTAATTCAATCGACGATATGGCGCCGCTGATCTTTAAGTCGGCCATTTCAGCATTCTTTTGTATTTTTGCCTCCGGAAGGTTCAGTTTATCCGAATGCTCCGGCAATACAATGACTTTCAGGCCTCTGCGAATGAATTCATCAATAAAGGCGTATCTGACTACATTTTTCAGATCACCATAAAGGGCGGCTTTCTGATAATCAGAAAGTCCGAATATCCATGGCTGTCTGACCTGTAGAAGCCCCTCATAATGCCCTCCTGAGATGGACGTGCGACTTACGTCGAAAGGTTCAACGGTAATCTCAACACTCCTTGATTTTTCAGATAGAACTATCGGTGAAGCAGGAAGTACGGTTTGCGGATGAGAACGGGTAACTCCCATCTTGGCGGCGGCACAGCCACTGAGATATAGAATTATAAACAGGTAAAAGAAGAGTTGAGAAATTTTATTTGAATGATACATCCCTTATAACGATACTCCGTTAGAGACCTTTGAAAAACATTAAGCTTCTTTTTAGAATATTTGCAGATCTGATCTTCTTTCCTTAACATGTGTAAGTGCTCTGTTTAAAAACTCCTCCATGCCGACCCCATATCTGACATTGCCATCCAATGTTCTAACCGAAAGAGCGCCTGATTCCTTTTCCTTTTTCCCGATAGTCAGTATAAGGGGAATTTTATTTACCTGAGCCTCTCGAATCTTTTTGTTCAGGCTTTCCGTCCTGCTGTCTAATTCTGCGCGCAGTCCTGCTTTTGCAAGAGTTGTCATTACTTCATTTGCATAAGGGATAAGGTCATCATTTATCGGCAGTATGATTACCTGCACCGGCGTCATCCATAATGGAAACTTCCCTGCAAAGTGTTCGATCAAAATACCGAAAAACCTCTCAATAGAACCGTAAATTACTCTGTGGATCATAAGGGGACGCTTCTTTTCATTCTTCTTGTCAATATATGTAAGATCGAACCTTTCAGGCAGCGCCATATCCAGTTGTATGGTTCCGCACTGCCAAGTGCGGCCAAGCGCGTCCTTAATGTGAACATCTATCTTTGGCCCGTAAAAAGCGCCGTCCCCTTCATTTATTTTATAATCCCTGCCGTAAATCTTGAGAGCAGACTTTAAGCCTTCTGTAGCAACCTCCCATTGTTTGTCCGTGCCGATAGATTTTTCAGGACGCGTTGAAAGCTCTATATGAAAACCAAGTCCGAAAGTACTGTAAATGCGTTCTACCAGTCTAAACACACCAAGGATTTCATCTTCGATCTGGGCCGGCGTCATGAAAATGTGCGCATCATCCTGATGAAGAGCCCTGACTCTAAACAGGCCTGATAAAACACCGCTCAATTCGTGCCGGTGAACAAGTCCGATTTCAGCGACACGGACCGGCAAATCTTTGTATGAACGGGGTTTTACGTCATAAAAAAGCATCCCGCCCGGGCAATTCATAGGTTTAATGACATATTCTGTTTCATCCACTATGGATGTGTACATATTTTCGCGGTAGTTTTCCCAGTGGCCGCTTTTTTCCCATAGGCTGCGGGAAAGCATGACAGGGGTCTTTATTTCAATATAACCCGCTGCTCTGTGTTCGGAGCGCCAGTAATCTATCAGAGATCTCCATATAACAAGCCCCTTTGGGTGAAAAAAAGGCATTCCAGGAGCTTCGTCATGAAAACTGAAGAGATCCATTGCCACGCCGATTTTTCGATGGTTCCTCTTTTTTGCCTCTTCCAGAAAATCCAGATATGCCTTCAGCTCTTTTTTGCTGAAAAAGGCGGTGCCGTAAATTCTCTGGAGTTGCTGCTTTGTCTGATCAGCGCGCCAGTAAGCGCCTGAAACCTTCATAAGCTTTACTGCTTTGATAAATCCTGTATGGGGAATATGGGGGCCGCGGCATAAATCTGTAAAATCTCCCTGTTCATACAGGGATATTGTCCCATCTTTTAGCTCTGAAATCATTTCCAGTTTATACGGCTCATTTATATAAAAATCCATTGCTTCGGATTTTGATACTTCTTTCCTTTTAAATGGAATCTTTGCCTTTATGATTTTTTTCATCTCAGCTTCAATTTTCGGGAAGTCCTCTTCAGAAACCGGCTTCATGTCAATATCGTAATAAAAACCGTTTTTCACAACAGGCCCTATCGTAAGCTTTGCTTCCGGGAAAATATGTAAAATCGCCTGAGCCATGACGTGCGCAGCGCTGTGACGAATAATTTCAAGCCCCTCACTATCTTTGCCGGTTATTAACCTTACAGGCGCGTCGCGGGTAATTTTCGTGCTTAAATCAACAATGACCGAATCCAGCTCCATGGCTACGCAATTTCGCACAAAATCTTCCGAAATGCTCATCGCCACCTCAAAACCGGTGGGTATGTTGTCAAAGCTCTTTATATTACCATCAGGAAATGTTATGTTTATCATAATATGCTCTCAACAATATTTTTACCGCTAACCCAAAGATAAAAAAATCCTTCGTGCTTCGTGGTAATTAATAATAAAAGCGCCTAACTTAATGCCATTGAATAAAGGTATTAAGTTAGTCTTTTGAAACAAATCGACTTCAAACGAGCTTCAGGTATAATTAAATTTTATACTGGAAACTGTTTAAGTGGATTAGGGATCGTTATGAAAGAACCATAAGCGATTTTATTTAAAAATGAAACATTTTATTAAAACAAAAACCTTTATTAATAGCCCCGGCAGGTTCTTTCATTACGAACCGTTATCCGCGAGTTTTTTCAGTAGAAAATTTAATTATACCTGAAGCGGTAATATTTTTAAAAATCTAAAGCATTACGAATGAAATATAAATATTTATGAAAATCAGCCCTGCAGGTCAAGGATAAAAATGAAAAATTACGACAGCTTAAATTATCAAATTATAAATACTCCATCTAAGCTCGAAGATATCGCTCTTCTCTTGAAAAAGGAAAAAACCATTGCTGTTGATCTGGAAGCAGACTCTATGTTCCATTTTAAGGAAAAAGTATGTCTTGTTCAGATAGCGGCAAAAAGAATAAATGTAGTCATAGATACTTTGCAGATCAAAGACCTTTCTTTGCTTAAACCCTTCTTTGAAAATCGTGATATAAAAAAAATATTCCACGGGGCAGATTATGATGTTCGCTCTCTATACAGGGATTTTCGCATAAAAATAAACAATCTGTTTGATACCCAGCTTGCATGCATGTTCCTTGGCATCAAGGGAACCGGCCTTGACGCGGTTCTTCAGCAAAGGTTCAATGTAAAGCTTAATAAAAGATTTCAGAAAAAAGACTGGTCAAAAAGGCCCCTGCCCGATGAAATGGTAAGATATGCTGCCTGCGATGTAATCTATCTTCTCCCTTTAGCCTCAATACTCGAAAAAGAGCTTGCTGAAAAAGGACGTCTTTCCTGGGTATATGAAGAATGCGCAATTTTAAGCAAAGTAAGACCTCCTGCATTAAATAGCGACCCATTATATTTAAAGCTTAAAGGAGCGGGGCGGTTAAACCGGAGATACCTTGCTGTTCTTGAACATCTTCTTCAGTCTCGCCGAAAAATTGCAAAAAAGAAAGATAAACCCCTGTTTAAGATTTTCTCTAATAACTCAATGATAAAACTTGCTGAGGCACAACCGGTAAATTTGCAGCAATTAAAAAAATCAAATACATTAAGTGCCAGGCAAATCGACATGTATGGTAATGTCCTAGTAGAGGCAATAAATAAGGCTTTGAATATACCTGAAAACAAGCTTCCGGTTTATCCCCGCGGCAAGGCTCCTGTAAAAAAACCTGAAGTTGAGGAAAGGGCAAAAGGTCTTAAAAACTGGAGAGATAAAAAGGCTAAAATTCTTGAAATAAATCCTTCGCTGGTGTTAACCAACGCAATGATAAACACTCTTGCCATCCACAACCCGCTCGATAAAAGCGACGTTGAAAGAATTAAGGAGCTAAAGAACTGGCAAAAAAAGGAATTCGGAGAAGATATAACCGGGGTTTTAAGAAAGATAAAATAGACCGCCTCACAGCGCAAATACCGTTTTATAAACCATAAACAGAAAAACCGTCCAAACCAGAACGAATATCATGGGCTTTATAAGCAGCTTGTAGGTTCCAGCCAGGTCGGCATGAAAGTAGTCCTTGCTCACAAGGAGACACAGATGAACAGGACTCATCATCATCCCCATATAACCAAAGCCATAGGCAAGAGTAGAGTAGGCAAGCATCTCAGCGCCCTGAATCTGCCCATGAAGAAGAACAATGATAAGAGGATAGGAACTGCCGACAAATCCCAGGGCGATCCCCATAACCAGGCCGGAGATGAATGGCAGAGCAGCCACCACAAAAACAGTGGGTATGTGATAACGGATCAGCTCTTCCTGTATTTCGCCAATCATGTGAGTCTCTATCAAAATACCTTTAAACGCCATAATTCCAAATATGATCAGGGCCATGTTGACAGTGAATCGATGGAATAAGGCTTTCTTTATAAGCAGTGCCGGCAGATTATTTGTTTTTATTACCCAGCCCTGGGCCAGAATGAGACCTATCAGGAAATTAAGATATTTGGGCCAGGCAAATGGGAAGCGTATATAGTCTATTATAAAGTCAAGGCCGAACATGGTGAAGATGACCAGCCCAAAAGGGATGATCTCATAAAGAAATCTTTTGACATCTTTCCGGGACGGGGTTGTTTTTGATTTTTCCTTTGGACAAGCCGACAAAAGAAAGATGTTGCCGCTAACCAACACGCCAAGACACAAAGGAAATTGTGCCGCAATAAGCTGCCAGGGTTCCACGTTTAAAAGGCTTATTGCCAGAATCAGCCCGGGATATAATGGCCACCAGTACTCCCAAACGTGTCTGAACCAGTAGTTTATTGCTGTTTTAAGTTCAGCCGACAGCCCGCTTTCTGCGGCGCTTGATTCCACCATGGGCGCTGAAAAGAGGGCTCCGCCCGGCATGGGAAGAAGCCCGATTATAACCGGCAAACTGGCCAAGGTAAAACGATTGCCAAAAGATATTGCCTTGAATGTATCGACAATACGCTCCATCTGCCGGCTTTCCTTAAGAAGATGGCTTAAGACGATAATTTCCACTATAATTACGGCCAACCACAGACCTTCACCGGACAGCGACTTAACAAGAACAAGACGAACCGTTTCAACGGGTCCTCGCCCCATCCAGAGCCCTACCGCGGCAGCAGCGGAAAAGAGGCAGATATAAAGAGATATCTTGTATCTGCTGAGAACAAGAATAAAGACAAAAACCGCTATAATTTTGACAAGCGCTGGAAGTTCGAGCAGCATATTAATGGGGCCTTAAATAAGAAAATCTTGTAACACCTATTTTATATTCACCGCAGAGCCGCAGAGGACGCAAAGAAGTTTATTTTTTAAATTGTCGTGAGAGGCGACAATTTAAAAGCTAAGCTGTCTGATATAAATGCAATATATCCTCGATATGACAATTTTACTAATGAGTTTCTTTTTGTTTTCCGTCCTCTCAACGGAAAACAAAAAACTTTTCATCTTTGCGTTCTTTGCGTCTCGGCGGTGAGATATATATTTTTCTTGTTTATCCTGTTATCCTGTCTGATTTTTTCAAAGAGCTAAAGTGTTACAGAATCTTTAACTTTTGTCGCTTTTTTAAACTCATTTACCTTATTTGCAAGGATCGAAACAAGATCGGGATTATCAAGGTTATCTTCGATAAGACGTTCAAAAGCGCTTCCGATTACTACTCCATCTGCAACGGAAGCAATGGCAGCCACATCATCAGCCGTGGAAATTCCGAAACCGACGCAGATGGGCAGCCTTGTTGCTGAGCGAAGCAATTTGATTTTATCCTTTATATCCTCTGTGTCCAGACCGTCGCTTCCTGTAACTCCGGTTTTGGAAACAAGATATATAAATCCGGATGCAGACTGCGCAATTTGAGCCATCCGCGCTAATGGAGTTGTGGGAGCAACAAGGCGGATTAAGGCCAGCTCATTCCCTGACCATTGCGAAGTCATTTCATCAGATTCCTCAGGCGGAAGATCAACCACCAGCACTCCATCGGCTCCTGCTGCCAGCGCATCTTTGTAAAAGGCTTTAGCTCCGTATGCGTATATAGGATTGTAATAACTGAAAAGGATAATCGGCATAGATGTCTCTTCCCGCAGCCTGCCGGTTATTTCAAGAACAGCTCTAAGATTTATTCCCTCCTTTAAAGCCCTTGCCGACGATCGCTGAATAACAGGCCCGTCAGCTGTTGGATCTGAAAACGAAACTCCAAGCTCTAAAATATCCAGGCCACTTTTGCACATGGCTTTAATTATGCTAAAAGAATCTGAGATGTTTGGATCGCCTGCGGTAATAAATCCAACCAGAGCCTTTTCTTTTTTTTGTCTGAGGGTTTCAAATGTTTTATCAATGCGATTTATCATTGTTTATGCTCCTGATTTATCAGGTTTTATAGGTATAAAGAGACAATGCCGAGATCCTTATCCCCTCTTCCAGATAGATTTACTACAATAATTTCGTTTTGCGGCCTGCGTGCTGCTTCTACCATGGCCCAGGCAATAGCATGTGAACTTTCCAGGGCTGGAATAATTCCCTCCAGAACGCAAAGAGTCTTAAATGCTTCTAATGCCTGTTCATCATCTATGGAAACATATTGCACCCTGTTTAAATCCTTTAACAACGAATGTTCGGGCCCAACTCCGGGATAATCAAGTCCGGCTGCGATCGAATGGGCTTCCTGAATTTGGCCGTTCTCATCCTGAAGCAGGTAAGACTTGGAACCATGCAAAACCCCTATTGAACCTTCTCCAAGGGTTGCCGCATGTTTTTTTGTTTTAATTCCCTTTCCTGCTGCTTCAACTCCAACCATTTCCAAAGGATCGTCCATAAAAGCATAAAAAAGCCCCATGGCATTGCTTCCTCCACCAACGCAGGCAATCAGCACTGCCGGGAGTCCGCCGGTTCTTCTGAGAATCTGCTCCCGTGTTTCATTCCCGATTACTCTTTGAAATTCCCTGACCATCACAGGATAGGGGTGGGGTCCTGCAACCGATCCTATTACATAAAAGGTATCCCGAACCGCCTTAACCCAGAAACGCATCGCCTCATTCATCGCATCTTTAAGGGTCATCGTTCCTGAAGTTACAGGTATAACTTCCGCTCCCAGAAGTTTCATCCGCTGGACATTTGCAGACTGTCTTTGTATGTCTTCTGTCCCCATAAATATTCGGCACTCCATTCCAAAAAGGGCGGCTGCCGTTGCCGTAGCCACGCCGTGCTGACCTGCGCCTGTTTCGGCAATAAGCTTTTTTTTGCCCATCCGTCGAGCCAGAAGGGCCTGGCCCAACGTATTGTTGATTTTATGAGCTCCGGTATGGACAAGATCCTCCCGCTTTAGATATATAAATGCGCCGTCAAGGTGTTCGCTCAATCGTTTAGCGTAGAAAAGCGGCGTTGGACGGCCCGCATAATTGCGAAGCAATCTTTTGAATTCGTCCTGAAAACCCGGATCCGGGACTATTTTGTTATAGGCTTCATCCAATTCTAATAAAGCCGGCATCAGGGTTTCTCCAACGTAACGTCCCCCGTAGAGGCCAAAATGGCCTCTTGAATCAGGGTATTCTCCTGCTTTGAATTGTTTACTATTTTGAATAGGTTTTTCTTTGTTGCCCATTAAAAAATTCTCCTTATATCTTTTCTGTCTATTTTATCGAAACGCCGTGATAAAGCCTCCATAAATGATTTTACCTTGCCGGAGTCCTTTCTTCCGGGACATGACTCAACGCCTGAACTTACATCCACGGCATCCGGGGCACTCTCAGTTACGGCGCGACAGATATTTTCGGGCGCAAGCCCTCCGGCCAGGATAAAAGGGTATTGTTCGCCGAAACCGTATGCTTTCTCCCAATCCCATTGAAGCGCATTGCCGCCAGGGAGTATGCCTTTGCCGCATTCCACAAGATATGCTGATGCCCGGTAATTTTCGGCCTCCTCAAGCGATGGTCTGCATTCGGCAAACAAGGCTTTAATCACAAGAATATTTTCTTGAACAAGCCGGCTGACCAGCTCAGGTGATTCGCTGCCGTGCAATTGAACACAATCCAGATAACAATAATTTACTTTTTGCATTATCTTGTCAAATGTTTCATTCACAAACACACCTACTGTTTTCACCTTACCTGATACAGCCATGCATATTTTTTTTGCCTGATCTTCGGTTACATGCCTCGGGCTTTTGGGGAAAAAGACACATCCAATTGCATCAACTCCGAGCGCCGCGCATTCCAATGCTTCTTCAACACGTGTCAAGCCGCATACCTTAACCTGAGGTTTGTAGCCATTTTCTATTTTTTGTTTTAGGCTCATCGTTTCCCCATAAGACTCATCAGAAAATCCCTTGGGTTTAACGCGCGCATAAGGCTTTCCCCGATTAGAAAGTTCCAGATTCCAGCTTTCTGTATCTTTTCTATATCTTCGCGCGTCCTGATTCCGCTTGCAGCCACAGCAACCTGATCCGGTTTGAGAAGGGAAGCCATGTTAATTGTCGTATTGATATCGGTTTTAAATGTGCTCAAATCACGATTATTAATGCCGATAAGCCTGGCTCCCGCGTTAGTGGCAAGTTCAAAGTCCTCTTTTGTATTGATTTCAACAAGGGCATCCATATTTAGTTCATTACAGAGATTGAGATAATCTTTCAGCTGATTTTGCGAAAGAATACGGGCAATAAGAAGAACTGCATCAGCGCCTATCACTGCAGATTCATAAATCTGATACGCAGAAATCAAAAAGTCTTTTCGAAGAACCGGAATGGTTACAGCCTGCCGCGCTGTTTTAAAGTCTTTTATACTGCCTTTAAAATAAGTCCTGTCCGTAAGAACCGACAAGGCTGCCGCTCCTCCGCGCTCATATTCCGAAGCGTATATGGCAGGATTGATATCTCTGCGTATTTCCCCTTTAGAGGGAGAGGCCCGTTTGATTTCAGCGATAATATTTATTCCCGAAGGTCCGGGCTGCTCAAGTTTTTTAAAAAACATGCGCCTTTTTTGAGGCACAGCCGCTTTATCACGGAGCAGGCTTTCCGGTAAACTCCTTCTTGCCGCAGCAACTTCCTCTTTTTTATCAGCTATGATTTTCGTTAAGAAATCCTTATTCATTTACTTTTCATTCCTGTTTAGCCGTAATGTTTTAGCCTTATGCAACAAATTATATGCAATCGAGCTTCAAGTGTGATTAAATTTAAAGCAGGAAACTGTTTGAAGGAATTAGAGATCGTTAAGAAAGAACCTGACACAAAATGTTATTTTTGCCTGATTGTTTGCTTAAACCATCATTATTTTTTACAGTTATGGTGGGTTCTTTTTTTATGATCTCTTATTCGTGAGTTTTTCCTGGTTTAAATTTGATTATACTTGAAGCGTATTTATTTTCAAAGAGCTAAAGTGTTACGTTTACCCAAATATGGTTATGGTTTTTCAGACAAAAAGTTTCATCCATTTTCCTGAGTATATCTTGCCAGTTTTTCAAGTTTTTCCGCAGCAGCCCCGCTGTCAATGGAGGTTTCAGCAAGACTGATGCCTTCTTTAAAATCTTTGGCTTTTCCGGCAGCAACAAGAGCAGCCGAAGCATTCAGCACAACTACATCCCTTTTCGGGCCCTTTTCGCCGGCAAGGATTTTTCGAGTTATGCCGGCATTTTCTTCAGAGTCTCCGCCTGCAAGATTTTTGGGATTTGCTTTGCCTCCGAAAAAATGTTCAGGGGTTATATCATACGTGCGGATAAGATCGTCTTTAAGCTCGGAAATGCGGGTTGGCGCGCAAACCGAGATTTCATCCAGCCCATCATGACCGTGCACGATAAATGCCCTCTTTGTGCCTAACAACCGAAGGGCGTGCGCAAACATTTCAGTTAGTTCGGGGGCATACACGCCAAGTAGCTGGCAATTGGCTCCGGCGGGATTTGTTAGAGGCCCAAGCATGTTGAAAATGCTGCGTATTCCAATCTCCTTTCTTGCTTTGGCTGCATATCGCATTGCCCCGTGATAAAGGGGAGCATAAAGAAAACCAATTCCGATCTCTTCAATGGCCTCTTCCACTATTTCCGGATTTATATCCAGTTTTACTCCCATTGCTTCAAGAAGATCGGCGCTGCCGCACTTGCTTGAAACAGAGCGGTTCCCATGCTTGGCCACAGTTACTCCGCAGCCTGCGACTATAAAAGCGGTAGTGGTTGAAATATTAAAGGTTTGAGCAGCGTCTCCGCCCGTGCCGCATGTGTCCACAACAGTCTGGGAAGATACTTGAATGCGTAAAGCCTTTCTTCGCATAGCCTTGGCTGCTCCGGCCAGCTCCTCAAATGTTTCACCCTTTGTGGCAAGAGCCGCCATAAAGGCTCCGATCTGCGCATCGGTTATACTGCCCGAAAAAATTTCAGTAATCATTTCAGACATTTCGTTTCCGCTTAAATTTTTCCTGTGGACGATTTTATTTAGATTTTCCCGAAACATAGCACTTATTCTCCTTTTGTTGCAAAAAATTTCTTAGAATCCGCTTACCCAGTGGAGTCATGATTGATTCCGGATGAAACTGAATCCCTTCCGTGCAATGCTCGCGATGCCTTATCCCCATAATTTCGCCGTCCTCAGACTCCGAGGTGATTTCAAAACATTCAGGCAGATCATCCCTGGACACGGACAAAGAGTGATAGCGCATGGCCTTAAAAGGTTTGCTGATGCCCTGATACAGCGTTTTCCCATCAGCATGAATTAAGGAGGTTTTGCCATGCATGAGCCTCTTTGCTGAAACCACCCTGCCTCCAAAGGCCACGGCAATGGCCTGATGCCCGAGACATACGCCAAGAATCGGGATGTGTCCAGAAAAATGCTTTATTACCGAAAGGGTTATTCCAGCCGATTCCGGCCTGCCCGGGCCAGGCGATATTATGATACCGGAAGGATTCCAGGAGACAATATCTGAAATAGAGGCTGCGTCGTTTCGCATGACCTTAACCGGAGAACCTAACTGCTCAACATATTGAACCAGGTTGTAAGTAAATGAATCATAGTTATCAATCATCAGGATCATCTCTTTTCTCCTTGCAAAAGCTCCAAAGCCTTCTGTATCGCCATCGCTTTATTGACGGTTTCCACCCGTTCCCGCTCAGGGTCCGAATCCGCGACTATTCCTGCTCCCGCGCGAACCGTAAGCCGTCCGTTTTCAATACAGGCGGTCCGGATAGTGATCGCCATGTCCATATTTCCATGAAACGAAATATAGCCCACAGCCCCTCCGTAAGGGCCTCTTGGTTCTTTTTCCAGTTCTGCGATAATTTCCATGGCTCTGACCTTTGGGGCACCTGACAGGGTGCCCGCAGGAAATGTAGCGGCAAGAAGATCCCACGCATCACAATCGGATCGCAGATCACAGCATATATTGGAAACAAGATGCATTACATGAGAATATCGTTCAACAACCATTAACTCGGTTACCTGCACGGTTCCTACCTCTGCTACCCGTCCAAGATCATTTCGCCCCAGATCGACCAGCATAAGGTGTTCCGCCCGTTCCTTTTCATCGGCAAGAAGTTCGTCGGCAAGCGTTCTGTCCTCTTGTTCATTTTTTCCTCTCGGGCGTGTGCCGGCAATTGGTCGAAGAGTAGCAATGCCGTTTTCCAGCCGAACCATTGTTTCCGGCGAAGAGCCGACAAGAGCCACATCATCTATATGCATAAAATACAGATAAGGGGACGGGTTGATATATCGCTGAGCGCGATAGAGTGTCCATAGATCAGGAGGCGCATCGCAAACAAAGGGCTGAGATATAACCGCCTGAATCACATCCCCTGCCCTGATATATTCCTTTATCCTTTTTACGTAAGACCGATAGGTGTCGGGCTCCTGCTGAGGGGTCAGATTATACCTCTTTTGACATGCATTGTCATTGTTTTCGGGTAATTGTCTGTCGATTGCCCGTAACATGGATTGGATACGTATCTTCGCTGATTCAAAGACTTTTTCAACAGCCTGATCGGTTTTCTGATTGTTTTCCCGATCTTCATCCAGAAAGGTTATTACAATACAAAGCAATGTGTTTCGAATATTATCAAAAATAAGCAGCTCATCAGGCACTATAAAATTTGCAAGCGGCTTTTCTTTTGGCCACTGATTCGGAACAGTTTCGATAAAGGAAACCATTTCATAAGCCAGGTACCCGACCATCCCTCCCCAAAACCTTGGCAGTTCAGGCATGTCAGCCGGATTAAACCTGCTCATAAAGTCCCTTAGAACTGTTAGCGGCTCTCCATTATGAGGAATCTTATTGACGTAACCCTTGTTTTGAATTTCCACAAATTCCGAGTATATGCGGATATGAAATCGGGCGGAAGCGCTCAAAAAACTGTATCTTCCCCAACGTTCCCCTCCTTCGACACTTTCTAATAAAAAAACAGGGCCTTTATTATTATAGATTTTTTTAAGCAAAGAAACCGGAGTCTCCGTATCTGCCAGTATTTCGGCGCAAACCGGTATCACATTATTTTTCCCGGCTAAAATACGGAATTGATCTTTGTCGGGGAATTGTTTTATAAGCATATATATTTCCTCTGCCTGAAACGATTAACAGGTTAATGGAATAAAAAAAGACCGTGAAAATTTCCACAGCCTTTTTAAAACAAAAAGACCGCAGGCTTTGAGTTTCCTGCGGTCCTTAAAACTTTTAACTAAAATCAGGTTGGTGAAGTTCCACAGGCAAACTCGTTGATATAAGCCCGCCACCACCAGAATATAGATAACTGATCTTTAATTTTATGATTTTCGATTGTTTTCATTTGTAAAATTTCCTATAAGATTTTGATTTAATAATTGTTTTGCTTTATATTTGTCAAGCTTTTTTTATTTAGGAGAAAATTTCAGATATGGCAGCAAAAACACTAAACACGGAGAGAGACCTTTGCAAAATTGAACTTTTTTCAAAGGTCTCTGGGAATAAAATCTGTTTGGACGAAAAGGCGGGAATTGAAGTCGTCAGGCAGATCGGCAAACTCCTTTGCCGGCAAAATGCCGGCATTGCGATTGCAGAAAGTTGTACAGGCGGCCTTATATCCCATATGATTACAAATATGCCGGGAAGCTCGGACTATTTTCTTTTATCATGTGTAACCTATTCAAATGAAACCAAAATAAATTTGCTTGGAGTATCACCCGAAACAATAAAACAATACGGAGCAGTGCATGAGGAGACCGCAAAAGAGATGGCTCAAGGGGTGCGACGGATTGCAGGCGCAACTTATGGACTTTCGACAAGCGGCATTGCCGGGCCGGGCGGGGCAACAGATGATAAGCCTGTAGGAACCGTATGTATCGGGCTTGCCACGCCCAAATATGTAAAAGGGTATTGTTTCAACTTTGCCGGTAATGACAGACTTACGAATAAAAAAATATTTGCCATGAAAGCCCTTGATCTGTTGAGAACAGAACTTCTGGAGCAAAATTGATGGCGTCGTAAAAAGTCAAATTCATCAGGTGTTAAGTGTTAGTTCCTTATTAATAAATTTTGTGTTTTTTATGGCAGAAAAAATATATATCTCACCGCTAAGACGCAAAGAACGCAAAGGTTAAAGATTTTTTTGTTTTCCGTTGAGAGGACGGAAAACAAAAAGAAACGCATTATTAAGATTATCATTCGAAGATATATTGTATTTACTTAAACAGCTTAGTTTTTAAATTGTCGCCTCTCACGACAATTTAAAAAAAATAAACTTCTTTGCGTGCTCTGCGGCTTTGCGGTGAATAAAAAAGATGAAAATATGACAATTAAAAAAGGGCAAACGCTGGAGCTTAGAATTTCTGATATTGCCTTTGGCGGAAAGGGGCTTGCGCGGGTTGACGGCATGGCTGTTTTTGTTGACGGGGCAGCCCCTTTAGACCTGGTTGATGCCCGCATAATCAAAAAGAAAAAAAGCTATGCAGAGGCCCGAATAGTATCAATAAAGGAGCCGTCTCCCTATAGAATAGATCCGCCATGTATGTACAGCGGCTATTGTGGCGGATGTAAATGGCAATTTTTAGCTTATGACAGGCAGCTTGAGTTCAAACAAAAGCATGTCATCGATTCTATTGAACATATAGGACTCATACATGATCCTGTGGTGCATAAAACAATCCCTTCCAGCCGGATTTTTGAGTACAGGAACAAGATGGAGTTTACATGTTCCGACCGGAAATGGCTGCTGCCTGACGAAATGGATAAAAAGGATATTGCTGCAGGCTTTGCCATTGGTCTTCATGTGCCCGGCACATTTAACAAGGTGCTTGATACAAGGAAATGTCTGCTTCAGCCAAAATTAGGCAATAATATCCTCGAAGATGTTAGAAATTATATTAAAAACTCCAAAATCCCTGTATATGGTCTTCGCAGCCATACCGGGTTCTGGCGTTTTCTTATGCTGAGGCATTCCTCTGCCTATGACCAATGGATGGTTAACATCATAACTTCAGAAGAAGACAAAAAAATTCTGCAACCTCTTGCCGATCTCTTGATGGACAAATATCCGGAAATAGTCTCGGTTGTAAATAACATTACTGCTCGCAAGGCCGGTGTAGCCATTGGAGAATACGAGATCCTGCTTGCCGGAGCCTCCTGCATAAAAGACAAAATCGGTTCTTGTGAATTCGAGATATCTGCAAATTCGTTTTTTCAAACCAACACGCGGGGCGCGGAGCAGCTTTTTCAGACAGTCAGGGAATATGCCGGACTCAGCGGCGAAGAAATGGTTGTGGATCTATACAGCGGCACAGGGGCGATATCTATCTTTCTTGCAGACAGTGCAAAAGAGATAATCGGCATCGAGATGATTGCATCTTCCGTGACTAATGCGCAAAATAACTGCAAAAAAAATACGATATCAAATTGCCGGTTTATCCATGGCAACATAAAGGACCGCCTGCCTCAGGTTGCGGCAACACCTGATGTTATGATAATCGATCCTCCAAGAGTAGGTATGCACAAGGATGTAGTAAAGCATGTTCTTGAAATGGCGCCTGAAAAAATCGTTTATGTATCCTGCAATCCCGCAACCATGGCAAGGGATCTTGGGTTGATAAAGGATAAATATAATCTGCTGGAAGTACAGCCGGTTGATATGTTCCCTCACACATATCATATAGAATCGGTGGCAAAGCTTGTAAAAAGATGAGAGGATACAACTGCAATGGCCATTGAAATGAGGCCGATAGGTTTTGTGCGACATGAATTTGAAAAGGTTCCCAGGCATTGGTCTGTTTCAGATGTTAAAGGGAGGCTAATCATTAATGATGAATATCTTGAGGGACTCTGCGATATCAAGGCCGATCAGCACATTGTCGTAATTTTCCATTTACATAAAAGCCCGGCATTTATCCCGCGGTATCTCAAGCAAAACCCTCCGCATCGCAAAGAAATAATGGGGGTTTTCAGCTGCTGCTCGCCACGAAGGCCAAACCCGATCGGCATGTCGGTTCTAAAAGTACTTGAAGTAAAAGGCAACGTCATTTATGTTAAAGGTCTGGATATGTATAACAACACCCCCATTTTGGATATCAAACCACATATAATGCTCAATTGATAGTTGTCAGGGGACAGGGGTCAAATTGAAAAGGCAAACAGATCTTCCTTTAAAATTTAAAAAGGCCGAAGAGGCTCAGGCATCTTCCGCAGGTCTTGCTTTATTGGGTGAATTTTGCATCGGCCTTGGCGTGCTGGATTGGGTTGACGCTTATATGCCGAAATCGGGCAGGGGCACACATTTTAAGGCCAGCGAATATCTTTTCCCATTGGTATTAATGCTAAATGGCGGGGGCCGCAGCCTGGAAGATATAAGGATTATACGGCATAATTCTATGCTGAGGGATATATTGCCGCTGAAAAGAGTTCCCTCGCCTGATGCAATCGGGGACTGGTTAAGAAGAACGGCTGATAGCGGAAGGCTGTCCGGGCTTGAGAAGACAAACAGAAAATTTTTAAAGCGAGCGCTGGAATATGATGATATAAAAAACTATACGTTAAATATAGATGCCACCGTAATAGAGGCTGAAAAAGAATCGGCAAAGCCGACATATAAAGGATTTAAAGGCTACACGCCTATTATCGGCCATCTGGCGGAAAACGGTTTGATAGTTAGCGAAGAGTTCCGTGAAGGAAATGTGGACCCTGCTTTAAAAAATCTTGAGTTTTTCAGGCATTGTATAGACCGGATGCCGGCAGGCAAAAGCATAAGGCGGCTAAGAGCCTGCCCCCCTTCTTGCCAGGTCGATATAATAGACTTTTGTAACAAAAAAGGTGTTGAGTTTGCCATAGGCGGCAATTTTGATGAGGCTATGCTGCGGGCAATCGGCTTTATCCCCGAATCTGACTGGAAACCTCACAGGGAAGGATATATAGCGGAAACAGCCTTCTCATTTATCGGAACAAAGAAGACTTTTCGAACAATAGTATTGCAAAAGAACTATCAGAAAAAACTGTTCAATAAAGAGGATGTCAAATCGAAATATTCGGCAATAGCCACAAACATCAAGGGCTCTGCCAAAGATGTTTTTAAATGGTATAATCAGGAATGTGCAAGCAGCAATAATCGCATTAATGATCTGAAAGTTTGTTTTGGCATGGAAAGAATGCCTTGCGGCCAAGCCGGCGCAAACGCTGTTTTTTTTAGAATCGGCGTAATATCTTACAACATCAACCGATTGTTTTTACTCAAAACTTCAGGCAAATCATCGCATAAGCGCCGGATACATTCACTGATACCTTTCAAAAAACGGTAACGTGTTAGCTAGTTAAGGTACTTACTATTATATGATGCAGGACGCCATGAGCGTCTATACGGGCTTTCCTTGGCAACAGTACAAAAACGCGACAAAGGCATGAGAAACTTATAATCTGAAGAACATCCCAGAGGCTCGTTGTGGATATGCTCAACGCAAAGTATGGTTTTTCATTGACCGGTGATGATATTGCTTCTCTGGGACAACGGGTCCTTAAAATGGGAAAGGAACGTCCATGCAGGATGATTTCATCTCCGCCCTGACCCTGGAGGTCAAAGAGGAGGTTATTCAGAATTATCTTTATGAAAGGCGGTTGGTAGAAGAACAGATTCACTATGCTGAGGAATTGGCGGATCATGCCGCCCAACTGCAGGAGATGCTCTTTGGTCGCTTTGCGCGCATGTATGATTTGCTCTTTGAGACCGGGTTTATTAACAAATTCGTGAACATTCTTGGGTTGAAGGAACCTCCTTTTAGTGATCGGATCGGCAAAGACTCAAAATACCGAAAAGATGTCCGGCTTATCAAGGTACACGGCCTAACCGACCGGACCAGATTCAAGAAGCTAACCTTAGAGGCATACCGAAGACTGGTTACACGGAATGATAACTATAAGGAAGCTCACGAAGATCTTAAAGAGGAATGCAAGGCTGTAAACACCAATCTGGCAAAATTTGAAAAAAACCACGATCTGCTTACCATTCTGAACTTCTTGAAGAGTATGGATGTTGGAGAGACTGTAAAAAAGCACTTTATGGGCGAAAATTTTACTCCCGAAGAACTTGGCGCAGTTGAAAAAAGCCTTCATTTTAAACCCGTCCGAATCGAGCAATTCAATCTCATCGAGCCACCGCAGCTTCCCGATCCGGATACTGTTCAGAGAGAGCTTGGCGCTCTGGCAAACTCAGTCTATGCTAAATGCAGCAACAAGATAAAAGAGCTGATCAAATAAAACCATATCACACTGAGATCTTTGCATAACCGCTGTTTTGCAAAGGTCTCACACCCATACGCCGGGGATAACGGTATTGCAAAACTTGCATTTATTTCCTGCAAGATTATAAATGGGAATTAAATACCCTTTTCTTTCAACCAATAATTTTCTGCAATTATGGCAATAGGTATTATTGCCTTCATGACCGGGCACATTGCCCACATATACATAACGGATCCCCTCATGCATGGCCAATTCACGGAAGCGTGTCAAGGTAGATATCGGAGTCGGCGACAGCCTGTCTAATTTGTATCTGGGGAAAAATCGTAAAAAATGCAACGGATAATCAGGGCCGAGATTTTTGAGTATCCATCCGCACATCCTTTTAGCCATATCAGTATCATCGACATATCCCGGAACCACCAGGTTTGTCACCTCAAAATGAACCCCCTGTTCATGCAGAGTCTTAAATGTGTTTAAGACCGGCTCCAGCCGCCCGCCGTTTAATTTTCTGTAAACCACGTCGCTGTATGCTTTCAGGTTGACATTGGCTGCATCCAGAACCTTGCACAGCTCCAGCAGCGGTTTCCGGTTAATGTAGCCGTTTGAAATCCACAGATTATACAGCCCATTTTCACGGACCATACGGGCAATGTCGATCATGTATTCAAAAAATGTGGTTGGCTCGGAATATGTATATGCTATTGATTTGGCCCCGGCACGCTTTGCCTCAATCACAACCTCCGGCGGGAAAAGCTCAACATGGCGCACCTGCCAGGGTTTTACCTGGGAAATTTCCCAGTTTTGACAGTTCAAACAGCGGAAATTGCAACCTGTGGCAGCAAGGGAAAATGCCCTTGATTTTGGTTTAAAATGGAAAAGAGGTTTTTTCTCTATGGGATCGACATGCACGCTGCAGGGGTTACCGTAGGCCAGGCTGTATAATGTTCCATCAATATTAACTTTACTGCGGCAGACGCTTAAATCACCCGGCGCCAGAACGCATCTATTGGGGCAAATGCCGCATGCCACCCTGTTTTCTTTTAACTTTGTATAAAAAAGACCTTCGTGAGACCATTTCCATAGTTTTGCAGGCGCATCCCCTTTAAAAATCTTGCCGCGGATATCAAAAAATCGGGAAGCCTCGCTATCTGTTCCCGTAAGAGGCCAAAAGGGACGAAAAGGCATGGTGGTTGAAAGAACGGCCGCACTACAATATAGAAATTGACGTCTGCTTATTTTTTTCATGTCCTGTCGCCATAATAGTTAAGCTTGTTAGTTTCAGGCCGATTAATCCTGCCGTGGCCCATACAATGCCAAGATATGGAATAAGCGCCACGCTGGTGAACAGGGTGCCGAAGGCCGCGCCTATCAGATCGGCGGAAAAGGCTCGTGTCACCACACTATTATCACCACCCCTTAAACGAAGAGCAACCGGAAATTGGAAACCGCATATCAAAGAAATCACAAATCCAAACACAAGGAAAGAGGCAACCGGCAACCGGTCTCCGCCATACTTCATGGCCAGGATAAAAAGCCCCAAAAGGCTGATCAGCAGGCTGTCTGTAATTATCAGCATCTGTTTCCCACGGCCACGCAGTTTTTCACCAAACCAGGCGCCGGGCAACAGACCGGCTAAAAAAACGGTTATGATCAGGCCTATCTGAAAATAAATATAACCGAAAAAAATCTGAAAAGCAAAGATAACCAGGATTTCGCTGCCCATGGTCATGCAGCCGGTTGAAAAGAGAACAAACTCTTCTGCCCTGATACGAAACATATATACTAAAAGCAAAATTGCCAGGCCGACGATGAATCGATTCGGAGATGTGGAGAATTTTGAAAACCACTGTGAAAACACCAATCGCATCAACTGGGGGGATTCGTCGATGTTTTTAGGGGCGGCGGGATCGAGCAGATTGTTTAATCCTGCTATTCTTCCATTTGTCATATTGCCGTAATAAAAGCCGCTGATATAAGAGGTCTGAATCCCTTTTTCGAGAAGACAAGCAGGAATATCTGTCCTGATCGGGCGGTTGCCGCACAAAAAAAAGATTCTTTGCCCCGGCAGCAGCAAAACATGGTCAAAATGCTCTGACACGGTATTATACAGGGAAGAGATCTTCCGGCGCTGGGTTTCGGCAAGGTAGCTGTCAAACCCCTGCACTGAAAAACTTAATATTCCTGAGGCTGTAAGATGTTGCTTTGCCAGAGCAAAAAAGCGGTCTGTAAAAAACCGGTTTATTTGAAAGGTTTCAGGTTCAGGCAGATTAACTATTATAGCATCATAGATTTCATCAGTTTTCATCAGATATGCTCTGGCATCTTGATGAATGACGTGTAAACCCGGAATATCCTTTATCAGGCCGAACCTGAACAAAGCAGAGCTAACCTCTGGATCAAGCTCAACGTAATCTATGCGTGCAGGCCGGTATTTTTGCAATTCTTCCAACATCCCGCCTTGAGCCGAAATTATCAGAATTTTTTGTGGATTGGTTGATTGTGACAAAGGATAATGAATCGTTTCTTCCGCCATGGTCAGGTTCTGGTTGCTAAACACAGGTGTGCCGTCCATAAACAGAGTGAACTGCTCCTTATCTTTATAGACGGTTATGCGGCCGTATCGGGATTCGCGATAATATACTGGTTCGCCTTTGAAGGTGGCAAGTGATGCAGGCTCCATAAAAATACCGGTTAGAAGAAGTGTAAGAGCCAGCCCCGTGCCGATAAAAGCGGCAGGATGATGCCGTCGTATGGAGGTAAACAGAAAACAGGTTGCCGCCAACAGCGGCAGGTTGGCCAGAAAAACCGCTTGCAGAGGAGTTACAAGATACACCAGTATAAATGAAAACAGGGCGCCGCCCGCCACATCACCGATATTGTCTGTCATATATATAAGCGCCCCGGGATAATCCGGCTTTTCAAGCCTGAGCACAAAGAGGCTATACGGAAGGACAAAGCCTAACAGCAGTCCATAAGGGGCAATTGTAATAAAAGTATATGCCAGGGTGGGATAAAATCCGACTGAACTGCCGTGAATAAAAAAATAATCACGCAGCACGCGGATAGCCATGATTTGTAAAGCCGGAAGACAGGCCAGACAAAAGGAAAGCCAACCAAGCCGGTTGGCTGTAGCTTGCCAAAAGCCTTTAATTGCCAGATGAGCCAGAAGGGTGCCGATCCCGCCGATAATAAGCCAGTTGAAAAGAACCAGAGCAATGACAAACTCGTTTCCCTGGAATTGAGCCAGAAATTCGCGGATGATCAATAGTTGAGTTACCACAGAAGAAATGCCTGTGGCGATGACAACCAGAGTTATGGCTCGTTCACTTTTTCTCTTCAAAATATTGAACCTGGTAAGTCGATATCTTCAGCCGGGTGTTTTTCCATGCATCAGCCGACAGGCCGGCCTTTACGCACAAATGGGAAAGAAAGTTTTCCGGCCGTGGAAGCTGTTCCCAGACCTGGGGTAAAAATGTGGCTCCGGCCCGCCCTTTTTTAAGAATAACTCCGTCAACATTGACCCTCAGCTTTGATATCAAATCCACGCTATCAATGTATTCGAGAGGCTGCGGATTAGTCAGGATGCTGATTTCTATGTCCACATCTTCTATTTCTTCAACAGTTACAGGAGAGAAACGAGGATCATGAAATGCAGCATTGACAGCATTGCGCTTTACCCCGTCAACAATCGATTCTTCCGCTGCCAGGCTTCCGATGCAACCACGCAAATTACCGGCAATCTTAAGGGTTACAAAGGTGCCGCGGCGAGCCTTAAGCACTTCGTCCTTAACGGCGGCAGCCACCAAATCCGATTCTTTACCGGAAATTTTCAATCCCAGTCTTTGCATAATGGTTTGCCTGGCGAGTTTAACCAGAGCCTGTCCAAGTTGCGGATTAATTTGCTGAGAATTATGTTTTTTTTGCATAGATGACTCTCCATAAAATGCGATTGCCGCATAACCGACAACCTGTGAATGTCCTCCGGCAGTGTCCCCGCTGTTTGAATAATGAAGAAGAACCGGTTCCCAGCCATAGCGAGTAGCCATGTTGAGCGCAATAAGAATCGGTATCTTGCCGCAAGCGCGATTATCTTTTTTTAAAAGATCCTTTGATTGAAGATTTAAAATCATACTTATGGTTTCTTTATCTCTCTCCACGGCTTCCTGATATGGAAGAAAGTGAGACAGATCAGAACTGACAACCAGCAGAGTGTTTTGGTCGAGCATTGGATCTATGGCCGCAGCAAGCTGCTTGACATCACCCCTGCCCACGACGATCGGTATAACCTCGAATTTATTCAGATAGCGCTGAAGAAACGGCAGAACAACCTCCAATGAATGTTCAACCCTGTCAGAGGCTGGAATAGATTGAAACAGATCGGAACTTGCGCGCAATTTTACTGCATCATTATTCAGCCTGACAAGACCGAGCGGGGTTTCATAGGCCTCTGCATTGCTGATTGCCCCGTTATTAAAACCGACCCTATGATCCGGCCCTATTAAAATAACCCTGTCAAACAGATTTTTTCTTAATACCAGAGAGGCATGAGCTGCCGTAAGCCCGGAATAAATATACCCTGCATGAGGCAGTATCAGGGCCTTAATCTGCTTATTAGGAGGGATTTGAATAGGGGTCTGTTTTGCCTGAAAAGTCAAGCTGTCAATAGTCTGCTCCAATTCAGACCGTGAAGCTGGATAGAAGGACCCCGCCCACACAGCCTTACGGATACCGGCAGCACAGGCGTTTTGGGCTGGCGGTATAAATACAAAATAGCCAGCCAAAAGAATTGATAATATATAACTGAAAAACTGTTTCATATTATGGTAGGCACGGACAGATTTGAACTGTCGACTTCTACCGTGTCAGGGTAGCGCTCTCCCCCTGAGCTACGTGCCTATTTTAGAGGTAGCCGATATCACCTATTAATTATCCTGTCAAGGTGAGACCTTTGAAAAACGCCCCTTTTTGCCTCCGCCAGAGTGCTTTGGCGGACAACATTTAAAATTAACAATTTGCTATGTATTTCTTCGACTATTTCCGGAAGCATTCTGAATGAAGTTCATGCCTATGTAAGTGTAATGAAGACCGGATAATATGGTTATCCCTGCGGTAAGCCAGTATAAAATCCATTTAATCATATCAGCTCCGGAAATTTTTGGGTCAAGCAGCAGAAAAAAAACGGTCAAAATCTGGCAAACAGTTGTGCATTTACTGGTCATCCTTGGTCTGATTTCAATACTTATATCTGCCATGGCAAAAATGGCAATGCCTAACACTATCAAAATGTCGCGGCTTATTACAATAACGGCAAGCCATGCGGGAACGATTTTAATAACAGCCAGCACAATGAAAGCGCTGGTCAAAAGCAGCTTGTCTGCCAGCGGATCAAGATAAGCCCCCAATAGCGTCCGCTGATCTAAATACCTCGCAAAAAGTCCGTCAAGGCCGTCGCTTATTGCGGCAATAGTAAATACTAAAAGTGCAAAGTGAAACATATCTTTCAGCAGGAAAATAATAAAAAGAGGTATAAGCAATATCCTGATGATAGTTAAAATATTGGGAATGTTAATTGCATTTTTTTGTTTCAACTCAACTAATTATCCTATTCTGACGGTATAAGTTCAATCCTTAAACGATTTTGCGACACTTCATATATATTAATGCCAAACGAATCAAAGGCCTTAAGCATTAGAGCATCTGCAAGCTCCTTGGCATTTCCTTGAAAATCAACGGAAAGTACAGCTTCATCAAGCCTCATCTCTTTAAGCTGAACACGATTTACGCCTGATATATCATTTAAGATTTTGCGAAACTGTACAAAGTTTGCAAAATTAGCTGTTCCCTTAACAACGAGTTCAATATTAACAAGCTTCTTTATTTCTTTCCGCCATTCCTCAAGTATTTGCGAAGAGAGGTCTTTGCCGGCAAGGGCTCCTGCATCTGAAAGCGCAGCCCTGCCGCCTGCAACCTCATCCACATTGGTAGAGACAGCTGTTTGCAAGGCAAAGGCAATTTCTTCGCCGGTGTCTGCCCTGAATGCCCGTACCGTTACAGCCCCTTTGAATGACTTTATATTTTTGCCCATAATATTAGGCGCTTTACTTGCAATAGCTTTGCCGACTATTACCACATCCGCATTAACTCGGACTCCGAGTTCAACAGCTTCCTGATGATCTAATTCAGGCTCTAAGCTTAAAATCTCAACAGCTTCCTGATGATCTAATTCGTCTAAAGTTTCATTTCTCAAATTTTGCGCCAGATTTTTATAATTAATTATCAAAAAACCCTTTTTCATCATTACGCCGGCCATGCTGTTTTCCGCAACGCTTTTAACTGCAGACATACCTTCTCCCCACCAGTATTGGGGCAAACTATCTTCAGTGCTTTGTTCTGCAATGAAAAAGAGAACCCGCGGCATAGACTTTTTGCCTATCATAATTCCTGCAATTGAAAGCTGCTGCTGAACCTTCTCAATCGAAACAGTTGCCTGAACCATTACCCTGTAAGTATTTCCGGACAACGCTTCTGTCAGCACCTTGTATCCTTGAACAAATTCTTCGGTATTACTATATAGAATGTTATTTATAACTTGAAAATTCTGAACCAGAGACTCAAGCGGCAGAAAATCTTTTACAACATTTTCTATCGCTGAGACCAGACTGTTGGAAATTGCCCGGTTCCGCGCAACAGCGACATTATCAGCGTATATTCTACCTGTTCCTATGACCAAAACCACGCTGTGCGTAGCATGTAACTGCTCTTCAGCCTGAACGCCCACTGACAGCGCTAATAGAAAAAGAACAAACAGCGATATTTGTTTTGCTGATCTCATTTTTAATACTTCCGGGCCAGCGCGTAATCGGCAATATTTATAAGTAGTTCCCTTGTTTCTGAAGGCTTAAAAACCCCGACAAGAGCCTTCTTTGCTTTGGCAATATGTTTTGCCGCCAACTCTTCAGTATATTTAAGCCCCTTGTATTTATTTAACAGTTCTAATAAGATTTCAAACTCGTCAGCGGAAAAATCCTTATTTTTTATTATTTTCTCCATCATGGCCAGATCTTTTGAATCAGCCTTTGAATCAGCCTTCTTTAATGCATATATGAGCGGTAGAGTCAACTTTCCCTCTTTAAGGTCCGCGCCTGCCTCCTTTCCAAGAATACCGGCATTAGATGTGTAATCGAGAAGATCATCAATCATCTGGAAAGCAATCCCAAAGTTGAAACCATAATCTGATATGGCTTTTTCTTCTTTTTCCGTGGCATCTGCGATAACGGCGCTTACCTGACACGCGCCCTTAAAAAGGATAGCTGTCTTATTCTGGATAATTTCCATATACTCTTCTTCAGATAGATCCAGCTGCCCCTTTCTCATAAGCTGGTGGATCTCCCCCTGAGACATATTTTCTGTAATTTCCGAAATAATTTTGATGACATTAAGGTGTCCTGTATCAGCCGCAATTGAAAGAGCCCGCGCAAGAAGGAAATCGCCCACAAGAACCGCTATCGAATTGCCCCATATTGAATGGGCTACAGGTTTGCCCCTGCGAAGTGTTGCCTCGTCCACAAGATCGTCATGCAAAAGTGTAGCAGCATGAAGATATTCAAACATAATCGAAAAGGTCTTGTCGAAGTTGCTCTTATAACCGCATATTCTGGCGGAAAGTACCATAAGCAAAGGCCTTAGTCTCTTGCCGCCGGCAAACAGTATATGACTCGCTGTCTGAGAAACCACATCAAGATACGGATTTAAATTCTGCTTAAGGGCAATCTCAATATCTTCAAGGTCGTGTTTTGCTGAAGCTAATATCCTGTTTTTGAGGTCGCTCATACAGCTTCTCCTATAAGGTCATATTCAAGAGCATCTGTAATTTTTGCGTGAGCAAAGCAACCCGCCTGTAACCTGCCGGAATTTATATATGTAACGCCGTCTACCTCAGGAGCCTGAAAAGCGCTGCGACCCGAAAAGATGTTATCCTTCCTCTTTTCTTCCACCAAAATCTTTACAACCTCGTTGATACGCTTACGGTTATTTCCCAAAGATATTTTTGCCTGGCTGGACATAAGCAAATCATAGCGCTCCCTTGCGGTCTTTTCGGAAACATGTCCGGAAAGCCTGTGGCACGGAAGGTCTTTGGAATCTGAATAAATAAAAGCTCCAAGATGATCAAAACCTATTTCCTGTATGAATTTTAGAAGCTGCTGAAAGTCTTTGTCTGTTTCTCCGGGAAAACCCACAATAACAGTAGTCCTGATTGCTGCATCAGGGTCAAGTGATCGTATTTTCGCTATAAGCCTGCACAGGTCGTCATGCGAATATTTACGACCCATCTTTTTTAGAACAGATCGGCTTGCATGCTGAATCGGGATATCAAAATATGAGCATATATTGCTGTGCGTAGCAACCGTTTTTATAAAAGAGTCGGTTATACTTTCCGGATGCCCGTACAGGATTCTGATCCATACATTCTGCGATATGTTTGCGATACTCTCAATAAGCATGCTCAAATCAACGGCTGGAGTCAAATCCTTACCATAACATGTTGAATCCTGAGCAACCAGTATCAATTCCTTTATACCCGACAGAATCAAAGAACGGGCTTCGGCAATGATATCTTCAAAAGGACGGCTTCTGTATTTCCCGCGAAGCCTGGGAATGATGCAATATGTGCAGCCCTTATCGCATCCTTCCGCAACTCTTAGATAGGCTATGTATGGAGAACTATGTATCCTCGGCATATTCTGCGGTTGAAGAGGCGCCAGGTTCGGATCCGGCAAAAGACATCTTGAAATATCGGTTAAGCCGCCGGCAGCAGCGTGTACAATCTCATCAAAAGCCCCTGTACCAAGGAAAAAATCAACTTCCGGAAGAACAGATACTATCTCCTCTCTGAAACGTTCTGGAAGGCATCCGGTAACAATCAGTTTCTTGCAGTTATTGCTTTGTTTAAGCTTTGCCAGTTCAAGTATGGTGTCAATCGATTCATTAATTGCAGGTTCGATAAAACTGCAGGTATTGACGATTATTATATGTGCTTTTTCAGGATTCTGTGTGGTTGACCAGCCGGCCTTTGCAAGCAGGCCCAACATTACTTCGCTGTCAACAAGATTTCTTACACAGCCCAGACTCACTAAATGCAGTTTCATTATAGTATATTATAGTGCCTAAAGTGAGCTCACTTTAATCTCTTTATCTCATCTATAATTAAAGGCACAATCTCAAAAAGATCGCCGACGATTCCATAATCGGCCTTAGAAAATATCGGCGCATCCGGGTCCTTGTTTATCGCCACAATAACCTTGGATGACGACATGCCGGCAAAGTGCTGGATGGCTCCGGATATTCCGCAGGCTATATACAGGTTTGGAGAAACAACCTTTCCAGTCTGCCCGACTTGATCTGAAATGGGGCGCCATCCCTCATCAACCGCTGATCGTGATGCGCCGACGGCGCCGGCAAGCAGGTCGGCAAGCTCTTCAATAACAGAAAAATCGCTGCCGCCAATGCCTCTGCCGCCTGAAACAATCACATCAGCTTCAGTAAGCTCAACCTTGCCGGTTTCCATCTTCTTTTCGATAAAGGTAATATCGGTCTTCCCGACATCCACATCAAGTTTTTCAACTAATCCGGCCCCCGCAGCCTTTACAATACTCATAGAGTTAGGCCGAATCGCCGCTATCTGCGGATTCCCGTCAAGAGCCACATCAGCTAAGATTTTACCGCCATACATTGGACGGGTTACTACAAGATTGCCGTTTTCAACTTGAACAGCCACACAATCCATGGCCAGAGGCGCATTTATTCGCGCTGCAATGCGCGCCGACAGTTCCTTTCCCTGCGTTGATGCGCCTAAAATCACAACACAAGGGTTTTCTTTATCAATAATATCGGCGATTACATTGGTATAGGCATCATTTACATATTCACGAAGATCCTGGTTGTCAGCTACCAGTATTCTGTCAGCGCCATATTCCCCAAGCTCTTTTGAGATATCTTCACCAGCTCCCAAAACAACGACTGTAAGGGGGCAGCCAATGCTGTCGGCAATACGCCTGCCCTCACTTAAAACTTCGTAGGTAATTTTTCGAAAAGCAGCGTCCGACTGTTCCGCTATTGCAAGCACACATTGCTGTGACATAATTCTCTCCTCAATTATATTACTTTTGATTCTTCGTGCAAAATTTTGACAAGGGCTGCGGCCTTTGCTTGAGCTGACTCTCCCTCAATAATCGTGCCGCCCTCCCTTTCCGGAGGATATTTCATCGCCGTTATCCTTGTCATCGGCTTACCCGCCTTTTCAGCATCCAGTCCGATATCTGCAAGGGTTTTTATGTCAAGAGGCTTCTTTTTTGCTTTCATGATGCCCGGAAGAGAAGCATAGCGAGGCTCGTTAAGTCCGCGCTGCGTGGTAAAAAGGGCAGGCAACGGAGCCTCAAGCATTACGATTCCTCCTTCGACTGTACGGGAACACCTGATTTTTCCGTTTGTGATTTCCGCTTTTATTACCATAGAAACATCTGGAATCTTTAAATATTCGGCAACTGCTACAGCAACCTGAAAATTATCATCATCAACGGCTCTCTGGCCGGCTATGATCAGGTCAAAGGGAATGTCCTTTAGGGCTGCGGCCAAAATACGCGCTATGCCAAGGCTATCACATCCTTCTGCCGCAGAGTCCTGTATCAACACACCGCTGTCCGCTCCCATTGCCAGAGCGGTTCTTATTGACTCTATTGTTTTTTCACGTCCCACGGAAAGAATTGTGACAGAGCCTCCGTTGGCTTCCTTTAGCCGGATAGCCTCCTCCACTGCAAATTCGTCATAGGGATTGATGACCATCTTAATATCATCTGTCTTGATTGACACCCCGTCATCTGCGATCTCTATAAACGACTCTGTCGACGGTACCTGCTTCAGCAATACAATAATGTTCACTTTCCTATATCCTTTCTTGTTTGATGGCGTCGTAAAAAGTCCCATCTACTGCGTTGCAGTACTTTTTCAGACTCTTAACATACTACATGTATGCCTTCGATCCTGAAAAATCACTACGCCTTGTATATGAAACTTTTTACTTAGCCATCTTGTTTGGTTATATTTTAACATTATGCAACGAACCATCTGATGCAAAAAAACCTGAAATGTCCCTTTTTTATCTGTTCTTAAAACAGAAAAAATTATAATAGCATTATTTTGTTGTCAACACAAATCCCTGTGAACAATGATCAGACAATGATCCGTCTTTCTCCCGCACAACTATCAGGCATTCAACTCCATCTATAGTATTGACGAGCTGGAGCCCTTTTTCAACACCCATAACCATAAGCGCGGTTGCAAGACCATCTGCAAATGCGCATTTGTCTGCAAGAACTGAAGCGCTTACAACGCGGTTGGAAACAGGATAGCCTGTTTTTGGATTAAATATATGTGAATAGCTTTTGTCGTATATTTCAAAAAAATTTCTGTAATCACCGCTCGTTGCAAGAGCTCTGTTATGTGAGGCCACAATCTTATGCGCCTGATCAAAAGGGGCATCTTTATCAGGCCTGTTGATTCCGACCCTCCAAAGCTTGCCATCTTCCCTGAAGCCCGAAGCATATACCTCGCCACCGATCTCCACGATAAAGTTTTGTATCCCGCTTGTTTTAATTAGTTCCGCAATTTGATCAACAGCATACCCTTTTGCTATGGATGCAAGATCAACAGATATTGGAACCTTTCTTTTAACAAGATATCTGTTTTCAACAATATCAATATGCTCGAAACAAATCTCAGGTAAAAGTCTGTCTATCTCTTTCTTTTTCGGAATATCTCTTTTTTTTTCCTTGTTGCCAAAGCCCCACAGATTAACAAGGGGCATTATAGTACCGTCCCATGCGCCGTTTGACAGTTTATAAAGATTTTCAGCAACTATCATGACACTCAGAAAATCATCCGAAGCACAAAATCTTTCGCCCACACAGCTCAATCTGTTAAACCTGCTGATTTCGCTGTCCTTTATAAATGTGGACATGCTCTGGTTTATCTCTTTAAGCCGGGTGTCAATTTTTTCTTTAAGTTCTTCAGATTTTACAGAATATCCGGTTACAACCTTTACATGATAGGTTGTGCCCATTGTTTTTCCTGAAATAAGCGTTTCTTGCGTTACCCCGTAGCCGGCAGGCCACAAGAACCAGATAACCAGGAAAATTAATTGTACGGCTGTTTTCATACTAATAGAAAAACTTCTTTTAACAGATTCGAGGCAACTGTTCACCCGTTAACATATCAACAATTCTGCTGCCGCCAATACGGGTTTGCATGAATACTTTACCCGGCGAATCGGAAACCACCTCGCCGATAATACATGAATCCCTGCCGAATTCATCCTCCTTCATAGCTGACAGTACTATTTCCGCATCATCCGGGCCCACAAAAGCAAGGAGCTTCCCTTCATTGGCTATATAAAGAGGATCAAAACCCAGAAGTTCACAAATTCCCGCAGCCTCATCCTTAACCGGTATCTTATCTTCGTATATCCTCATACCTACCTTTGAACTCAAGGCAATTTCATTGAGGGCGGTTCCAACGCCTCCGCGGGTAGGATCACGCAGCACATGAACATTATTGCTTGCAGACAACATTAATCCAACCATATTATTTAATGGAGCAGTATCGCTTGTAAGCGAGGAGACAAAGCTCATCCCCTCTCTCTGGGTTAAAACCGTAATGCCGTGTTCCGCTATACTTCCACTCAGAATGATCTTATCCCCTGGACATGCTCTGTTGCTTGCGATGTTAACATGTTCATTTATTATTCCGATCCCTGAAGTATTTATAAAAATCTTGTCAGCAGCTCCCTTTGGGACCACCTTGGTATCTCCGGTTACAACCTTTACATTGGCTTTTGCTGCGGCAGAGGCCATTTTTTTAAGTATTATCTTAAGATCTGCGATGGAAAAGCCCTCTTCAATTATCAGCCCGACACTAAGATAAACAGGGGTTGCGCCACACATGGCAATGTCGTTTATTGTTCCGTTTATTGCCAGATTTCCGATATTGCCGCCAGGGAAAAAAATTGGATCGACAACGTATGTGTCCGTGGAAAATGCAAACCGCTTTCCTTCAAGATCAAATATTGCGCCGTCATCAAGTCTGGAAAGTATTGGATTGTCAAATATTGGAAGCATAAGGTCGGCAGTCAGGCTATGCGATATTTTCCCTCCGCTTCCATGATCTAAAAGAATTTTGTCTTTTTTCATTTATCTTATCCTTTTCTTATTATTTGGTGCCAATCCAAAAAATTATGGCAGAAAAAAAGGTGAACGTAAAGAATATATTCTATGACAATAAAACCACTTGAAATGGACAATATGGTATGATAGTTTTTTTATATGGTGGGTGTAGCTCAGTCGGTAGAGCACCAGGTTGTGGCCCTGGGGGTCGAGGGTTCAAGCCCCTTCACTCACCCCATTTTTATGATACCTTTTCAAAATGCTCAATTTTAGGAGACCTTTGAAAAGGTATATCATTTTGCGCCCGTAGCTCAGCTGGATAGAGCGCCGGACTTCGAATCCGTAGGCCGCAGGTTCGAATCCTGCCGGGCGTACCAGAAAAATGAGTAACTATTCAGCCACCGATCTACGCTGATCATCACTGATATTTCTATGGTTAATTTTACCCTTATACAAAAGCGTAACCGTTCACGGTTTACAGTTGTCGGTTCACGGTTGAAAAAACTGTGAACTGTGAACCGACAACCGTGAACGGTTACACGATAGCTTTGCGATATATTCCCATATTGGATATCCATGGTCGGAAATATGTAACTTCTTCGGGCAACGATTCGTGGATGCCGATAACCAATATCCCTCCATTAAGAAGGCTGTCGAAAATCCTCCCTAAAACCTCTTTTTGCAGGCCAATATCAAAATAGGTAAAGGCCAGATTACGGCATAATACCATATGAAAAAGACCGTCAGGCGCTGCCAGCCTGATATCCTGTGAAATGAAATTCACCTTTTCCCTAAATTCCGGGTAAAGGCAATACTGCTTGCCTGTCCGGTTAAATGCCTGAGAAAGCCATTTTTCAGGCAAATCCTTTACGCTGGATTGGAAATAGCATGCTCTTTCCGCACGTCCAAGCAGGTTGCTATCTATTTCAGTGCCTGTAATTTGAATATCGATGTCAGGATAATACGGTGAAAGGACAAATTGCCAGACCAGTGCGATGGTATAAGCCTCCTCTCCTGAAGCAGATCCCGCGCTCCAGCACCTGATTGTATTATTGCCGCTGTTAACAGCCAGTTGCGCCAATGCTGGAAACACTTTGTTACCTATACAGTCAAACACGCCTTTGTCACGGTAAAACCGCGAAATAGAAATGCGGCACAGGCTATCGAGATAAATCCATTCATCCGGATGAACCTGTAAATATTCACGGTAGGCCTCCAGATCGTTGAGCCGCAACTCACTTATACGCCGGTTGATACGTTTACAAACCTGCCTTCGCACCTTGCGGAAACCCGGCCATCTCATGCGCAGGCGTGGTAAAGCCCACTGCAGGAACTGAATGCATTTGGCATCTTTCATAATTATATTATACAGCTCCAAGACAATTATGTTAAATGATTTCTCATTTTTTTACGAGTTCATCAAAATTACCTAACTCTTAAAAATTTGACATCAAGACTACCACTTGATAATATTGCAATTATTTTAAAAAACTGTTTGTTTGCTAATTTGTTGCACAACAATCATAAAATCTGTGGGAATAGTCAGAAACTATATAATAACTGGTTACCATCGCGGTAACCTGCGGCTCGACTGGTTTGTTAGCTCCGCGTTATGCCAACCAGAAAATAACACTTGCATGTACCATAATATGTGCAATATAATGTACAAAATACATACTTAATGAGGTGTAATATGCAAAAATTAAAAATTGATCAAGATATCAGGCCCATGTCAGAAGTCAGAAATGGCATGGCAAGCTTCATAAAGCATGTTCACGACACTAAAAGACCGGTGATAATTACAAAACGCGGGAAAGGCGTTGCAGTCCTTTTAAGTGCAAATGAATTTGAAGCCATGCAAGAGAAAATCGAGCTTCTATCAGATATTCAAACCTCTCTCAATCAACTGGGAAAAGGAGCAGGAATCAGCCATAAAGACGCAAAAAAGAAACTATTAAAACGAGTCCCAAAATGAGAATAATCTGGTCTCCTCTTGCTGTCGATAGAGCATCGGAAATAGCCGATTATATTGCCCAGGACAAACCATCAGCGGCAGAGAAATGGATTGATACGGTATTTTCTAAAGTTGAGTGCCTAAAATCGTCTCCTGAAATCGGCCGGATTATCCCCGAAATTAATGATAGCCAATTTAGAGAACTAATTTACGGCAATTACCGCATCATTTATCGTATCGAAACCAAACAAATATCCATTCTCACGATTCGACATGGCAGACAAATATTACCAATAAATGAAATTAAGACATAGCTGGAAACTGATCTACCAACTGCAGACTTTGCCAAGAAGTATTGATTCCTGGAGATCAGTTAGTTATCTCAATCTTCCGGCACATTGTGATATTGGCAAGATATCTGTAATGTAAAAGGTGAAGATGGTATGAGTGAATATGAATTGATCAAAAACGAAGAAATTCAAAACAGAATTTATACCCTCCGCGATGTCCAGGCAATGCTGGACAGGGATTTAGCCATTTTTTATGGTGTAAAACCAATCAGACTAAGAGAGCAGGTAAAAAGAAATATCAAACGTTTTCCCTCCGATTTCATGTTTCAACTTACGGAAGAAGAAGTCGATCTTATGGTATCGCAAAATGCGATACCATCAAGGCAGCATCTGGGTGGTTCACTTCCCTTTGTTTTTACAGAACAGGGTATAGACGACAAAAAGGTCTTGGGAAAAAATGGTTTGCCTTCTCAAAGCTTGAGAAAGAGGCTTTCAGGCTTATGGAAAGACTGGAGAGGAAATGAATGGCGGGACATTGGGTACATCCTTGACAAATTGGACAAAACGGCTGGTGTGAATTCGAGGGAGTTATGGATCGCAACAACACAAACTCGATGAGGGAATTAGTGGCGGATTCAGTTATTTCCTTTTTATTGCCTGTGTAAAAAGCCTTAGGGGTCGGGCCATAGGAACATATTGATATTGTGAACAAATCATTTAAATGTAGCG
>JACKQG010001209.1_pt1 | contig 36304 bp, 47 predicted proteins | sample 8237621 | NCBI WGS metagenome assembly JACKQG01 (sample SAMN15677084, study PRJNA649215) | marine metagenome | biome: marine; feature: Black Sea; material: saline water; isolation source: suspended particulate matter (SPM) from the Black Sea western gyre | collected 2013-06-09/2013-06-10 | depth...
GAGACGAAAAAATTAAGCGGAGCGTGGCGTAGTCGGATGGTTAAAAGTATTTATTCTAAAGAATCAAAACATTGGTTGAGAATAATTTCAAAAGCAATTCCACAATTAAAAGATGAAGCAAAAAATGCTTTAACATTTATGTTTTGACATTTTTTTTGTAATTAGTCCCGACAGGTCGGGAGGATTTTGAAATTAATAAAAATCTTACTCATCTTTCGAAGAATATTTTGTAAAAGGTTAAATATGATTTTGTTAAGTAATATCCACTTCTGCGAAACCTCAGTAATATAACTGTATCGTGCATATTATATCAGGCACACATAAGGGTCGCAAGCTCGAAATTCCAAAGAGTGCTGTTCGACCAACTATGGACAAGGTTCGGGAGGCAATTTTTGCGATGATCCGAAGTGAAGTGATGAATGCAAAAGTACTCGATCTCTTTGCCGGTAGTGGCAGTCTTGGATTGGAAGCACTCAGCGAAGGCGCAGAACGATGCGATTTTGTGGAAAATTCATATAAAGTAGTTAAAATTCTTCAAAAAAATATCAGCAAACTAATTTTTAATGAATTTGCTCATATACATAATTGTTCGGCATTCAGCTATCTGAATAATTGTACGAAGACCTACGATATTATCTTTTTTGATCCTCCATATAAAAGAGAATTCGCATGTAAGATCATAAAAGCAATTTATATGAACAATATTCTTTCTGACGATGGGATAATTGTTGCAGAAACAGGAAAAAGCGAAGATATCTCAAAATTTGAGAAATTTATTATCAAAGAAAAAATTTATGGTGACACGAAAGTGACAATATTAAAGAAAGGAGCAGCATGAGTCTGAAATTATATAATACGTTTACTCGTGAAAAAGAAGAATTTACACCCATCAAAAAAGATGAAGTCGGGCTTTATACTTGCGGACTCACTGTTTATAATTACGCACATATTGGAAACCTTCGCACCTATATTTTTGAGGATATTCTCAAACGAGTGCTCATATATGATGGTTACAAAGTCATCCACGTGATGAATATTACTGATATTGGACACCTTACATCCGATGCTGATACCGGCGAAGACAAGATGGTCATGGAAGCGAAAAAAGAAGGCAAGGATGTTTGGGAAATTGCTGAACATTATACAAAGGCATTTGAAAAGGATCTCAAGCAGCTCAATATTATACCGCCAGATCATCATGTCAAAGCTACTGCGCACATACAACAGATGATTGATCTCATCAAAAGATTGGAAGAAAAGGGCTTCACATATATTGCAGATGGCAATGTATATTTTGATATTTCGAAATTCAAAGATTACGGAAAACTTGCCCGGCTAGATGTCAAAAGTCTAAAACCAGGTGCGCGCATTGAGGTTGATTCTGCAAAAAAGAATCCTCTTGATTTTGTACTCTGGTTTACGAAATCCAAATTCGATGCTCAGGAAATGAAATGGGATAGCCCGTGGGGTAGAGGATATCCGGGCTGGCATATTGAGTGCTCGGCAATTTCCATGTGCCATCTTGGAGAGACATTTGATATTCATTGCGGTGGCATCGATCATATTCCTGTTCATCATACCAATGAGATCGCACAAAGTGAAGCAGCGACCGGGAAAAAAAGTGTCAATTACTGGCTTCATGCGGAATTTCTCATTATGAATGAAGAGAAGATGAGCAAATCCAAAGGTGATTTTCTAACCTTGACTAAACTCGAAGAGATGGGATATCCACCGATGGTATATAGATATTTCTGCCTTGGTGCGCATTACAAGCAGCCCTTGACTTTCAGCGATGAAGCAATCGAAACTGCAAAATCTGCATATAATCGTTTGGTAAATATTATTATTGAGATAAAGAAAAATCGAGATGAAAGCAAATCAAATTCAGAATATATTGAGAAGGTTACGCAGGAATTCCAAGAGAAAATCAATAACGACCTGAACATGCCGGAAGCTCTTGCGGTGATGTGGCAAATGCTCCGCTCGAATGAGATAGGGAATAAGGAAAAATATGAGCTTGTGCTCGATTTTGATAGGATTTTTGGTTTGCAGCTTGATAAAGCAGAGCAGATTCTTGAGGAAGAGGCGAAGCAGAAGGTTGATGTAAAACTTGTGGAACAGCTTATCAAGGAGCGAGACGAAGCCCGGAAGAGTAAAAATTGGGCTAAATCTGATGAAATAAGAGACAGATTGAGTGAAATGGGAGTAGAGATTCGTGATAGTGCAAATGAAACATTTTGGCGTATGAAATCGTAAAATAATTTTTTCATTTATGAGATTTTTACTAAGTTATTTAATTCATATAAAATTCATATAAAATGTATAAAAAATTTGACAGTATTTTCGTCATTTCGGCAATCTGTATTTTCTAACTATATAAGTGGTATAAGTGTGTTTTAAATATAGTAGCCACCATAGCTCAGGGGTAGAGCAGGGGTTTTGTAAACCTCTGGTCGGGGGTTCAAATCCCTCTGGTGGCTCCAGAATTATTTTAAATGGGGAGATACCCTAGTGGTCAAAGGGAGCAGACTGTAAATCTGCCGGCGAAGCCTTCGGAGGTTCAAATCCTTCTCTCCCCACCATAATTTGCGGGAATAGCTCAGCTGGCTAGAGCATTAGCCTTCCAAGCTAAGGGTCGCGGGTTCGAACCCCGTTTCCCGCTCCACGCTCATGTAGCTCAGTCGGTAGAGCACATCCTTGGTAAGGATGAGGTCACCGGTTCAATCCCGGTCATGAGCTCCAAAGAAATGTATAATAACAGGAGGATACATGGCAAAGGAAACTTATAAGAGAACAAAACCGCATGTTAATGTTGGTACCATCGGTCATATCGACCACGGTAAGACCACATTAACCGCTGCAATGACACTTGTTCTTTCTAAAAAAGGGCAGGCAAAATATGTCTCTTTCGATCAAATCGATAATGCCCCGGAAGAGAAAGAACGTGGTATCACTATTGCAACTGCTCACGTTGAGTATGAGAGTGATAAACGACACTATGCGCACGTAGATTGTCCCGGTCATGCTGACTATATTAAGAACATGATCACAGGTGCTGCACAGATGGATGGCACGATTTTGGTCGTGAGTGCCGCAGATGGCGTCATGCCACAGACAAGAGAACATATTCTTCTTGCAAAGCAAGTGAATGTACCTTATGTTGTGGTATTCTTGAACAAGACCGATATGGTCGATGATCCAGAACTCATTGAGCTGGTAGAACTTGAAGTTCGTGACCTTCTCAATTATTATGAATTCCCAGGCGACGATGTTCCGATCGTACCCGGAAGTGCTCTCGAAGCATTGAATAACCCTGATGATCCTGAAAAAACAAAATGTATTAATGACCTTATTGATGCAATTGATGAGTACATTCCGGTTCCTGATAGAAAGACAGATATGCCTTTCTTAATGCCTATTGAAGACATCTTTAGTATTCCCGGACGTGGAACAGTGGCTACAGGAAGAATCGAGCGTGGTGTTGTTAAAGTTGGAGACAAAGTCGAACGTGTTGGTATTAGAGAAACCCGTGAAATCGTTGTAACCGGTGTCGAAATGTTCAGAAAACTTCTGGATCGTGGCGAAGCCGGTGATAACGTTGGAGTGTTGCTTCGTGGTATTGAGAAAGACGATGTTGAACGTGGTATGGTCCTGGCAAAACCGGGCAGTATTACACCTCACAAGAAATTCAGAGGCGAAACCTATATTCTTACAAAAGATGAAGGTGGAAGACATAAACCTTTCTTCTCTGGTTACAGACCTCAGTTCTATTTCAGAACTACTGACGTGACCGGAACCTTAATACTTCCTGAAGGAACAGATATGGTTATGCCCGGTGATAGAGTAATTATGGAAATTGAACTTCTTACTCCTATCGCTATGGAAAAAGGACTTCGTTTCGCAATTCGTGAAGGTGGACATACAGTCGGTGCTGGAGTTGTAACGGAGATAATAGAATAAGGACAATATAATGAGAATTTATATTAAATTTTCCTGTTCTGAATGCAAGTCACGTAATTATGTGACAACGAAGAACAAGCAAACTCATCCAAATAAATTGGAGTTTAAGAAGTATTGTCCAAAATGTAGAAAGCATACACTTCACAAAGAAATCAAATAATTCTATGTGTAGGGCTGTAGCTTAATTGGCAAAGCGGCGGTCTCCAAAACCGAAGAGTGCGGGTTCAATTCCTGCCAGCCCTGCCATTATTTTCTGGAAAGAAATTTATGTTTAAAAAAATAGCAAAATTCTTAAAAGAAGTTCGCCAGGAACTACTTAATGTAGTCTGGCCAACAAAAGCAGACCTCAAAGAAGGTACTACTGTGGTTATTGCTTTCTCTGTGATTCTGGGTATCTTTATATGGATTGTTGATATTATTTTCACTCAAGTTGTGAATTTGGTTTTATTTAGATAATGGATAAAAAGTGGTACGTGCTCCACACTTATGTGGGCAAGGAGAAAAAAGTTAAAGAAGCAATTGAAAAGTTTCTTGAAGAAAGTGATCTTAAAGAACACTTTGGTGAGATCATAATACCTTCTCACAAGACCTTTATTATCAGAGATGGTAAAAAGATCGTTAAGGAGAAGAATATCTTTCCAAATTATATTCTTATTGAAATGAATATGATTCCTGCAACCTTTCAGTTTGTGCTTCGATTACCTGCCACAACAAAATTTTTGGGCAGCGATAAAACTCCGAAACCATTATCTGAAAAAGAAGTAAATAGAATTCTCGGAGTGAAGAAAGATAAAGACTCTGTATCCAGCGAAATGAAATTCCTCGTTGGTGATCGCATAAAGATCATTGACGGACCCTTTGATGATTTTGATGGTGCAATAGAGAGAATTATTGGAGACAAGGAAAAACTTGTTGTGAATGTGACCGTTTTTGGTCGTATCACACCGGTCGAGGTCGGTTTCAGTCAAGTAGAAAAACTCGATTAAAGGTTACTAATACTATGGAAAAAAAAGTTTTAGCAAAAATTAAGATACAATTGGCTGCAGGCCAGGCGACTCCTGCTCCTCCGGTTGGTCCAGCTTTGGGACAGCACGGAGTGAATATTGGAGAGTTCTGTAAGCAATTCAATGATAAGACAAAAGATCAACCGGGAATGATCATTCCTGCAGAGATCACTGTCTGGGCTGATAGAACATTCAGCTTTATTACAAAAACACCACCCGCAGCAGTTCTGATAAAAAAGGAAGCTGGCTTGGCAAAAGGTTCCGGTGTACCCAATAGAGAAAAGATCGGTTCGATTACAGACGAACAGGTCGAAAAGATCGCAAAGATCAAAATGGAAGATCTGAATGCTGCTGACATTGAAGCTGCAAAAAAAATGGTTGCAGGTACTGCCCGTAGCATGGGTGTCACCATTCAGCAATAAGTGAAATAGAGGAGCATACTTCATGAAAAGAGGTAAGAAATATAATCAGGGTTTGGAGAAGCTTGAAGCAGAAAAAGCATATGGATTTGATGAATCTCTGAATCTGCTTAAAGAAATTGCAAATAAAAATTTCGACGAAACCGTTGAGCTTCACTTTCGCTTAGGTGTTGATCCCAAAAAGGCAAACCAGATGGTTCGTGGAACAGTGGTGCTTCCTAATGGAACCGGTAAAGATGTGAAAGTTCTTGTCTTTGCAGAAGGTGATAAAGTTGATGAAGCAAAAAACGCTGGTGCTGACTATGTTGGTATGGATGATCTTGCAGAAAAGATTCAGGGCGGCTGGACAGATTTTGATGTTGCAATTGCATCTCCCAATATGATGGGTAAGGTTGGTAAACTGGCTCGTATTCTTGGTCCCAGAAGGTTAATGCCCAATCCCAAAGCAGGTACTATTACCAATGACATTGAGAAGGCAGTTAAAGAAGCAAAAGCTGGTAAAGTCGAATATCGAATTGATAAGTTTTCAAACATTCATGTTCCCCTTGGGAAAGTATCATTTGAGAATGAAAAACTTGCAGAAAATGCAGAGGCATTAATGCGTGCAATACTTCGAGACAGACCGGCATCAGCCAAAGGTCAATATGTAAAAAATATTACCATATGCTCAACTATGAGCCCGGGTATTAAGATAGATTCAGTCGGCTACATTAAAGAAATTCAAGCGAAATAAATAGGATATTATATGGAACAGAAAGCTGTAAATCCAAGAAATATAGAAAATGTTCAAAAGTTAAAAGAACGTTTGGATGAAGCAAAAGCAATAGTGCTTGTTGATTATAAAGGGATATCTGTTCAGGAAGATACAGATCTGAGAAACAAATTTAGAGATAATAAAGTTGATTACTTTGTTGCAAAAAATACACTGTTAAAATTAGCTGTAAAAGATTTATCAATTGAAGGTCTTGATGAATATCTTGTCGGACCCACCGCTATCGCAGTATCAAAGGAAGATGAAGTCACTCCTCCGAAATTAATTTCGGATTTTATGAAGAGTCTTCCTGATGAAAAAGATTTTTTCAAATTCAAAGTTGGGATAATTGATAATCAGCTTATGGATGTTCAGGAACTCGAAAGAGTAGTAAATCTGCCATCCAAACAGGAATTGCTTGCACAAGTTGTCAGAAGTTTCAATTCACCTATCTCTGGATTGGTATATACCCTTAACAGTATTTTGCAGAAGTTGGTTCTTGTGCTCAATGAGATCAAGAACAAACAGCAATCATAAACGTATTTAACTGCATTTGAATATTAGCCGTAATATAATAAATAAAAATAATAATATGCTTAATTATAGGAGGATATAATGGCAGAAGGCAGCAAAAAAGATAAGATCATTGAGCTCGTAAAAGAACTCAACGTAATGGAATTAGCTGATTTAGTGAAAGCTTTAGAAGAAGAATTTGGTGTATCAGCTGCTGCACCGGTAGTTGCTGTTGCAGGTCCTGCAGCAGGCGAAGCCGCAAAAGAAGAAGAGAAAACAGAATTTGACGTGATCTTAACTAATTCCGGAGCAAAGAAGATCCAGGTCATTAAGGTTGTCCGTCAGATTACAAAATTAGGATTGAAAGAATCCAAGGCCTTAGTTGATGAAGCACCAAAACCAGTAGCAGAAGGTGTTTCAAAAGATGAAGCGCAGTCAATTAAAGAGAAGATCGAAGCTGAAGGTGGCTCTGTAGAAATTAAGTAGATAATGACGTGTTCTATAACACATTTCATTCAAATACTAATAGACTCTTCATTCACACGAGTGAAGATGTCTTTGGCTAAATAAGGAGCACATGAAGGAAAGAAAGAGTTTTTCCAAAATGGCTGAATGTCTTCATGGGTTTAAACTTCCTGATGTGGAGATACCCAATCTGCTCACTATGCAGAAGGGTTCATATTTCAAGTTTCTGCAAAAGGACATTTTGCCCGAAAAAAGAGAAGATATCGGCTTGCAGGAAGTATTTAATAATCATTTCCCTGTAGAGGATACGCAAGGTCAATTCCTGCTGGAGTTCATTCAATATAATGTTCTCAAGGAGAAATATACTCCTGATGAATGTATTGAACGAAACCTGACTTACAGTTCTCCATTGAAAGTTAAATTCCGTTTAAAGACCTTTGAGAAAACTGTAGAAGGCGAACAGCAGAGAGTTAAAAGCGTAAAAGAAAAAGACCTTTTCCTCGGTGAGATTCCAATGATCACCGATAGGGGAACCTTCATCATTAATGGTGAGGAACGCGTTATCATCAGTCAGCTACACCGTTCTCCCGGTATCACTTTTACAAGTGAAACTCATGGAAGCGGCAAATCTCTCTACAACGCAAAGGTAATTCCTGTTCAGGGGTCATGGTTCCAATTTCTTACAGACACTCAAGATGTCATCTATATTCTTATTGATAAACGCCACAAAGTGCCTGTTACCACTATTCTTAGATGTCAGGGGCTTTCCGATAATGATTCAATAAGAAAAACTTTTTATACTCCTCAAGAGCTTGATCTTACTAAAGAAGAATTTCTTGAGAGGGTTCTTTTTGAAGATATTATTGATAAAAAGAGTGGCGAGGTAATTGCTGAAGGTGGTGCGCTTCTTACAGAAGGACTTGCTGATAAGATTTTAAACGCTAAAGTTAAGAAAGTCAAGGTTATCCACGAAAGCCAGGAAGATGAAAGAAGGATCGTAGAAAGCACTCTTGCAAAAGATCCGACAGCTTCGGAAGAAGAAGCCCTTAAATTCATCTATAATATTATTCGTCCTGGAGATGAACCTCCCATTGATGCTGCACGTGAACTCATTAATAGGATATTCTTTAATCCTAAGAGATACAGTCTCGGTGAAGTCGGAAGGTATAAACTAAACAGACGCCTTCATCTTGAGATCCCAATAGAAACACAAATACTTACAAAGGATGATTTCATCGCAATTATTAATGAAATTATTCGTTTATACAAAGGGATCAGTGCAACTGATGATATTGATCATCTCAGTAATCGCCGTGTAAGTGGTGTTGGTGAACTTGTCGCCAATCAGTTTTCAATTGGATTTTCCAGAGTAGCGAGAATTGCACGTGAAAGAATGACACTAAGTTCCAGCGATGATGCATCAATATTGGGTTTGGTGAATACAAATTCCTTGATGGCTGTCGTGAATTCCTTCTTCCTTACTGGTGAACTTTCTCAGTTCATGGAGCAAACAAATCCTCTTGCAGCAATAACTCACATGCGACGTTTGAGTGCATTGGGTCCAGGTGGACTAACGAGAGAACGGGCTGGTTTTGAAGTACGTGATGTGCACTATTCACATTATGGAAGAATTTGTCCTATTGAAACACCGGAAGGACCGAATATCGGTCTGTTAACTTCACCGGCAATCTATACCAGGGTGAACAAATTCGGTTTTTTAGAAACTCCTTATATTAAGGTCGAAAACGGCAAAGTAACCCATCAGGTTGATTATCTCGATCCTACTCAGGAAGAGAATATGAAAATTGCACAAGCAGGTATAGAAGTTGATAAAAATGGTAAAATCTTACAAAAGCGTGTCTTCTGTCTTTCAGGCGGGGACTTTGTTCTCGTTCCAAGAGAAGAAGTTGATTACATCGATTCTTCCAGACAGCAGATCGTAAGTGTTTCTGCCGGTCTTATACCTTTCCTTGATCATGATGATGCGAACAGAGCGCTGATGGGATCAAATATGCAGCGCCAAGCAGTTCCTCTAATAAAACCAAGACCACCAGTTGTCGCCACTGGAATTGAAAAATTAGTTGCTCAAGATTCTGAATTGGCAATTAAAGCTCCATTTGATGCTGAAGTAGAAAAAATTTCATCAGATGAGATCGTATTAAAAAGGATTTTCAAAGATGATGAAAAAGAATTAATTTCAGCGATGGAAGATAAGAGATCTTTTAAACTTAAAAAATTCCAACGAACGAATCAGGAAACCTGTATTAATCAGCACCCTGAAGTTGTGGTGGGACAGAAAGTCAAAAAAGGTGAACTGATCACAGATGGTCCTGCAATTAAGAATGGTGAGCTTGCTCTTGGTACTAATATGATCGTGGCATTCATGCCATGGTATGGCTACAACTATGAAGATGCAATAATCATTAACGAAAAAGTTGCTCGTGAGGATGAGCTTACCTCAATTTATATCGAGGAACTTGAAGTGCTTGTACGTAGCACTCGGGAAGGTGACGAAGAACTCACTGATGATATTCCCAATGTCCCGAAATTCGCACTGAGAAATCTTGATACGACCGGTGTTGTACGTGTCGGCTCTCATGTCAAATCCGGCGACATATTAGTTGGTAAGATTACTCCAAAATCATCGAATATTGATTTGTCGCCTGAAGAAAAATTAATGCGAGCATTATTTGGAGAACGCGCAGGTGATTTCTCTGACACTTCGTTGAAGGCAAAACCAGGCATGGAAGGCGTCGTAGTTGATGTAAAAGTTTTCTCAAAAGCAGAAAGTGATGAACTCTCCGAACAAGAAAAAGAAGAGAAGTTATCAAAACTGAAAACCAAATATGATGCAGAAAATAAGAAGATATATAAATTCCTCAAATCTAAAATGACAAACTTGTTACTTGGCGAAACTGCATATAGAATTACTGAAGTAAAAACCGGTCGTTTCTTTATTCCCCCAAATAAAAAAATAACTGATGAAGAACTGAAAAAAATCTCTTATAAGAAATTGAATCTGGAAAACAAGTTTATCACAGATGAAAAGAAGAATGAACAGATCTATGAAGATGTTATCATAGATGTAAAAAATGCTCTTGATGAGAATGAAAATTACTTTAAGAAGCACAGGGATCGTATTAAATATGGAGATGAACTTCCATCAGGTGTGCTGAAGATGGTGAAAATTTTCATCGGAAAGAAGCGACAGATTGAAGTGGGCGACAAAATGGCTGGACGCCATGGTAATAAAGGTGTGATTGCAAAAATCGCTCCCATTCAGGATATGCCCTTTATTGAAGACGGAACTCCTGTGGATATTATTCTTAACCCTCTCGGTGTGCCTTCTCGTATGAATATTGGACAGATTCTTGAAACTCACCTTGGCTGGGCTGCCCAAGCTCTTGGATACAATGTAGAAACTCCGATATTTGACGGAGCGACAATTCAGGAAATCACCGATGAGCTGAAAAAAGCGAACTTAACTGAAGACGGAAAAGTTGTGCTTTATGATGGTAAAACCGGTGAAGCAATGCACGAACGGGTTACTGTAGGTGTTATTTACATGATGAAATTGAATCACCTTGTTGTTGATAAAATGCATGCTCGTTCAACCGGCCCCTATTCACTTGTAACTCAGCAACCGCTTGGTGGTAAAGCCCAGCATGGTGGTCAACGACTCGGAGAAATGGAAGTCTGGGCATTAGAAGCTTATGGAGCATCTCGACTTCTTCAGGAAATGCTCACAGTAAAATCTGATGATGTTGATGGTCGAAATAAAACATATGAAGCTATAACAAAAGGTAAGGAATTACCTAAACCGGGTATTCCTGAATCCTTTAATGTACTGGCAAGTGAGTTGAGAAGTTTATGTTTGAATTTCGATCTGCTTTCAGAAAAATCTGAAAGTACAAATAGTTAAGTAACACCCCCAAATATGAGGGTCATACATGATTAGAGAATTAAAAAGAGACAATGTCGTAAAAGATTACGATTATGTAAGTATAAAGATTGCTTCTCCAGAGAAGATCCGTGACTGGTCTTACGGAGAGGTAACCAGACCTGAAACGATAAATTACAGAACGCTAAAGCCCGAAAAGGACGGCCTGTTCTGTGAAAGAATATTCGGACCTGAAAAAGACTATGAATGTTCATGTGGTAAGTATAAGAAATATCGTTTTAAAGGTTTGATCTGTGACCGTTGCGGCGTCGAGGTTACATCCTCAAAAGTTCGTCGTCAAAGAATGGGACATATAGAGCTTGCAGTACCAGTTGCTCACATCTGGTTTGTAAAACAAATGCCCAGTTCAATACAGTTGCTACTCGATCTCAAATCAAAAGAACTTGATCGAGTTCTTTATTATGAATCTTATATTGTTCTCAATCCCGGTGCTTCGGAATACAATGTTGGTGATGTTATCGATGAGGAATCCTATCAGCAGGCAAAAGAGAAATATCCTACAGGTTTTGAAGCAGAAATGGGCGCTGAACCTATCAGGCAGCTCCTCTCTGAAGTCGAGCTTAATGATGAAGTTGATAAACTGCGCACCTCGATAAAATTTGAAACCAAACAGGCAAAAATAAAACTTATTAAAAAACTGAAAATTGTCGATGCATTTTTAAATTCTGGTAACAGACCGGAATGGATGATCCTTGAGACAATTCCAGTCATGCCACCCGATCTTAGACCCATTGTGTATCTCGAGGGTGGAAGTTTTGCAACTGCCGATATCAACGATCTTTATAGAAGAGTTATTACAAGAAATAATCGGCTGAAAGCACTCATTGAAGGACATGCTCCTGAGGTGATTCTTCGTAATGAAAAGAGAATTCTCCAGGAAGCAGTTGATGCACTTTTGGATAATAGTAGAAAATCCAGACCCGTAAAGGGCAGAGGAAATAGACCTCTCAAATCATTAAGCGATCAACTTAAAGGGAAAAAGGGTCGATTTAGACAAAATCTTCTCGGAAAACGTGTTGATTATTCGGGACGTTCCGTTATTGTCATTGGACCTGATCTGCAGCTCAATCAGTGTGGATTACCCAAGAAAATGGCTCTGGAACTTTTCAAGCCTTATATCATTGAAAGAATAGAAAAGTTTGAAGGTGTCACCACGACCAAGCAGGCAAAACGCCTCATGGAAGAGAAGAAACCGGAAGTTTGGAAGATTCTCGAAGAAGTGATAAAGGATTATCCTGTTCTTCTGAATAGAGCTCCTACGCTTCATAGGTTGAGTATGCAGGCATTTCTCCCCGTGCTTATTGAAGAAAAAGCTATTCAACTGCATCCACTCCTGTGTTATCCCTTCAATGCTGACTTTGATGGTGACCAGATGGCTGTGCATATTCCTCTTTCTGGGGAAGCTCAAATGGAAGCTCGTGTGCTGATGACCCCAGTTAACAATATTCTCTCACCTGCGAACGGAAAACCGGTGCTTATGGCAAGTCAGGATATCGTACTCGGTGTGTATTTCCTTACTACTGCAACTTCTGAAGAACCTGAGGATGTAAAAGAACTTTCCAAATTTAATTCAACTGAAGAAGTGCTTCTCGCTTATGAACTTCAGGGAACGAAATCCTATCAGAAGTATGAAAATAAAGAAGAAGATACTGGTTTGCATATTCACTCATGGATCGAATACAAATGCCCCGGATCAGGAAAGCGTATAGTCACTACTGTCGGGAGAGTTATCTTTAATCAAATCATTCCCGAAGATATTAGTTTTAAAAATTATAATTTTGATAAAGGTAAAATAAATCAGCTTACTTATGAAGTTTATAAAAAATATGGCGCTGAACGTACTGCATATTATCTCGATGATCTGAAAAATATCGGTTTTGAATTTGCAACGAAATCAGGAACAACTTTTGGGATGGCTGATGTTATTGTTCCAAAAGAAAAAGCGAGCATTCTTGAACATTCCGAGGATGTGGTTTTGGAGATTCAGGAAGAATATAATACTGGTATTATTACAGAAAGTGAGCGCTATGACCGTTTGATCGACCAGTGGAAGATCGCAACTGAAGAAATTACTGATAAAATGATGGAAGAACTCAAGCTTGATAGACATGGATTCAATCCTATATGGATCATGGTAGTATCAGGTGCGCGTGGTGGAAGAGATCAGATCAAGCAGCTCGGTGCTATGAGAGGTTTGATGGAAAAACCTTCCCGAAAACTTACCGGCGAAATGGGTGAGATCATAGAAAATCCTATTAAATCTAACTTCAAAGAAGGTTTGACAATTCTGGAATATTTCATATCAACACATGGTGCAAGAAAAGGGTTGGCTGATACTGCACTAAAAACCGCTGATGCCGGGTATCTTACTCGCCGTTTGGTCGATGTTGCACAATCGGTCGTTATCTCGCAATATGATTGTGGTACTATGCAGGGTGTCGATATGACCGCACTCAAAGAAGGTAATAAGACAATTGAACCTTTGAGTTATCGAATTACGGGACGTACTGCTGTCGAAGAAGTTGTCGATCCTGTAAGCGGAGAAATAATTGTTGAGGCCGGTGAGACGATTTCAGATGAAAAAGCAAACCTAATTCAAAAGCATGGTATCCAAAAGGTTAGAATTCGTTCGGTGCTGACCTGTGAAGCAGATAAAGGTATCTGTGCAAAATGCTATGGAAGAAATCTATCTACAGGAAAACCTGCAACAATTGGTGAACCTGTCGGTGTGATCGCAGCGCAGAGTATCGGTGAGCCCGGAACTCAGCTTACGCTTCGTACTTTCCATATTGGTGGTGCAGCAAGTACTCTGGTGGAAGAAGCAGAAGTTAATGCAGAAAAAGATGGTATCGTTAAATATTATAAAATAAAATTCGAAGTAAATAGAGATGGACAGAAGATCGCATCAAGTTATCAGGGGAAAATTAGAATTATTGATCCTGAATCAAAAGAAGTACTCAGTATTTATAAAGTTGAGTATGGTGCAACTATTTATGTCTCAGAAGGACAGAAAGTAGTAAAAGATACTCTTTTGTTCAGTTGGGATAACTACAATACACCGTTGATTTCTACTGCAGAAGGAACTGTGTACTATGACGATTTTATAACTGATGAAACATATAAAACAGAATTCAATGAACTGACCGGACGAACAGAGATCACAATTCTTGAATCAAGAGATGTCGGTAAACAGGCAACACTCATCATTGAAACAGATAAAAAGAAGAAAATTAGAGTACCTTTACCTGCCGGGCTTAATCTTGAAGTCGAAGAAGGATCACGAGTATTTCCAGGAGAAATTCTTGGTAAAACCTCCCGTGTGACAGTGAAACAGAGAGATATCACAGGTGGTCTGCCGCGTGTGGTAGAACTATTTGAAGCTCGCTCTCCTTCAAGCAAAGCAGTTATTACTGAAATCGATGGTGTGGTCAAGATCGGTAAACTAACACGCCTTGGAAGAAAAGTTACTATTTCTTCTGAAGCATCAGGAATTGAAAAGGACTATACCATTCCTTATGGAAGAAGAATTATTGTACATGAAGGTGATGTTATAGAGAATGGCGATCCGTTATCAGATGGACCACTCGACCCTCATGATATTCTTACTGCAAGAGGTGTGGTCGCGACACAGGAATTCATTACAAATGAAATTCTGGAAATTTACCGTAAACAAGGTGTGGATATCAATGACAAACACATTCGTGTGATCGTTCGCCAGATGATGCAGAAAGTGAAAATACTCGATCCGGGTGATACAATTTTTCTTGAAGGTGAGATCGTTGATAAGATTCATGTGAAGAAGGTGAATATCCAGGCTGAACAGGACGGCGGCAAGGTCGCGACATTTGAACAGCTTCTCATGGGTATTACAAAATCTGCCCTGATCACTGATAGCTTCATTTCTGCAGCTTCATTCCAGAATACCACAAAGGTGCTAACTGAAGCTGCAGTGTACGGAAAAGTGGATACACTGGAAGGACTCAAGGAGAGTGTGATAATCGGTCATAGAATTCCTGCAGGAACAGGTACAAAATATTGGCGCAAGATGGTACAAGATGCTCTTGATGAAGAATTGAGTTTAGAGAAAACGGTGAAAAAAATATTTAAAAAAGAAGAAATAAACATACAAGAACAGGAGGCGTAAGTGCCTACAATTTCACAACTTATCAGAAAGGGCAGACAGAAACAGAAGAAAGCCAAAAAGAATAAGGCATTGCAGGGTTGTCCTCAAAAAAGAGGTGTGTGTACAAGAGTGTATACAACAACTCCTAAAAAGCCCAACTCTGCGCTGCGTAAAGTTGCCCGTGTGCGTCTTTCAAATGGAATTGAAGTAACAAGCTATATTCCAGGCGAAGGTCACAATTTGCAGGAACACTCCATTGTCTTGATAAGAGGTGGTCGCGTAAAAGATTTACCTGGTGTGCGTTACCACGTTATTCGCGGAACTCTCGATGCAAGCGGGGTGGACAGCAGAAAGAAAAGCCGTTCCAAATATGGAACAAAGAAAACCAAGAAATTAGGATAGTGGGTTTAAATGTCTAGAAGAAAAAGAGCTCAAAAAAGACAAATACTTCCTGATCCAAAATATGGTGATATCATCGTTGCAAAATTCATAAATCAATTGATGATGCGCGGTAAGAAGAGTCTTGCTGAACGCAAATTTTATCACGCTTTGGAGATCATAGAGAAGAAGACGCAGGAAGATCCGATAAAAGTTTTTAAGCAGGCGCTTGATAACGTGAAGCCCAGAGTTGAAGTAAAAACTCGCAGAATCGGTGGTGCAAACTACCAGGTTCCTATGGAAGTCAGCAGAGAAAGACAGCAAACACTTGCTTTCAGATGGATCGTTAATTTTGCTCGTAAACGCCATGAAAAGACTATTGATGAGAAGTTGGCTGGTGAATTTATCGCTGCATACAACAACGAAGGTTCATCGATCAAGAAGCGTGAAGAAGTCTGGAGAATGGCAGAAGCAAACAAAGCATTTGCACATTTTAGAATCTAACAATGCAACAAAAACACTATGCCTTGGAAAATATCCGCAATATCGGGCTAATCGCTCATATTGATGCAGGAAAGACGACCGTCACTGAACGGATCCTTTTCTACACAGGTATAGTGCACCAAATGGGAGAAGTACACGAAGGTACAGCAACAATGGATTGGATGGTTCAGGAAAAAGAACGCGGCATAACGATCACATCCGCAGCTATAACATGTTTCTGGAAGGATAATAGGATCAATATTATCGATACCCCCGGACATATTGATTTTACTGTTGAAGTGGAGCGTTCATTGCGTGTTCTTGACGGTGCTGTGGTAATTTTCTGCGGTGTAGGAGGTGTGGAACCTCAATCTGAAACCGTATGGCATCAGGCAGACAGATATCATGTTCCAAGAATTGCATTCATTAACAAGTTGGACCGGATAGGCGCTGATTTTGATTATGCAGTGAAATCGATCAGAACAAAACTTCAACCCAATGCAGTTCCTGTACAGCTTCCCATCATATATCAAGATGAATTCATCGGCATTGTCAGTCTGGTAAATCAAAATGCTTATATCTATGATAAAGACGACGTAGGTTTGGAATTTTCAACCGTATCACTCGATGATGAAAGAATTTCCCCTGAGCTGATCGAGAATATTGCCAAAAGCAGAACAAAACTCATTGAAAAATTAGCGGAATTCGATGAAGTACTTCTTCAAAAGTACATTGATGAAGAAGAAATTACAGAAGAGGATATTGATGAATCTTTAAGAAAAGTTACCTTATCCTGCGAATTCGTGCCGATTCTTTGTGGTGCAGCACTCAGAAATAGAGGAATTCAACCTCTCATCGATGCAATTGTGAAATACCTTCCGTCACCTATAGATGTTCCCGAAGTCAATGGTGTTGATCCGAGAACAGGTGAGGAAAAGAAAATCAAAGTTGATGAAGCATTACCATTTTCTTCACTTGCTTTCAAAATACAGGTGAATCCCTATGTGGGAAAGCTAACGTATCTTAGAGCATATTCCGGTAAAATAAACAAAGGTGATCATGTGCTGAATGTCAATACAGGCAAAAAGGAAAGAATTACACGTATCATGCACATGCATGCAAACAAATCGGTTAATGTGGACAGCATTAGTGCTGGTGAGATTTCCGCAGTAGCAGGTCTGAATGAAACGGTTTCCGGTGACAGCATTACTGCATTGCACAATCCCGTATTGCTTGAACGTATCAACTTTGCTGATCCTGTGATGTCGGTTGCTATTGAGCCCAAAACAAAAGACGATCAGGAAAATCTAAAAGATACACTGCCACGTCTCCTTGAAGAGGATCCCACCTATATTATTACCGAAGATAAAGATACAGGACAGACACTCATTTACGGAATGGGTGAACTGCACCTTGATATCCTCGTTGATAGATTAAAACGGGAATTCAAGATCAGTGTAAATGTGGGTAAACCTCGAGTAAATTACAAAGAAACTATCATCAGTGAATCTGATGGCGAAGCAAAGCTCGAAAGAAACATTGGTGGTCATGGACAATTTGCAAAAGTGAAACTGCATATTGAACCTTATAGCATCAAGTTGGAAGATTCCAAACATAAGATACCGATCGAGAATAAATCATCTGAAGAAGAAATTCCGAAGGATTTTGTTCAGGCAGTGAAAAACGGTATCCTGGAATCTGCATTGAGTGGTCCTCTTACCGGGAACAGAATGGAAAACATAAAAGTACTCATCACAGGTGGTTCATTCAGTCCTGTTGATTCATCAGAAATTGCATTCAAAATTGCAGGTTCAATGGCGTTTTCACAAGCACTTCGGCATGCTAAATTTGCTTTGCTTGAGCCAATTATGAACATCACTATTATTACGCCTGAAGTGTATATGGGCAATGTGATAAACGATCTTAACAGCCGTCGTGGCAAGATATTAGAAGTTAAAGACAAAGATTCAATAAAAATATTAAGTGGCTTGGTACCATTAAGTGAAACTTTTGGATATACTACTGCTCTTCGTTCTGCATCTCAAGGAAGAGCATCCTATTCTATGGAATTCAAAGAGTATGAAATGGTTCCGGAAAATATTTCAAATCAAATTATAAACAAAATGCGCGGTTATTAGAATTGAGGAGATATGAATAAGATAAGAATCAAATTAAAGGCGTATGATCATTTTCTCTTGGATAAGTCTGTTGTAGAGATCATAAGAAACACAAAAGGAACCGGGGCTAAGATCATCGGTCCTATTCCGCTTCCTACCAGACGCAGGATCTACACGGTGTTGCGTTCACCCCATGTTGATAAAAAATCTCGCGAGCAATTCGAAATGAAGATTTATAAGAGAATTATTGACATAGAAAACCCAACCCCAAAAACAACGAATGCAATCAAGAATTTGAACATACCTGCTGGTGTTCATATAGAAATCAAAACCTAAACTATATTTAAATATAAATTTTTAGGAGAAAAAAATGTTAGGCATAATTGGTAAAAAAATTGGAATGACTCGATTATTCACAGAAAATGGTGACTCCGTTGCTGTGACACTTATTGAAGCGGGTCCCTGTACTGTTACCAGTCATAAAACCAACGAGAAAGATAATTATTGTGCGCTTCAACTTGGATTTCAGGAAGTTCCTGAGAAAAAACTCACTAAACCTCAGGTGGGACATTTCAAGAAAAACAATGTCTCACTTTTCAAGATCATGAAAGAGTTTAGAGTAAATGAAGAAGTTATGAATGATTTTTCTCCTGGTGCAGAAGTGAAAGTGGATATTTTTAATCCAAGAGATAAAATTCATGTGACTGGAATATCAAAAGGAAAGGGCTTTGCTGGTGTAATCAAACGCCATAATTTTCATGGAAAAAGCAGAACTCATGGAACCCATGAGAGCTTTCGCGGAACAGGTTCTATTGGTATGTGTGCTTCACCCTCGAAAGTTCAACGAGGAAAAAAAATGCCAGGTCAATATGGTAATGGACAGGTAACTGTACGTAATCTCACTGTATATAAGATCGATGGAGAGAGAAATCTTCTTATGGTAAGAGGAGCGATCCCAGGTCATAGAAACAGTATTGTAATGATTCAAAAAACTAAATAAAAGGTTTTGTTATGGAAGCAATAAAGTATTCAAAAACAGGTGAAGAAATTGGAAAAGTTACTTTGCCGGAACATCTATTTGATACGGAAGTGAACAAGGCAGTTCTTCATGAAGTGATCACACTTTTCAAGCAGAATCAGCGCTTGGGAACAGCTTGTGTCAAAGGACGCTCTGATGTGCATGGTTCCACACGAAAATTATATCGTCAAAAGGGAACCGGTAGATCCAGGGCAGGTAGTAAAAAAAGCCCCATAAGAGTCGGCGGTGGCGTAGCATTCGGACCTCGACCAAAGGATTGGCATGTAACCATTCCAAAGAAGAAAAAGAGAATTGCATTGAAATCAGCACTCAGCAGTAAAAAAGATCATATCGCAGTCATTGAAGATTTAGTGATGGAAAAACCCAGTGCAAAAACTGCTATAGATATCCTGAATACAACAAAAATACTTTTTCAGCGCTGCTTGTTCGTGATGTCGGATAATGAGCCCAATTTAGTCCGTTCACTGAGAAATATCAAGAATGTTTCCAGTATTCGTGCTGAGGATTTAAATGCTCATGCTATCCTTCATGCAAGTGATATGATCATAACTGAAAAGGCATTGGAGAAAATGGTAGAGGTATTCAAATGAACAAAGATCCAAGACAAATTATTTTGCATCCGATGATAACTGAAAAAGGAACTCATATTCAGGAAGAAGCTGGTGGATATTTATTCAAAGTGCGCCTTGATGCAAATAAGATAGAAATACGGAACGCTATACAAGAAATTTTTCAGGTACATGTTCGCAAGGTAAATACTATAAATTGCAAGGGTAAGCCGAAGAATCTTGGCCGCTATCAAGGCAGAAGATCTGACTGGAAAAAAGCCATTGTATATCTTGTAAAAGGTGAATCTATAAGCGAATTTGAAGTGATGCAGTAAAAAATGTTTTCCACTTCTCGTTTTAATTGACATAAAATATTAACTGTTAGGTTTTTACACCTATTCCCAAAATGGAGATGTAATTCATGGCAATAAAGAAATATAAGCCCATAACACCCGCTAGACGGTGTTATACGGGTTACTCCTTTGATGAGATCACAAAGGTTAAACCCGAGAAATCTCTGGTTGAGCCGGCAAAGAAAAATGCTGGAAGAAATAATCAGGGAAGAATTACTATTCGTCATCGTGGTGGTGGTCATAAACGGTTTTATAGAATAATAGATTTTAAGAGACATGATAAGAAAGGGATCGAAGCCAGAGTGCATTCAATCGAGTATGATCCCAACCGTTCGGCACGAATTGCATTGCTTTACTATAATGATGGTGAAAAGCGTTACATTATTGCACCTGACAAACTGCAGGTAAATGATGTTGTTATGATCGGTGAAAATGTTGAGATAAAGCCAGGGAATGCCCTTCCAATAAGGAAAATCCCGATTGGTACAATGATCCACAATATAGAATTCAAGCCCGGTCGAGGCGCTCAGATCGCACGCAGTGCAGGTGTCAATGCAGAAGTTGTTGCCAAAGAAGGTGGTTATGGTCATATAAAAATGCCTTCAGGCACAATTCAGCTTCTTCGTTCAGACTGCTATGCGACAATAGGACAGGTCAGCAATATTGATCATTCCAAGATTTCTTATGGTAAAGCAGGCAGAAAACGCTGGCTTGGACGTCGTCCTCATGTAAGAGGTGTTGCCATGAACCCTGTTGACCATCCAATGGGTGGAGGTGAAGGAAAATCTTCAGGAGGACGGCATCCTTGTTCTCCGTGGGGTACTCTCGCAAAGGGATTCAAAACCAGAAAGAAAAAGAAATATTCTGATCCCTATGTGATTAAGAAGAAACGTAAATAAGCGGAGGATTTTTTTAATGGCAAGATCACTCAAAAAAGGTCCTTTTTACGATGAGCATCTGATGCTTAAAGTAGAAAAGTTGAATGAGCAGAATAAAAAACAGGTTATCAAGACCTGGTCCCGTCGTTCTACTGTTATGCCCGAATTCGTTGGTCATACATTTGCAGTTCATAACGGTAAAAAGTTCGTACCCGTCTTTGTAACAGAATCGATGGTCGGACATAAGCTTGGAGAATTCTCTCCTACCAGAACGTTCCGTGGACATAAGGACAAGAAAGAAAAACTTGCAAGGAAACGTGGTTAATTATGGAAGCGATTGCGCGAATTAAAAATCAAAAAGGTTCACCAAGAAAAGTACGTCTTGTAGCAGATTTGATTCGTAATAAACGGGTTGACGATGCAAGAGATATCCTGAATTTCTCAAAGAAACGTGCTGCACGCAGTATCCTTAAAATACTCGATTCTGCTGTGGCAAATGCTGCAACAAAATCAGGTAAAGTCGAAATTGATAAATTATATATAAATAAGATCACCGTGGATGAGGGCATCACAATGAAACGCTGGCGTTCTCGTGCAATGGGTCGAGCTGATATGATTTTCAAAAGAACTCATCATATTGCTTTATCCGTAACAGATAACGTGGAAGATTAGGAGGCACATTGGGTCAAAAAACTAATCCCGTTGGTTTTCGAATAGGTTTTAATAAAGACTGGGAATCTATATGGTTCGCCAATACTCGCAAAGAGTATGTTGAAACATTCTATGAAGATATGCGGATCAAAGATTATCTGACTAAAAGATTGTCGGACGCTATGGTCTCTAAAATAGAAATACATCGTAAAAGTGATAAATTGACAGTTGTGATCCATACTGCTCGACCTGGTATTGTGATCGGCAGAAAAGGTGTCGAGATCGAAAAAGTAAAGCAAGAGCTTATAACTTTTTTGGATATGAATGCCAAGGATGACTATTCCAAGCTTGCTATCGATGTACAGGAAGTAAAAAGACCTGAACTCGATGCTCGTCTTGTAGGTATGGATATCGCACGTCAGATAGAAAATAGAATTTCTTATCGTAGAGCAATGAAAAGAGCTATTGAACGTACAATGTCAGCCGGTGCTGAAGGTATCAAGATCAAAACCAGCGGACGACTTCACGGCGCCGAAATTGCTCGAAGTGAAGAATATAAAGATGGTCGAACACCCCTCCATACCCTTCGTTCCAATATTGATTATGCATTATCCTTAGCCCATACACGATATGGTATAATTGGAATTAAGGTTTGGATCTGCAAGGGTGAGCTAACGATGAAAGAGCATCATCAATCATAATATAAGGTATTGGATATATGTTACAGCCAAAGAAAGTTAAACATCGTAAACAGCAGCGAGGAAAAAGACGCGGAAAAGCATATTCAGGTTCCAACATCGATTTCGGTCAGTATGGTCTTGTTACTCTTGATACCGGATGGCTCACTGCTCGTCAGATCGAAGCAGCGCGTGTGGCAATAACTCACTATATGAAAAGAATAGGAAAAGTCTGGATAAGAGTATTTCCGGATAAGCCAATAACTCTTAAACCCGCAGAAACTCGCATGGGAAAAGGTAAAGGCGCTCCTGAATATTGGGTAGCTGTTGTTAAACCCGGGCGTGTGCTTTTTGAGCTTGAAGGTGTAGATGAAAACGTTGCAAAAAGAGCACTGGAACTGGGAGGGCATAAACTTCCCGTAAAAACCAAATTCGTAACTCGTGATGAGGTGAGAGGTTAATATGCTGAAACCAAATGAAATCAGAGAAATGAATCTTGCTGAACTTGAAATGAAAGAGCAGGACCTTCAAGAAGAATTTTTTAATCTTCGTTTACAGAAAGTGACGAACCGATTGGAAAATCCCTGGAAGCTTCACGAAGCTCGAAGAGATATTGCACGGGTAAAGACAATTATTCGTGAAAAGCAACAAATTGATAATAAGGAAGTGTAGTAGGTCTAAATGGATAAGGAAAAAGTGTCAATCCGTCAAAAGCCCACAAGAATCGGTATCGTAGTTAGCGATAAGATGGATAAAACTGTGGTAGTTCGTGTTGAGCGAAAATATAAGCATCCGCTCTATGGAAAATATATTAGAAAACATAAAAAATTTCATGTCCACGATGAGAATAATGAAGCACATATCGGCGATAAAGTAAAAATTGAAGAATTTCAACCTGTTAGTAAAACCAAACGCTGGAAACTCATCGAAATCATTGAAAGAAGCAAGTAGGAAATTTAGGGAGTTCTAATGATACAGCAGGAGACAGTTCTTAAAGTTGCAGATAATTCCGGTGCCAAAGTGGTGAAATGTATAAAGGTTTTGGGTGGTTCACGCCGCCGTTATGCTGGTCTTGGTGATGTGATCGTGCTTTCTGTTAAATCTGCTATCCCTCACAGTGATGTGAAAAAAGGCAGCTTGCACAGGGGAGTGGTCGTGCGCACAAAGAAGGCAGTACGCCGCCCGGATGGTTCTTATGTCCGTTTTGGTGATAATGCAGTTGTGCTGATAAATGAAATTATGGAACCAAAAGGAACCCGTATTTTCGGTCCGGTTGCCCGTGAATTAAGAGAGAAAAAGTTCATGAAGATACTTTCTCTAGCCCCTGAGGTTGTGTAGGAGTTTTATATGAGAATAAAAAAAGATGATAAAGTAAAAGTTATTTCCGGCGAATATAAAGGTGTCGAGGGACATGTGTTAAAATCTTTCCGCGAGAAGAATAAGCTAATTGTGGAAAAGGTAAATTTCATCAAGAAACATCAGCGTCCCACTCAGCAGAATCCTTCTGGCGGTGTTATTGAGATGGAAGCGCCTATACATGTTTCCAATGTTCAGTTCGTTTGCCCGAAATGTGGAAAACCTTCTAAGGTTAAAATGAAAATTTTAGATGATAAAAGTAGAATTCGATACTGCACTAAATGCGGTGATATGGTCTAACGAGGAACAATGAGTAGATTAAAAAACAAGTTCAAAAAGGAAATTATACCTGAGCTTACGAAAAAGCATGAGTATGCCAATGTGATGGATGTTCCCAAACTGAAAAAGGTAACAGTGAATATTGGTGTGGGAGAAGCGACCGAAAACAGAGCATCGCTGGATAATGCGCGTAAGGAAATTGAAGCGATCACAGGACAGCATGCAGTGATTACTCATGCAAAGAAATCAATCTCAAATTTTAAATTACGTAAAGGTATGCCTATTGGCACGATGACTACCTTACGCGGTGAAATGATGTATGAATTCGTCGATAAACTGATCAGTATTGTGCTTCCGCGTCTCCGTGACTTCAATGGCGTTTCACCTCACGGATTTGATGGACGCGGTAATTATACATTGGGTATCAAAGAGCAGATAGTGTTTCCTGAAATTGATTATGATAAAGTGGATAAAGTTCGTGGTTTAAATATCACATTTGTGACAACAGCAAAGACTGATGAAGAGGGATTCAATCTTCTTAAAGCTCTTGGCATGCCCTTTGCTCAGAAATAAAAATAATAAGGAATTGTATGGCACGTAAAGCATTAATTGTCAAATCGAAAAGAGAAAAAAAGTTCAAAGTTCAAGAATATAATAGATGTGAACTGTGTGGAAGATCTCGTGCATATTTACGAGATTTCGGAATTTGCAGATTATGTTTCAGAAAACTTGCACTGGAAGGCAAAATTCCAGGCGTCAAAAAGGCTAGCTGGTAGTCGGAGGATATATGGCAAATTCTGATCCAATCGCACAAATGCTCACAGTTATTCGTAATGGGATTCAGGCAAAGAAGAAATTCGTTGTTGTTGATTCTTCAAACCTGAAAAAAGATATTATAAGAATCCTTCACGAGGAGAATTTCATCACAAAATATTCTGTGCTCGAACCATCTGAAGCTGAAAATCGCAAGTTCGAACAGATAAAGATAGATCTTCGCTATGTGAATGATTTTGAGTCTGTTATCAAGGGCTTACAAAAAATCAGCAAGCCCAGTAAGCGTGTGTACGTTAATTCATTAAATATTCCCGTTGTGTTAAATCATATAGGAATTGCAATTATTTCCACCAACAAAGGTGTCCTTATAGATAGAGATGCCAGAAAATATAAAGTTGGCGGTGAGTATATCTGTAAAATTTGGTAAAGGGGTAGTCAATGTCCAGAGTAGGTAAAGATCCAATAGTTATTCCCGAAAAAGTTACAGTCGATGTAAAAGGACAGCATGTTAAAGTGATAGGTCCCTTAGGAACACTCGAACGCGATCTCAATGATGGAATTACTATTAAAATAAAAGATAATCAAGCAGTTTTTACACGAAAAGATGATGAAAAACTGACTCGAAGTCTTCATGGACTGAACCGATCCCTCGTTGCCAATATGGTAGAGGGTGTATCTAATGGTTATTTGAAAAAGCTTATGATCGTTGGAACCGGTTACAAGGCAGAGGTTAAAGGCAAGTGGCTTGTGCTCACTCTTGGTTTTTCTCATGAAGTGTATTTTGAAATTCCCAAAGAAGTGAAAGTAAAAATTGAAAAAATCGGTAGTGCACAAGCAAGCAGTATATCCGGTCTGCAGGCGATCGTTGATTTTCGCAGTCATGATAAAGAAATGCTTGGTGCAGTCTGCGCCGCTATTCGAGATATCAAACCTCCGGAATGTTATAAAGGAAAAGGTATTCGATATGCCGATGAGCATATCCGTATCAAACCCGGTAAAGTTGCTGGCGGAGCAGGGGCTTAAGGAGTAGGTATGTTAAAGAAAAAGGTAAGTAAAAATATATTACTAAGAAATCGTCGAAAAGTTGCTATCCGAAACAAAATTTCCGGTTCAGCAGAAAAGCCGCGTCTCAGTGTTTATAGAAGCTTGAAGCATATCTATGCTCAAGCCATTGATGATGAGAATGGTGTGACGCTCTGTGCGGTTTCCAGTCTCAGTCCTGAGTATAAAAAGCAGGCAAAAGACGGTATGAAGCCAATTGCAAAAGCAGGGCTTATTGGCGAGCTTTTTGCCAAGAAATGTCTTAAGAAGAAAATTAATAAAGTTTGTTTTGATAGAAATGGTTTTAAGTACCATGGTCGTGTAAAAGCCCTTGCAGAAGGTGCACGAAAAGCCGGTTTGGAATTCTAGGAGAGCATATGCGAAACGAAAGACGACGTGATGAAAATGAATTAGTTTATGAACAAGTTGTTGATACCAACCGTGTTTCCAAAGTGACCAAGGGTGGAAGACACTTCAGCTTTAATGCCACAGTAGTGGTTGGTGATAAAAACGGAAAAGTCGGTGTCGGCATGGGAAAAGCCAATGAAGTTATTCCTGCCATAAATAAAGCCAAGGATAAAGCAAGAAAATCTCTCTTCGGATTCCCGATTCGTAATGGCACGATCCCGCACATGATCGTTGGTAAATTCGGAGGTAGTAAAGTGCTCCTCAAGCCAGCCGCACCCGGCACAGGTGTTATCGCTGGTGGACCAATACGTGCGATCCTTGAAGCTGCAGGTGTGGAAAATGTGCTGACTAAATCCCTTGGGTCAAGCACAAAACACAATATGGTAAAAGCCACAGTTCGTGCACTTCAAGCTCTCCGCTCACATGAAGAAGTCGCAAAACTACGTGGAAAAACTGTATCAGAACTTCTATCATAAATAAAGGTTGATCAAGAAATGAAACTTAAAATTACATTAGTAAAAAGCACGATAGGACAGAAGCCCAATATCAGAAAGACTGTTGAAGCATTAGGACTTCGCAAGCTCCATCATTCTGTTATTCAAAAAGATACACCTCCCATTTTGGGAATGATCAATACTATAGCACATTTAGTGGAAGTTGAAGAAATTAAAGGAAGAAGAGGTTCCAAATGAAATTAAATGAATTAAAACCTCCTCAAAATTCTCGTAAGAAAAAATTCCGTCTGGGCAAAGGTGACGGCTCTGGAAAAGGAAAAACCAGCGGTCACGGCATGAATGGGCAGAAATGCAGAAGCGGCGCCAGCATTCCTAACTGGTTTGAAGGCGGTCAAACGCCCATACATCGCAGATTGCCTATTAAGGGTTTTAATAATAGTAGATTTTCCAAGAAATATAGAATAGTCTCATTGAACACTCTTGCTGAAATCGATGAAAGCATTATTGATATCGAACTCATGGAAAAACGTGGGTTGATTGAAATTCAAAATCACAAAGTTCAAATGGTGAAAGTTCTTGCAAACAAGGAAAATAAATTTGATAAAAAGAAAGTAATCAAAGCCAACGGTTTTAGCAAAAAAGCAATTGAAATCATACATAAAGTTGGCGGAAAAGCAGAGGTTGTATAGTGCTAAAATCACTATTTAACGTCTTTAAAGTACCTGAACTCAAGAAGAAAGTTCTTTTCACTCTTGGAATTCTTATTGCTTATCGTTTAGGGAGTCATATTCCCACTCCTGGTATCAATACCGCAGCGCTTGGAGAGTTTTTTGCAACGCAAGGTAATACCATATTCGGTATGATCGACCTTTTTGTGGGTGGAAACCTGAGCAATGCAACCATCTTTGCTCTCGGTATCATGCCGTACATTACTGCTTCTATTGTGATGCAGCTTCTCGGCGGAGTAATTCCTTATTTTGAAAAACTCAAAAAAGAGGGTCCTGAAGGTCAGAAAAAAATTACCCAATATACACGTTACGGTACGCTCATTGTCGGTATTTTTAATGCGTTCTGGATAACTACTTTTCTTGAGAGTATTACTACTCCTTCCGGTGCAGCAGTTGTTCCATATCCGGGTTTGATGTTCAAATTTATAACTATACTCACTCTTGTAACCGGCACTATACTCATAATGTGGCTTGGTGAACAGATCACAGAAAAAGGTATTGGGAACGGTATTTCTCTTATCATCTTTATTGGTATTATTGCTCGATATCCAAATGGATTTATAAATATGTTCAAGATGGTTGCAACAGGTACTCTTCCCGTTTTGCTTGCTGTTGCGATCCTAGTATTTATGGTGCTTGCCACTACTGCCGTTATTTTCATTACTGAAGCGACGCGAAAGATCCCGGTGCAATATGCAAAGCGAGTCATAGGTAGAAAGATCTATGGTGGACAGGCAACGTATATTCCACTGAAGGTAAACTCTGCAGGTGTTATTCCTATTATTTTTGCGCAATCCGTGCTCATGTTCCCGCAAACGATCACGACATTTTTTAAGGATAGTGATTTCATGCATATGCTTTCAAGCTGGCTTTCACCTGGTGCTTTCCTGCATACATCTCTCTATGTGATCATGATCGTATTCTTTGCGTACTTCTATACTGCTATTGTACTCAATCCGACAGAGATTGCAGCAAATATGAAAAAATATGGCGGCTTCATTCCCGGACGTAAACCCGGTAAGAGAACTGCCGAATATATAAACAATGTGATTGTTCGTATCACCTTACCCGGTGCAATATTCTTTGCATTCATCGCAGTTACACCAACATTCCTTATCCAATATGCCAGACTTCCATTCTATTTCGGAGGTACTGGTTTGATCATTATCGTTGGTGTGGCGCTCGATACACTGAAGCAGATAGAATCTCACCTTGTTATGCGTCATTATGACGGATTTATGAAGAAAGGTAAATTGCGAGGAAGATCAAGGTGATCGACACGAAAAAACGCATAGTTGTGTTATTGGGTCCTCCCGGAGCAGGGAAAGGCACTCAAGCAGCATATATCAAAGAGAGATTTCATATTCCTCATATCTCTACCGGTGAGATCCTGCGTGATAACATCGATAAAGGAACACCTCTTGGTATTGAAGCACATAAATTCATGCACAAAGGTGATCTTGTTCCGGACGATCTTATCATCGAGATGGTAAAAGACAGAGTACTGCAGCCGGATTGTGATGAAGGCGCTTTGTTTGATGGATTTCCCAGAAATGAAGAACAGGCAGAAATGTTCTTTGATATGGAATATGTATCCACAAATGCAAAAGTGTGTGCCATTCTCATCGATATACCCGATGAAGAGGTAATAAAACGGTTATCTAATCGACGATATTGCCCGAGCTGTAAAAGCATTTATAATCTCATTCATAAAATTCCTAAGAAAAAAGATGGAGATTCCTTCCTATGTGATAATTGTGGCACAGAGCTTGTAATTCGTGATGATGATAAAGTCGATACCATTAAGAATCGGTTGAAGGTTTTTCATAATACTGCCGAACCTCTCATTGATTATTTCACAAAGAAGAATGTTCTTCACATAGTGGATGGCATAACCTCTCTTGAAGAAGTATTCAAGCAGATCGTGAAAATACTTGAATAAGAATGATCACGATAAAGAATGCCCGGGAAATCAAACTCATGAGAGAGAGTAATGCTCTCGTTGCCCTCATCCTTGATGAGTTGCATGACATGATCAAACCTGGCGTGAATGCTTTTGATTTGAATGCCCGAGCAGAAGATATCATGAAAGAACATGGCGCAGAATCTGCTTTCAAAGGTTATGAAATGGACGGTCTTGATCCGTATGAATATTCGATATGTTCATCAGTAAACAGTGAGATCGTTCACGGTTATTCGACAAAAGATAAAGTATTACAAAATGGTGATATAATTGGCATAGATGTGGGTATTAAAATGAATGGCTTCTGTGGTGACGGAGCACGAACTTTTTTAGTTGGAACTATTTCAAAGGAAGTTCAGTTCCTTCTCGATTGTACAAGAAAAGCCCTTGAAAATGCTATCGCACAGTGCAAACCCGGCAAAAGGGTCGGAGATATATCTGCAGCAATTGAAAATACTGCAATGGATAATGGATTGTATGTGGCAGAATGGCTTACAGGGCATGGAATCGGGCGAACATTGCACGAAGACCCTATGATACCGAATGTCGGCAAAAAGGGAACAGGACCTGTGCTCAAACCGGGCATGACCATTTCCATTGAGCCGATGTTCAATATTGGAACTTCAAAAACTGTAGAAAAAGAATGGGTTTTTTGCACGATGGATGGTTCACCATCTGCACATTTCGAAAACACAGTTCTTATTACAGAGAATGAACCGGAAATTTTAACGAAAACAAGGAGCTCATGATGGCTAAAGACGGCCTCATAGAAGTTGACGGTACAGTCGTTGAAGCGCTTCCCGGCACGAAATTTATCGTGGAACTGGAAAACGGTCATAAAGTTCATGCCCATATTTCCGGTAAGATGAGAATGCACTATATCCGCATTCTTGTAGGTGATAAGGTGAAGATGGAACTCTCTCCTTATGACCTTAACCAGGGACGTATCGTTTATCGTTATAAATAATATAGAGGATTTTTTTTATGAAAGTTCGAGCATCAGTAAAGAAACTTTGTAAAGATTGTAAAATCGTAAAGCGCAAAGGGCGCATATATGTAATTTGTTCATCAAACCCAAAACATAAACAGAGACAAGGTTAAGCAAGGAGGCACTTTGGCACGAATAGCAGGTGTTGATTTACCAAATGAAAAGCGAATAGAGATCGGCTTGACTTATATTTTTGGTATAGGTCGTTCCACCTCTAATAAGATACTGGAAAAAGCCGGTGTCGATATCAATAAAAAAGTAAAAGATCTTACTGACCAGGACGTTATTAAACTGCGTGATATCATCAGAGATAATTATATGATAGAAGGTGATCTGCGCAAGGAAAGAACCATGAATATCAAACGTCTCATGGAGATTGGTTGTTATCGTGGTTTGCGTCATCGTATCGGTCTTCCTGTTCGCGGACAAAGCACACATTCAAATGCCCGTACAAGAAAAGGACCACGAAGTAGCCGAGTCGGCAGGAAATAGCAGGAGCAAAGATGGCAGTAAAAAGCAAACAGAAGAAAACAGTAAGAAAAAAGAAAGTCCGTCTCCAAGAAACAGACGGAGTAGCCCATATCCAGGCAACTTTTAATAATACTATTATCACAATTACTGATAGAAAAGGTAATGTGATCGCTTGGTCAAGCTGTGGCAAAAATGGTTTCAAGAATTCCAAGAAAAGCACTTCTTATGCAGCACAGCAGACTGCAAAGGATATCGCATCCACAGTGTTGAATATGGGTTTAAGAAATATACATATTAGGGTGAGTGGACCCGGTTCCGGAAGAGATTCTGCGATTCGTTCACTTCAGGCAGAAGGTTTGAATGTATTGTCAATTCTTGATACGACTCCCATTCCTCATAATGGCTGTCGTCCACCCAAACGAAGAAGAATTTAAGAGGATTCAGAATGGCTAGATTTTTAGGATCAAAATGTAAATTATGTAGAAGAGAAGGTGTTAAACTCTTTTTGAAAGGTGCACGTTGTTATACTCAAAAGTGCAGTATTGAACGCAGAAATACGCCTCCCGGAGAGAGTAAAAGAAGATATCGCGCAAAATTGAGTGACTATGGGATACATCTTCGTGAAAAGCAAAAAGCAAAGAGAACCTATGGTCTTCTTGAAAAACAGTTCAAGAACTATTTCAAGAAAGCATCTAAAATGAAAGGTGTGACCGGTGAAAATCTTTTAAGACTTCTCGAAATACGTTTAGATAATACTATCTATAGAATGGGTTTTGCAACCTCACGAAATGCTGCTCGCCAGCTTGTGAATCATGGTCATGTGCTGGTCGAGGGTAAAAAAGTTGATATTCCATCATTTCTCGTTGAACCCGGACAAAAGATAGAAATAAGAAGTAAAAGTAGACAAATACCCAATATCCATGAAGCTATGGAAGCACATAAGTCACTTGATCAGTTCAACTGGCTTGAGGTTCATCCTGAAGAATTTTCGGGTTATGTGAAAGCTCTGCCAACTGCAGATCAGCTTCCACAGGATATTGATCATAGATTGATTATTGAATTTTACTCTAAATAATACATAGGAGTACACATGGTTGATTTAGAACCAATACAAATGCCTACATATATTGATAAGGACGAAAAGACCTATTCAAAAACCTATGGCAAATTCACCATCGGTCCCTTTGAGAAGGGTTTCGGCACTACGGTAGCAAATTCCTTCCGACGAGTGCTTTTGTCTTCAATTCAGGGTGGTGCAGTACGTTTTGTGAAGGTGCATGGACTCCAGCATCAATATGCTGCGATACCTGGTGCGCGTGAAGACTATATTGAACTTATTCTTAACCTGAAAAATCTTGTGCTAAAGATTAACAGTACTAAAGAAGAAAAGCTCGAATTATCTGTAAAAGGTCCAGGCAAAATCACTGCCGGACAGATCACCGTACCCAAAAACGTTGAGATCATAAATAAAGACCTGTATCTCCTTGAACTTGTCGATGATGTTGATTTTCACATGGAACTATGGGCAAATAACGGTATCGGCTACGTTCGTGAAAATGAGCATGACACATCAGAAATACAGATAGGGATGATCCCCATTGATTCGATTTATTCCTCGATACGAAAGGTAAATTTCAATATCGGCAGGGAAAGAGTTGATGAGAAGATAGACTATGACAAGATCATTCTTGAGATATGGACTGATGGAAGTATCATGCCGGAAGATGCACTTAGTCTTGCAGCAAAAATATTAAAAGATTGTTTCCAGGCAATTATTCAATTCAAAGAGGAACCAAAATATATCAAGAGAGAAAAGATAGATCCTGAGCTGAGGAATCTTCAAAAACTTATGAAAATGAAGGTCGGTGAACTTGAGCTGAGTGTCCGATGCAGTAACTGTCTTTCAGCATCAAAGATCGGATTCGTAAAAGAACTGGTTGCAAAAACAGAAAACCAGCTTCTTCGCCTGCGTAATTTCGGCAAGAAATCTCTTGATGAAGTAAAAACTGTACTTGATCGTTACGGATTGAAACTTGGTATGGATATTAAGAAAATTGATGACCAACTTGAAACTCTCAAAAAAATTGAGGAACAAAAATGAGACATCGCAAAAAAGGCACAACATCATTTGGCAGACTATTAGGACAGAAAAAAGCTCTTTTGAATAATCTCGTTAAAGCACTTCTGCAAAATGAGAGAATTGAAACTACTCTTACCCGTGCAAAAGAAACAGGACGTCTTTCAGAAAAACTGATCACATACGGAAAAAAAGGTACTGTTCATGCACGCAGGCAAGCATATAAAATTCTAAAAAATAGAGATCTGGTAAAAAAACTCTTTGATGAAATAGCCCCAAAGTATAAAAGCAGAAATGGCGGTTATACTCGAGTAATTAAAACCGGTTTCCGTATTGGTGACGCAGCTCCCACAGCTATTGTCGAATTTGTAGAAGAAGAAATTACTGACAAGAAGAAAAAGAAATCAAAAACTGATAAACCGAAAACATCAAAGAAACCTGCTGTAGAGAAGAAAAAGCAAGAGAAACCAAAAGCTAAAGCTGAGAAAAAAGAAGAAGTTAAAGTTGAGATTGAAAAGGAACCGGAAACTGAAGAGGAGCAGGAAGATCTTGAAGAGAGCAAAGAAGAAGTTGAAGAAGCGCTGAATGAGGGAGTCGTAGAAGAAGTTCCGGCAGAAAAAGAAGTAGAAACAGCCGAAGAAAAAGCTGAAGAGGAAAAGAAGGAAGAACCTGAACCTGAGAAGGAAACTGAAACTCTGAAAGAAAAAAAACCTGAAGAATCAGTTAAAAAAGAAAAATCTTAATGATTAATTTTATATAAAGTTTCCCCCCTTAAAGCGGTAGTAATATCGCTTTAAAGACCTCCTCAGCCTAGGTGGCCTCCCCTCTGCCTGGGCTGTTTGTTTTGGTGCAAAAAAGTAAAAATATTCATATGTAGGAGTGACAATGCAAGGAAAATGGATATGTCCGAAGTGCAAAAACACAGAATATGAAACCGACCAGTTCCAGGCAACAGGTGGAACTTTCACAAAATTGTTTAATGTACAGTGCAAAAAATTTACCACCGTCACCTGTACGCGGTGCAAATATACTGAGATATATAAAGCTACAACGAGTTCTTTAATTAATATCTTTGATTTCTTCACGAATTAGAGTTCATCTGCTAAGACATTCAGGCGAATCTATGTACTATTAGAATCATAATGGGACGCAGATGAACGCTGATGTTACTGATAACCGCTGATAAAGACTATAAAATAGAAAATATATAGGGCAAGATGAATATGGAATATAAATTTTCGGATTTAACGAAAAATATCATTCATTGTTTTTACAAAGTTTATAACAAGCTTGGTTATGGATTTCTTGAGAAGGTGTATGAGAATTCATTGAAATTCGAGCTCGAGTCAAAAAACTATAAAGTTGAATCACAGAAGCCTATCAAGGTGTATTATCGGGAACAACTTGTTGGTGAGTATTTTGCTGATTTAGTTGTTGACGACAAGATTATCATTGAATTAAAAGCAAATAAATTCCTTAGTCCCGAAGATGATGCTCAAATTCTAAATTATCTCAAAGCTACAAAATACGAGATAGGTTTAATCCTGAATTTCGGAATAAAACCAGAAATAAGAAGAAAAATTTACTCACTCCCAGAAAAGCAAAAAAATATTCGAACTCATATAAAGGTTGATTTAACTGATATACACTGATTTACATATAAAATGAAATTGAAAGTTACATTAAAATCTATATCTGCGATAATCAGCTTAATCTGTGTGGGTCTGCGTCCTATTAAAATCTTGCGAATTAAAAACTCTCAATATCCTGCAAAATTCCGAACTGTAAACCGAGATCACTCACAAAGATCCTATCAATCTTAAGATAAGAAAAAATACATTCAAGAAGTATAGTTCCTGACAACAACACATCAGATCGATGGGGATCAAAGGGAATTAATTTTTCTATCTCATCATAGGATAGTATCTGCCAAACTGATTTGAAATATTCAACATCCTGTAGCGTGAGGATTTGCTTGTGCACTTTGTCCGAATCCCAAACTTTTAATCCCTGTTTTACCGCAACGAGATTCGTCACTGTACCGCCCACACCGACAACCTCAAATGAAGAGGGGACATGTTCCTGGATTTCGGACTGTGCTAGTATATCCTGACAAAAAGCATATTTTTCTTTATCAGATTCGAAAAGGTTATTCAATCTTCGAACACCCATTTTCAAGCTTGTTGAATAGCTTATATCACCGTATTTAACAACAATAAATTCCGTACTGCCACCGCCAATATCAAAAATAATGAGATTTTCATATTCATCAAACTCGTATATGTTTGCAAGATAGATATAGTAGATCTCCTGTTCTTCTGAAAGAATATGATACTTCAGATCATAATTGAATCGGAGCCAGTTGGAAAGATGGGAAATGTTTTTCGCTTCTCGGGAAGCAGAAGTACCTGTTATGATAATTTTATTTGAATCGTAACGTCTGGATGTGAGGATAAAATTCTTAAGAATTGCTTTTGCTTTTTTAATTCCATCATTTGTTAGAAAACCATTCTTCATACCTTTTCCCAGCGAAGAAGTCTGTGCATCACGATGAAGAACTTTCCATGAATTGTGTGCTTTCTCAGCGATGAGTAACAGAATTGAATTAGTTCCTACATCTATGACAGAACAGATGGTTTTCATTGAGGAATTATAATATTGTGTTTATTTCTTTGAGCAATTCAGCTACGATCTGCTCCTCAGGAATTTTTCTGATTATTTTTCCCTTTTTGAAAAGCACTGCCAGTCCTTTACCACCTGCAATGCCAACATCTGCTTCCTCTGCTTCACCGGGTCCATTAACTACACAGCCCATAACTGCAATTGAAATATTTTTTTTGATCTGCAATTTCTGAACTTCTTTTTCCACTTCCTTTGCAATGCTGATGATATCGATCTCAGTTCTTCCACAGGTTGGGCACACAATTATGTGCGGACCTTTCCGTAGATCGAGAGCACGAAGAAGTTCCAAACCGACTTTCACTTCTTCAACAGGATCATCAGCCAGCGATACACGTATAGTGTCTCCGATCCCTTCTGCAAGTAGTGTTCCGATGCCAATTGAAGAACGAATCGTGCCTGAGAAAGCCGTACCGGCTTCTGTAACGCCGAGATGTAATGGGAAGTCACACTTCTCGCTGATCTTTCTGTACGCAGATATAGTTAATGGAACTGATGATGCTTTTAATGAGAGTTTAATATTATAAAAATTTTGTGATTCAAAAAAGCGAACATGCCGGAGAGCACTTTCCACAAGTGCGTCAGCAGTCACGCCATATTTCTTTTTTATATCTTTTTCAAGCGAACCGGCATTAACACCAATACGGATTGGAATATGTGCCTGCTTTGCTGCATCGATAACCATTCTTACATTTGATGTATCTCCAATATTTCCGGGATTGATACGAATTCCATTAACGCCTTTTTCGATTGCTTTGATCGCCA